>Ga0210391_10001435_pt1 | contig 21797 bp, 17 predicted proteins | sample IncBWC12OmetaG_FD_160573 | JGI IMG/M metagenome (GOLD analysis project Ga0210391, IMG submission 160573) | Forest soil microbial communities from Barre Woods Harvard Forest LTER site, Petersham, Massachusetts, United States - Inc-BW-C-12-O ...
CCGCCGGCGCGCGGAGACTCACTAGGCCCGAGGCCGGTGAACATGACCATGACGCCCATGTCCTTCTGGAAGCCTGGCGTCTGGGGCGGCAGCACGAAGACGGGACGCGTGGCGCCATAGCCGATGAGGCGCACACCCGGCCAGATGTAAATGGTGCGCGTGAGCGTATAGCGGTCCGCCGGGATAAAGACGATGCCTTCGCGCCCCGTGCCTGCGGCCTTGTCGATGGCCGCCTGCAGTGCAGTAGAACTGTCGGCATTCGCGGCGGGAGCTTCAACATAGACGGCCTTGGAATCGTCGGGACGCGTGGTGATAACGGATGCAGCGAAGGCCGCAGAGCAGAGACAGAACGTAAGAGCGGACAGCAGAGTTTTCTTCACCGGTTTCCCCACAAGACGGCGTGTGGCCGGACTGCGGAATCCAGCATACCCGACAGCGAAGAGGCGGATAATTTGTCCTTGTAGGTCGGCATAGCGACTGGAATCTGGACACCAGGTGAGCGATCACCAAATAACTGTCGCGAAGGGCGTTTATCAGGACCTATCCGGATCTAACCAGATTTCCGGATGGCCGGTTTATCGGCACATGAGTCACTTTGTTCTTGTTATTGACGAAAGAGGATCTGGCGTTGGTTCTAAGCCGTCATGATCTTGACTGTCATGGAACGGGCAGGTGACGCCTAGAGACGAGCTGCGAAGACATGCGCGAGAGACAGCCGAATCCTACCGTCCTGGCCGAGATGTGCCGCACATCTCTAGTCGTGAATGGCAAAGCAAGCTAACGAGCCGGTGTGCGCGCTAGATGCGTCGTTGTTTTTTATGATGGCAATGACCTGTGTGGGGGCTGGCAGCGAGGTGTTGATGACCTGAAGGAATTCGGAGTTATCGGCGACGCTGCAGACTGCTTGGTAATTAGCATCGCCAAACGCAGTCTTCCACTGAAGAGTCACCTGAACCGTGCGTCCCGGACCGACGTTTCCCGTGCTGACGGTCTGGTGCTTCAGGCCGCTTCCATCTTGATACACGCCGTATTGAATACTCAACGTGCCTTCGTTGGTGTCGTCACCGGCGTTCAACAGCAGTAAATCTCCGCCAAGAAACAATCGGCCGGCGTGCGCCCCTTCGCAAGACACCAGATCCCCTGCAGTATGGCCCTCGGGAAATCCCTTGCACGAGGTGTTTTCCGCCATGATGATGTCCTGATCTTCCAAACTGGCGCCGAAGACGGCTCCGCTGCTGATAAAGCCAAAATTCTCTTTGGTGGCGGGCGCGACGGTCGACCAACCAGATTCGTTAATCGACAGAACATGAGCACTGGCGTTGGAGATCGTGCCTTGGTTCAGGAGGTTTCCAATACTGGTAATGTTTTCCGATCCATCGACAACGACGGGGTGGTTGTTCCATGTGTTATTCAGCCACACTGGATTCCCGGGAGTCCCAAATGGATTATTTCCGTGATCGATCACTGCTGAGGTATTGCCCTCGACCTCGTTGTTGATCAGCGTTGGGGAGTCGGCCACGGTTGACTCGATGACGATAAAGGCCGGGCTCGTGCCGAGCGGCGAGCCCGTGTCAGTGTTCTCGATGATCAGGCCCTGATTCGTGGAGACCACGTGGATCCCGATGTTCACTCCCTGAATATTTCCATTAAAAACGAGAGAGCTATTCGCGCCGTTCGAGGAGTTGATGTGTATGCCTTCGCCGGTTGGGTCATTAAGGTTGCCGAGGATCCTGTATCTCTCGAATTTGAAGGAGTCCGCCTGCGTACAGCCGGCTTGCCCCTCGTTTCCGGGGCATGACGTAGGCGGAGTTGCCGTAGAAGCGGGTGAGCCGACGACAAAAGCCTGATGACAGCCTTTGATCATGAGATTGTCGACATTGAGAAAGCTGGAAGTCGGTTTGTTATCGGAATCGTAAAGAATGCCGACGGTCCGCGGGACATTATTGCAATCGATACTGATTCCCGAGAGAGTCGCGCCCGGCGCATCGTGGAAGGAAACCACGATCTTGGGCAGATTGGTGACGATTTCAGGCTGGGGTTGTCCGGGCTTTGCCTTAGGAGGCTCAAATTTGAGTGCGGTACCGATAGTGGTTTCGCTACCTTCGAAGGGCACAGCGGCGCACGCGCCAATGAACTTCACGCATTTGGGTACCTGGATTGGGGCGGAGACGACGTAGGTATTCTGCTGGGTGCATGCAAGCTCGACAGTGGCGCATTCTTGACCCGCTGCGGTCAGAGCGTCCTGAATCGCCTTCGTGTCGTCTGTACTGCCGTCTCCTTTTGGCGGAGGGGTCGAGAAAGGCCAATTTGATGATTGAGCGAAAGAAACAGTTGAGATAAGGAGCGCTAAACACGCGGACGCACAAAAGTGCGGTTGGTTCCAGGCGTTCTTCGACTGCCGTTCCATTTGGTGAGCCCTTCGTAATTCGTGATTTTCGTTACCCGGCAAGGTCAAGAGCTACAGGGCCGCTCCTTCCGGATTTGCCAGCAGTATTTGCTCGTTTTTCTCGGGCTGACGGGGTTGGTATCGGTACGGTCCGAGTTGGGTCATCAGCACAGCCGCGACCGAGGCTGAGATAAAGAGGGCCGCAAGGGGCGCACTATACGAACCCGTTAAATCGAAGCCTGCACCCATCACGAGCGGACCCAACGCGCCTGCCAGGAGAAAGGCGCCAAAAGCAAGGCCATAAATCTCCCCGAAGTATCGAAGGCCAAAATAACGGCTGACCAGGTAGGCAATAATGTCTACTTCTGCCCCTAAACCCATCCCGACGAGGAATGCGCCCACTAGTACCGTAGCTGTCGAGTTACTCATCCAAAGCACACCAATCCCGGCAGCGGCGCCGCCAAAGAAGACGGCCGCGAGATGAGGCGCAAAGAAGCGATCAAGCAGGTAGCCGGTTGCCACTCGACCCATGAGCAGCGCGGCGCCCAGAAATGAACTTCCCAAAGCGGCAGTCTGGATAGACAATCCGCGGTCAGTGAGCATCGCTGCCATGTGAAGGACACAGCCCTGAACGCTTGCGCTTACCAGAAAAAATGCGCAGACCATGAGCCAGAAGGTTCGACTACGCCGGGCTTCATGCGCGCTTAGACCCAGAGCAGTAGTCTCGATAGACACTCGAGAAGTTGCGGGCAGCGCTCCGTCGGGCAAGAGCGCTAGGTCTTGTGGTTTTTCTTTAAGAAACGCCGCGACTGTCGGTATGGAGATAAGAAGGACAGCGGAACCGAGAATCGCGTACGAGTCGCGCCAGCCAAAGCTTGTAATCAAATGTTGAGCGAGAGAAGGCATAACCATCGCTCCCGAGCCAATTCCGAACATCATCAGGCCAAGAGCCAGTCCTCTGCGTCTGTCGAACCAGTGAGAAATGACGCTCCCATAAGGTACCGGTCCGGCCCCATGTACTAGCAGGCCCAGTGATATGTAAAAAATGTAGAATTGCCAGATACTGGGCGACAAAGTCCTGGCCAACAGCAAGACAGCGCCGAACATCGCCGTAGCCGGCAGGATTACTTTGCGTGCTCCGTAGCGATCCACAAGCCATCCGAGTGTCGGTGCGCTGACTGCACCCGCGATGGCACCCAATGTGTAACCCAGTGAAATCCGGCCGCGGCCCGCGTGGAAGTCGCGCATGAGCGGCTTAAGAAAGACACTGAAAGAGAAGACCGTGATTGGCGCTCCCCAGAACAGTCCCGCGGCGGCCGCCAACACGACCCACCAGCCATAAAACACACTCCGATGTTTTCTGTTCAAGTCTTGCGAGGGCACCGGTCGCGCACCAGAGGATTGCAAAGCTATGTCAGGCATAAGAATTTCAATCCTTGTCCTGCGATTGATTGGAAGCAGACCATTGTTTGGCGATAACAGTGGTTTGGACAAATGAATCAAACGGCGTCGGTTCTTTTGACAGGCGTCGCTTCAGCCTCTTCTCAAGCCGGTCGGCGAAAATATGACGCTGTCCGGGATCGTGAGCATTCGTGAGGCTGAGCGCTAGCGATGGCACAAACACTGAACGGAAGAAGAGAGCATGCTTGGTCGCAAGCGCCTCCGCATTCCTGTCACGCTCGTAATCAGCCCATGCGGGATCGGGCAGCGAATAGAGCTCACAGTGTTCTACGGTCAAGCCCTGGAAGTGTCCGTCTGCATGGAATGGTACGAGAAGCTCGCACCTCCGCCGCGGATAAGTTCCCAGCACCATTCGCTCGCGTTCATCGGCACAAATCTCTCCGGCGTCGACCATCTCCACGAGCGCCTCATTGGCCTGGTCAAAAAGTGCTGCAAGCCCCGATTCGCCTTCGTCGTTCAGGGCGGGAAGCACGACTACGAGACGGCCTCCAGGGTGCATTTCACGGGACCGCAAGGAAAGAAAGGTTTTCCAGTCCTGAGCAGCCTGACGCTCAAAAGCGGCATTCGCGGCGCCGATATCACGGTGGGCGACGAAATGGCCAGGAATCAGCGTCGGGACGCGGCTAAGCCACACGGCTGCGTATGAGCACCAGGCCAAATGGACTGATTCAGGTGGAAGCACATTCTGATAGAACGACCTTCCGATCGCACAGGGATATACATCCGGTTCATCGAGGGCATAACGGTCAGTGTCTGTAGCCAGCACTTCGAAGAGCGTGTTGAAATCGTTCGTGGGCTGATCGATGTGAAACACAAGGATCGACCGTTCCGGACCAAGTCGTTCCCGGAGTATCCCAATCGCGATGTGCATGGGAGCCAGCGAGTTCTTTCCCTGCGACGATCCATAGTCGGCCAGCACCACGGGCGCATTCCAGTCGTCGAGCGCTAGCTTTCGAACTGCCTCCTCCAACAATGGCAGAGCCAAAACCGCACCGCCTGCCGGAATTCTGGCGTGCCGATTGTAGGCGCCCTTCCCCTCCATCACGCCGTGGGAAGCTAGTAATTCGGTTTGCATTTCAGCTCCTTTTCTCTGGATATGCGCGCTCGCGTCATCAAAACATTCAGCGGTGCTTCAAGTTGGCGTAGAGTGACCACCAGAACAAAAAACTTACAAGTGTCAGTAGCGGGTGCGCGCCGTGCGTGGTTATACCGTGACGGAAAATGACGATGTTAAGGGTGACCAGCGTAATTCCCAGAAATATGGTCCTCATAACTCTCCATGGCGGCTTTGCTGATGCGGTCTTTGTGCCCATCTCAGAACCTCTGGCGAAAAAGGGCAATCAGACGGATACCTGATCCTGATCCCTCTTTTGGGTGCGCATGACTTTTGCCCCATTCCATGACCTCGCTCATATAGGCGAGAAATGCTCGCGCAATTACTAATCGCCGGAAACTTTTTGGGAATTCTCGGTAACGAACTCTGGATTGAACGCACTAAGTGCATCGGGGGCTCAATCGCCGTGCGTCGTGGAACGAGTTCAATTGCGCCCGCAATTTTGCCTGCGTTAGAATGTGACGATTCTGAACGGAAGGCCAGCTCTATGGTTCAACTGCCTTCCTCTGAGGTAACCGGGCTTCTCCGCGCCTGGAGCGGCGGTGATGAGGACGCGCTCGCCAGAATCGTCCAGCTCGTGTATCCGGAGTTGCGTGACATCGCGCGCAAATGCCTAAGCCGGGAGCGCCCAGATCACACCATTCAGGCCACCGCCCTCGTACACGAAGCCTATCTTCGGCTGGTGGACATAAAGCAAATTGAATGGCAGGATCGCGCCCACTTTCTTGCCGTAGGAGCCAGAGTCATGCGTCGCGTTCTCGTCGATTACGCCAGGGCGCGAGACTGCGCCAAGCGTGAGGGAGTGGCACATCGCACAACCTTGAACGATGCCCTACTTCTTTCCTCGGAACCGGATCCCATAGTGATTCAGCTGCACGAGGCACTCGAACGCCTTGCGGAGTTCGACTCACGCAAGGCCCAGGTCGTCGAGATGCGCTACTTCGGTGGGCTCACGGCTGAGGAGATCGGAGCGGTGCTTCACATATCACCCCAAAGCGTGAACCGCGACTGGAGCCTGGCCAAGGCATGGCTGGTTCGGGAAATGGAGCGCGAGAATGCCAGTGGAACCCCAGCGCTGGGCGGCAATTGAATCGCTTTATCAGGAAGCGCTCGAACACGACCCTGTCGAGCGCTCGGCGTGGCTTCAGCAAGCCTGTGGAGATGACGCCGATCTCCTTAAAGAAGTCGAATCGCTCCTTGCCTGCGCTGATGCAAGTCTGTCAAACCCTGCTCCGCGTCCGGAGATGGGCAAGCTCTGGGATCATATCGCGGGACACTCCGATATTGATTCGCAGGCGTTGAGCGACGCAGCGGCAGATAATTCCGGCATCGCGTCCGCTGCCCCTGGAATGAGGTCTGCATTGCCCTCCAACATTGGACCCTATCGGATTCTTCGTCTCCTTGGCGAAGGCGGCATGGGTGTTGTGTATGAGGCGGAACAGGAGCACCCGCGGCGCACAGTGGCCCTCAAAGTCATCAAGTCCGGTCTGAGCGATCCCAAGTTGGTTCGGCGCTTTGAGCAGGAGTTACTGGCGCTCGGACGGTTGCAACATCCCGGCATTGCCCAGATCTATGAAGCGGGCACCGCTGACAACGGTTTCGGACCACAACCGTATTTCGCCATGGAACTCGTCCGCGGTCATGCGCTGCTCGAGTACGCCGATGCGCATCAACTGACAACTCGTCAACGGCTGGATCTTATGGCCCGTGTGTGTGAAGCTGTTCACCACGCCCATCAACGCGGGATCATCCATCGCGACCTCAAACCCGGCAATATCCTTGTGGACGAAACCGGCCAGCCCAAGATTCTCGATTTCGGTGTGGCGCGAGCAACCGATAGCGATGCCCGAATGACCCATAGACCGATCTGGGGCAGCTTGTTGGAACCCTCGCGTACATGAGTCCGGAACAGGTGCTGGCCGATCCGCTGGAACTGGATATTCGAAGCGATGTTTATGCGCTCGGCGTTGTGCTGTATCAGATGTTGGCCCGGCGGCTGCCGTACAAAATCAGCCCCAGACTGCCTGAAGCAGTGCGAACGATACAGGAGGACGAGCCAAAGCCCTTAAGTACAGTCAGTAGCAGATACCGCGGTGACATCGAAACCATAGTCGGCAAGGCGCTTGAGAAAGACAAAGCCCGCCGCTACTCGTCAGCCGCGGAATTGGCGGCTGATATCCGCCGTTATCTTCATGACGAGCCGATTATGGCGCGTCCGGCGAGCACCATTTATCACTTGCAGAAGTTCGCACGCCGGCACAAAGCATTGGTGTCGGGTCTTGCTGCGGTCTTCGTCGTGCTGATTGCCGGCATCATCGTCAGCACCCGAGAAGCAGCACGAGCGAACAGGGAAGCGGCAACCTCCCTAGCGATCAGCGATTTTCTGCAAAACGATCTTTTAGCGCAGGCAAGTGCGGCCAACCAGGCGCGGCCGAACAATAAGCCTGATCCAGATCTGAAGGTGCGAACCGCCTTAGACCGGGCGGCTGCGCGCATCGCAGGAAGGTTCAACCGGCAGCCGGAAGTGGAGGCTGCCATCCGGAACACCATGGGGCAGACGTATACGGACCTCGGGCTCTATCCCGAGGCGCGAACGCAACTGGAACGTGCGCTCGATCTGCGCCGTCAGGTACTCGGGGCAAAGAATCCGGAGACTCTTAAGACCATGGAACGCCTTGGATATGTCGCATTTCTTCAGGGTAAGTATCCCGAGGCGGAGTCGGTTCTCGGCAACACTCTCGAGATGCAGCGGCGTGTGTTTGGTTCGGAATATCCCGATACTCTGAAATCCATGGACGATCTGGCGGTCGTCTACCGCGAGCAGGGAAAATACCCGCAGGCCGAGGCTCTCGGCGCTCAGGTCCTGGACATCCGGCGCCGTACTTTAGGCCCCGAGCACCCCGACACGCTGGCTTCTATGAATAGTCTGGCTATCGTTTACCGCAACCAGGGCAAGTACGAGCAGGCCGAGGCGCTCAGCAGCCAGACTCTGGGGATTCGCCGACGCGTGCTCGGTCCCGAGCACCCCGACACGCTGAGGTCCATGAATAATCTGGCAAACGTCTACATCAATGAGGACAAGTACGAGCAGGCCGAAGCGCTCTACAGCCAGAGTCTGGAGATTCGACGCCACGTGCTCGGTCCCGACCATCCCGAAACCCTGCAGTCCATGGTGAACCTGTCAATCGCCTATTTCGCAGAGGGCAAATTCGCGCAGGCCGAAGCGCTCGACAATCAGGTCGTGGAGATCCAGCGGCGGGTCCTGGGTCCGGAGCATCCCAAGACGCTCTCTTCCATGCATAGTCTGGCAACTGCCTTCCTGGCGCAAGGCAAATACACGCAGGCAGAGTCGCTCGACCGCCAGACTCTGGAGATTCGGCGTCGCATCCTGGGTCCCGAGCATCCCGATACGTTGTCTTCGTTGGACGATCTGGCTCGTGTCTATGCAGCGCAGGGTGAGTACACGCAGGCCGAGACGCTGTTCCGGCAAGTGCAGGAGACCGAGCGCCGCGTGCTCGGTTCAGAGCATCCCGATACTCTAAGCACCCTTTCGGCTATGGCGAAAATGTACCAGCAATGGGGTAAATATGCCCTGGCTGAGAACTATGCCGCACAGGCCCTCGCGGGACGACGGCATGCCCTGGGTTCCGAGGACGTATACACCATGGTGTCTGCGGAAGACCTGGCGCTCGCCTACCAGTCGCAAGGAAAGTTTGCCAAGGCGGAGCCCCTCGCGCGGGAGGCCCTGGAGTTCAATCAAAAGGAGGGGCCGGACGACTGGGACCGATTCCGCGCCGAAAGCTTGCTGGGCGCCAGTCTGGCTGGACAGAAGAAATATGCTGAAGCCGAGCCGCTGTTGCTCAATGGCTATAAGGGGATGGAAGCGCAGAAGGATCAGGTTTTAATGTCTAACTGGTATAACCTCGATCTCACCCGCGACTGGCTGGTTCAACTTTATGAAGGGTGGGGCAAGCCGGCGAAGGCGGCCAAATGGAGTAAGAGCCTGCAGGCCGGCAATACTTCTTCCACCAAGAAATAATGGCTCAATGTGGTCTGGCGATCCGCCGCGAGTGCATTCACGCGTTTTAGTTGTTCGGAAAAAATCTCTCCAGCCGATTAGTAGTCGCATCAGCTTTTCTCGCCTTTATAACGAGGGCTGCCGCTCGTTCATGAGCTTAAGTCTCTCAAGAGAGATTAGGAAAATGATGGACAACAACCTGGCTCGAGGTCGGGATCTCACGCTTACTCCCGCAACCGCGCTTCACACAATCTACCGGTGGAGCGTCATGAACAGCCAGGGCTCTAAGAGAAGGAGGAACCATGACAACAGCCCCGCGTCAACAGCCCACTCCGGAACGCTTCATCAATGCCATAAACGCTTATGAGCAGACCGAGGCAATGAAAGCGGCTATCGAGCTGGAAATCTTCACCGCCATCGCTGAGGGTAATAGTACCGCCGCAACGATTGCGAAGCGCTGCGAGGGCGCGGAACGCGGCGTGCGCACGTTGTGTGATTTCTTGACCATTCACGGCTTCTTGAACAAAGAAGGAGCGCAGTACGCTCTAGCACCGGACTCTGCTTTATTCCTCAACCGACATTCGCCGGCATATATCGGCGCTGCCATTGAGTTTCTGCTTACCCCGCGCTTGCGCGAAGGACACGCGCGGCTGACCGAGGCCGTGCGCCGGGGAGGCACTGCGCTTGGCGAAGGAACGCTGGAGCCCCAAAATCCTGACTGGGTGAAGTTTGCCGAGGCCATGATGACGCTGATGCATATGCCTGCCCAGATGATGGCTGCCGAACTCCTCAAGGGCGGCGAGTCGTACAAAGTTCTCGATATCGCCGCCAGTCACGGTGTTTTCGGAATCGCCGTGGCAAACCAGAATCCCGCTGCGCACATTTATGCAACCGATTGGAAGAATGTACTTGAGGTCGCAACGAGGAATGCGCAGACGATGGGAGTTGCCGATCGCTACCACCTGCTTCCGGGTAACGCATTCGAAATCGAATTTGGCAGCAGTTATGATCTGGCGTTGATCACGAACTTCCTGCACCATTTCGATCCAGCTACCTGCACGACTTTCATGCGCAAGGTGCATGCCGCGCTCAAGCCAGGCGGCCGCGCCGCAATTGCCGAGTTCGTTCCAAATCCCGATCGCGTTACGCCGCCCACCGCGGCTGCCTTCAGTCTGATGATGTTGGCCACTACACCAACTGGCGACGCTTATACCTTTACCGAACTCGAACGCATTTCCGAGAGTGCCGGCTTCACACGAGTCGATCTCGCCCTCCCGGAGATCGGCCTCGATCGTCTGGTCGTTGCGCACCGGTGAATTGGGGGGACCGGGAAGTCGCCACTTCAAGGCTGCGCCTCTCACGGCTGTCTACTCCCATGAAGGGAAACTGCGGTTCGCAATTAATGCGAAAGCGCCTTCGGTTCAGAGGTTTATGAGCTTCGCCAAGAATTAGTACTGATATGTCGGCTAGGCTCCAGTAATTCGGAAATGGCATATCGCAGAAGGCTGGGGCGTTTCTCAGGAGTAATCGAACGAGCAGGCACCTGAGTCATCAGGAATGCTTTCGGTGAACACCGATGAGGAGGCCCGCACTCATACCTATCGATTGCTGGTGGCCAGCCATAAAGTTGTAGTCATAGGCCGGTTCAAGATACCAGCCGAAGCGATGTCTGCCGGTCGGCCAGAACATGAAGTCGCCCGCAACCTCACCCGCAATCGAGTTCGACGTCGTTCCATTCTGACGGAGATAGACCCACTCCGGCCCTATGCCGAGCATGAACTCGGCCTTCCGCGTCAGCGTCCAGGGTTTCTTAAAGAGCAGGTCTGCGTCCCATTCCGTCGAGTTGCGCGTAAAGAAGGGCGTTACACCCGCCTCAAGCTCCAGCCAGTTTTCAATAGGCGTGGTCTCCGCTGCCAGATTCGGCGCGAAGCTCGCAGCACCTCCGGTGGTGTTCCAGCTTGTTGCTGCCCCAAGCTCCACAATTACGCTGGGGTCGTCGCCGAGCGGTGGTTCATTCTGACCATGCGCCCGCACGCACAGAACCGCAGCAACGGAAACCAGAAGAAGCGTGCGGGATCTCATGCAATCACGCTAAAGCCTATAGTAGCTATAGGGTCAAACATGAGCGCAACCTTCCGCATCGGCGAGCTCGCGAAGCGTACCGGCGTCAAAGTCGTTACCATTCGCTACTACGAACAGGCAGGCTTGCTGCCTGAGTGTGAACGATCAACCAGCAACTATCGCGTGTATGCTCCGGAGCACCTGGAGCGCCTGCGCTTCGTCCGACGGTGTCGCGACCTTGGCTTTTCTCTGGAGCAGATCAGAGACATGCTGCTGCTTTCGAACGCAGAGTCGTCGACTTGCGCTGACGTGTGCAACGTAGCCGCAGATCATCTCCGCGATGTGGAGTCGAAAATCGCCGATCTGAAACTCCTGGCCTCCGAGCTTCGCCGCATCCGTTCTTCGTGTGACGGAAAACGCTCAAGCAGAGAGTGCAGAATCATTGCCGCACTTGCTCGAAGCTGATACGGATTCGTCCCGTCAGCGGTTCGTTCGCTAACGATGGGCTATTGGAGCTTCATAACGCGAAGTCGGCATGGCGACTGGAATCTTCAGACCTCGGACCGCTTGAGGATCGGCGTCGCCATCCACGTTTTTGGGGACTAATCCTCTGGAACTCGCTGTGGGGTGAATTTATCGGCATCCCGAAGGAGGTCATTGGGATGGAAACAACTTGTGAAGACAAGTGTTGAGCAGTGCCAAAGGTCATTCGGCGTGGAGTGTAGTGATCGGATCGAGGCGCATGGCGCGCAGCGCCGGGATGTAACTGGAAGCGATGGCGACGGCGGTGAGCACGGCGGTGACGCTGGCGAAGATGGAAAGATCGTAGGGCGAGACACCGTAAAGCAGGCCGGCCATGAGATGGGAAACAAGAAACGCGCCAGCCAAGCCTACGCCGGCGCCAACGGCGGCCAGAGTGAGGCCCTGGCGTAGAACCATGCTGAGGATATCGCGCCTTTGCGCGCCCAGCGCGAGGCGAATGGCGATCTCGCGCGATTGCTCATTGACCAGGAAGGAGATGGTTCCATAGATTCCCAGGCCCGCGAGCAGCAGGGCGGTTGCGGCAAACAGCGCCACCATTACCATAGAGAACCGCCGCACAGAAAGCGAAGAGGAGAGAACGTCGTCCAGGGTCTCCCCGCGGAAGACGGGAAGCTCCGGATCGACGGACTGGATTCGTGTGCGCACCTGCGCGGCGATGGCGGCGGGATCGACCCGTCCACGCAGGTAGAACGCAAGAAACTTGGCGGGGCGCTGGTAGATGTCGAGGTAGATCTGCGGAATGCCGGCGTCCGCGAGCGATTCGGTGCGTGCATCGGCAATGACGCCGACGATGGTGATCCACTCCGGTCCGGCACGGCCCAAATCGTCCGAGGAACGGACTCGCTTGCCTACGGGATCCTGGTTGGGCCAGTAGGTGCGGGCCGCGGCCTGGTTGATGACTGCGACCAAGGGCGTATGTTCAAGGTCCTGGTCGACGAAGAGGCGTCCACGCAAGAGAGTCATGCCGAGCACGTGGAAATATTCCGGTGAGACGATCAATGTGTCGATCAGCGGAGGCTGGCTGCTCCGCACTTCCTGGCCTTCGCGAACCAATGGAGTCATGCCGCGATCGCTCTGGCTATGGCCAAGGGGAATGGCCGCCCGATCACTGACGGCGGTTTCTTCCACGCCCGGAATCGTACGATTACGGCGCAGAACTTCGCGCAGCAACACCGCTTCCTGCGTGGCGGTGCCGTAAATGTCGGTTTTGGGATCGTTAGGATTCGGCAGCGACATCTCGATTACCGTGACTCGAGTGGGATTGAAGCCGGGTAGCACCTGGAACAAGTCCCAGAAGCTGCGCAGCAGAAGTCCGGCAGCGATCATCAGCACCAGGGAGAGGGCTAATTCACCAATCACCAGAGCATGGCGCAAGCGCGAGCGCCGCCGGGAACCGTTGGAGCCACGACCCTCCTGCCGGAGGGTCTCAGTCAAATTAAGGCGGCTGGTGAGCCACGCGGGGGCAAGCCCGAAGATAGTTCCGGCGGCGACGGAAACAACAATGGCAAACGCCAGCACACCCCAGCTGATGGATATGTCATTGAGGCGCGGCAGGCTTTCGGGAACAAATCGCAGCAAGAATTTCCGGGCGCAGAAGAGGACCGCGAAACCGGTGATGCCGCCAAGCACGAAGAGTAACAAGCTCTCGGTGAAGAGTTGACGAACGAGGCGCATTCTTGCTGCTCCTAATGCCTGGCGAACCGCCATCTCGCGTCCTCGCGCGCTGGCGCGTGCAAGCAGCAGGTTGGCGACGTTGACAGAGCTGATCAGCAGGACCAGGCCCACCGCGCCGAACAACAGAATGAGCGATTGGCGAACATTGCTGACAAGAGTCTCGGCCAGGGGAGTGAGGTGGAGAGTCCACGCGCCTTGCGACGGATAATCCGCCGGATATTGCTTCTTCAACGATGCAACCAGGGCACTGAGACGCGCCTGCGCGGCCTCAGGCGAGAGACCAGGCTGAAGGCGGGCGATAGTGTCGAATGGGAAACGTGTGCTGCGCATCGGCGGCGGGGCGGGATCGCCGAAAAATCCGCATGCCGCCCACAAATCGGTACTGCGCTCCTTGCTGGTTTGGCCCTGGTCGCGAAAGCTGGCGGGCATGACGCCGACAACATGAGCGGGATCGTTGTCAAGGCGCAGAGTCTTGCCGATAATGTGCGGGTCGGCGCCGAATGCGCGCTTCCATAGCCCATCGCTAATGACGACTTCGTTGTTGAAGCCGGGCGTGGCGTCGTGCGGATCGAAAGTGCGGCCCAACTGCGCGTCGACGCCGAGCACAGCGAAGTAAGCCGGTGTGACCGACTTTGAGGCGATGCTCGCGGGCTGGCCGCTGCCGGTGAGATTGTTGGTGCCGAAAAAGGAGAGGGACACATATTGGAAGATTCCCGAGTTCTGCAGGTCTCTCAACTCAGGAATGGAGAGTCCGATGTCGTGCGCGCCCACGCCGGGAAGGTTGGCTTCAAGTCGCACCAGTTCGCTGGGGTGGTGGTAGGGCAAAGGATGCAGCAAGGTTGCGTCGATGACGCTGTAAATGGCAGTGGTGGCTCCGACGCCGAGGGCCATGGTGGCGATGGCAATCAGGGAAAATCCGGGAGACCGGTACAGCATGCGAAAAGCGTAGCGGAGGTCGAAGAGAAAATTCTCAGCAAGCGGAAGACTCTGCTCGGCGTGGTGGTGCTCGCGGATCGCCTGGGCCGCGCCAAGCTTCAGTGCGGCCTGCCGACGCGCCTCGGGGGGTGACATGCCGGCGCGCAAATTCTCCTCAGTCTGCAAGGCAAGATGCTCGGCCATCTCTTCCTGGAGGCGCTGGTCGGCGCGCCTTCCGGCGGTGAAGTTCGAGAGACGAATGAAAAAGCGGCGCAGGAATCTCATGGCAGGTCCTCGGCTTGGACCTCAAAGAAGCGCGCGATGATAGCTGCTGTCTGATTCCAATCGCGGGTCTCCGTCTGCAACTGTTTGCGGCCGATTGCAGTCAGGCGATAGAAGCGAGCCCTGCGGTTGTTCTCCGATGCGCCCCACTCCGAAGCAATCGCGCCCTCATGCTCAAGCTTGAGCAACAAGGGATAGAGCGTGCCCTGGTTGAGAGCAAGAATGTCTCCGCTGATCTGCTCAATGCGCCGGGCGATGCCATAGCCGTGCTGCGGGCCCAGAACATCAAGGGTTTTGAGGACCATCAGCGCAAGCGTGCCTTGCAAAACGTCGGGTTTTTCCTTCATGGAAGGACCAACCTTTAGGTTTCCTACAGGAAGAATGGCACGGTTCATTTTGGAAAGCAACAGGAAAGTTGGGACTTTCTTGCGATGACAAATCAGAAGTGCTGTCAGGAAACTGCCGGTGAGACTGTTGATTGAGGACGGCGTAGTTGTGATTTCTAATGAAAAGTCGGCCAGGCTCCGGCTATTCGGAAATAGCATATCGCGGAAGGCTGGGGCGTTTTCAGTACCGATCTGGCGAAACTTCCTACAAGCCGCCTGTGATCGGCATAGGGGCAGCAGTCACCTGCCGACCCCTGCCACACCACTGTGCATAAGGTCCGTAAACGGCGGTTCGAGAAGTTACGCTAGTAGTTCTCGAACAGTGAAGGAAGGCCGAGTGATCGGAAGTACGCATTGGAAAGCCCAACAGAAAGAGCTTTGGCGCGGGCCAGATACCAGGGGCCACACTTCCAGCCGTATTGGCTGCCAGTTGTGGAGGCACCCCGAGTTGCAGCAATGCAGCCCGCCGACGGCGCGTGGTCTTCCACTGCCGCCAGAGGGCACATCGAAGTCTGAGCCTCACCCAACGAGTGAGATAGATCAGCACCTCGGGAGTTTCGCAGTAACGTGTCACTCAGCATCGAAACCCGCAACACCGCGTCATACGCCGACGTAGCACAAAATCAAGTACCACAAGCCAAGCCGTGAGCAGTCTGACCGTGCATTTCATCACCAGAACTGAACCGCGAGCAAGTAAGATTGTGTGTCCCCGAGTTAAGGAGGAAAACGATTCCGAATCGGACTAAAAGTTCGCATGTCCGCCGCCCCAGAGCAGAATTCTGGAAGTCGATTCCTCGCAGTTCGCGAGTGGTCGCATTCATCGGAGTTTTTTCGCTCTTCGCTTCTATCGGCTTCATTTGGATGCTCATGTCTCCGGTACACCAGACGATCGCGTCCGCGTTCGTCACGGTAGCCATCTACGGCGGGTTCGCAGTCGGCTATGCCGCGATGTCGATCGCTCGCAAGTTCTGGTTAATTCCGGTTTGGGCGCTTTTGCAGTCGGTAGCCTTCACTCTCGTGGCAAACATATTTCACGCCGGAATCATCGAGGGCCGCAGGGAACTCGAGCATCAGTTGGTTGCTCTCGGGGTATGTGCGATTCTTGCCATTGTTGTTGGGTACATCACCTTCATCATCTTCGTTCGACGCGAAGGAGCCCGATATTTTCGAATCCAAACGGAAATGGAGCTGGCCCACGAGATACACCGTTCCCTAGTTCCAGCTTTTGAGCGAAAGCTCGCCGGATACGAGATCTTTGGTACATCCATACCGAGTGGCGAAGTGGGCGGCGATTTGGTGGATATCGCTGAGAGTTCCAGGGAGTGGGTCAGCTACATTGCCGATGTTTCTGGGCACGGTGTCGCTTCCGGTGTACTCATGGCCATGTTTAAGACGTCGATTCGCAGCGGTCTAGGAAGTAGTAGTTCGCCTGGCGAATTGCTCGAGGGAGTGCATCGCACGCTGTATCCCCTGAAGATGCCGAACATGTTTGTTACCGTAGGCGTGCTGCAGTTCCGACTGGGCAGCACGTCAGTGAGCTACTCACTCGCAGGACATCCGGCACTCATGCGCTACTGCAGTCAGCAGCGCATGATAGTTGAATACCCATCTCAAAACCTGCCCCTGGGCATACTCCCCGAGCAGCGATTCGCGGCCAATCGGCTGGAATGTGATGCTGGCGATGTGCTTCTGCTACTGACCGATGGCTTCAGCGAGGTATTCGATGCTAACGGTGCCGAATTAGGCTTGGAACCCATCAAGGGCGTCTTTCTCGAGACCGCCGCAGACCGACCGCTGTCAGAAATTTTCGAGCGCCTGCGAAGCCTCTCGCTAAGTTTCGGTAAGCAGGACGATGACCAGACCATACTTCTTGTCCGATGCACTGGAGAACACACATCCGCAGCTATCTAGGTTCGGAGCACCGGGCGGTTCCAGATAGCTATTGTAACCAGGCCATGTCGTATCCTATCCGAATCAGAAACAATGGTCAGCGAAGCATTCGCTTGTCGCATTGGCCCGAAACCGGCTTCGGGGAGATTACTAACGATAAGTCGGCTAGGCTCCAGTAATTCGGAAATGGCATATCGCAGAAGGCTGTGGCGTTTTTCGGTACTAATCGGCCTTTCGGCCCACAAATTATCCTCAATGAGTGCTAAGGCCTGATATCGTCAACCCACCCGTTCCTGAGTAACCGCCTTGCTCGCAGCCAGCCTGCAGGAGAGCAGAAAGTAGTAGACAGCCTACAGCAACTCTGATAGTAGTAGAGATTCTACTACTATGGCGGAATCGCAGCGTTACCAGAACCGCATCGAAATCCGGCAGGGCACGCTTGACCTGCTCATCCTGCAAACCCTTGCTCGCGGTCAGCAACACGGTCACGGCATCTCGCAAGTCATCCGCGCTCGCTCCGGAGAACTGTTGTCAGTTGAAACCGGATCGCTATACCCAGCTCTGCATCGACTCGAAAAGAAAGGCTGGCTCGATTCGGAGTGGAAAGCCTCGGAAAACAATCAGCGAGCCAAGTACTACTCCTTGACCAAAGCAGGCAGAAAGCAACTGGTTGCCGAACATGACAAATGGCGACAACTGGTCCAGGCCGTTTCCGGCGTGCTTGACCCCGCGTGAGGACACCATGGCACGAAATAGTTTGCGCTTACTTCTCCGCCGATTTTTCCAAAGGCGTGAGCTCGAACGCGAATTGAACGATGAACTCGCGTCCCACATTGCTATCGAGACAGCTCGCCACATCCAGGATGGCGAATCTCCAGAGGCCGCACGGCAGATAGCATTGCGCGAATTCGGAAATGTTGGATTGGTGGCCGAAGTGACGCGCGACCAATGGGGACTTGGCTGGTTGGAACAGGCGTTTGCCGATCTTCGCTATTCTGTCCGCTCGTTTCTGCGGGCGCCACTGTTCTCTGCCATCGTGGTCATCACGCTGGGCCTTGGCATCGGAAGTTCCACAACGATTTTCAGTTTGCTCGATGGCATCCTCCTGCGCGCGCTGCCGTTTTCCAATTCAAACCAGCTCACGGTGCTCTGGGAGCTTCCTCCCCAAACTCGAAAGCCTAATGTTGTGAACCTCAGCAATTTCGTCGCTTGGAGGGAGCGCAACCACTCCTTCCAATCGATGGCGGCATTCCTGGCATCGCCGATGAATCTGCTTGGCGACCGCGGAGGCGAGCAGGTACCGGGTCTTTCCGTTACAGCTGACTTCTTCGAAACCCTCGGTACACAGCCGCTGCTTGGCCGGACATTTCGTCCCGGCGAGTACTGGACTTCGGAGCCACGCGAAGTTGTGCTCAGCTACGGTGCATGGCAGCGACTGTTCGGCGGCAGACCTGATGTCGTCGGGAAGAAGATCTCGATCGATGCAAGCCATCACGAAGTCATCGGCGTCATGCCATCCGGATTCAGCTTGCCGAATCACAAAGCAGAGCTCTACGTTCCGCAGGCGATCGAAATTAACGAAGGCAGAAACTACACCGTTATCGCCCGCCTGCGCCCGGGCGTGAGCCCGGATGCTGCAAACGCTGAGATGGCGGCTCTGGCAGCTCAGACTGCGCGCGAGAAGGTGCATATGGATGCGGGATGGAGCGCGATCGCCGTCCCGCTGCTGGAACAAACGGTAGGATCTGTGCGGCCGATTCTTCTCCTCCTCTTTGCTGCCGTGGGACTAATGCTGCTTCTCGCCTGCGCAAACGTCGCTAATCTCCTCATGATGCGGGCATCGGGGCGCGTGCGTGAATTCAGCGTGAGGCTTGCGCTCGGTGCAAGTCGACATCGCATTGTCCGCCAGTTGCTGATCGAGAGTCTGCTACTGGCGATGTGTGGAGGGCTGCTGGGCGTTATCGTCGGCGGCATTGCAATTCAGTTCTTAAAGACGTCGCTGCCCGAGAGTCTCCATATTCCACGCTTGAACGAGGTTACTCTGAACTGGGCTGTCCTCTTGTACTCCACGGGAACATCGATCTTGTCAGCCCTGATCTTCGGGCTGGCACCAGCCCTGCAATCACTGAAGCGGAACGTGAGCCAGGGGCTTCACGAGGCGACGCGTTCGGTAACTTCCGGACGGAAAGTACGGCGCGTACTAGTCATTGCAGAGATCGCATTTGCACTCGTCCTGGTATCAACCGCGGGGCTAATGGTGCGGAGCTTCATACGCCTGACGAGTGTTGATACCGGATTCCACGCCGAGAATGTGCTCACAGCTCGCATGCTCCTGCTACCCGTGCAGAAAGAGGAATACCGCGCCGAGACCGTGCGGCAGATGCTCGATCGCATTCGGGCCCTGCCAGGTGTGGTTCGAGCCGGATCCATCGGAATTCTGCCAATGGAAGGCACAAACTCGGGGACAGCGTACTACAGAGCAGATCGGCCCGACCCGGCTCCCAATGCGCGGCCGGGAGGAGACGTTTCGATCATCACGCCGGGTTATTTTGAGGCCATGCGCATCCCCATGATTCACGGGCGCGCCTTCGATGTTGAAGATCGCGTGGGATCTCCGCCAGTGGCCATTTTGAATCAGAGTGCGGCGCAAATGTTGTTCCCGGATGAAGACGCCGTCGGCAAACGATTAAGGGTTCAGTGGGGCGGAGGCGGCACTCCTCTTGTCGAGGTGGTCGGTGTGGCGGCGGATATCCGGCACGATGGCGTTAGCACGCCGCCGGATCCCTGCCTGTTCATGCCCAATGATCAGCAGCCATTTCCATTCACTTCGCTGGTCGTGCGCACTACGGGCAATCCCGCGAATCTCGAGAACGAACTTCGGGAACAGATCAGAGCGGTCGATTCCGATCAGGGCATCGCGACAATGGAGCCCTTGCAACAAATGGTCTCAGATTCCATTGCACGCCCGCGCCTTGAGACGGTAGTGCTCGCAGCATTTGGAGTGATAGCCCTTGGCCTTGCTTGCATCGGACTCTACGGCCTCATCGCATTTTCGGTCGCCCAGCGGATTCGCGAAATCGGTATACGAGTCGCACTCGGCGCCTCGAAAGCGGGAATATTCCGCATGATTCTGGGTGATGGATTACGGCTGACAGTCGTAGGAGTACTGCTCGGGTTGGCGGGGGTTGTCAGTTCAACCCGTTTCCTCCGCAGCTTGCTGTACGAAGTCAACCCACTCGATCCAGCCACGCTCGTCTCGGTGATTTGCATTCTGCTCGTAGTGAGCGCAGCTGCGTGCTACATTCCAGCGCTTCGAGCCACGAATGCTGACCCAGCTTCGATACTCCGCGAAGAGTGAGGCCGACAACAACATCGATGGAGTCGATGGCAACCCCCGAGTACACGGTGCATCTTCCTCGATTGAGTCTCAACGCGTTCTCGAAGAGCGCACAATCGACTTCGCACTCATCGACAGCGTTCGGACAACCGTTCACAACGGCCCCGGCGGCGATTGGCCAGTTCGTGACTGCGGATGAGGGCTGCAAAGACACGCGCCATGTCGATCTCGGATCTCTTGACCTTTCGATGGGAAGCACTACAGCGATCTTCAGGCGTCTGCGACTCGGTCACTCGCAACGAAGCGCAACCATCGGATCGATTGAAAGGGCTCTGCGCGCGAGCACCATGCAGGCGAGTGCAGCCACCAGAATGAGCAGCCCGGATGCGGCCAGAACCATGATCGGATCATGTGTTCCACTCTCGATCCAGCGGGCAATGAGACGATTCAGACTGAAGCTAAGCGCAAGACCGGCGACTGTTCCCAAGCCCACGCTGGCTCCGGCAGAGAGCGCCACGATGCACCAAACAAGGAAATTCTCTGTTGCGCTTTCTACTGGCGGAGGCAGCCCAGGCTGCTGTCCGCTGGGACCCCGACTGGCGACGTCGCTTCGTTCATCTGGCCATGCGTCGCGACCGCCGCATCGCTAAGGTTGCGATGGCACGCAAACTGGCCGTCAGCCTCTACTGGATGTGGCGTAAGGGATTCGATTACCCACAGACTTTTCAGTTCGGTTCGCACGCGGGAGAGCCTGGATACGTCCATGGTGTGAAGTAAATCACCGCCCACTTGATTGGGCATCCCGCTCCCTATCCAGGGAGTTCGAAGTAGTAATCATGGTCGAACGTGCGATCGGAGAGATGGTTGGGTCGGACCGAGTTCCGCCCGAAAGATTACATGCGAACCTTTGTCGGCGATGATGAGTTTGTTCAACCAAAGCGTAACGAAACAGCTCCCTCGGAGTGAGGGCCGTCTTATGTTCAAAAATGCATTGACACAGCCGAGATTGTTAGAGATGGCCGTAAAACGTCAGTACTCTATCGGAGCTGCTCCGCAGCACGAGACTGTGTGGTGAAGCGGGGCTGTGGAGCGGAGCAGGTCGGATAGAGCGGTTTGAAGGAAGGCACTGGCGTTTGCGGCGGATGCGGTTAATCTATGGGGATTGAATCAGCTTCGCCCGCAATAGGCAGAATAATAAAGAGTTAGAAGAGAGGGCCGTAAAGGATTCAGGACGCGGTGGCCGCGCATGATCTCGGAAGGATTGCACGCGCAGCGTCCGTCGCGCCAGCGACTTCGTTCAAACCGGCAAATCGGACATTTGAATCCAGGGCCGACCTCCGCGAGGACGAAATAATCTTTCCCGGGATTTCTTTCCTTCCTCATTCATTCCCATCAATTCCGAGGTGTTGCCGACGACGCCTTCTTGATGCCTTGGAGCTATCAAATCTTTCGAAATAAGTCTTGGACATTTGTTGAAAACGGGGCCATTGTGAGGAAAAGGAGGCCGCTATGGCACGCCCATTTCCCCCTGTTTCCTCCCATGTTGAAGCCAACGGCAGGTTCGGTGTTCCGGAGTTCGAGCCTCTTCTCAACAGCGAACAGGCCGCGGACTTGCTCCAAATTCACCACAAGACTCTACAGAAGCTAGCACGACGCGGCGAGATTCGCGGAACACACATCGGAAAGCTCTGGCGTTTTCGCGTCTCCGATCTGAACGCATGGTTTGAACG
>Ga0210391_10001436_pt1 | contig 21784 bp, 23 predicted proteins | sample IncBWC12OmetaG_FD_160573 | JGI IMG/M metagenome (GOLD analysis project Ga0210391, IMG submission 160573) | Forest soil microbial communities from Barre Woods Harvard Forest LTER site, Petersham, Massachusetts, United States - Inc-BW-C-12-O ...
AATGGCACGGCTGGGTAGCGAAGTTCGGTTGTGATAACCGCTGAATGCATATAAGCGGGAAGCACGCCCCAAGATGAGATCTCCCTGAAGGGCCCAGGAAGACCACCTGGTTGATAGGCTGGAGGTGAAAGCGCAGTAATGCGTGCAGCTGACCAGTACTAATCGCCCGTTCGGCTTAATCATAGAATTAACTCTGCGCAGTACCAATGCAGAGACATTCAACTAGCCTTTGTATTTCCAATCAATTTCGTTTCTTTCTGCGAGCCGGCCCTCGGGACGGTCTCGCAGATCGATAATTTCTATGAGTTGTGACGCCAGTCTGCCGCATTCCGTCCCTGAAGAATCTGTCCGGACGAGACCCGGCCGCGGGGGAAACCACCCGCCAGGCGTCGCTCGAGTTTGCCGGTGAGCATACTGCGAGGGTCCCACCCGTTCCCATCCCGAACACGGAAGTTAAGCCTCGCTGGGCCGATGGTACTGCACGCGTAAGTGTGTGGGAGATTAGGTGATCGCCGGCATAACATCAAAAAGCCCGCTCCTCTGGAGCGGGCTTTTTGCGTCTGCGCTGCATCTTTCATAGCGTATCAGGCGCCAGCCTTTTCCCCCGGCTCATCCCAGTGAAAGTCATAAAACACCCGAATCTGATTGCCATCCAGATCCGCGACCCGGAATTCCCGCAGCTTCCACGGCTTGTCTTCCGGCGCGGCCAGAATATTGGCGCCAGCATCCCGCCAGCGCTGGTAAAGCTCGTCGACCGCCGCGCGGCTCTCCACATTGATCCAGATCACCACCCGGTCGCCATTCCCGTAGTGCTGGCGAAAATCCGCATTCGTCAGGAACAACCGGCAGTCTCCCTGGAAGATCCCGCCAATCCCGCCCTTGTCATCGCCCCAGCCAAACGTGAACCCCAGCTTGTTGACGTAATAATCCGCGGCCTTCTCAACATCGCTGACCGGGATCTCCGGAACCGCTTTGGGCAGTTGTGCGCTCATGGCCAACAGCATAACCCAGGATCGCAGCGCCCAGCCACGCTGCTCCGGCCGCCATCCAACCGGCAAAGTCCTAATGAAACCCCTCAACGTCCACCAACGAATCGCCTTCTGCGCAAAGAGGGCACTCCGGCGGAGCCCACAGGTGGTTCGGGGCCTGTGCCATACTGATCAGCGGAACGTTTTTCGACGACGCATATTCCGATATCGCTGTGCCCAGAACCAGCAGCGCAGCAATCCCAACCACCTTCGCGCCACAGCTTTCGAGATCGTCAAAAGTGCCACGCACCGCCGATCCGGCATTGGTCACGTCATTCACAATGGCCACGCGCCGCCCCCGGACCTTGTCGCGAAGTGCGGCCGGAATTCTATAGCCCGCGGGAAACAGGCCGTCGTGGGAGGCCCGGGCAAAGCGCTCACTGTAGGTGAAGTCAATATGCAACTCCAGCGCGACTAGCAGCCCAACGAACGCACCTTCAATCAGAGGTCCGCAAACCGCGTCCGCACCCCATTTTGCAACGCCCTTTGCGAGATCGGCCGCCATCGCCTGCACCCCATGCGGTCGATAGCACAGCCCTTCCAGATCGAGCCACAGATCGCCGTGGTGCCCCGACTCCAGAAGGAAGTGACCTTTCCTTGCCGACAGCAATTCCAGAACACTTTCCGCCATGAGTCCATTTTGCGCCATACTGCTTCTGCATGGCCCCGCTTCACTCCAATCCGTTCCGCCCCATTCTCTCCGTCACCGTCACCGCCGAAAGCGAGGGCGACCGCGAGCGCCTGACGGAAGCCCTCACAGAATGTGCCGGAACCCCGCCCTCATTCACCGCCACCACCGATTCCGATTCCGGCGTCGTTAAGCTCCGGGGAGAAAGCGAAGAGGACCTCGCCGCCATCTGCACGCGCCTGCGATCCGAATACCAAATCGACATCGCCGTCAGCCCGCCGCAGGTCCTCTATCTCGAAACCATCCTGAAGACGTCCGAGGGCGAAGGCAAATACATCCGGCAAACCGGCGGCCGCGGCAACTACGGCCATGTCAAGATCCGCCTCGAGCCGCAGGACTCCGGCGCCGGGATCACATTCATCAACGAGATCCACAGCGGCGTCATCCCCGAACCCTACTTCCATCCCATCGAGCAAGGCATTCGCGAAGCGGCCCGCGGAGGCATCCTCGCCGGCCTCGAATTCGTCGACTTCAAAGCGACCCTCTACGACGGCAGCCACCACGAAGCCGACTCCAACCCCATGGCCTTCCACACCGCCGCAACTCTGGCCTTCAAAGAAGCAGCGAGAAGGGCAGACCCCATCGTGATCGAGCCCATCATGACCACCGCGTTCAGCACGATAGAGAGCCGACTCTCAGAAACGCTCGCGGAGATCAACTCCCTTCGTGGCCGCGTCGAAGAGGTGGCCACCACCCACGGCGTCACCACCGTGCGCGCACTGGTTCCGCTGTGCGAAATGCTCGGCTACCAGGGACCAGCGGCGCACGCCATGCATTTCTCCTGCTACAAGCGGACGAACTGGCCGCCCGGCAACGATGCCGCAAACGCGTCCGTCAGCAACCCGCGAAACCCGCGTCCGAATACCGGCTCCTCGGCCGTATCTCCTGATTGGGACTGGACATGACTCCAGCTTGCCGCATTCCATCCCCCACAAAACTGTCCCAACATAACCTTTAGTTAAGAGGCCGCTCGAAATGGGTCCCTTTCTCCCGAATCACCGCTTCCATTTCTGCTGCGTCAATTCTCGGAATCTCCACCCTCCTCCCCCAAAAACTCTGCATCCAATCTTCATCATTCATTTTCTCCGCGTGCAGGAGCCTTCTCTTGAACTATCCCCAGTTCATTCGGGCCTTTTTCCCCTCCACGGTTGCCGCGCTGATTTTCCTCGCAATCGTCTCACCAGCTCGCTCGCAATCGTTTCCTCTGACTGTTGCCCGCTCCTCTGCTGATCTTCCCTCCGCTCCCGGCCCCGCCAGCAACGTTGCCCCCCCGCTTCCTGCCGTCCCGGAACCCGCCCCTCGCCAAAACCCGATCGAACCTTACCCCACCAACCTCTACTACCCGTTCTTATCCCGCATGGGCATCGGCGCAGATGTCTCCCCCCTCGGCATCGGCATCAAGGGAGCCGTCATCCTGAACACCTTCTTCGACGCCCGCCTGATGCAGAACTTCTTTTCCTATACCAGCGGACGTTTGGAGGTAGACAACATTAATTTCAACGCCAATCTCCACCTCCGCTCCACCGCCGCTGCCTTCGACTGGTATCCATGGCACAGCGTCTGGCGTTTCAGTGTCGGAGCTCTTTTCCTGAACGGTAATCAGATCAACGCCACCACCCGCATCGCTTCCGGCACCAGTATCGACATCGACCATCAGACCTTTTACTCAGCCAACCCCAATCCCGCTACCGGGGCCACCCCGCTCACTGGATCCGGCGCCATTGGCTTCCATGCGCACTCTCCCGCCCTCACCCTCTCCGGCGGCTTCGGCCGATTTATTCCCCGCTCTGAACGCCACTGGTCCTTCCCCTCGGAGTTCGGCGTCGCCTTCACCGGCCCACCCACGGTCAACCTCAATGTGGCTGGCTGGGCCTGCCTCGACAAAGCACAAACCCAATGCAGCAACGTTGGCGATGCTGCCAATCCCATCGCCATCCAGTTCAACAACGCTGTCCAGAACCGGCTCGCCAGAGCCCGCACTTCGCTGAGCGCAATCCAGATCTATCCCCTCTTCTCCTACAGCGCCGTCTACAGCTTCAACATCCGCTAGCCTGCCTCACTGCCGATCCCGGAAGCTGCTGCCATTCCCCGCGGACTCTTACGAATCACGAGCTTCACCCCCGCGCCGCCTGCGCTTGCCACTGATCCACGTTCACCCCCATCGCGAGCAGCCATAGCATCAGCGCGGCTTCCGCCGCAACACCGAGCGCCTCAATCCCAACCGTCACCGCATGGGGAAGCGACGGCAGCAGGAAGACCAGCCAGGCAATGCCCGCCACCACCATCAGCAAGCCCAACGCGCGCGGCAAAAAGCGAGACCCCACCATCAGCACGCCGAGCAGCACGCAATAAGGTCCGAAGAAATACAGCGGATTCGCCCACGCGGGTCCCCGATGCAGCAGCCCCAACACCATCACCCCGCATCCAGCCGCGCTGCAGCATGCCGCCACCGCCGAGAGCCGCTGATGCACCGGCCGAAACAGCCGATAAAACAGCAGCGCCACCGCCAGATACAGTCCCGCCGAAAGCAAATTCATAGAAAGCCCCGCGCTCGCCCGCCCGCGGCTGGTCAGCACCGCGGCCGCAATGGCTACCAGGAAATACGACAGATAGACCACACCGGCATCCGCGCTCTGGGCCGTGGCAAATCGGTTGCGAACGCTCCCGTCATGCGCTGGACCTCCATAAAACGTGGCATGACCGTACCACGCGGAGCCGAAACGCGTCCGGTCAAATCCGAACAGCCCGCTACCCGCGCTCGCTCTTCCGAATCACCAGCTTCAGCCCCGACCACACCGCGTCCACCGCGCACACCTTCACATCCACCAGACCCAGCGGCAGGCAAATCTCCCGCACCGTATCTTCCGTCACATCGCTCGGGATCGCAGTCACGCCCTTCGGTACGGTCTTCTTCGGCCACGAAACCCAGATCACCCCGTCCTGCGCCAGCAACCTGCGCAATGTTTGTAGGTGTGCGGCCAACTCCCCACGCTGCGTCACAAAAATGTGCGCCATCTCAAGGCCGGCCGCGGGAGCCTTCATCAACACCGGCGCAACGCCCAAGTCCGCAATCTCCGCGGCCACGCGGTCTGGCATCTTCGCGCGCCACGTGCGCTGCCCATCCTTCACGCCAAGCTTCTTCGCCAGCGGCGTGCCGGAATAACCCGCCGTCGGCTGCACTTTCACTTTCGGTCGTTCGCTCAGAACCGCGTTCACAGTCCTCCGCTCGGATTCGCTCTTCTTCGCAGGCATCATCTCGCTCTTTAAATCTGCGAATACTCCGCAGGCGTCAGCACCAGGTTCGAAATATTGCTCACAATCGGCTCAGAAATAAACTCCGGCACGGTGTTCAGCTTTTTCCACTCCGCATTATCGCGGAACGCCCCCCACAGATCGTTCATCTGCTTCAGGTCCGCGAAGCTCAGCATGTAAGTCAGCTGCGGCAGCCGCGACCCAATCAGCGCGTCGCCAAAAAACACATTCCAGAATCCCACCTTCTCGAAAATCTCAAATTCGCCCGCATGAAACATCTGCACCTTGCGCACATGGTCGCGATTGCTTGCGCTCTCGTAGGTTCGCATCTGGAACACGCGCTTGCCGTGCTGCGCCGTCGCGGGCGGCAGCGTCAACTGCGGCCAGCCTTCAAACGCAATCAGCAGCGTGCTCTCCACGCGCTGGAACGCGGGAGCCGCGGCAGGCGCATTCCAGAAAGCATCGGCCGCCGCCAGAAATTCCTGATCCCCGCGCAAATGCAGCTCGGCATTCGCCAGCGTGTCGAGATTCGTGCACGGCAGCAGCAAATAAAGCGTTGGCGTCTCCGGCCCAATCGATAAATTGAACGCCCCCACCGGAGCAATTCCCATCCGGTTCAATGCCGGAATCAACGCCGTCGACACATACTTGTCCGTCAGCTGTGTCTCCGCGCCCTGCGCCAGCAGATATTTGCGCAGCTCGTAGTATTGCCGCGCCGGTTTGGTAGCGTCCGCCTCTGCGCGGGCTCCCCCAGGAACCAAAGCCCCAGCCCCAGCGGCCAGACTCGAAGTAAGAAACTGTCGTCGTTGCAAATCTCCACCTCCGCGCGTGCGGCCCCAGAAATCCGAAGTCCTGGCGCACTCCCAGCCTACCTCTTAGCGAGCCATTCCGCCTCTGCTACAGTGTCCGGTATGGCACGCAAACTCCGCCTCTACCATGGACACGAAAGCACCCGCATGGAGGCCCTCGAAGGCCTCCCGCTGGCCTCGTTCGCCGCGCGCGCCATCGCCTTCTTCATCGATATGGTGCTCGCCTCCCTGAGTTATGTCGTGCCCGCCATCATCGGAGCCATGGTGCTCATCAAGTTGGGCTGGCTACACCACGACGTGCACATCAACTTCGATCCCTTCCATCGCCGGCACGAGGCCAGCGCCTGGGAAGAACTGGCCAACGCTGTCTGGTTCGTCACCTTCATCGCGGCGTCGAACTACATCGGCAACGGCGCGACCATCGGCAAGCGGGTCATGAAAATTCGCGTCGTCTCGCTGGTCCATCGCCGGCTCACGCTGTGGACGTCCATCGAGCGCGCCCTCGGCTACGGCGCCTCCGCGCTCGAAGCTTTCTTCGGATTCTTCCAGTACTTCCTCGACGCCAACCGTCGCACCGTCCACGACCGCATCGCGGAAACCATTGTCGTCAGCGAGCGCAAACCCGCGGCACCCGCAACCCTGCCCGTAACTTTGGAGGTGCACCAGGAATCCTCGCCCGCGCTCCCGGTCCCAGACCCGGCCCCAACGCTTGCGGATCCAGCAACGCCCAGCGCGTAATCCCACCTTCAGGCGGCCGCGAGAATCGCCCGTCCCAGCGCGCCCGTCAGCGCATCCTGCGCGTTCAGAGCGACGTCGCGGCTCACGCCCGTCAGGCCGCGCAGGTGGTCGGCAAAGTCCCACGCCAGATCGCGAGCCTTGCACATGTCCCAGAAGGCCAGCAGGCGGCCAATCTTTCCTGTGTCCTCCGCCAGAACTCCCAGCGTGTCCGTGGCCAGCACGTTCAACTCCGCCGGCATCAGCGTGTTCAGCAGTCCATTCACAGCTTCGAAGTCGGCGTGTTCGGAGCTATCCAGCCCAGGAACCACGTTCTGCGCCGCATCCGTCGCCAGCAGCGCGAGCGCCAGATCGTGATTGATGTGTGCGTTCACGCCCGCCAGCGCGAACTGGATGCGATCGATGCCGGGACGATAGCGTGCCTCAAAAAATGCGCTCCATGCTGAGGCCACGGCCCCTCCGCCGAGATACGCGCTAAGCGCGCTGAAGTAGAACCCGGCGAAAACAACGTCGAGCCCCAGAACCCACGCCGGGCTCTGCCATGCGCCGCCGGGCGGGTTCAGGTCCACCTGTTGCGTCACCGCCAGGTAAAGCTGGTTAAACCACTTCAGACCATCGCCCACCGGCAGCAGCGCGTCAATCGCCTGCATCCGTGCAATCACATCCGCAATCGTCGCCGGGGCCGGGCCGTTGACGACGTTGTAGAGCGGTTGATCCTTTTCGGCCGGCTGGCCGGCTGCCGCCGTCGCTCCACTCGACATAAAGTTTCTCCCGAGGGCAATCTGCCGGAGTATAACTCCTGTGCGCCGCAAGGTGCAGAGCGTGCCTGGGAACAACTCCTCCGGGGCGTCCGTTCCGCCCCCCGTCTAACTCCGGGCAGTTATACTGCCTCCAACCGATAATTGCGCCTGTAACCCTGCTAAATGTCCCCGTTGCCCTGCTACGAAAATCCAGCCCGGAGTCTTCCGCCGCTATGCAATCGCGTTTCATCGCCCGCCCATCCGTTGCTGCCCTCATCGTCCTCTGCTGCGCTGCCAGTCTCCGCGCCCAGCAGGCGGTCACGGCCGACGACTACGCCCACGCCGCAAAATTTCTCACCGGCAGCGCGAATCGCCTCATCTTCGGCATGGTCCGCCCCGCTTGGATCGGCGACTCCAATCAGTTCTGGTACCTCAAAACGCAGCCCAGCGACGGCGGCCCCGATCGCACTCAGTTCATGTTCGTCGATGCCGCTAACGGCGCGGAGCAGCCCGCTTTCGATCACGCCAAACTCGCGGAAACGCTCAGCACGCTCACCGGCCGCCACATCGACGCGAACGCACTGCCGTTTCCCGTCATTGAATTCACCCCCGATCTGCACTCCGTCAGCATCGGCGTCGCAGGCAAACGCTACGTGTGCGACCGCGCCGGCACAGCCTGTAAGCCGCAGGATCCGGACGCGTCTCGGAACGCCGCGTTGCGCAACGCATCCCTCTCGCCCGACGGCCACCGCGCCGTCTTCATTCGCGACTGGAACCTCTGGGTGCGCGACGTCGCCAGCGGCAAAGAAACGCAGCTGACTCACGACGGCGTGAAAGATTTTGGCTACGCCACCGACAACGCCGGATGGGTCGACAGCGACCGTCCCGTCGTCCTCTGGTCGCCCGACTCCAAAAAGGTCGCGACCTTCCAGCAGGATCAGCGCAACGACGGCGACATGTTCATCGTCGAAACCAAAGTCGGCCACCCCGTGCTGCGCCAGTGGAAATATCCGCTCCCCGGCGACCCCGTCATCACCATGATCCAGCGCGTCATCATCGACGTCGACTCGGGCAAAACCGTCCGTCTCAATATGCCGCCTGATCAGCATCGCTCCACTCTCTGCGACAACGTCAGCTGCGGCGAAGGCCCCAACCACGCGCCGCTGTGGGCCGATGTTGAATGGGGCCCCGACTCCAAAACGCTCGCCTTCGTTTCCACCTCGCGCGATCACAAAATCGAAACCCTGCGCGTGGCCGACGCCGCCACTGGTGCGGTCCGCGACGTCTATCAGGAAACCTCACCCACGGAATTCGAAGCTGGCCTCGGCCGCGTGAACTGGCACTACCTCCCGCAGTCCAACGAATTCATCTGGTACTCCGAGCGCGACGACTGGGGACACCTCTACCTCTACGACCTAGCCACCGGCAAGGTGAAAAATCAAATCACTTCCGGCAAGTGGGTGGTCGCGCAGGTGCTGCACATCGACGAAAAGACACGCCAAATCTGGTTCACCGCGCAGGGCCGCGAGCCGGGCGAAGACCCCTACTACCAGCATCTCTATTCCATCGGATTCGATGGCCAGCACCTCACCCCGCTCACACCCGCGGCGGGCAACCACACCATCAGCGCGTCGCAATCCGGAAAATATTTCTTCGATGCGCTCTCCACACCCACCACGCCGCCCGCCTTCACGCTCATCGATGACAGCGGTAAAACCGTGCTCGACCTCGGCCACGCGGACATCAGCCGCCTCGTCGCCGCTGGGTGGAAGCCGCCCACGCAAATCACCGTCAAGGCCCGTGACGCCAAGACCGATCTCTACGGCCTTATGTTCCAGCCCACGAATTTCGATCCGTCGAAAAAGTACCCCATCATCAACTCGATTTATCCTGGGCCCCAGGTGGGCAGCGTCGGCTCGCGCGCGTTTTCAGCAGCACGCGGCGACACCCAGGCCCTCGCCGAGCTCGGCTTCATCGTCATCCAGCTCGACGGCATGGGCACCACCGGCCGCTCGCGCAGCTTCCGCGACGTTTATTACGGCAACATGGGCGACAACACGCTGCCCGACCAGATCGCCGCCATCCAGCAGCTCGCCAAACAGAATTCCTGGATTGACCTCGACCGCGTCGGCATCTACGGGCACTCCGGCGGCGGATTCGCCACCGCCGACGCCATGTTCCGCTATCCCGATTTCTTCAAAGTCGGAATTTCGGAATCCGGCAACCACGACAATCGCGAGTACGAAGACGATTGGGGCGAGCGCTACCAGGGCCTCCTGACCACCAACGCCGACGGCACGACCAGCTACGACAATCAGGCCAACCAGCTGCCGGCGAAAAATCTGAAAGGCCACCTCCTGCTCGCGCACGGCACCATGGACAACAACGTCCCGCCCTACAACACGCTGCTGGTCGTCGACGCCCTCATCAAAGCCAACAAAGATTTCGACCTGCTCCTCCTTCCCAACCAGCACCACGGCTACGGCGCCATGACGAACTACATGACCCGCCGCCGCTGGGACTACTTCGTCCGCTACTTGCTGAACACCGAGCCGCCAAAAGAATTCGAGTTGAAAACCCCGCCGCCCGCAGGCATGGCCCCCGGCGGTCCCGACGCGGAATAACAACCATCTCAAACGGAAAGCCCGCTCCTCAGAGCGGGCTTTCCGTTTTTCAATTGAACAAATGTGATCCTGAGCGGAGTGAATCGCGCCGCGCGCGACTCACGCAGTCGAAGGACCTGCGGTTGCAAATCTACTCCGCCCCAAAAATCTCCGCATAACTCCGCTGATAAGCCCGCAAATCCCCAGCAGAAAACGTCACCATCTCTACCAAATCCAGCGCCCCCGGCGACACTTCGGCAAATGCCTGCACTGCCCTCAGCGCCACGCGGCTAGCCTCCTCCACCGGATACCCGTAAGCCCCCGTCGAAATGGAAGGGAACGCTATGCTGCGACAACCCTTCTCCACAGCCAGCCGCAGACTCTCCGCGTAGCAGCTCGCCAGCAGGCGCTCTTCTTCCGCAGGATTCCGCCCGTAAATCGGTCCCACGGTATGAACGATCCACCGCGCCTGCCGGATCCCAAACGCCGGCGTGATCTTCGCCATTCCCGTCGCGCATCCGCCCAGCCTGCGGCACTCCGCCAACAACTCCGGTCCCGCAGCCCGATGGATCGCCCCATCCACACCGCCCCCGCCCAGCAGCGTCCCATTCGCCGCATTCACAATCGCGTCAACATTTCGCGAAGTAATGTCGCCCTGCACCACACGAACGATCATGCGCATCTCACCACGCCGAATCTATGTGAAAGAAAGGTCCGCCCAGCCGGCCAGTCCTACCAAGTCAATCCCCCCGACGGAGGCGGCCAGCTCCCCAGCATCTGCCGCAGCAGCACAATCCGCCCAAAGTGATACGCATTGTGCGCGGCGAAACTCTCCAGCTGCTCGCGCACCGTCATCGCCCGCGTGGGATTCACGGGCGAGGGGCACAGCACGACGGCGCTCAACTTCGCCTCGTCCCCACAGTCCGACAACGCCGCGGCCTCATCCACCCCGGCCGTGAACCGACGGCAAAGTTCCGCCCACGACTCCGCCGCCACCTCCTCCATCGTCGGGAAGCTCGCCGCGTTGTGATCCGGCGACGCCGCGGCCAGCCCATGCACGCGATCCAGCATCACCTGCTGCCAGTATGTGATGTGCCACAGCTCCTGATAAATCGTGTGCGGCGCTCCCGCCACCCGCGTGTGGGCCACTGCATCCGGCAACGCTTCCAAAATATGCGACGGCGGCGCGTGCGCGCTGTCGCCAATAAACGTGAGGGCTAATTCATGCATGCCCTAAATTCTCTCAAAGCCCAAAGAAAAGCCCGCCCAGCCAGCTAACCCTACCAGGTAAATCCCCCAGAAGGGGGCGGCCAGCTCCCCAGCATCTGCCGCAACAGCACCACGCGCCCTAAATGATACCCACTATGCGCGGCCAGGCTCTCCAACTGCTCTCTCACGCTCATCGTCCGCAACGGCTTGCCCGGCGGCGACGGACACCGCACCATCTGCACGATCCGCGTTTCATCATCGGCCAGTGCCGCAGCCTCATCCGCGCCCCGCAAAAACCTCGCGCACAAATCCGCCCACGTCTCTGCCCGCACCGCCGCGTCATCCGGAAAGCTCATATCGTTGTGCGCCGGACAAGGCGTCTCCACCCCGCCCACCCATTCCAGCGTCATCTGCTGCCAATACGCCGCGTGCCAAACCTCGCCGTAGATGGTGTGCGGCGCGCCCGCCACCCGCGCATGCGCCAGCTCCTCAGCCAGGTTTTCAAGAATGTGCGAGGGAGGCGTGAACGCGCTGTCCCCAATCAGGCAAAGAGCCAATTCCGACATGCAGAAATCTTCGCACGAGCCAGGTTTACCTGGAACCTGGAACCTGGTCCTTGGTCCCTAAAACCTAAAACCTAAAACCTAGCCCCGCGTCTTTCCCCCCGGCCGCGACCGCTTCAACTCCACCCAGTCCAGCTCCGTCTGGTCCGCATACGCATCGGCAAATTTCCCAATCGCCGTCGCGAATTTCTCCCCATTCCCCAAATATCCCGCAATCAAACAAGCATCGCCCGACCGCGCATGCCCGCGCGCCAGCAGCTCGCCGCACATCTCCGCGTAATCGATCAGCCCCTGCCCCAGCAAATCCTCAATCTCAATCGACCCCTTGTGATCGTTCAGTTGGCGCACCAGATAATCCCGGTTCGCAATCGTCGTCCATCCCAAAAACGGATCGGACTGGAACTGCATCGCGCGCTGCCCCTCAGCCACGCGCCTACCCAAATGGTTCACCGCCGGCACCGGCAAATACGGCAGATACGCCGACCCCGGCTCTTCCTTAATCTGCAAAAACAGCGGGTCGCGCGCCCCATTCCCTTCGAGATACACCAAATAATCCCGCAGCCCCACGCTCCCCGTCCCCACCACTTTGAACGCCACATCCATCGCGCGATACTGCGCCAGAAAATGCTGCCGCTCCGGCTGCAGGCTGTCGCGATATGTCTTCACCGATGCCAGCACCGGCCGCGCCTGCTGCGGAGAAAGTCTGCGCAGCAGCGGCGGCTCATCCTTAAACACGCGCCCCTTTTTTCCCGGAACCGTCAGCGTCTCCAGCGTATGCAGCGGCGTCGAGCGCTCCGCCTTCAGCAGCGCGTTGCTCACCGGAGAAATCCTTTGCAGCCGATGCACCTGGTACCGCGCCACATCGATCACCGGCATCCGCGACAGCGTCTGGATCAGCTTCCGATAGCTGTTCACAAATACCTGCACTGCCTTGCGCTGATTCTTGACCTCCGTTCCCTTCGCGCTGCTCTCTCGGCAAGCCAGCACCAGGCTGGTCGCCAGCCGTTTCAGGTCCCACTCAAACGGGCCGCGAATCGTCTCGTCGAAATCGTTAATGTCGAACAGCAGCCGCCCATCGGGCGCCGCAAACGCACCCAGGTTGCGCACATGCGCATCGCCGCACAGCTGGTTCACAATGCCGGTATGCGGCAGCAGCGCCAGGTCCGCGGCCATCACCGGCACCGCCCCGCGGAAAAATCCAAACGGCGAGCACAGCATTCGCTCGTACTTCAGCGTGATCAGCGCAGGCACGCGCCCCCGCATCGACTCCTCAATCAGGTCCAGCGGATCGTGCGTGCGCAAACCAGCGTCCCACCGCGCGTGATCCTGCCGGTGTACCTGCTTCCGCCGAGCCTGCCCCAGCGCCCGCCGTTCCTGCGATGTCGGAATGTGGGTCATGTCCCTCCAGCTACTGTTGCTTTATCTTGAAAAAGCATACGCCCTCGCGAGACTCGCAAACGCCTCCCGCACTCCGGCGCGCAAGCGTCCACCGGCTCCCAAAACGCAATTCCGGTGTCTATGCAAGGAGAAAGTCGTCGCTTATCCGGGCGGAACAAGCGCAAAGCAACAGGCGTCTCCACCCCCGCCGGCAAGCGCGCCGCAAACGCAGCCGCGCACCATCGCGCAAAATCCCGACGACTACTCGCGGACCATCGGCTTACTCGAAACCGGCCTCCGCCGGCACTGGGATCAGGAGCAACTCCGCAAGGCCTTTGCATCGGCCTTTGGCCCCCGCGTCCTCACCGGCGAGCGCCTCACCCCGTGCGGCGTGGGGCTGGTGCTCCTGCTCAAACCGCCCAGCCCCTGGGACGAGCGGTTTCCTGTTCCGATTACGCAACAGATCAGGCAAACGATCGTCGATTGCCGCAGTCAGCACCTCATGCTGGAAAAGTACAAGCCTGCTCCGCAATAAATGAAACAGTAGTTGTTACAGACTCTCCCGCCGCATCCGAATCTCCGCCGCCATCCGCGCCAGCGTCTCCGCCGGCAGCGGAGGCATCGCCCCCGTCTGCCCCGCCATCCACGCGCCCCACCGATTCCCCGCCTCATTCATCACCGGCAGCGCCGCGCCCTCAAGATAATAATGCGTCAGCGCCGCGGTGAACGCGTCGCCGGCGCCCACAGAATCAGCCAGGCCATCCCGCGCCGCCGCTGCGTGCCCCGCATGCTGATGCCAGCACTCGCGCGTCACCAGCAGGCTGCCCGCGGCGCCCATGGTCACGCACACCATGTGCATCGGATACCGCTCCAGCAACATCCGCGCCCCGCTCAGCAACGCGTCTTCATCCTGCTCCGCCGGCGGCGCCGGACACACCCCGGTCGCCACCAGCACCTGCGCCACTTCACCTGCGTTCATTTTCAAAATCGTAGCCCGCCCCAGCCCTTCGATCAGCACTTCGCCAGACCAGTGCGGCGCACGCAGATTCACATCGAAGACCCGCAGGCACCCAGGCCGCGTCGCATCCAGAAATGTCAAAATCGCTGCGCGCGATACCAGATCCCGCTGCGCCAGCGTTCCAAAACAAACCGCATCCGCCCGCGCCGCCAACTCGTTCCACTCCGGCGTCATGGCCAGCCGGTCCCATGCCACCGGCGCATCAATCGTGTAGTGCGGCTCGCCGTCCGCAAGTGTAACCGTCACGGTGCCAGTTGCAAATTCCGCGTCGGCCTGCAGAAAATCGCAATCCACCGGCAGCGCATCCAGCACCGCCCGCGCTTCTTCAGCGAGTTTGTCCGTGCCCAGGCGGCTGGCAATCACCGCATGATCCCCCAGCCTTCCCGCCATCACCGCAAAATTCGCAGGAGCCCCGCCCAGCCGCGGCCCTTCCGGCAGCAAATCCCAAAGCAACTCACCAAGGCCCACGACAAGTTTTTGCTGCCCGTTTTGTATCTGACCGTTCGTCCGCTGACCGTCTTTCCGCTGACCGTTTCTACGCTGACCGCTTTATCGCTGACCGTCTCACCGCTGACCGCTTCTCCGCTGCTTCAACAAATCTTCCATCTCCAGCACCACGCCGTTCGTCCAGCCGAAGCCGACGACATTCTGGCTGTAGCCCGCCGTCACCTGAAACTCCGACGAGCCAGTCACCACGTTGTACTTTTCCTTAATCGTGCGGTCGTTCACAAAATTATCGCGCACGGTGGTTACAAATTCACGGGAAACCCGCGCAGCGTCTTTCATGTCGCCAACATTCCGCAGCCCATCCGCAGCCAGCCACTCCACCGGCGCCCAGCCGTACGGCAAATCCCACTGCACGCCCGAATCCGTTGTGCTCAGCGCCACGCCCCCCTTCTTCTCAAACAATCCCAGATTCGCTTCCACCCGCCGCGCCTGCTCCGCGCTCGCCGCTCCCGCCCACAACGGCTCAAACGTCGTCACATACGCATACGTCGACGGCTGCCCCGTCGTGAAGTCGTAGTCGAAATACATCCCCTTCTCCGCATTCCACAAATACTTGTCAATCGCCGCCTGCCGCGCATCCGCCGCCGCATTCCATCGCCGCGCATCCTCCGGTTTGCCGAGCGTCTGCGCCATCCACGCCAGATCGCGCTCGTATTTGTAGAGCAGGGAATTCAGGCACATCGGCGCGTAATGATGCGTGGATCCACTAAACGCGCCCCAGCGAAACGTGGTGTCGAACCCCGACTCCCGCATCGCCCGGTCGCCTTTGTAGAAATCCTTCGTCAGCCAGTGCGTTCCCACATGCGCCCGTGCACACACAGCCGACGCCGCCGGATCGCAACTGACCTTCGCAATCTCCGCGCGCTCAGCAGCCGAAGCATGCTCACCCTGCAAATCCGGCCCATCCACCAGGTAGTCCGTTTTCACATCAGGATGCGCCAGCAACCAGCGAATTACCGTCTGGAAGTAGGTCGGATCGTCGCCCATCTCCGGCACCGGCCCGTCCGCGTAGTCGTAGTAGCGCGCCAGCCCTGTGGTCCCTGCCAGATGCTCCGGCCGCGTCCACAATTCATATCCTCGCTGCGCGTAGCCATACGCCCGCCACAGCCACGCCCGCGCCTGCGGCTTCTCTCCCGCCGCCACCTCCGCGTCGTACACGCCGCGAATCATCGCCGTCAGAAACGGCGGCTGTGAACGCGAAAAGTAATACGTCCGGTTCGCATTCAGAACCCCGCCGTAATGCTGAATCTCAAAAAAGAAATTCTCGACAATCCCCCGCGCCAGCCCCACATGCCCATCGTGCAGCAGTCCCAGCAAGATAAAGTAGCTGTCCCACCCATACATTTCGTTGAAGCGCCCGCCCGGCACCACATAAGGATGCGGCAAATACAGCAGCCCCGGCGTCGCCACCGTCACCGGCTGCCCGATCCGCACCACCACCACCGGCAGCCGCTCCACCCGCACCCCGCACTGCGCCCGCAGCGCCGCCACCGCCGCCGGTTCCGGATAATCCTTCGGCAAATACAGCACCGGCGCCGACTTCACCTTCGGATCCACCAGCGACGTGCACGACGTCATCGACCGCTCCAGCGTCTTCCACGCGTCATGGATATAAACATCCATCGACACGCCGGGCCCAGCCGCCGGAGACAACTTCGGCTGCCGCTGCTGCGCCTGAACCGAAGCCAGCCCCGCAATAACCACCAGGAAAATCGCACTCACCCGCCCCAGCATCCTGGCGGAACGAAACTTCGGCATCTTAAACATTCGCGGTTGCATGATAATCCTGAATTCTGGCCGGCGCCGGGCACCCGAATCCCCCAAACTGGGTTCTAACCGATGGACGCCCCGCGAGCGCAGCGCGTGAACGCAAATAAGGTTGGTGAAAGTGAACGAGCAGGCCCAGGCAAACCCCCGTCCCGGCAAATCCCAGCACCGCACCCTCCATCGCGTTTTTCTCTGGCTGTGCTCCATCGCCGCCATCCTCGTCGTTGGATTCCTGATAGCGGGCGACGTTCTGCTCCACCGCGCCGGCCCCATCCTCAAAGAAAAAGTCATTGAAACCCTCAGCACCCGTTTTGACAGCCGTGTCGAGCTCGACGGCTTCCACGTCTCCCTGATCAAAGGCTTTGAAGTCTACGGAACCGGCCTCAAGCTCTACCCCAACCACCTCGACATGACCGATCCCCTCATCCAGGTCGAGCGCTTCTCCTTCCACGCTTACGGATGGCGTCAGCTCATCGCGACTCCCATTGTCATCAATCGCGTCCAGGTTAGCGGTCTCTCCATCCACATGCCGCCCAAATCCGAGCGCGCGAACATCCCCCACCTCTCCAGTCCCGACGCCTCCGCCGTCGACAAAAGCCACAGCGGCATTAAGATCCTCGTCAACGAAATCCTCGTCGACCAGGCCGATCTCGTCATTGAGAACGGCAAGCCCGGCAAGCTTCCGCTTGACTTTGTCATCCACCAGCTCGACCTCCACACCGTCGGCGCCGGCCGCCCCATGAAGTTCCACGCCATCCTCGTCAACGCCAAACCCATCGGCAACATCGATTCCTCCGGTGACTTCGGTCCATTCGATGCACAAAGTCCAGGCGACAGCCCCGTCGACGGGCAATACTCCTTCAGCCATGCTGACCTCGGCCCGCTCAAGGGCATCGCCGGCATTCTCTCTTCCACCGGCAGCTACAGCGGCCAGCTCAACCGCATTGACGTCAACGGCGAAACCACCACGCCTGACTTCCGCCTCGACACCACAAACCGCCCCGTCCCGCTCAACACCAAATTCCACGCCATCGTCGACGGCACCAACGGCGACACCTATCTTGACCCCGTCGACGCATACCTGGCGCAAACGCACATCGTGGCTCAGGGCGAAGTGGTGCGCGCCATTGGAGTTCCCGGCCACCGCATCCACCTCGAAGTCACCGTCGGCCCCGGCCGCATCCAGGACCTGCTGCTGCTCGCTGTCAAAACCGATCCGCCGCTCATGACCGGCCAGGTCCAGCTCCACACCAGCTTCGACCTGCCGCCCGGCCCCGCCCGCGTCACCAGCAAGCTCCAGCTCAAAGGCTCCTTCGCCGTCCTCAACGTGCATTTCTCCAACGACAAATTCCAGGGAGACGTCGATCAGCTCAGCCTCCGCGGCCAGGGCAAAGCCGGCGAAGCCAACCGCGAGCGCGACGCCATGAAGACCGGCAACACCGACGCCGCCACCGCTGCCGACGTTGCCTCCACCATGCGCGGCGACTTCACCTTCGGCGGCGACAAGCTCACCATCCCCATCGTCAATTACGAGGTCCCCGGCGCCCACATCGCCATGTCCGGCGACTACTCCCTCGACGGCGAGGTCTTTGATTTCCATGGCCTCGCCCGCCTCGACGCCCACGTCTCGCAGATGGTCGGAGGCTGGAAATCCATCCTGCTCAAACCCGTCGATCCCTTCTTCGCGAAAAATGGAGCAGGCACCCAGGTCCCCATCCAGGTCACCGGTACCCGCTCCGATCCAAAGATCGGCCTCGACTTCAAACACTAGCCTTCAATCGGCTATCAAAAGATCTTTCGGGCCATAGCCCGGCCCTCGCAAACTGCGGTACGATGTCCTAACCACGGCCCTCCGACACGCCTCCCCTGGGCCCCGTCTCATCGTTTCAAGGAGCTACCCGCCGTGCAGCTGTTTCTCTGGATTGTCATCGTCTTTGTGTTCGTGGTGGCCCTCGCGGTGCTCGTCAGCCCGCCCTCACCCGACGCCCCCCGCGGCATGCCTCAGAATAAAGACCGCTACCGCGACAGCTAGACTCTCCCCGGTGCCCCATATCTCCCCGGTTTTGGCAGATGGGTGAGAGCGCGAAAGCGCCCGCTTTGTCACAGCTTGCAGAAAACCCACATCCTGTATCAGATCACGACTTCACTCGTGCCGCCCGACCCACCAAAAACGTTGGGCTTCTGCCCCTGAAGAACCTCCCCGCCCCCCGGCTGATAAACTCCCAATCAAATGGCCCGCAAAGAAGACGCCGAGCGCCTCGTCAACGCCGCCCGCGCCACCGAAGAAGATTCCTTCGAACTCAAGCTTCGTCCCCGCCGCCTCAACGAGTTCGTCGGCCAGCACAAAGCCAAAGAACTCCTCGCCATCGCTCTTGAAGCCGCCCGCGCCCGCGGCGAAGCCCTCGACCACGTCCTCCTCTTCGGCCCCCCGGGCCTCGGCAAAACCACCCTCGCCACCATCATTGCCAACGAGCTCGATGTCGGATTCCAGCAAACCTCCGGCCCCGCCCTCCAGATCCAGGGCGACCTCACCGCCATCCTCACCAACGTCCGCGAGCGCCAGGTCCTCTTCCTCGACGAGATCCACCGCCTCCAGCCCGTCCTCGAAGAAAAGCTCTACACCGCGCTCGAGGACTACAAGCTCGACATCATCATCGGCCAGGGCCCCGCCGCCCGCACCCACGTCATGGAGATCCAGCCCTTCACCTTCGTCGCCGCCACCACCCGCCCCGGCCTGCTCTCGTCCCCGCTCCGCTCCCGCTTCGGCATCCTCATCCGCCTTGAGTTCTATACCGACGACGATCTCCGCTTCATCGTCTCCCGCTCGGCTGAAGTATTGGGCATCCCCATCGATCAGGACGGCGCCGCGGAAATCGCCATGCGTTCCCGCGGCACGCCCCGCATCGCCAACCGCCTGCTCCGCCGCGTGCGCGACTACGCCCAGGTCCGCGGCACCGGCAAGATCGACCGCGAAACCGCCAACCAGGCTCTCAAAATGTTAGAAGTGGACGCGCACGGCTTCGACGAGCTCGACCGCCGCCTCATGCTCACCATCATCGAGAAATACGATGGAGGCCCGGTAGGCCTAGGCACCCTCGCCGCCACCTTAGCCGAAGAAGAAGACGCCCTGGAAGAAGTCTACGAACCCTTCTTAATCCAGATAGGCTTCTTAGACCGCACCCCCCGAGGAAGATGCGCCACAAGACTAGCCTACGAACACTTCGGCATCCCGCTGCCAAGGAAACAAACGGGGCTGTTCTAGGAAAGCCGATCTCACATTCGTGATGATCGATATTGTCACTCTGCTTGCGATTTACCACCGTAACGCACCATATCCGTTTTTGCTTGCACCTGAGAGATACAAACGGGTTTAGTTGAGTTAGAGGTGAAAGCTCGGCAATGGTCGAACATGCATTTGGTGGTGAATGGACGGAAATTAAACTGCGCTGTTTAAAAGAATATTTGACGAAGTATCGGACAATATTCACTACCAATCAAAAGGCGCGTTATTTCCGAACGTGGTATGTAGACGCTTTCGCCGGTACAGGGTCTCGCTCGACCGGGATATCGCCATTTAGCTTGGAGCAATCTACAGAAGATCCAGAGACAAATCGTTATTTTGACGGCAGCGCAAAGATCGCACTCGGTCTCCCCAGCCCATTTAATCGCTATCTTTTCATCGAGAAGTCAAAAGCACGATGCGACGAGCTCAAGGAGATGATAGACAACGAACACAAGGCACTGGCCGCAAGATGTGAGTTTAGGCAGGAGGATGCCAATAAGGCCATCCGCGCATGGTGTGCGGAGCGAGACTGGCGTAAGGATCGCGCGGTGGTCTTCCTGGATCCCTACGGCCTGCAAGTGGAGTGGTCGACGATCCAAAAGTTAGCGGCCACAAAAGGGGTTGACCTTTGGTACCTCTTTCCGCTGAACATGAGGCGATTGCTTATCCAACACGGTCAAATTGATGACGCGTGGCAAAAGCGTCTCGATCTGTTGTTTGGGACGCACGACTGGGAAGCGCGATTCTACAAGCCTCGGATAGAGGAGGGGCTATTCGGAGCGACCGAAACGGTTGAACGCGACGCGACTGTCAAAAACATCACGGAATTTATTGAGGGGCGGCTCCGGACCTGTTTCCCTGCCGTCGCCAAAGGCTTGGTTCTAACAAATACCAGATCCAGCCCGTTATACTCGCTCTGTTTTGCCGCCTCTAACGCAAAGGGTGCCCCCATAGCATTGAGGATTGCGCAATCGATCCTCGGCGATTAAGGTAAAAAGCCATGGCGACGACTTCGAGTATCGAATGGACGGAGATGACCTGGAATCCCGTCACCGGCTGCACGAAAATCAGCCAAGGCTGCAAGCATTGCTATGCCGAAAGAATGGCTACCCGGTTGCACGCGATGGGCTCGGACCGCTATCGCAACGGATTCCGCCTCACGCTCCACGATGATCTGGTCGATCTGCCCAGGAGATGGAAGAGACCGAGGCTGGTCTTCGTGAATTCAATGAGCGATCTCTTTCACGACGACGTGCCGAGCGAATTTATCCGCAGCATCTTTGACACGATGAGTGCCTGCCCGCAACACACGTTTCAGGTTTTGACCAAACGCAGCGAGCGACTTCGAAAACTCGGCCCATCGCTTCCGTGGCCTTCAAACGTTTGGATGGGTGTCAGCGTAGAGGATTCCCGCGTCGCAAGCCGGATTGCCGATCTTGCCGCCGTTCCGGCTCAGGTGCGGTTCCTGTCATGCGAGCCGCTCATCGGTCCGTTGAAAAACCTCGCACTTGAGGCAATTCACTGGGTAATCGTCGGCGGCGAGTCAGGGCCGGGGGCCAGACCAATGAGGCCGGAATGGGTCGAGTCAATTCACGACCAGTGCCGGGAGGCTGAAGTCTCGTTCTTCTTCAAGCAATGGGGCGGCGTTCGCAAGCATATGACGGGTCGTCTCTTAAACGGCCGCACGTATGACGAGATGCCGCGTCTCGACGCCATTGAGGACAGCGGTCTCATTCAGATTTACGGCTGATCCCGTTTTTGCCATCCGCCTCCGCCGGCCGATAGAACTTGCCCACCTCCGCACCGCTCCAGTCCACCACCTCCGGCATCTCGGATAGATCAATGTCGGCGTCCGTTTTTGCAGCGAGGACGGCAATCTGCCGCTTTTGTTCCTTCGTGAGTTTCTTCATGATCGTCACAATGCTGCCGCACCAAAAAATCCGCCGCTAAAAGACCTCGCCTGAATCGGCGCAAAGCGCCGAGACGGCAAAAGTCCCGGCCTTCAGGCCGGGAAAACCCGGCCTCAAAACCGCGGGCTTCAGCCCCGGGTCCCTCCCCACGATGGACAGTCGCCTTTGTCTCAGGGGGCGACATCACAGCTCGCGGCGAAGCCACATCTTGTATCAGGGCACGGCTTCAGCCGTGCCGTAAAGACCGGCCCGAAGGGCCTTCCTTGCTGCCGCAGGCCGTCCGCGCAGCGCGGAA
>Ga0210391_10001438_pt1 | contig 21761 bp, 17 predicted proteins | sample IncBWC12OmetaG_FD_160573 | JGI IMG/M metagenome (GOLD analysis project Ga0210391, IMG submission 160573) | Forest soil microbial communities from Barre Woods Harvard Forest LTER site, Petersham, Massachusetts, United States - Inc-BW-C-12-O ...
GGCGGCGCGACAGGCAATCCGATAGGTGATTTGTACCAGCAGTCCCCCCACGATGATCAGCGTCTCCGCCGTGTCGAGGACTCCCTCGGATTCGATCGGCGTTCCGTCCACGCCAAACATGAGATTACGTAAATCCAGCGCGCCGTACATCAGGAAGAAATCAATCGACCAGAGTACCAGGAGTGCATACGGCCCATTGACGGCCCGCGCCTCGATGATGGGAGCCGAACAAATCGCGAACAGAAGAATGACGTAGACGGGATGAGCGGTCCCCGGATGCACGCCGTATCCAACCAGCACAACGGCGGCCACCAGGGCATTGAGAAGCATATACAACGCGTTGCGGTTCATCATTGCATGCTCAAGGGTGCGTGCATTCACACGTGGGCTCCGTTCCCGCCGGACAAACCCTGACGGTTTCGGACTCTCTGATATCGAGCGGCCGGCGCGCACGCCCGCAGGAATTCGAATACAGCACGCTGCGCGAGACCAAGGCCGACGTGCCCAGACTGATCCCCGTGCGGACGTGGATCGGGCCGCCCTTGCAGGCTCTTGCCGGCGCGGAATCCAGGCCCCGCAGTTCATTGTGAAAGATCAGGGTATTGCTGACGAAGGGCCACCGATTCGGCGGCGGACCCTGATACCAGGTCGGCATCAAAGAGATGGCCCCACCCTGAGTGGCGTCTGCGTCGCTGATCGAATTGTGCGATATCGACAGGCCGTAACTTGCCGTCGGCGGCACGGAATGCGGCGTCGGCCCGATCGCGATCGATCCCAGGATTCCCGAAGAGCTGCAACCATCGTCCCAATCGTATTCACCGTCGATCGTATTGCCGCGAATTTCAAGAAAGTCGACATAGAACGTTTCGCGCCCGCAGGCGCTGCACGATTCCTCCTCCGCGTTGTAGTACTGCTGAAAGACTATCCCATCGGTGTCGTATTGCCGGTTGCCTTCGACCACGGAATCGGCATTCTGGGCCCAGATACTGATCCCTCCGCCTTTCTTCGAGGTACGATTGCTCTTCAGGCATGGTGGTCGACGATGATCGACCGTGTTTGCAATCGTATATACCTGCCAAAACTCCCTACCGATGCTGACGCGCGTCTGTGCGGCTTGGGGAACGACGTCCCAGTTGGGTGAGATCAGAAATGTCACCGTATCGTTCGAGGGATCTTCCGTATAGGAGCGGATTTTGCGAACTTGGCCGAGACCGGGACCGTCGCCTACCTGAATCCAGTGGCCTTGGTAATAATTGCTGATGCGAATGTCCCTGTCGTTTTGCCGCGCCGCCAGCGACCCGGAGATGGTGATGCTGTCCGCGGTCGCCCGCAGCACGGCCGCGGCTCGGGCCAGTCCAAACGTATTGGCATTGTTGTCGTAGGAGATCGCCTCGCCGTCGCCCGCCTTGTCGCCGGTGCAGGTTGCGACATTCTGCGAGACGAGCAGCATCTCCTGGTTGTTGTTCATGTGCCAAAAGAACGCGGCGCGCCAGCCGTGTGCATCGTCGACGGAGTAGAGGCGGTCGGTCGCGGCACCGTCCGCGGTGTTATGACTGAAGTCCATACGTAAGGACGCACCTATCTCGCTGGCCATTGTGCCTTGACGAATGTCCGTCTCGAGGTAGCTTCCGGGTTTGAACAAGTTGTATTCAATCACTGCGTCTTCGACAGCGAACTTCTCGTTGACGAGATAACGGTTGCCGGCCAGCTCGAGCGCGCCGCGGTAGGCTCCGAACTCGTTGTAGGTGATGAACAATCTCGAGATCGGCGCTCCGCCATCCTTGATTGCCACGTTCGGCCGATCGAACACATTTTGGGTGATGACGATATCGGTCACGGCCGGTTGAGTACTCGAAGAGGAAGCACCTTCAGCGTGCGCCGGACCGAGTTGGATGAAGGTGCTGTTGACATACTTTGGGCCATACACGTGGGCATCGCGAAACGTCATTCCCTCGACGCGATTGCCGCCGAGCAGCGTGAATGTCGCCTTCGCCGGCATCGGCTTTCCGTCGGCGTTCTGAACAATGGTGGTCGCGAACTTTCCGGCGCCGCGCAGGTGTACACCGCGCGGAACCAGGATGCCGTTCGGCTGCGTCATCGTCATCTCGGACAGGTTCCACGTGCCCGGGCCGAAGGTTACGGTACCTCCACCCGCGGATTCTGCCGCGGCGATGGCACGCTCGACGCACGGAGCATCATCGACCCCATCATTCGCTTTGCAGCCTCCGTACGCCGGCGCACTCACCTTGAACTCCGGCGAAGGCGGCGGATCAGGGCGGACCTCCAACAATTGTCCCGCAAGATCGGTCCAACCGGATCGATCGCGCCTTACCTGCACGCGGTAGGTGCCCGGCGCGATTGTCGCCGGTAAGGGAGCAAGGGCGACATAGCGGTCGAGGGCCGAGTTCTCCGCTGCGGCGATCGCCGCGTTCAGGATGACCTCGGCGGGCCCCAACAATCTGATCTCGGTGGTGCCGTTCAGCGCCGGCTGCAGATTGCGGCCCACGACTTTGACGTAACGCGGAAGCGACGCAATGCTCGCGCTCGAATAAACCACCGCCGGGCTCACCCACAATGGTCTTGCATCGTTGATACGCACCGGCTCGCTCCACTCCTGGCCGGCGGTCACCACCCACAACGCGTATGCCCGGTCCTCGCGCATAGATTTGGGCAGCCGCACCGTCAGCGAATAGGGAATGTTGGCGAAGCTCACGACATCGGCCGTACCGGACAACGACGTCGATTGCCGCGGAGGCTCGAGGGGATGTGTCAATTCGCTCTTGTCGTGTTCGATTAGTTGATAGACGACCTGGTCATCGCCGTTGAATCCGAATCCTGGGATGAGCAGCAGATCATCCGGCTCCCCTCTGGTTGGGCTCTCATTGGCCGGTTGACGATATAGAATCGGCGCCGCCGACCATCCGCGCGAGGCCGAACCCATAGACGCCGCAAGTCCCACCACGGCCATAATCGCGAGTCGTTTCTGCTTCACTGTGCAAGTCAATTCCGATCGCGGCGCCCAGGCCGGGTCAGGGCCGCTAACAGATAGCCGCATCATGTGACAGGGATGTGACAACCTCGAAATCCCAGATGCATCGACGCGAAGCCTGAGCGGAGCCACAGGTAGGTTGTAACATCTGCGGGTATGACTTCGATATCAATCCTGATTTTGACGCTGAATGAGGAAATCAACTTGGCGGAATGCATCGATTCCTGCGCCTGGTCGGATGATATTGTCGTTTTCGACTCGTTCAGCACCGACCGAACGCAAGAGATCGCCGCAAAGAAGTCGGTGCGCTTCATTCAGCGTCGATTCGATAACTACGCCGCCCAAAGAAACGCTGCGTTGGCCGAGGTGCGGTTCAAACACCCCTGGGTATTGATGGTCGATGCCGACGAACGCATACCTTCTGACTTGGCGGCAGAAATGGCCCAGGCCGTCGCGAATGCCGGCCTCGATACCGCGCTGTTCCGAATGCGGCGAAAGGACTTCTTTTTGGGCCGGTGGCTGCGCCGCAGCAGCGGGTATCCAACCTGGTTCGGGCGGCTGGTCCGCGTGGGTCGGGTACGGGTCGAGCGCGAGGTGAATGAGGAATACATCGCTGACGGCAAAACATCCCACCTCGAGTCGCACCTGTTGCACCACCCGTTCAATCGAGGGGTGGCGCACTGGTACGAGCGGCACAATGGATACTCCACGATGGAAGCGCGGGCGAAGATCCAGTCGCGCGGCGCGCCGTTATCGCCGAAGTCCTTGCTCTCCGCCGACCCCGTCGTGCGGCGACGCGCCTTGAAGCAGATCCTGTATCGCCTGCCGATGCGTCCGGGTATCTGGTTCTTTTACCTCTACATTTTCCGGATGGGATTTCTCGACGGCCGCGCGGGCCTGGCATTCTGCCGAATGCGCGCGTCCTATGAATTGATCATCGACTTGAAGGTGATGGAACTGGAACAGGCGCGCACCAATTCGTCTCAGCGCGCCGGTAACACAAATTCCACATTGACCCCGTAGTCTTGAGAATCACAAGTCTTACGAGAAACCTCCGATGCTGGTACTTTCCACGCCCCGCGGCCTCCCGGTCCGTGTACCCGAGAACCTGGGCGAGGATCCGTCGCCCCGCTTCAACCCCGATGAGTTGCAGGCGATCAAGAGCTACTACGAAGAAAACGGCTACGTGATCGTCGCAAGACTCTTCGCAGCAGAGACTTGCGACGCGCAGCGACGTTTGTGGGAGGAGGAAGTCAAGCCTTTCGGCGGCTATATCTATCGCCAAGCGACAGCCAAGGCCGAAAAGCACGTGTTCAACGACAACGGTTGGGTGATGAACCCGATCCTCAATCTTCAGAGCGTCGACCCAAGTCGATTTCCGCGATTTCGAAATTTTGCCACTCAATCGGTGCTGGCTTCGCCCGATTTGAGCTCTGTGTTCGCCGCGCTGTTGGGAGAGCTCCCCAAAGTCGTTCAGTCGATGTATTTCGAGGGGAACTCCGCCACTTGGGAACACCAAGACAGTTACTATCTAGACTCCGAGAAGGTCGGTGAAATGGCTGCCGCCTGGATTGCCATTGAGGATATCGCAGCTCGTGCCGGCCGCTTCTTCGTCTGTCCGGGTTCCCACAAGTTCAAACTCGATGAGCACGGACTGGAAAACAATATTGCAGAGCATCACGACGTCTACATCTCCTCGGTGGTGAACAAGATCAAGCAATTGAACCTGCCGATCAAGGCGCCTGCGCTGCAAAAAGGCGACGTGCTCTTCTGGAACGCGCTCACGATCCACGGCTCCCTCAATTCTCAAGACTGTCTGCGCTCACGCTCGTCGATCACCTGTCACGCCATTCCGAGTTCGCGATTGTTCCTCCATCACCAAATACTGCTATGGGACATCGCCACCGACACCGTGAATCAGACCAAAATGTTCCGGCCCAAGGATCTGGCGGTCTTGAGGAACCGCCTCATCTTTCGGCTTGAATCAAGATTCCCGTCTGCATTTTATTGGGCGAAGAAAAAGGCGGTGAAGCACGTGTTCAGGTGGAAGACCCGACGGCAGCACGGTTACGCGCCCGTGACGAGCGGTTCTCCCGTGTCGTCGAAGGAAAAGGATATTACTGTCTGATCACTACTCTGAAGAAGATTCCGCTTGCGGTGGCGACGAATGCTCGATTGAAGGCGTGGTTGATCGAGCGCGACGCTGCCGCGACGCATCATCGGTATTTTGAAGACGCCAACCGGCGGGGGGTCGTGGTTCCCGAAGGCGCGGCCCTTCAATCCGCATTGATGAGTCGAATCGGCGGGAGAGCGGCGAGACTCGGCTGGCCCAAGCGGCCGGAGGACCTGCACTTATTTCTCGCGTTTTCGGTCACCAATTGGGAGGCAGTGCTGCCGAAGGCGCTGGCTGGATTTGGCGAACTCTCGGTATTCGAGTGGCGATCGCGCGGCTTCGACGAATCAACGCCGGACTGGCTCCAGAGACGCGACTCCATGAATCGAGCCATGTTGGAGGCCTTTGTCGCGGCCAATGAGCGGCGCCCGATAGATGTCGTGGTCGGCTATGTCTCGGGATTTACGGTGGCGCCGCATATATTGGAGCAAATGGCCGCGCATGGTGCGGTCATCACGAACTTCTGTTTCGACGACAAGGTCTGCTGGCCGGGGGCGATTCGAGGCGGGCGTTACACGAGCACCGCCGCGGTCGCACACGCGGTCGATCTCAACCTGACCAGCGACCCCCATGGCATGACCAGGTACTTCGCTCACGGAGGACTGAGCATGTTTCACGCCGAAGCCGCGGATCCGGAATGCTACCGACCGCTGGATGCGTCGTTTGAGTATGACGTCTCGTTCATCGGCGCCTGTTACGGTTGGAGGCCGCGGCTCGTGGAGGGATTGCGCCGGAGGGGCATTGACGTCGCCTGCTTCGGGCGGGGATGGCCGAATGGCGCCATATCCATGGAGGACATGAATCGGATCTACGCCGCAAGCCGAATCAATCTGGGATGCGGCGGAATCGGCTTTTCCAGAAATCTCTTGTGCCTGAAGGGTCGGGACTTCGAGGTGCCGATGAGCGGCGCTCTCTATCTCACTCAAAACAACCCCGAGCTGGCGAGGGTATTCGAGGTCGGTCGCGAAATTCTGCTCTACGACGACATCGATGACTGCGCCGATACGATCCGCGCGGTGCAGGCGGACGAGCGTCGCGCAGGCGGGATTCGCTCCGCGGCGCGCACAAGGAGCCTCAGGGATCACACGTATTCGGCACGGTGGATACACGTGCTTCGCGTCCTTGGCGCCATCACGCCCGTCGCCGGACCGGAGTATCCACATTGAATCAGGTGCGGGCAATCGTCGCGGACGCGCGCGGTATTGCCACCGTGTGCGGATGGCTCATTGCCTTACGCTGGTTGACCTGGATTGCGCTTACCCTACCGGCCTGCGTGCGAAGTCGTAACCTTCAGCCCGCCGACCGCCGCATGGGCAGCGGGCCGTTTCGCGTAAGCCGCGGCGCATCGCACGCATTGCTATCCGGCCCTCAGGTGTTCAGTGGAATTCGAGAGATTTGGGTGCGGGACGTATACCTACGCGATGACTACCTGCAAATTCCACAGGGTGCGGTGGTGATCGATTTTGGTGCGAATCTTGGCAATTTCACAAACCTTGCCTTGGCACAGCACCCTGATGTCAGGGTCATAGCCGTCGAGCCGAGTCTTGCTCTTTCCAGCAGTCTGCTGAAGTCAGTCAGCAATAACGGCTGGGCGAATCGCGTCGCCGTCAAGCGGGCGTTCGTAGGTGTGAGCACCCGCGTCCAGTCTGCAGTCGCCGATATTCCCGATTATCAGGACGCTCCATTCATCACCGAAGAGGAATTCCTCAGCGAGTTCGACATCAAGCGCGTCGATTTTTTGAAATGCGACATCGAGGGCAGCGAGTTCTTTTTGCTTAGGCCCGAGAGCCGGTTACTGGCCATGACACGAAGTCTTGCAATCGAGATCCACACATGGGGCGGACCGGTATCGAGTTTCCTGTCCGGCCTGCGCGATATCGGCTTCGAATTCGGTTCGGTCACCTACGACGCCTCCGGTTGCTGCATCGCACTTTGCAAGCGGGCGGCGCTCTAGCCGTCTTCGGCCAATCTCGCACCGTTCCGCCGATCAAGCGGATAGATTCCGCTCACCGAAAATCGCTGTCGCAGGACAAATCGCCGAAACACAATATTCGCAACCTCGACCGGCTCGCGCCACCGCCGTAGACGGACCGCGAGCGCCCTCGGGGTGAAGTTCTTGGCCAACGGCAGCGACTCGGTTTCGAACAGATCGAGTAATGTAAACCACAGCTCCGCAACCCGCAGTGCGGCGGCCGCCGGCAGATGGATCTTCAGGCGCTTCGAAGCGGTCCACACGGAGAACATCCTGAGCTTGGCGCAATCGTTCAACACCGTTGCATGTACGTCGATGACCACGGTGTCGGGCGGTGTCGAATCCACTCGCAAGGCGGTCCCTCGCGTCGGATACGCGAGCCACTGTTGGGTCCCTTGGGAGTCCTTGACGCGAAATACGACGGGCCGCAGCTTCCATCGTCTGATAAACCAGGGCACCGCGTCGAAAAACCGCTCGAGGTAATTCCGGAAGGTCTCGAAATCGGCGACCGACGTCGATTCCAGATCGCTTTGAGCCTCGATTTTGGCTGAATTTCGCCGCAGCAGGCTTTGTATATAGATCTCGCGATTCGAGAAATCGAACGGCACCACCTCGAATCCCTCGGTGTCGCTCCAACTGCTTCCGGGGGGCATTACGACGCACTCGGTCCGCGTTTCCGATTTTGCGGCGATTGCCAGGAAGCGCCGCTTCGCCACTTCCGGAGTAGTGGCCGTCGAGTTGTACTGCCTTGTTTCCGGATGCAAGAAGCAGTGATTGCTGGCGAAGGGTATGGCGTAGAGCGCTCGGGTATATATCGCGCAGCGGACGAATTGATCCGCCGAGTCGTAGCTGCCGTCGCTCGGGGGCAGCAAGCGCTCATGGTCCTCGATGCAAAGCGGAATCGGCGAGGCGCTGGAATGGCTGCGGAAAATGAAGTCTATCTTTGGGTGATTCCTCAAGATCTGGCGCAGCGGTAGGCCGAAGAACTTGCAATCGTTGCAATTGAAAAGTGTACGCCCGCCGCCCGAGATGACGGCGGCGCTGTCGACGCCGAATCCGAATTGATACGAACGAAGTTCGAAATCGTCCCCGAGGGCGATTCGGCCGCCGTGCGGCACTTCGACGATGTCGTGAAAGCCCAACCAGCGCAAATCATCGAGCATTCGCTGCGTGGGCACCTTCGGTACGACGATCTTGGTCTTTGGATCGAACAGTTTCTTCAGCGACGGTCCGTGAAAATGGTCCCAATGAAGGTGAGTCAAGTAGATGTATTGCGGCGCCAGATTTTGCACGAGATCGGGGTCGGGTTCCGGAAAATTCCACCAGCTGCGCCAGTAACATGAGCCGATCAGCCATGGATCGCAGACCAAGCGCACGCCCTGGTGTTCGACCGCCAAACCCGCGTGGCTCAGTATCACGAATTTCATGCGGCGATGATCTACACGCGGCCGACAATGCGCCGGTAGGCGGCATCCATCTGTCCGGCAACGCCGTCCCAGGACAGGTGCTCAATTGCGGCTTGGCGGCCCAGGACGCCTAGCCTTCTTCGCCGGATCTCATCCTGATGCAGGTCTGCAATGGCCTGAGCGAGAATGCGCGGATCGCCCGAAGTGACCAGCCCGGCGCCGGTTTTGGCGACGAGCTTTGCGAGTCCGACTTCCGGGGTGATGACCACGGGGCAGGCCATTGCCATGGCTTCCGCCACGACATTGCCGAAATTCTCCGAGTAGGACGGCAGGACGAACATTTCGGCGTTTTCGTACAGCGCCCACTTATGCTCGTCGCTCACGGGTCCGAGAAACCGCAGGCGGCCGACGACGCCTTCGCGCTGTGCCAGCGCCTTGAGCTCCGGCAAATAGTCCTCTTCGTCGTTGCCCGCGATGATCAGCATCAATTGCGGCACCCATTTCCACGCGCGTATCAACCGGTCAAGGCCCTTTTTGTGATTGATACGGCTCAAGAACAACGCATAGGGTTTCGAGACGCCGCCGAACGGACTCTCGGCCATCGAAACGTGACGACTCGGCCAGCTCACGCCGTTCGGAACACAGACGATCTCGGGCAATTCGAGACCCAATGCCGCAGCCTCGTCGCCCTCGATCTCGGCGGTGACGTGCAATCGTGCGGCCCGCGCCAAGGATCGGCGTTCGACCAGCGTGATCCATGCGGTTTTGAGGAGCCGGCTTTTATTGCGAATCACATCGGCCACCAACATGCCTCGCGGCGACATGAGGTACGGTACTCCGGCGCGGTACGCCGACCGCGCTGCGGCGTATGTCGGCCACAAGAAGACCGAGTGCAAATGCACCAAGTCGAACTCGGTTATGGTCAGCCGGATCTGTCTGGCAAGCGCCGGAGACCAGTAGAGCCGGCGGAGCGCCGGTACTGGGAAGTAGTGCACCGAAACGCCGTCCATGTTCACCGGCACGCCGAGCGGCACGTCCGACTCGCCTTCGCCGTCGATGTTGGTCGTGTAAACACTGACCCGATTGCCGCGGCGAACGAGCGATGCGCACAACGCGTGCACCGAACGAACCGGCCCTCCGTAGCGCACCGCCGGGTAATACGTGGGTACGACGTGCAAGATCCGCAGCGGGGCGTTGAGTTCCGTAGCGGTCAGCGGCGTCGATGCCGGTTTCAACATATGCTGATACGGTTCAATGGATGTATCCTTTCGCGCATTTCATCACTGTTATATGGGCTTTAGATGACAACCATCCCCTCCCCGCCATGAGCCGTAGCTTCACCCTGATGAAAGCCCGCATCACGTTCGGCTCGCGCGCACGGCGCGTGGCGTGGAAGATCGTATGGCTGCTGCTTTACCGTCCGAGTCCGCGGCCGTTCCATGCGTGGCGCAGGCTGTTGCTGCGGGCGTTTGGTGCCCGAATTGCCGCCGGCGCGCATCCCTACGCTGCGGCGCGCATCTGGGCGCCCTGGAATCTGACCATGGCAGTCAACAGCTGCCTTTCCGATGACGTCGATTGCTATTGCGTGGCACCCATCACCATCGGGCCGTTCGCCACCGTAAGCCAATATTCGTACCTGTGTTCGGCAAGTCACGACTATCGCGATCCCACCATGCCCATGGTGCTCGCCCCAATCGACATAGGCGCGGAAGCCTGGGTGGCGGCGGATGTGTTCATAGGACCCGGAGTCGCCATCGGTGAGGGCGCCGTGGTCGGTGCGCGATCGACCGTGACCCACGATGTCCCCGCCTGGACCGTAGTGGCGGGTTCTCCGCCGCTGGTCCGCGCACAGCGGCCGAGATTTACCCGGCCGCTCACTCCCCCCGGTTGAGCGGCAATCACACGTCCGTCACACATGCTCACCATACTCGTAGGCTATGTGTGGAATTCTCGGCCTTTTCAATCCGGCCGGCGTCCTGCCGTCGTCGGACATTCTTGTCTCCGCACTCGACCGACTGAAGCCCCGGGGGCCTGACGATTCGGGAATTTGGCGCGACGAAAGCGTGCTCCTCGGACACCGCCGGCTCGCGGTCGTCGATCTATCGCCCACCGGTCGCCAGCCCATGGAATCCGTCGACCGGCGCTATATTGTTGTTTTCAATGGCGAGATCTACAACCATCGTGAACTTCGTCCGCGGCTCAACCTGCTCGGCGATTGGCGTGGCACATCGGATACGGAAACCTTGATCGAGGCCTACCGCTTCTGGGGCATGGATTGCTTGAAGCACATCAACGGCATGTTCGCGTTCGCCATCTGGGACCGGGTTGAGCGCACCTTGTTCCTCGCGCGCGATCGTATGGGTGTAAAGCCGCTGTACTACTCCCATGGCAATGGAAAGTTTGGGTTCGGATCACGCCCGGGCGCCCTGAGCATGCTGATCAATGACGATGGCTTGGAGATCGATTCGGAAGGGTTGCGTGTCTACCTGGAACTGGGCTACGTGCCCGCGCCGTTGTCGTTTCACCGGAATATCCGCAAACTTCCGGCCGGACACTGTCTGCTGGTCAATGCGCGCGGCATGCGGCGGATCCGCTACTGGGATTATCGATCCATCAAACCCGATCCCTCGATAGACTCGCGCCCGGAGGGAGATTTGGTCGATGAGCTGGATTCCCTGATCCAGAACGCCGTCAAGGTGCGTTTGATGTCCGATGTACCGCTCGGGGCCTTCCTGTCCGGCGGTGTCGACAGCGCCATTGTGGTCGCCGCCATGAAGAACTCCGGCGTCGGCCACCCGAAAACATTCACCATTGGATTTACGGAAGAAACCTACAACGAGGGGCCGGCCGCGGCAAAAGCCGCCAGGTACCTGGGTGTAGACCACATTCATGAGACCTTGGATGTCAACAGCCTCCTCGATCTGCTGCCGATGTACATTCAAGAGTTTGATGAACCGTTCGCCGACAGTTCTGCGTTCCCCACCATGGCGGTGGCGCGTCTGGCGCGTCGATACGTCACTGTTGCTCTCAGCGGCGACGGCGCCGACGAGCTGTTCGGGGGCTATCACTACTACCCGCTGATCGACCGCCTTGCGCCGATGCTTGGTTGGCGCGCAGCCACCAAGCGTGCGTCGGGGCGCCTGTTCAACGCCCTGCCCTGGCATCGCACCAAGCTTCTCGCCGGCGCCTTGCAGTGCCGGGACACGGTGGGACTATTTCACTTTCTGCGAAGCGTGAGCAAGGACTATCCATCCCTCGTGCACCCGGAGATTTTGGAATCGACCGCCAATTCAGAGAGCTGGTTCTCGCAATTCGCAGGGGCCTTCGCGGTCGATCTATCGGCGGCCGAGATCGCGATGCGCCTCGATGCCGGCCTGACATTGCCGGACCTGTTCTTGCAAAAAGTGGACGTCGCCACGATGGCCTTCTCCCTCGAAGCTCGGTGTCCGATGACCGACTACCGGCTCGTCGAGTGGGCGATGCGCCTGCCGATGCGGTTCAAAGTGCGCGATGGCGAGACGAAGTATTTGCTGAAGAAAGTATTAAGCAAATATTTGCCCGCCGAATGCGTGTACCGGCCCAAAATGGGGTTTGCCGTCCCGCTCGCAAAGTGGTTGCGCGGCCCCTTGCGCACCTGGGCGGAGGAACTCGTTCACGACGACACGCTGATGTCCCGGCTTCCCCTGGACAAGGCGCGGGTGCGCGAGTTACTGCGGCAACATTCGGCGGGAGATCGAGAATCGCATCCGCTGCTGTGGAGCGTCTTGATGCTGCTGTGCTTCGTGCAAACCCACGGGGCTCGGCGGGCGCTTCCCGTCATGGCTTACCGCGAAGTGGCATGATGCGGTCGAAAAAAGCTGCCCCCCGCGTGGTGTTCTTGTTTACCGAGATATTTGCCAACGGCGGCATTCAGCGGTTCAATCGAACGATTCTCGACTCCTGCGGCCAACTGGGCCTTCATGGGCGTGTCTTGTCCTTGAACGATTCGCCGGAATCGATTATCGAGGGGCAACTCGAGCACGGTAATCTCACAGTCGTCGGATTCTCAGGGAATCGGCGCCGATTTGCGCTTGCGGTGGCCGTTGTGCTGCTGCGAGGCCGTTACGACCGGGTATTGATCGGTCATATCAATTTTCTGCTGTTGACGATCGTGGTTATGGCGCTGCGGCCGTTTGGCCGGACACCGGCATTGCTCGTCGCTCACGGCATCGAGGTGTGGAGCGGCATAGGCTGGTGGCGTCGGCGAGCCCTATCCAGAGTCACTCGTATCCTATGTGTAAGCCGGTACACGCGGCAGCGCATTTTGGAACAGGCGCCTGCATTGATTGCCGACCATTTGATTCGTTTCCCGAATGCGCTCGCGGATACGTGGGGCCGGGTCGAACCTGTCCCGACGGCCCGTGCCCTGCCGAAACCGTTCATCCTGTCGGTGACACGGCTCGACCGCGGCGACCGTTACAAGGGCATTGCCACGGTGATCGAGGCGTTCAGCATGCTGGCCGACGATTCCATGCAGTATTTCATCGTCGGTCACGGCAGCGACCTGTCGTTCTTGCAGCTGGTCGCCGAACGCTGCGGAGTCAAAGATCGGGTGCACTTCATGCGCGGGGTCAGCGACTCGGAACTGATCGCGTTGTATCAACAATGCGAGACGTTCGTACTACCCAGCGGCAAGGAAGGTTTCGGCATCGTATTTCTCGAGGCGATGTTCTTCGGCGCCCCGGTCATCGCTGCCGAAGAGAAAGGGGCAGTGGATGTGGTGCGGGACGGGGAAACGGGACTCACCGTTCGTTTCGGAGATACGATTGAAATCAGGAGGGCGATCGAACGTATCGTATCCGATGCCGGGTTGCGCGAACGCGTGCGGGCCGCCGGCCGTTCACTGGTCACTGACGGTGGAGCATTCACGTTCGCGGGCTTTACCCGGCGCTGCGCCGAGGTATTCGAGGCGGGCGAGACGACTGTCGCGTGATGCCTCAGCCTATGAAGCACCCGGCGCACTGCGGCGCAGAACCGCGCTCCATCGCCCCAGAGCTCTCTGCGGCGTGAACCTGTCGCGATACAGCCCATAGCCGTTCAGGCCAATCGATTCTCGGCGCTTGCCATCGCATTTTAACTCCACGATCTGCCGTACGAGCTCCCGCGCATCCCCGACACCCACGGTCGCACCGGCCTGTGCGGATCCAATCAGCCGCGCCACTTCACCGTGTTCGTCGCCGACAAAGAGCACCGGACGGCCGGCGGCGAGAATTCCATAGACTTTGCTCGGTACGATCAAGCCCTCCAGAATCGGCAGCAAACTCAGCCAATGCACGTCTGCCGCAGCCATTCCATCCGACAAAGACTCGCGCGGCTGGTAAGGCAGGAAATGGAAATTGTGCAGGCCGCGCCCACGCACCGCTTGCCGCAGGGCGGCCATCCCCGCCCCTCCGCCGATCATGAGAAACACTATGTCGTCGTCGTGGCTCAGCAGGGAGGCGGCATCGAGCACCGTCTTGAACTCGTGCGCCCTGCCTAGGTTTCCCGAGTAGCCGACGACGAATTTACCCGACAATCCGAGCTTCGCCCGCAGTGCGCTGTCGGTCGCCGCCCTGGGCGCCCCCGAATCGCCGCCCGCCCAGTTTTCGATGACGCAAATCTTTTCCGGCAATATCCCCCGCTGCTCGAGAAACTCGCGCATGCGTTCGCCCAGCACGATATTCACAACCGCGGACCGTAGGGATGTATCGCGAAGCCCGCGCACCAGCCCATCGATGCACTTCGGGAGGGGGTTGCTTCCCAACCGCGACGCAACCTCGGGAAAGATGTCCTGCAGCCAATTGACCAGATGCGCGCCCTTGGCTTTGGCCACCGCCATCGCCACGATGGAAATGAGCGGCGGATCGGTCTTTGCCACCACCGTGTCGCCGCTGCTCAAGATCTTCAACAGAATCCACGCGCCCGAGAGATAGAAAGTCAGGTAATCCATTGTCCGGCCGGCCAGGCGCTCTCGGCCGAAGCGCGTCGTCCACACTCGGTGCACTGTTACCCCATTGATCGTCTCCCGCGATGCCAGAGGCGCACTCGAGCGGTCGTACAGCTGGCGAGAGCACACGATGTGAATTTTAAAGCCGCCCTCTGCGAGCCCAAATGCAAGGTCCGACAACATCTGACTGGTTGCGGATTGATCTGGAAAGAAATACCTGTTGATGAAGACCGCCTTGGATCGGCGGCCCGGCGGGTTTGACGTCATTCGTTCACAATTCAGAGATGAGCTGCCGCATTATCCTGGCGACCGGTGACAATTGGACGACATCCGGTACTGCGTTCGGACCACCGAGCGTTGCAGTTGCGAATCATTGATGATGAGTTGCGTAGGGTCGCGCTAACGGCTCGCCGATGAAGAGACCCTGGCCGGGCATCTGGACGCTCTTCCAGTAGGCCTCCATGACGGTCTCGCCCCGCAAATAGTGGCGCAACAACACACTGATGCTGGGAAACTTGGCCTGATGATTGCAAGGTTCGGAAACCGAACCATAAGATGCCGTGGCACCCTGTTTGAGCCAATCGGCGGCGGACATTTGGAATCCCCCGGAGAGCACTCCGCCGCTCGAGGTCAGATGATCGGCCACGGCACCGGGGCGAAAGTGAATTTGCGGCAATTCTGCTACCTGCGCCGTGCCGGTGAAATAGCCAATCACGTCCCGCACATCGTTCCGCACGGGCTCGGCTAGTTCGACGATCCGTACCTGCTCGGCCAGGGTCTCCTCGGTATCGAGGTAGGTCGCCGCGCGCACATTGCGGGTCGCATCCTTTGTTCGCACCAGATACACCGTTCCCGCCGGAGACGTCGCGTCCGCCGCAATTCCACGCTCGATCAGCGCGCGCGCGACGGCCGGATCGCCCGTGGGGATGAGCATCGCGGGCCACCAGCCAACCGTGTCCGCCGGCAGCCACCCATCCGAGTCGAACAGTGGATTCGGCGCCGTAGGGGCGCAACCCGGCTCGCAAAAATCCGACCGATAACCCGCCGCGAAGGCGCTTGTCACCGACATGCAGCCCACTGCGTAGAGCCTGGACCACACAAGAGTCAAAGATTGTACGGACGTGGGCAGTCGATCCAGAGCTTCGCGCCGCAGCGGCGCAAAGGCGTCCGGCGCCAAGATTTCGGCACCGCCGAGATGCACTCCCACGACATTCGCCCTCGGTATGGAGCGGCGCGCCGCATAGTAGAGGGCGACCTCGCGGCTCGACGCCTCGTCCAGATTGTATAGGACACCCAGTCTCTCGGCGGTCAACCCCTCGGCATTCGCATACCCGACGACCGCAGTCGCCACGATCGCAACCAGAACTCGCAGCAATGTATTTCAGCCGCGGTCGGAGCCGAGCGCCGCCGCGGAATCAGCCAACGTCCTCGCCGCCGAGCGATGCCGGCCGAACAGCGGCATGGCCCCTCGCTGCTTGCGATCCGAGAGTACGTGCTGCAGAAGCTGCACGTTGATGATGGGTTGCTGCTCCGCAAACGCATACACCAGCGCAAGGTCGCACAGCTGATTGATCAGCCGTGGTATGCCTCTGGCTCGCGCGTGCACGAACGCGATCGCCTCGGCGGGGAACAGCGACGAATCGCCGCCGGCTTTTGACAATCGATGGGCAATGTAGGCGCTCGCATCGTTCAGGGTCAGCGGCCCCAGGTGAAAATCCACGGATACACGCTGCGCAAACTGCTCGAGTTCGGGCTGTTCCAACTTCGCTCGAAGCTCGGGCTGACCGACCAGCAGAACCTGCAGCGACAGGTCGCCTTCTGAATTGACGTTCGACAGCAGCCGCAATTCTTCGAGGATGGGCGGCGACAAGTTATGCGCTTCATCGATCACCATGAGCGTGCGCCGACCCCTGGCGTATTCGCGCACGAAGAAGTCGTTAAGCGCTTCGTATAGCGCGATATCGGAGTCGTCCTGGGGCACTATTCCGAGCGCTGAAAGCGCCCACGGATGTATGGAGCGAAATTGCGCATGCGTATTGCTGATCAACCCCACGGTGATTCGGTCGCCCAAGTTGCGCAAAAAATGGCGCAACAAGGTCGTTTTGCCCGAACCGATTTCGCCGGTCAACAGGCAAAACTGCGCCTGCGACTCCATCGCATATTCCAGCATGGTCAACGCCGCCGCGTGCTGGCTGGACGGGTACAGAAAGCCGGGATCCGGATTCATCGCGAAAGGCTTCGACGCGAAATGAAAATATCTCTCGTACATGGGTTCGCTATCCGTATCCCGAATCGAGGTCGGTCGCTTTGTTGAGTACCGTGCCGAGTATCGGTGTTTTGCGGAGCAGTTCCATGCAGCGCAGCAGGTCTTCGCGCCGTGTCGCACGCTCGGCGATCACGACCAGCCCGCACTCGACCAACGGTGAAAACGCCAAGGCATCGTCCGTGCCGAGAACCGGCGGCAGATCGAATACGATGATCCGCTCGGGGTATCGACCGCGCAAATCTGCGATCAACTCGCGGCCGGGCGGCCCGGCCAACGCCTCCGAAGAATTCGCGAGAGCCCCTCGAGCCGGCAGTACGACCAGGCGATCGAACCCTTGCGGATGATATAGACATTGTTCGACTCGGGCATCGCCCCGCAGTAGGTCATCCAAACCCAATTCGGGATTGATGCCCAAGGCGCTGCCGATGGCTGGGCGCCTCAGATCGCAATCGACCAGCAACACCGTGTGACGACGATCGCTCGCCAGGCTCACCGCTAAATTGACGGCGGTGGTGGTCTTGCCATCGTTCATGCCGGGGCTCAAGACCGCCATCGTTCGCCAACCGTTCTCGTCCATTCGTTGAATGACCTGGGTCCGAAGCATCCGGAAAGCCGCGACGGCGGGGTCGCTGCCGGCAGGATTGATGATCCGATGGGACTCGAGCGCGGCCGCATCGGGCACAAACACCCGCGTGCGCGTGTAGGTGATTTTGGCCGGCAGTCCCGATGCCGGTGGAGATGAATCGCCGGTCAGATGAGCCTTCGCCTCGGGATCGATCACCGGCGCCTGCGGTTCCGCCGTGAAAGTGCGATCACGCTCCTGCCGTGCCAAGTCGAGTGCTTTGCGAATTCTGTCCATGCGTCACATGCCGAAGCGACGCGTGATGGTAATCCACAGCACATCGAGAGGCCGCACGAACAAATGCACCATCGACACTCCGGCAACCAGCACTGCAAAGCTGCCGGCCCAGGAGTACCGGAGGCGGAGCATATGCGACCGCCGCTCCGCCGCGGTAACGATGGTGGGTATCGCGGCCAAGGGAGGTACGCTCAACAATTGTCTGACGTCGGCGAACCCGCGCACCGACGGGTCGAACATATCCCTGACGACCGCCGCGCCCAGACCGAAGCCGAGACTCAACAGGAGCCCGGTTGCCATGATCAGCATTCGATTGGGAGTGACGGGCTTCTCCGGCGGCAGCGGCGGCTCGATCATCGTGAAACGCTCTCCTTTGCGCTCCGTTTCCAAGTTCTCGGAAACCTGCACATCTCCCTGCTTGGCGCGAATCTGTTGGTACTTGAGTTGCGCGTTTTCCAAATCTCGCGCGAGTTCCCGGTAGTCCCGCTCCACGGCCGGCGCCTGAGCCAGACGACGCTCGAAATCGTCGAGTTTCGCCTGCAACTCGTCGCGCTTGGATTCCGCGCTCACGCGCTCCACGGACACGGCGTCGAGCTGACCCTGCACTTGGATGTACACAGGATTGTCGGCATGCGCCTGAATCTTCGACAAGGCACCCGCCGACGGCTGCGCCGCCAGCTCTTTCTCAAGTTCGCCGACGAGACGCGTCAGCCGGATGACGTCAGGGTGATCGGGAGCGTATTTTTCCTGCGCCCGCGACAGCTGCGCCTTGGCCTCGCTGAGTTGCCGCGAAATGTCGCCGGTATCGTCGTGCTCCTTCGCCTCCTTTTCGAGGCCGGCAATCTCGCGTTCGGTATTCACAATGTCCGGATGGCCCGGGGCGTATCGTGCCTTGTAGCCCGCGAGCTCGGATTTGAGCGCCTTCAGCCGGTCATCGACCCCCATCACTCGTTGACCGGTATCCGAAAACACCTGCGACGTGGGATTCAACTGCGCCAGCTGAGCGCGCAGCAAGACCTGTTGAGAGTCGATCGCCGCAATGCGGTTCTCGGCGTCGTGCAGTTCCTGCGCGGTCCGGTCGCTGACCTGTAGGTTCAATTGCGAGAGTTCAGGGAGGCTGTTTTGATGTTTCTGTTTGTAATCGGCGAGCTTCTTGTCGAGCTCGGCGATTCGCGCCTCCTGCTTCGACGCCTCTTCGGAGAAGAACGCCGTGGTCTGTTCGGCCATCTGGGTGCGCGATGCAAGATTTTCGTTCAAGAACAGCGTCGTGAGCTCGTTCGCCACCTTCAATGTCAGATCCGGCGAACGATTCTGATAGGAGATCGTGAACGCAATGGTCGCTTGGGTAGGGCGTCCGCTGCGCGGGTCGATCACATCGGCACTGATCATCTTCAGCGAGATGTCATTGCGCATTTTCTGCAGCAAAACTTCGCGCGGCTTCGACTCCCGGATATCCGGATACAGATTGTACCGTTCGATCAGGACCATGAGATTCTGCGTGGTCATGACGCGCTGGCTGATGACTTGAACGCGTTGATCAGCGAACGAACTGATGGCCGATCGCACCAGATCCTGGGGGATCTCCTGCTGTTCGATCAAGATGGTCGCGCCGGCGCGGTAGGTCGGCGGCCACAGTATCGCGATTGCGACGGTCAATGCCGCAAGAGCTCCGGACACCGCGAACAGCGTGAGCCGCAGCCTCCAATAGCCCCGGATCCTTTCCCGCAAATCCATCGCCGGCGTGGAGCCCATGGCTTGCGCGGTCGCGTTCATTTATTGATTTGTCCGGTAGAACTGTCGGGAGATTTCCAGTCTGACGTCGTCTGACCCCGGGCTGACCAACGGCTTCCCCGGCTGGGGGGCGAATTGCTGGCCGATTTTCAACACATGCAGCGTGAGGGTCCACTGTTCCGTCCAACGCCAATTTGCGAAGACGTCGCCGTCGTAGAAACGGCGACGCTCGCTGGCGCCGATGACTACGGGATCGACCACGTTTTGCCAGGTGGCGCTCAGGCCGAAGGTCCAGCGTTCCGAATAGCTGTAATTGGTGAGCAGAGTGACGGAGTCTTGGCGCGACAAGAAGACGGATCCTGTTGGCGTGAACGCCCGCGAAACACCGGTGGTCACCGACAGGACGTCGCTTTGACGCGTCAGATTCGCCGAATATACCCCGCCCCTTTGCACAATTTCGAAGGTTCCGAAGAAATAGTGATACTGATTGGTCGACTTCGAATACCCGGCGCTGGTGGTCAGTTTCCACATCTCGCTCAATTGCCTATTGAAGCCGAGTTGCAGGTTGTTGTTGTCGCTGTCGGTAAAGCCGTCGAGCGACTTGTAGCGACCGACGCCGCCAAGAACCTGGAGCGTGTCCCGTTCGTCGACCGCGTAGGCGAGACTGGGCGAGAGGCTCGTATACCGGTAGTCGACCAGGTCGGTCGATGCGGTATTTTGCGCATACAGAGTCCGAGATGTATTCGCATCGAATTGAAACTGCAGGCGCTCGGATAGCGCGCGCTGCCAGTTCACGTCGGCCGATGACGTATCCCGGCGCACCCCGGCACCGTTTGAGAGTTCGCCGGCGTAGAGCAACGAGGAATCGCGATACAGGGAGCCGGTGCAGGTGAACGATCCGAGTTCGTTGGTGAACTGCGCGCTGGCGTCCAAGTGGTAGTAATTCGATGTCACCGAAGAATAGCCGGTCGCCCCGCCGTATCGTACGCGCGGAGTAACGGAAAAATGCACCGCGTCCAGGTCGTAGTTCATCGGCAGGTCGACGAACAGCGCCGCGTGCGTCTCCGATTGGGCGGCGGACGCCACTAGTTCCGGGTTCGACGCGTATTCCGCCGCTACTCCGACCAGGGGCTGAGCGCTGAAGGGACCGGCGAAGACCCTGTCGTTTGTGGAAAAGCAACTCACGCTGGTCAGTAATACGAGTAACGGTGCCCTCACGGCACGATTACCGTATCCCCGCTTTGCAAAAGGATGTTCTGATCGAGGTTGCGGCCCCGCGCAACATCGCTGTAGCGGAAGCGCATCGATGTCTGACGTGATCCGTCCCGGTGAAGTACTCGAATTCTGTCCGTGGACGCGAATGGCGTTGCGCCGCCCGCCAAACTCAACGCCTGCATCACATCGGTCGGCCGCAGCAGCGGGAAATCGCCCGGCCGGTTGACCTTGCCGATCACGAAGACGCGATTGCCATTGGGAGCCTTGACGGAAACGGTGACGACGGCATCGGGAATCAGCTTTCGAACCCGCGTTTCCATTTCGGCCCGAAGTTCGGCAGTCGTGCGGCCGGCCGCCTGAATGTCGCCCGCCAAGGCGAAGGAAATACCCCCATCCGGGCGGATCAATACTTCGCTTTGAAGATCCGTCTCCTTCCACACGACGACTTGCAGTAGATCGCCGGGCTGCAACCGATAGCCGCTCGAGACGGCCGGCTCCTCCGCCCGTACCAGTGAGCAGCACGCGAACGCCAAGATCAAGACGTGACACGCATGTCTCATCGTCAAATACAACCCATGCTGCACTGCATTACGAGCCTTCGTTTGGATCGAGAGGACCCGAAAGTCTAGAGGGCGTATGTGAGAGTTTCATTGCAGTCGCGACATTGGCGGACAGATGTCGTACGAACGCGCACAGCCGCTGCGCACCGTTGTCCGGTGCGCCTCGACTCAGACGGGCGTGCTGGACGACATGCGAAATTCGTCGCGTCGGCGGCGTTGCCAGCCCAGCACGACCAAACCGGAAGCCAGCAATGCGATGGAGGCCGGCAGTGGAACGGGCATGATGCCGCTGGGGTTGAAGACGATGTCCATGGTATATACGCCGGCGTCGAGCGGTCCCTGCGCCGTGCCAAACCACTGCAGAAAGTAGCGGCCGCCGGAGACATCAAAGGTCTCCGTCCCTGCGCCCATTTCGGGCCCTAAGAGTCCGTTCGCCGTCCCCAACACCATGTTGAGGCTCGCGAGCTGCTCAGGCCACGGCACGTTCGTCAACGTGACTGTCAACGTGCCCGGACCGGATACATTGAAGGATTGCTCGAATGATTGCTGCCCTACGAGAAAGCCGCTGCCGGCGTACAAGACTTGAGCGGCGTCGGCCGAGCCGATTCCGGACAGAATCACGGCG
>Ga0210391_10001440_pt1 | contig 21751 bp, 16 predicted proteins | sample IncBWC12OmetaG_FD_160573 | JGI IMG/M metagenome (GOLD analysis project Ga0210391, IMG submission 160573) | Forest soil microbial communities from Barre Woods Harvard Forest LTER site, Petersham, Massachusetts, United States - Inc-BW-C-12-O ...
CCTTTCCGGCGCGCACTTCGACGCAGCTCGTATTGCCGCCGATCTGAACCGTCTGTGGTCCCGGCGTGGGGATGCTGCCGCGAACTCCCCAAAAAGTGATTTGCATCCTTCGTCCGTCGTTCGGGTTGTGCCGCGGCGTTTCCGCCACGGAGCGTACCTCGTCGGCCAAAAGAAGGGTATTCCTTGTCCATGACGCTTCTGGCCGGCGCCTCCGCCGGTACGCCGGGGCACCCGACGCCCGGCGCGCACGCGGGCGCGGCGCCCCCCGAAGCCGCCCGCAATGCCATCGACGCCGGTCGAGGCGGCGCCGCATCATCGGTAGACGGCGGGGCCCGGCCGTCGGCGATTGTCGTCCTCGGCTGCGCAGTGGTTCTCGGCGAACGCGGGCGTCTCGCGCCCGGTGCCCTCCTGCGGCGTGTCGAGACCGCCGCTCGGGCGTATGCGGAGCTACGGCTCTCGGGCGCCGAGGTCTTCGTCATTGCGAGCGGCGGGCGGCGATGGGGTCGCGCCGTCGAGGCAGATGCCATGGCGGCGGAGCTCGTGCGCTGCGGCGTTCCTCCGCGGTCCATCGTTCGGGAGCGGGCTTCGCTTTCGACGCGCGACAATGCGCGCTTCGCGGCGGCGGCGCTCGGCCGTCGCGGCCTGGGCTCGGCCCTTCTGGTGACCTGCTCCTGGCACATGCCGCGGGCGCTCGCGCTCTTCACGCGCGCGGGCGTCGAAGCCACGCCCGTCCCGGCGGTGGGCCCACGGCCGACGCGCTCGCAGCAGATCTGGCGCCGCGTGCGCGAGGGGTGGCTCGTATCGTTCATGGTCATCTCGTCATGCTCCCCCGCGCCGACACGCGCGGGCGGCAACGCAGGCGTCGACGGCGCAGCGGGGCTTCCGGTGCCGGCGCCGGGCGGCCTCGGGGAGAGCCTCCTCGAACGCATCGAGCAGGCCCAAGACCGGCGGCGCCCTATGGACCTACCGGCCGAAGCCGCGACGAGCCGCGATGCGGCCGCGCGCCGGGCGTACGCGAAGGCGCTCGCCGAGATCGGCGGTCCCGACGACGCCGCGCTCCTCCGCGCCGTGAACGACGAGGACCCCGAGACGGTCGTGTGGGCGGCTTACGGCATCGGCCAGGGATGCGCGGGGGACGAACGCGCCCGGATCTCCGCGCTCGCGGCGCGGCTCGCGGCGTTCGGCACCTCGCCCGCGGCCCCCTACGCGCCCGCCGGTTCAGGACCGCGCGCGCCCGCCGGCGCAGCCGGGGCCCTTCTTTGGGCCCTCGGTCATTGCGGCGGCGACCTGGCGGCCGAGGCCATTGCCCCGTGGCTCCGCGGACCGCCCTCGATCGCCGAAGCCGCGGCGTACGCCCTTGGCGAAGTGGCCGCTCGCACGGGGGTGCTCGCGCCGGCGCAAGCGGGAGCCCTCCTGGATGCGGCCGAGGCATCGCCTCCCATCGACGCAGCGTTCTACGCCTTCTCGCATGTCGATGGTTCGCTGCCTCCCGCCCTGTCCGCGCGCTTGGCCGCCGCGAGCCAAAAGGCGATCGCGCGCCCGGGCGAGCTGCGCACGCTCGCGATTCGCGCACGACCCCTCGCGGGTGACGAGGCCGCGGCGAGCGATCTGCTCCACCTCCTGACGAGCACGGATGCCCTCGCGCCCGAGCGCGTCGAAGCCGCGCATGCGCTCGGGCGCCTCGGCAAACCGGGCCAAGCCGCGCTGGCCGATGCCGCGGCGGCGCTGCCCCGCTCCGCCGACGCGCTTCTCGATCCGGCGTCTCCCGCTCCCTTCGTGTCGGCCGTGGCGATCCTCGGTGCGTTCGCGGGCGCCGTGCCGCCCCGAGCGGAGCCCGCGCTCTGGGCGCTCGCCCGCCTCGACGGGAGTGCGCCGGGCCCGGACCTCCGCCGCCGCGCTTCTCTCCTCCGTTGTGCGGCGGCGCTGGCGCTCGCGCGCGGCTCTTGGGAGTCGGACGTTCTCGCCCAGTGCGACGTCGGTGACGGCGAGGCCGGCGATCGCTCGCGCCTCGAGGCTCTCGATCGGCGCACCCTGGGCCCTGCGGGGCGGGCGGCGTGGACGGCGCTCCTCGCGAGCCCGCACATTCGCGTGCGCGAGGCGGCGCTCGATCTCGCGGCGCGCCACCCGGAGCTGGGGGACACGGCGCGCGCAGCGATCGTCACGGCGCTCGGCGCGTCCGAGCCCGGCGTGGTGGCGACGGCCGCGCGCGTGCTCCGGGCGCATCCGGACACGGACGCCGCCACCGTCGGCGCGCTGCGGGGCGCCCTCGCGCGCGCCTGGCCGCCCGACGCGGTGCAAACCACTCTTGCCCTCCTGGACGCCGCGGGCTCCGAAGCGGCGGCGACCGTGCTTCCGGAAGCGCGTGCCTTCGCCGAACGGGCATGCGAGGAGGCCAATGGCGCGGTTCGCGCGCGCGCGGCGCGTGTTCTGGCCGCGCTCGGCGCGAGTGAGACCGACGCGAGCAACGCGCTCTGCGCGGCGCCCGAGCCGCCGCCGCTTGCGCCGGAGATCGGGCACGAAGCTTCGCGGTCATTCCGGGTCACGCTCGATACCGATCATGGATCGCTCGTCTTCCAGCTCGACCCGCGGTTCGCCCCCGTCGCAGTGACCCGCATCGTGGCGCTCGCGCGCTCCGGCTTCTACGATGGCACCGTCGTTCATCGCGTCGTGCCCGGCTTCGTCGTGCAGTTCGGCGACAAGGGCGGCGACGGCTACGGCGGGGCAGGGCGTCTCTTGCGTTGCGAGACGGCGCCCGTCGCGTTCGACCGGTTCGACATCGGCGTCGCACTTGCGGGGCGGGACACCGGGTCGAGCCAGATCTTCGTCACACTCGCGCGCTCGCCGCACCTCGACGGCGAGTACGCCTGGATCGGCACCGCCGAAGCGAGTGAAGGGGCCGGCTGGGACGGCGTCGTCGAGGGGGACGTCATCCGCGCGGTGCACGTCGAGCCCTGACGCGAGCGAGGTGGTACGCTCGGCCGCGCCATGCTCCTGGCGATCGACGTCGGCAATACGAACATCGTTTATGGTCTCTTCGACGGGCCGACGCTGGCCCACACGTTCCGGGTCGAGAGCGCCCGCGGCCGAACCGCCGACGAGTACGGCGTTACATTGCTGTCGCTTCTCGCGAGCCGCGGCGTCGCGCCCGAGCGCGTCGAGGCGGCCATCCTCGCGTGCGTCGTACCCTCGCTGACCGACCCGATGGTGCGCCTCGTCCAGCGCCTCTTCGGGCGGCAGGCCATGATCGTCGGGCCCGGCGTGCGCACCGGGATGGCGATCCTCATCGAGAATCCGCGCGAGGTCGGTGCCGACCGCATCGCCGACGCCGTCGCCGGCTACGAGAAGGTCAAAGGGGGCGTCGTCGTCGTCGATTTCGGCACCTCGACGAACTTCGACGTGGTGACCCCCAAAGGCGAGTATCTCGGCGGCGTTCTCGCCCCTGGCCTGCAGATCAGCGCCGACGCGCTCTTCGCCCGCGCCGCGAAGCTGCCGCGGGTCGAGATTGCCAAGCCGCCCAGAGTGGTGGGCCGCAATACGGTGTCGGCGATGCAGTCCGGCATCGTCTACGGCTACGTGGGCCTCGTCGACGGGATCGTCGAGCGGATCCTCGCCGAGCTCGGCTACCCGTGCTCGGTCATCGCGACGGGCGGCCTCGCGTCGCTCATCGCGCCGCTCTCCAAGACGATTCATGAAATCGACGCGGAGCTCACCCTCGCTGGCCTTCGCATTCTCTATGAACGCAATCGCGAGTAGAGCCGGCCACGGCGGAACGCCGCGCCTCGCGAGGCACGCCCGCGCGACGCGCCCGTGAGAAAGTCACTCGTCTTCGGCCTCTGCGGGGTCGGCCTCGTGCTCGCCACGGCGGCCGGCCTCTCCCTCGGCAGCGGATCCGCGCGCGGCGTGGATCTGTTCCTCCCCGGGTCGCGCGCTCATGCCATCGTGGTCGACTACCGCCTGCCGCGCGTCCTCCTTGCGGAGCTCGCCGGGGCGGGCCTCGCCGCGGTCGGCGCCGCCTTCCAGAGTCTGTTGCGCAATCCGCTCGCGGAGCCTTACGTGCTCGGCGTCTCGGGGGGCGCCGCGCTGGGCGCCACGCTCGCGATCGCGTTCGGCCTCGGCGGCGGTCTCTTCGCCGCGGCCGCGAGCGTCCCGGCGGCCGCCTTCGTCGGGGGGCTCGCCGCCACCGCCCTCGTCTGGCTCTTGGCTCGCTCCGGACGGGCGGGAAGTGCGTCGATTCTCCTCGCCGGCGTCGTCGTCAATTCGATCGCCGGCGCGTGCATGCTCTTCGTCGAGGCGCTTGCCGAGCCCGACAAGCTCCAGTCGCTCCTCTGGTGGCTCATGGGTTACCTCGATGCGCCCGCGTGGCCGCGCCTCGGCTTCGTAGCCGCGTACGTCGCTGCGGGCCTCGGGGTGCTCCTGGCCGACGCGGCGCGCATCAACGTGCTTTCGCTCGGCGACGAAACGGCGGCGAGCGTCGGCATCGACGTGCGCGCGCTCGAACGGCGGACGCTGCTCGCCTGCGCGGCCGTCGTCGGCGCGATCGTCAGCGTCACGGGCCTCGTGGGCTTCGTGGGCCTCGTCGTCCCGCAAGGCATGCGGCGCGTCGTCGGGCCGGATTTGCGGATCCTGCTTCCCGTCTCGGCGTTTGCCGGCGCGTCCGTTCTCGTCGTGTGCGACACGCTCGTGCGCATGCTGGCGCCCGTGCTGCACACGGAGGTGCCCGTCGGGGCCATCACCTCGCTGGTCGGTGGTCCCGTGTTCCTGGTGCTGCTCGCCCGGGCGAGGGCGAATTGATTCGGTGGGTCGACGCTATGCGCGCGTCTGCGCCGCACCCGCGAGCTGCTGCTGCTGCTGCGCGAGCATCTGCGAAATCGCGCGCGACCGCTCGATCGCGAACTGCTTGACGTCCCGCACCTGGCTCGTCGCCAGCTTGTTGAGCAGCGCCGTGACCTTCTGCATGTCGCGGCGGGCCATGAGCGCCTCGAAGTAGTTGTGCGCGATGCGCACGTCGCGAAGCATGAGCGCTTCGTGCGGCGCGAGGACCTTGATCACCTCGTCGATCTTGCCGCCCTGCCCGTAGAGCGCGGAGAGGCACACGAGGGCAAGCGGATCGCCTGGCGCGCGCTCGACGGCCTTCTTCGCGAATCCGATGGCACGCTCGCGCGAGGCGTCGTCCTTCGCGTCCGCTGCGAAGAAGCCCTGCAGAGCGACGTACGGCGCTCCGCTCTTCGCGTTGACGGGTGCGTTCGCCAGCTCTTCGATCTCGCGCACCATCGCGTCGTCGTTCGACGTCTCGCGGATCGAATTCGCGAAGTAGGCCCACGCGTCGACCGAGTTGTTGTCGATCTGGATCGCCCGGACCGCGCTCTCTCGCTCCGCCTTCCGATCGCCCTTCTCTTTCATCGTGCGGGCGAGCTGGATGCTCGGAATCGGCGAGTCCTTGAGCAAGTTCTGCGCGCCTTTGAGCGTCGCCTCCGCCTTGTCGAGCTTCTTCTGGGCGAGCTGCGACACGCCGAGCGCGAGCCAGTCTTCCCCGTCTCCGCCGAGCGCGACGATCTTCGAGTAGACCTTCTCGGCCTTTTCGGCGCGGCCGTACTTCATGAGCTCCTGGCCATAGACGCGCCCGCGCTGCAGGTCGTCCTTCCCGTCGGTCCAGTGCTTCTCGAGCCCGCCGAGCAGGTCTTCGAGGCCGATCGCGATGGGGCGGCCCTGCTCGTCCTGCACTTGTACGGCCGGCCCGTTGAAGCCGAGGAGCTTCCACACTTCGTCCATCGTGAGCGCGACCGGTCCGTCGACGACCTTCTTCTCGAAGGGCGTACCGTTCGGATTGATGGGCATCAAAACGAGGGCGTTGCCGGGCACCCCGTTCGGAAAGGCTGTGACCGGCGCGAGAATGGCGGCCCCGCCTTTGAGCTGAATCGCCGCACCGCCCGCGGCGTTGCCGGGGGAGCCAGGGCCGTTGTTGGGCGCGCCGGGTGCAGCGCCACGCGCATTCGGATCGGTCGGCAGGTTCGACATAGTGGGCGCCTCTCGTAGCACGAAATTGCGGTGCGAACCTCCGTCCTTGAGCTTGCCGCGGCTTCCGGTTCGCCGCTCGGTCATCGCGATCCGGGACGCGACTCGGGCGCGATTCGTGCGAGCCGCGATCGTGCCCTTGCGGTTGGGTCCCGGCGGCGCCAGCAGCACCCGGGAGACGGGATGCTCGGACGTCGCCGCGAGGAAATCTGGTTGCACGAGGCGAGGACCTCCGGCAGGGTGGCCCGCTGGCGGGCTATGAGAGGCAAAATGAAGCGTAACGAGAACCGAACTTGGATTCGTGCCTGCACCGCGGCGGCGGTGCTTCTTCTGGCACTTCTTGCCTCGGCCGGGGCTCGGGCGGATGACACCATCAAGCGCCCCGGTGACCACCCGACCTATGGGGTGGAGATCGAACCGCACGCGCTGCTCGATTGGTATGTGCCGTACGCCAATAGCGACGTCGGCTTCGGCCTCGGCGGTCGCTTCTCGATTCCGATCGTGCAGAACGGCTTCGTGCCGACGATCAACAACAGCGTCGCCATCTCCTTCGGCGTCGACTGGGTGCACTACGGCAACTGCTACGTCGGCGGCAATTGCAACGTGGACTACCTGCACTTCCCCGTCGTCATGCAATGGAACTTCTTCGTCGCCCGCCATTGGAGCGTGTTCGGCGAGCCGGGGATCGCGATCTACCACGGCTTTTTCCCGTGCGCCGTGAGCGTGAACGGCTCTTGCGTTGGAACGCCGCAGGAAACGGGCGTCGAGCCGGCCCTGTTCGCGGGCGCGCGGTACCACTTCAACGACGGCGTCTCGCTGACGATGCGGATCGGCTACCCGACGTTCTCGATCGGCGTGAGCTTTTTCCCCTAGTCATGCGCCCGCCGTCCGCCGCGACGGTCCGCCGTCTGCGGCGGGCTACGCGCGCGATGGCGCGGCGGCTTCCGGCGTCTTACAGTCAAGCGACAGATGACGATGGCCCCCTATTTGGTCGCCATTCTCGGTCTCGGCGTCCTCATGGTCGTTCACGAGTCCGGGCACTACTTCGCGGCGCGCCATTTCGGCATGCGCGTCGTTCGTTTCAGCATCGGCTTCGGGCCGACGATCTGGAAGCACAAGCCGAAGGACAGCCCGACTGTCTACCAGGTCGCGCTCATCCCGTTCCTCGCGTACGTCCAAATCGCGGGGATGAACCCGTACGAGGAGAGCGACCCGAAAGACCCGCAAAGCTACGCCAACGCGTCGCTGTGGGCGAGGATCGTCACCATCGCGGCGGGGCCGCTGACGAACTACTTCTTCGCGTCCGTGCTCATTTTCGTGGGGCTTCTCATCGGCGGAAAGCCGGTGCCCGACGACACGAGCATGCGCATCACGGTCGATCCGGGGCCGGCGCAGACCGCCGGCATGCGCGACGGCGACCGCGTGCTCGAGGTCAACGGCGAGGCCGTGCACAACTGGGATCAGCTCAAAAAGCTCGTGAGCGCGCATCCCGGCGAGGCGATCGACATCACCCTGGAGCGGGATGGGCAGACGCTGCACCAGGCAGTGACGCCCACCCCGAAGGGCGGCGATGGCGAGGGCCTGATCCACATTCGAACACCGACGCACAACGAACCGGTCGGGCTGTGGGAGGCCGCGAAGACGAGCGTCATCGCTCCGCCGCTCTTCGTGTACGGCAACGTGCGTGAAATTGGGGACGCGATCGCGGGCAAGGTGAAGTTGCAGCTGAACGGTCCGGTCGGGATCGTCAAGGAGACGGCGAACCAGGCGAAGACGGGCCCAAGCGGCCTCCTCTGGTTCCTCGGGATGCTCAGCGCTTACCTCGGTGCGTTCAACCTGCTGCCGTTCCCTGCGCTCGACGGCGGGCGGCTCCTCTTCCTGGTCGCGGAGGCCGTGTCCCGGCGCAAGCCCGACGCGAAGCTCGAAGCGCAGGTGCACGCGGTGGGGCTCTTGATGCTCCTCACGCTCATCGCGGTCGTGACGTTCGCCGACGTCCGTCGCTGAGCGCGGTCATCACGTTCGCCGACGTCCGTCGCTGAAGCGCGGTCATCACGTTCGCCGACGTCCGTCGCCGATCGCGCTGCGTTGGCGTGGGCGCCCGCGTCCGCTTAGCCGCGGTGGGCCGCGTCGCGCCCGAGCTCGGCCGCGCGCTTCGTCGCGGCTTCCACCGCGTCCATGAGCACGCCCCGCAGCCCTCCGCGCTCGAGGGCGTGCAGCCCCGCGATGGTCGTGCCGCCGGGGCTCGTCACCTTGTCCTTGAGGCGTGCCGGATGCTCGCCGCTTTGGAGCACGAGTGACGCGGAGCCGAGCACCGTCTGCACGGCGAGAAGATGCGCTGCGGCGCGCGGCAGGCCCATCTTCACCCCGCCGTCGGCGAGCGCTTCGATGACGAGCATCACGTACGCCGGCCCGCTCCCGCTGAGGCCCGTGACCGCGTCGAGCTGGTGCTCGTCGAGGATGACGACCTTCCCGACCGCATCGAATAGCTCGCGTGCGATCCGCATGTCGTCCTCCCGCGCGTGGCTGCCCCCCGCGATCGCCGTCGCCCCCGCCTGCACCATCGCCGGCGCATTCGGCATCGCACGCACGACGCGTGATTTCGCCGGAAGGCGCGCCTCGATCGCCGCGATCGGGATCCCCGCTGCGATGGAGACCACGAGCTGATCGGCGCGCACCTCGCCGGCGATCTCGCCCAGCACGTTGCCGAGAATCTGGGGCTTTACGGCGAGGACGACGACGTCGCACCCGCGAACGAGCGCTCCGTTGTCCGCCGTCGCGGCGACGCCGTACCACTCATGGAGCTCCTGCCGCCGATCCTCGCTGACGTCGCTGACGCTCACGCGCTCCGGCGTGACGCCCGCTTGGATCAGGCCTTTGACGAGCCCGCCGCTCATGTTGCCGGCACCGAGAAACCCCAGTCGTTTCGTTTTCATCCGCGGTTTCCGCACGGTAGCGCATCGAGGCCGGCGCGCATCGCAAAGACCGCGGTCGAAATCTTGGCCCGGGCGCGCTTTCGCGCGAAAGGTGCCGCATGGTCCGAATCGCTAGACCCCTTGTTGCCGCTGGCGCGGTCCTTCTTATGAGCGTGGCGAGCGGCTGTTTGCAGATCAGCACCGGCGCCGACGCCGGGACCGAGAGCTCCGGCGCGACGGGCACGACCGGAGCCTCCGCGACGCTGACGGGCGAGAATTGTGCGACCGACTCGACGGGCACGGTGACTCTCTGCCAGGGCATTTCGACGTGCCCCGGGGTGACCGTGGATCCGAACGCGTTTCCCAACTGCGGGTTCCTCGTCGACGGCACTTCGGTGCTCGACGTCGAATGCGTGTGCAGCGACTCGCTGTGCCCGATCGGCGTGCCGCAAACGTGCGCCGACGTCACGGCGCTCCTGAACGCGCAGACCGAGTTGGGGATCTGCAGCCAGGTCTCGGAAGGCCGCTGCATCTCGCTCATCACGACCGTCGACGCGAGCACGACGTCGACGTCGACGTCGACATGCACGTCCGATTGCCAGATGGAGTGCTCCGGCGAGCCGGACTGTCTCGTCGCGTGCGGCTGCTGACAGACAATTTGCGTCTCACCTGCAGATCGCGGAGTCGATTCGGAGAGCGCGCGCATTAACGCGCAATGGCATCTACCTGGGCAGCGCTGCGCGCGCCGTCGGCGACGGCTGCGCGGCGAACGGTCGTCCTCTTTGCCGCGGCCTTGGGGCTTTCGGCGGGGCTCGTCGCGGCGTGCGGAACGAGCAGCGGCGCGTCCGGCACGGGGCCCGCTGGCTCCGGGGCTGGATCGGCCGCCGCGAGCGGAGGCGCCGCTGCAACCGCAGGCGCCTCCGGCGGCCAGGGCGGCGCCGGAAGCGGCGCGCTCGGCTCGGCGGGAGCGGCTGCCGGCTCACCCGGCGGTGCGGGCTCGCTCGGCGGTGCAGGCTCTCTGAGCGGCGCGGGCCTGAGTGGCGGCGCGGTGCTGCCGGGCGCCGACGGCGGCGCGTGCGCCAGCGTTTCGTACGAGAGCCAGACCGTGCCCGTCGACATCTTCATCATGATGGACCAATCCGGATCGATGACGGACATGGTCACCGGGCCGAACGGCACGATGGGCCAGAAGTGGGACTTCTTGAAACAAGCCTTTACGTCTTTCGTCGAGGATCCCACGTCGGCCGGCCTCGGCATCGGAATCCAGTATTTCCCGATTCCGAATATCGACGATTCGTCCTGCGACGCGGGGACGTACGCGATGACGGACGATCCGTCGGCTCCGCCGAGCGGCGTCGGCGTGGCGATCGCGCCGCTTCCCGGCAACGCAACGGCCATGGTCGACTCGCTGAATGCGCACGTGCCGGGCGGCCAGACGCCGACCGTCGCCGCGCTCACCGGCGCGCTGCAATACGCGCAGACGTGGGTCGCCGGGAATCCCTTGCACAAAGTCGTGGTCGTCTTCGCGACCGACGGCAGCCCGCACGGCTGCACGAACAACACGATCGACGTGGCTGCGAGCGTCGCGCAGGCGGCCGTCGCGGGGTCGCCCTCGATTCCGACGTACGTGATCGGCGTCGGCAGCAGCCTTTCTTCGCTCGACGCGATCGCGGACGCGGGAGGGACCGGCGCGGCGCTGATCGTGAATACGAACCAGGACGTTGCGGCGCAATTTGTGGCGGCGATGAACGCGATTCGATCGTCGACGAGCTTGCCGTGCACGTTCACGATCCCGGCGGGCGACGCCGGCGCGGTCGATCTGGGGAAGGTCAACGTCGTCGATGCGCCGGCGGACGGGGGCGCGCCGGCGGCCCTCCTTCAGGTGCCAAGCGAAGCCGCGTGCGATCCGGCGTCGGGCGGCTGGTATTACGACGACCCGCAGGCTCCCGCGAGCATCAATCTGTGCCCCGCGAGCTGCGGCGTCGTGACGACCGAGTTCATGAACCAGGTCGACATCCAGCTCGGCTGCAGGACGCTCGTGGCGCCTCCGCGATAGCTCACGCGCTCACGACCCAGCGCGCCGAAGGATGGACCCCAGCTCGGCGTCGAAGAGTTGCGCAAAATACTCCGCCCCTGCCCGGGTCAGATGGCGACAATCCTGGCTGATGAACTTCTCCGAAGGGGTGAATACGGGAACGGTTTCGTCGCCGGCCACTATTTTGCCGATGAGGTCGACGTACCTGCCGCCCCAATCGCGTTTGAGGGCTTCATTCTGCGCCAGGACGTCGTGGCCCAAACGCGCTCGTTGGGCGAAGTAGTCGCCACCCCGATGGTTATAGATGGCGCCGTTGCTCACGCCGAAGTTCTTCGTACCCACGACCCAAAGTTTTGCGACGAGGTCGTCGGCCAACCGGACGGTCGAGCGTGGCGTCTCGGAATAGAAGATGACGTCGGCCTCTTTGGCGCGCCGGGTGAAATCGGGACACGAGTTCGGGTCATCGGTGTAGGAAATGGCGATGTTGGCCGCGTATTTCGACTCGAGCAGAACGTTGGTCCAATCTCGACCGAAGCTGTTGCCGACGACCAACACTTTCACCTTGTCCGTTCCTGGGAAGGCCCTGTCGTACTCGTAGATCCGGTGGTTATAGGCCGCGTGCATGCCCTGCTGGACGTGCGCCGCGACGATGTCGAGCTCGGGCACGTCGTGCAAGACACCTGCGCGCAGATAGGTGACGAGGGCCAGGGCCGTAGATAGGGCCCATACCGTGGACACCGCGGCCAAGAGCGTGCGTGTCGAGACCGTCTCCCTCCGACGAAAAGGCTGCTCGACGAAGCGATACGTCGCGACGGAAAGCAGCAGCGTCAGAACGAAAATGACGGCGAGACGCGAGGGCGTGAGCGCCGCGAAGGCGTAGCGCGCGTAGGCCAAGATCACCTGGTGCCACAGGTACAAGCCGAAGCTGATCTGGCCCACGCCGACGAGGAGGGGATTCTCCAGGGCGAGCGCGGCGACCGTGCTCGTATCGTTGGCGGATACAAGGATGCCCAAGGTCAAAAGAACGGACGCGGGGATGAGCACTTTGGCCGAAACGAACGGCAATGGAATGCAGAGCGCACACAGCAAGGCCGCCACGAGGAAAGGCGAGACGCGGGGGCGTAGACGCCTGTCCCGAAAGTAGATCGCTCCGAGCCCGCCGAGGGACAGCTCGTAAAAGCGAAATGGAAGGTAAAAGAATTTCTGAAAATCGGGGAAATGAACGAGATTCAGCGCCAACGATGCGGCCGTCAGCGCCACCAGCACCCCCGGAAGGAGGGCGCGAACGTTCTTTCTCAGCGCGAGAAGAAGGATCGGATAGAAGAAATAGTATTGTTCCTCGACTCCGAGAGTCCATGTATGCACGAGCGGCTTGTACTCGTTGGCGACGTCCCAGTAATTACGCGTCGTAACCGCCTGCAAGATGTTGTTGCCGAACGAGTTGGTGGCGACGACGGACTCGGCGAGGTTCTCGAGATCGTCCGGAAGCATCAATTGCCGGCCGATCGCGAACGATACGACGGTGACGAACAACGCGAGGGGGATGATTCGTCGCGTCCGCCGAAGGTAGAAGCGCGCGAGCGAGAAGTCGCCGCTCAGGAGCTCGTCGTAAATGATGCCCGTGATGAGGTAGCCGCTGATGACGAAGAAGACGTCGACGCCCAGATAGCCGTGGGCCAGATAGCCAAAATGAAACAGGATGACGGAAAGGACGGCGACGGCTCGAAGGCCGTCGATGTCTTTTCGATATCGCATTCCCTCGAGCCAAAATTTCGCTATTTCGGAATCGGCGGAACGACGGGAGCGCACGTCGAGACACCGGCGCCCACGATGGTGAAGCCGATATCGGTCATGTAGGTCGGGTCGAGCATTCCTGTCGTCGGATCATACTCCGAAACGTCCGTCGACGAGCTCCCCGACGTGTTCGGGTACGTGTAGAAATAGAACCGGCCTCCCCAGAACGAAAACGCGAAGCTGCTCTCCGCGGTGAGGGTCACCGTGCTCAACGTCGTTTGGGAAAGGACGTTTCCCGTAGTCGGATCGATCTGACCGAGGATCGGAGGGCTCTGCACGAAGAACCCGAAGAGGCGCCCGTCTCCCGTGCCCGTGAGCTCCGCGCTCGCTCCGACGAGGGCGCCCGAGTAGAGGCCGATCGGCGTGAGCAACCCCGACGTCGTGTCGACCGACGCGAGCCCCGAGCCTGCGCTCTCGTAGGCTCCGGCCACGTACAGCGCTTCCTGTGTCGAGGCGGTCGGTGCCACATAGGCCATGCCGACCTGCGTGAACGCGGTAGGCAACGAGATCGCCGCGCCTTTGCACGATCCATCGTTCGTGCTGATGGGCTGCAGCGTGCCGCCGAGGAAGTTCACCCACGCCGTCGCGTTGCGATCGACCGCCATCGAATTCGGTTGGCCGACCGCTGCGCACGAGATCGTGGCGATTCGCGTAAACGTCTTTTGGTCCGGCGCAAATCGATACAAGTCGCTTTGGTTCGACAGCACATAGACATAAGCGCTCGCCGCGTCCGAACAGTCCGACGCGTCGATCCCGCCGGAGGACTGCGTCAAGTAACCTGGCCCGGCCTCGCGCGCAGGTGCATTGCCCAGGCCGGACGCGTCCATCGTCGGTGAAGGGGGCGCCGGAGGCGCGGAATCGACGGCCTCCCTCACGCCGCCCGAATCCGGCGATGCGGGCATATCGAAAGGCCCGTCGGACGTCGTGGCGCATCCCGCCGCCGCGATGGACAAGATGGCTCTGCAAGCGCCGGCGTGCCGTGTAGGCCGCCTTCGCGCCGATGATCGCCCTACCCCCATAGGGAGGTTGGCGTAGCACCGCAAAGGCCACGGAGCCATCGCGTACGCCACTAGGGAGGCCAGGACACGTCGATGTTGCCATGCGCGACCCCATCGCGCAGCAACGTGACATGCAAGCGATCGACGCCTTCTGGAACGTCAACGCGGACACGCACGGTGGCGTCGCCCGCCTTCGCCGGCAACACCACGTTGGCACGATTCCAGGTTGCCGCGAGCGCGGGCGCCGCGATCGACCCGCGCCACGGCCACCGCGTTGGCACCCCGGCCTCGGTCGCGGGCTCGATGGCCACTCGGTAGGCACCCGGCAAATCGGGATACGCGTGCGGCGCCGTGCCTTCGTAGGGTACGAGCGCGCCGTAGTTCGTTCCCGGCGTGTAGCGCGGCCCGTCGGGTCCGAACACCGGCGTTTGCGTCGGCGTGTGGGCCGGCGCGTCGACATCGACTTCGACGATCGCCCCCGTCCCGTCGCGGACGGCCCGCGCGCCGACGAGACGCGGGGCGTCCGCCGGCGCGACGACGCGGCCGTCCGTCCCGAGCACGAGCGACGCCTTGCCGCACGGCGCCTTGGCGTCGTCCGTCGAGAGCGTCGCGCACGCACCGCACTGGCATCCGTCGCAAACGGGAAGCTCCGCGTCCCCCACGAGGCCGCGCTGTTCGCGCAGCCATTGCTCCAGCGTGATCTCGCGCGGTGTCCCGGGACCGCTCGCCTGCCATGCGTCGTGGAACTTCGCCGCCGCGTCCGCGCCGAGAAAACGGAGGTGCCACGGCTCGTGTTTGTATCCGGTCTTCGGATCGATCGGGACGGAGCGGTCGCTCTTGGCCTGGCAGCGCGATCCGTCTTTGCGGTCGTCCGGATCGATCGGATACGAAACGACGAATCCGAACTTCCACGCGTTCTCGTCGAGCCAGCGCCCCCCGCGCGTGCACCCGAAGCCGTTGCGAAAGACACCTTGGCCCGTGCGATCGCCTTCGGCGGCCCACTCTTTCGTGAAGAGGTCCAGCGTGGTCCCGAGCTGGTGCTGGCTATGGCCGGGGAGCGCGCTCTGCTCGGTGGCTTCGCAGAAGCCGCCGTGCGCCTGATGCGCCCAGCCCGCGAAGACCCAGCATTGCGTGCCGAAGCCGCGGAACGCCGACTGCACCCGCGCGGGCACGCCTTCGTCGCTCATGGCGCGGAGCATCTGCGAAACGGCGTCCGCGGCGTCTTTGCGCAGGCACTCGCGGCCCTCGCATTCGGCGGGCTTGCGGCGCGTCCCGTCCTTCAAGTCGACGAGATCGGCGGGCGCGTAGTCCGGCGCGAGCGCGCCGGTCGGGGACCGGTTGACGAGCGCGAGCCAGTCGTCGCCGCGAACGAACGCCGTCGCCGTATCGGCCGCCGCGAGATACGAGTGAAACGCGCCGCCGCGCCGGAGGTTCGGGCACGTGTAGTGAGCGATCGACACGGGCTCGCCGAAGGGCGCCGCGCCTGCATCGGGGAGTCCTGGCGGGTCGGACGGAGAAGCGGACTCGGACGCCGAGGCGGCCGAAGCGGATGCGGCCGGCGCGGCGGCATCGGCGGTCGCCACCGGCGGCGGCGCGGGCTTCACTTCGACCGGCACGCCGCCGAGCGACGCGCCGCGGTGGCCGCACGCCGCGGTCCATCCGACGAGAGCGGCCCACGCAGCCGCCCGCCTGCGCCCACCTACCATTGGAATTCGTAGCGCGCGGGGTCGTTGCCGCGGACGCGCATCACGATGCGCTCGCCCGACAGGCGAATCACGGCGTGCGCAGCCGCGGGGCGCCCCGGCGCGTCGTCGTCCAGATTCTCCGTGAGGCTCTGCACGGTCACGTACGGAATGCCCCGGATGACGTCGAGATGATTCCAGTGCAAATGCCCGTTGACCACGGCTTTCACGCGCCCCGAGGCTTCGAACAGGCGCCGCAGCTCCTGCCGCTCCTGCACGAGCGCGAGGTGCGCGCGGCCCGGCCACCAGCGGGAATCGTCGACGACTTGGTCCGCGGCCGAGTGGTGCATCAAGACGACCACGGGTGCCAGGCTCCCCGCGAGGTCTTCGCGAAGCCACTCGATTTGCGGCCCGGGGACGTGCACGTCGACGTCCTTCTTTTCAATCGTATGCAGAACGACGAAGTGCCAGCCGCCGCGATCGAACGAATAGTAGAGGGGACCTTGCCGCTGCCAGAATCGATTGAGGTCGTCGCGATTCAGGTTGATCGTGTCGTGATTGCCGGCGACGTTGACGAGCGGCGCACGGGCCCTGCGCAAGATGGACTGGCACTCGCCGTAGCGCGCGAGGTCGGCTTCGCGCGATTCGTCCTCGATGTCGTCGCCGAGGTTCACGATGAAGTCGGGGTGCACGTCGTCGTTCATGGCGCGCACGAAGTCGTTTGCCAGCGCCCCGGCGAGATGCGTCAGCTTGCGGAGCTTACCGCCGTACCTCGCCTCGGGGCCGAAGTGCAGATCGGTCACGATACCGAGGGTGAGGTCGCTTGCCGGGCCGCTTACGGACGCCATGGCGCCAAGGTTGCCGAATTCGTTCTCGCAGATCCAGCGGCCCACGCGAAAGGCGGCGCGCGGAAGGCCCGGGTCGCGGGGGTTGCATTTCATCCGGGCCACGCCCCGTTTTCAACGGAGCCGCGCGCGTGGTAGTCGTGTCCGCCATGCGTCCCATCGTCATCGGCGCCGGTCGCGGCAGCCGCCTCGGCCCGGAGACGGACGAAATCCCCAAAGCGCTCGTCCCGGTCATGGGCAAGCCGATGCTGGAGTGGATCCTCGACGCGCTCGCCGAAGGCGGTTTCGCGCGCAAGGACGTCATTTACATCTGCGGTTACCGGCAGGAAGTCGTCCGTGCGCGCTACCCGGAGTTCACGTTCGTCGTAAACGAGGACTGGGAGCGGAACAACATCCTCGCCTCCCTCATGTGCGCGCGGAGCTACTTCGGGGAGGGCTTCGTTTCGACCTACGCGGACATCGTCTACCGCGGCAGTGCGGTGAAGAAGCTCGTCGCGTCGCCGTACGACAAGGTCCTCGTGTGCGACACGGACTGGCGGCGCCGCTACGTCGACCGGTCGCTGCATCCCGAAAGCGACGGCGAGAAGATGCGCGCCGAGGGCGATCGGGTCGTCGAGCTGTCGCGCCACATCGAGTCGGAGAAGGCCAGCGGCGAATTCATCGGCGTGGCGAAGTTCTCGCCGGCCGGGGCGCGTGAACTTGCCGAGGCGTTCGACGCGGCGAAGGCCGTACGCGCGGGTACCGTGTGGCGCGAAGGGCGGACCTTCGAACGCGCGTATCTCATCGACCTGTTCCAGGAGATGATCGAGCACGGCTCGGCGTTCCACCGGGTGAATACGCACGGCGGCTACATGGAGATCGATACGCGCGAAGACCTGGCGGCCGCCGCGAAGTGGTGGCGCGAATCGACGCCGGAATAGGCGCCCGATGGCTCCGGTCGAGGCGGTCGAGATTCGCCTCGACGGCGTAGGCAAGCGCTTCGCCGAGCCACGGCGGGGCGCGCGAGGCGACGCGCTCCGCGCAATCACGTTCACGATCGACCGCGGCGAGATCGTCGTCGTCGTCGGTCCGAGCGGGTGCGGCAAGTCGACGCTCCTGCGCATCGTCGCGGGCCTCGAAACGGCCGACACGGGCAGCGTGTCGATCGGCGGCCGCGCGATGGCCGGGGTCGCGCCGCAAGACCGCGACGTCGCCATGGTCTTTCAGGGTTATGCGCTCTACCCGCACATGACTGCGCGCGAGATCCTCGAGTTTCCGCTCAAGATGCGCCATGTCGCCAAGGCCGAGCGCCTACGCGCCGTCGACGAAGCCGCTGCGCTCCTGCGCATCGAGAGCTTGCTCGATCGGCGCCCGTCGCAGATGTCGGGCGGCGAGCGGCAGCGCGTCGCGATGGGCCGCGCGCTCGTGCGAAAGCCGCGCGTGTTCCTCTTCGACGAGCCGCTCTCGAACCTCGACGCCGCACTGCGCAGCGACTTGCGCCTCGAGATCGGCCAGCTCGTGCGCCGGCTCGGCGCGACGGCGCTCTACGTGACGCACGACCACGTCGAGGCGATGACGCTCGCGGACCGCATTGCCGTGCTCCGGAGCGGACGACTCCTGCAAATCGGGGCACCGCGCGCGATCTATGGGGAGCCGGCGACGTCGTTCGTGGCGACCTTCCTGGGCACGCCGCGCATGAACCTCGCGCCGGGACGCGCGCTCGGTGACGCGATTGCCTGGGGGCCCTTTCGCTTCCCGCGGAAACGCAGCGAGCTACCCGATCGGATCGACGTCGGCGTACGGCCCGAGCACGTGCACGTCGCGGCACGCGGGGGCGGGCGTGAGAGTGGCGAGCGCGGGGTCATCGGCGAACCCGGCGAGATCGTCGCCGTCGAACCCCTGGGCGCGGAGACGCATCTCGTCGTGCGCGTGGAAGGCGACCTCGCCTTGCGCGCCATCGCGCCGGGCACCGCCACATTCGCCCGCGGCGACGCCGTGCGCGTGGCCATCGACGCGGACCGCGCCATGCTCTTCGAGCCGGACGAAACCGGTGGCGCGCGCCTAGGCTGAAGGTCCGACGCGACGCGCGAGGCTGAAAACGACGGCCACGAGCTCCGACGGCTCCACCGGCTTCGTCACGAAGTGGTCGAATCCGAGCGAGAGCGCGCTCGTGCGAGTCTCCGCGCTCGTATACGCCGTGAGCGCGACGGCCGGGGTTCGGCCGCCCGCGCTTGGCGGCAGAGCCCGCAGGCGCCGAACGAGATCGTGGCCCGTCGCGCCGGGCATGCCGATGTCCGAGATCAGCACGTCCGGCGGGCGGACCGAGATCGCTCCGAGCGCTTCCTCGGCCGAAGACGCGGTGGCGACGAACGCATCGCAGCTCTCGAGGAGCGACTGAAGGATGGATCGGCTATCCGCGTCGTCGTCGACCACCAAGACCGAGACGCCCGCAAGATTGGCTGCCGGCACTTTGGCCTTGGACCCGTTCGCCACGCTCTGCACGATCGAAGAGCCCGCGACGTCGACGACCGGCCGCAGCGCCGACGTCGGAAAGCGGATTGTAAACGTGGAGCCGTGCCCAACCCCTGGGCTCTCGGCCCGGATGGTCCCTCCTTGCGCCTCCACGAGATGGCGCGTGATTGCGAGGCCGAGACCGAGCCCGCCGTGCGATCTCGCAACCGAGGAGTCGGCCTGGCGGAAGCGCTCGAAGACGTGAGGTAGGAAGATGGGATCGATGCCTTGGCCGGTGTCCGCCACGGAGACCTCCAGGCACGAGCCGTCGGGGCGGACGTCGACGGAGACGCTCCCTCCGCGTGACGTGAATTTCACAGCGTTGGCGAGGAGGTTCCAGAGCACCTGGAGCAGCCGATCCGGATCGCCGCGGAGTGCACCCGCGGCCTCGGGCAAGAGCCGCAGCCCGACTCCCTTCGCCTCCGCCGCCGGCCGGACGGTATCGAGCGCTGCGCCGAGTAGACCTCCCAGATCCACCACCGAGACGTTGAGGCGGAACTTGCCGGTGATGATCCGAGAGACGTCCAGCACGTCCTCGATCAACGTCACCTGACTTCGCGCGTTCCGTTCGATCGTTTCGAGCGCCTTCGCCTGCTTGCCGGGAGGCAAGCGGCCGCCGCGGAGTAGCTGCGTCCATCCCAGGATCGCACTCAGCGGCGTGCGTAGTTCGTGCGAGAGCGTGGCCAAAAACTCGTCGCGAAGACGCCCCGCGATCTCGGCGCGATCCCGATCCCGCTGGGCGATGAGGACGAGGCCCGCATGCGTCAGCGCACTCGCGACGCGACGTGTGATCTCTTCGGCGAGAGCCACGTCCGCGCGGGCGTACGGCTTCGAAGGGGGCTTTCGTGCGAACGTGACGACGCCGAAGGCCCAGCCCTCGACGCGGAACGGAACGACGATGGCGGAGCGGAGCCCGCGCGCCCGGAGTGCGCCGAGCCGCGCGTCGTCGGGTCCGTCCGCCAGCCCCTCGTCGAACGCGGCGTAGAGGCTCGACGGAGGCACGGCGCCATGCGCGGTGGGGCCCGCTTCGCCCGGATCTCGCGCGTCTGCGCCCTCGACGGAGCACCAATCGGCATATCCGTTCGTGACCGTCCGTTCGAATGCCGCGAGCATCACCGGGGTGTCGAGGGAGCTGCTGACGGCTACGCCGACGTCGGCAAGCAGGCGCGCTCGCTCCAAGTATTGCGCGCGCTCGCGCGCATAGCGGAGCGCGCGAAGCACCTCGGAGCCCTCCACGCCTTTCTGGAGATAATCGTGCGCCCCATGCTGCAGGGCGCGCTCGCCGGCCAGAGGATCGTCGAGGCCGGTCAGCACGACGATGGGCGCGTTGAGCGCAGCTTCTTGCAGACGCTCCAGTCCATCGAAGCCGTGCGCGTCCGGCAGGGACAGGTCGAGAAGCACGACGTCGAAGCGTTCGCTCTCGAGTCGCTCACGCGCGGCGTCGATCCTCGTGACGTGCGCGAGCTCGATATCGGCGCCTCGCGCGCCGCCCAACGCCACGCGTACGAGGTCGGCATCGCCCGCATTGTCCTCGACCAGGAGCACGCGCATCGAGAGACCCTAGCAGCTCTCGAAGAGGGCGAGAGCACTCGGCGCCGTCGGTTTGCGAAAATGGCGTTTCGCAAGTTGCCATTGGCAGAGTCGCATGATGCGAAAGCTCGCGCGCGTTTCGCCGCCCCTATCGCGCGCCTCTCCCTACTGCGATAGTTCGCGCGCATTCGAGAACCGCGAGGCCTTGCCCATGTCGACGAAGACATCCAGCGCGCCGCCCGGCGAGATCCACGCCCTCTTCCTCGCCGCACTCGTCCATTCGTCCGAGGACGCGATCGTGGGACAGAATACCGCCGGCGCCATCATCACGTGGAACCACGGCGCGGAGCAGCTCTACGGCTACCTCGCCGCCGAGACACTCGGGCAACCCGCGTCGATGCTGCTTCCGCCGGACCACCGCGCGGCCACCGAGGCCATCGTCGCTCGCGTGCGCCTGGGGGAGTCCGTGCGCCCCTTCGATTCGGTCCACGTCCGCAAAGACGGCCGTGCCATTGCCGTCTCGGTCACCATTTCCGCAGTCACGATCGGCGAATCGGTGGCGGGCCTCGCGTCGATCGCACGCGACATCACGGAGCGGCTCCGCGCCGACGAGCAGGCGCGTGCGGCGTCGCAATATGCTCGAAGCCTCATCGAGGCGAGCCTCGATCCGCTCGTCACGATCAGCGCCGAGGGAAAGATCACGGACGTCAACGACGCGACGATCAAGGTAACCGGGGTGGTGCGCGAGGAGCTCATCGGCACCGACTTCTTCGATTACTTCGTCGAACCGGACAAAGCGCGCCAGGGCTACCAACAGGTGTTCTCGAAGGGGGCCGTCACGGACTACCCGCTGACGATCCGCCACCGTGGCGGCAAGCTCACGGACGTTCTTTACAACGCGTCCGTCTACCGCGACATGAATGGGAACGTGATCGGCGTCTTCGCGGCGGCCCGCGACGTCACCGCCCAGAACGAAGCTTCGCAGTACGCGCGGAGCCTGGTCGAGGCCAGCCTCGACCCCCTCGTGACCATCAGCCCGGAAGGCAAGATCACCGACGTCAACGAGGCGACCATCAAGGTCACCGGGGTCGAGCGCGATCGCCTCATCGGGACGGACTTCTCCGATTACTTCGTCGAGCCGGACAAGGCGCGAGAAGGCTACCAGCAAGTGTTCGCCGAGGGGTTCGTCACGAATTATCCCCTCACCATTCGAGACGGCTCGGGACGACTGACCGACGTTCTCTACAACGCGTCCGTCTACAAGGACTCGCACGGCAAGGTGCAGGGCGTGTTTGCCGCGGCGCGCGACGTCACCGCGCAGAACGCGGCGTCGCAGTACGCACGAAGCCTCATCGAGGCCAGCCTCGACCCCCTCGTCACCATCAGCCCCGAAGGCAAGATCACCGACGTCAACGAGGCCTCCGCACAGGTTACCGGCGTGCCCCGCGAGCTC
>Ga0210391_10001441_pt1 | contig 21730 bp, 21 predicted proteins | sample IncBWC12OmetaG_FD_160573 | JGI IMG/M metagenome (GOLD analysis project Ga0210391, IMG submission 160573) | Forest soil microbial communities from Barre Woods Harvard Forest LTER site, Petersham, Massachusetts, United States - Inc-BW-C-12-O ...
ACGAGGCCGGGTTCGGTCTGACGCCATTTGAAGATCGCGGGTCGGGTTATCATTTCGCGATTCTTTCACGTCACCAGCCAGCAGCCCTGAAAGTTGCAACACATCCTGCCAAAACCTATTTCTGTCAGTTTTGTCAGTCCCGGTCTTTGGTTTCCGAGCGAATTGCGGCTTCTGACGGAATCCCGCTTCACGATCACGCAAATGGCGGAAGCCATTCGCGCGATGACTAGTCTCCACCCCTAAGCACGACCCACGATCTTATGGCCGGCGCACTGGCGTATCTGACGCTGGCCGCGCTGACGGTCCCGCAGGATAGCGATGTGGTCGAGCTGGAGCGGATGGCGGCCGATGGGACGGCCTTCGAGACGGGCGCGCCGCATGCCGGCGCGCACCCGCTCGATGATCAGGTTGCGTTCGAGTTCCGCGATGGCTCCGATGATAACCACGATGGCCCGGCCCAGCGGGCCTCCGGTATCGATCTGCTCGCGGAAGCTAACGAACTCGATGTTGAGCCTGTTGAGTTCGTCGAGGATCTCGAGGAAGTGCTTCACCGACCGGGCGATCCGGTCCGAGGCCCAGACCAGCAGAACTTCGAAGCGGTTGCGGCGGGCGTCGCGCATCAGGGCATCGAGACCCGGCCGGCGGGCCCGGGCGCCGCTGATCGTGTCGGTGTACTCCTCGACGATCTGGTAGCCGCGTTGCTGGGCCATCTGGCGGAGGTCAAGAGTTGGGTCTCGAGGTGATGATCGACGGTCGAGACCCGCATGTAGAGGGCAGCGCGCTTCACTTGCGCCGCTCTTTCTGCTTGGCTGAGTGCTTGCCGACGTACTCCTGAATAAACCGCATCAGCACGTCGGTCATGTTCTCACCCTGGGAGGCGGTGATGGACTTGAAGGCGTTGTGCAACTCTGCGGGAACGTTCAAATTCATTCGCTTTACTTGTAGCTCCTGTTCCGCTTTCGCGATCTTGCTCACCTCCTTTCTGCTGGAGATGAGGTTATATGTCTATGAGTACCGGCGCCAGCCAGCCCCGTTCAGGCTGCCCAGGCTCCCTGGCAGAGGCAGACCAACAGAGCCATGTGATCGAAGCGGATTTCGAGCGCATCAGCCATGGAATGGAGGCGGGCCGGATCAGCCGGTATATGACCGGCTTCGATCGCAGCCCATTCCGAGGACTCCATACCTGACAAATTGGCGGCGTCTTCGACTGAACGGCGGATGGCTTCGCGGGTCCTGGACCATGCCACCGAAGATCTGACACCAGGCGCGGCGGGGGACAGGGGATGGGCCGTGAGACGCTAAATAAGACATACTCAAATACTCATTACTCCTTACAGGCGCATTCCGTCAAGCAAAAAAACTGGCGCGCGCCTAGATTGAATTCCAACGTTGAGTATGTACTCAGAGCGGGAGTGAACCAAAGCCACAACCTGCACAGCCGCGCAGGTCCACTACTACGCGGCCGCCCCGGCAATCAACGTCACCACCGCGGCGACCAAGTCTACCGTCCACAAGCTCTCCCACCCGCTGTCACAAGCCACACCAATCCCTAACACTCTCTCCGGAGGAGGAGAAACAAACATGAGCTTTTCTCTGATCAAGGACATCGACAACTTCTTCACCAAGTTCTTCGCGAAGACCACTGCTGCCCAGAAGGTGCTCGCCACCGTCGGCGCCCTGGCTCCGCTCATCGAAGCCGGCCTGACGGTCGAAGATCCCGCGGCTGCCCCGGTAGTTCAGGCTGCCTTCACCGAAGTGCAGACCGATCTCGGCACCTTCCAGTCCATCTTGAAGCAGTCGGGTACCACGCCGACGGCGCTGAACGTGCTGAACGCCATCAATACCAACCTGACCGGCGTGCTGCAGGATGCGCAGGTGAAGAACTCGGCCAAGTCGGCGGAGATCACTGCCAAGGTCAACGCCGTGGTGGCTGAGGTCAACGCGATCGCTGCCTTCTTCCCGGCCCAGACCAGGTCTCTCCTTCCTGGCGGAAGCAAAATCCCACGCGCGCGGGCGCGGAAGGCCCGCCCTGGGCCGGCGGCCTCCCCCAGGGGCGGCAAGCGAGGGGGTTAACTTTTCAGGCTCTGGGTCGATTTCAGAGCGTCATATCGTGGTCGCAGATTCTGCACGAAATAGCCGGGGAAATGCGTTTTCCCTACCTAGTCTTGTAACTTAGGCAGTGTTACGCACCCATTTCAGGTTCCAAAACCTCGCACTAGTATAGGCCGACAGGCATCAGCCGCTGATTTTGGTCTGCGGATCGGCCTCCCTTTTCAGCCGCGACCACTCCTCGAGAACATCCCCTTTTCGATTATTCGATCGGGGAAGGAGACCCAAAACTCTCTTCTGCCTGCTCCCTCACCCTCGTGACGTGTGGGCTTTATCTTCTTCCTGCTCTGATGTATCTGTCTATTCCCGGCCGCCCCGCTGCCTTTGCGGCCGACTCCACGTCACCGTTGGCACAGTTATCTAACATGCAGGCACTTGACTGTAGCAGGCCAGGAAAAACCCGGGCTCGAATGAAGACTCAGTTGATGCCATTGCCCTCTTCAGGTTCGCGCCAGTCTCCTTCAATAATGAACGCGCCCCAGTAGTACGGCGACCTCCACCTCGCCTGCTTGCGCACCTGCTTTTGCGCCTCCCGCAACGAAGTAGCTGGAGATTCCCGTCTTTGGAGAATACCGATATAAAACCATTTCATAAGTTCACTGGTTGCTTCATCATCCACACGCCATAAGGTTGCAACGACGCGCGACACACCTGCGTACATGAAACCGCGAGTGAGCCCTACAATTCCCTCACCATTGATGTCTTTTCCCAACGCAGTGTCGCAAGCACTTAATACCACAAGGTCAGCCGACAATTTCAAGTCGTAAATATCCTTGAGACGGACATAGCCGTCCTCGGGATTGCCGTGTCGATCGAAAAGCGACAAAATCACCCCGGAAGACTCCGGATACTCATCGTTCAACCTGCTGTGAGTCGCAAAGTGGATGATGCTATAGCTGCCGATTCCTTGGCTGATCGCACGGAGCCGGTTGGCATCGAAACCCAACAAAACCTCTGCTCCACCTTTTGGAGCCGCCTCCGCTATCACTTCTGCCTCGCGGCGAGTCCCTGGCAATCTGGGAAGCTCCGTATCTGCGCCCGATCCGCTTCTCGTGGAACTTGTCGCCTGGTTTCTATCGACCGCCGGTGGTCCCGACATTGTTCCGTCGATCGCTGGGTTGATCCTCGGATCATCTCGTTCAAACACAGGATCGGCAAACACTAGGAGCCCCTTCGACTGGAATCCGTTCCAATGCATGCGTCTACGTAAGACTGCAAGGGCCGTCATCGAGGGCAGATTGATTACCTCATAATCGTCCGCGAGCCGCTTGATTTCGCTGGCGCTGTTTCGATCGTTAGACCCCACTATAAGTACCCCGAACGGCAGATACTGCAGTCCCCCATCCGCCACGATGACAATGCGCTTGAAGTGAGATCGGTCCGCAACCGGCCCAAGGAGCATGTGCCCAAGCGTGCTCGCAAGGTGCTCCTCTTCGCTGGCTTGTCCCTTCTGCTGATCGAGTTTGCGGTTAGTTTCTCTGAAAGTGGGGGTGGGATTCACAAGCGCATCCCGAAACGTGCGAACCATCGATTCGATCTTCAGTCGCGGCGGAAGAGTATAGCTCGCAAATCGCTCCCTGCTGATGGCCCAGACAAAGCTGCGGCTGCTGCCGAGTGAGTACTCGAGGACTAGGTCTTCGTCGCCAATCAGCGATTGCACCTCTTCGGCTCCAACTGGCTCGACCTGCAACTGATTGCCTTCCGGCCCATTCTCATGGATCAGCGATTGGATTTCCTCAGCCCGATCCTGGAGGTCTGATATTTCTGACGCAACTCTGCGCATTGCCACCGGGTCTCGCGAGGCTCCTATTAATTTGCTTTCCTCCAATGTCTTCTCCGTAAGTCGCCGTCGCAAGGATGATCGTTCGGCCATCAATTCCTGAGTGTCTCCTCCCCCACTTGCGATTCATGCATCAATTCAACAAACGTTCTTGCGATGCTCTGCTCAGCAGCCCGAAAGGCGCGCCGGGTCATTTCCGTGTCGTTCTTCTCCGCAGAGAGCTGCATGAGCACATCGATATAGAGCTTATAAATCGATTGAAATGTGGCGAACCATGTTATCCGCGTATCGTCCGCACTAACCCTTGTCCTCAACGATTCGATCAGAGAAACCGACTTTTCTATCTCGACCAGCGCCGGCTCAAGCTTTCTCTGCGCAGTTTCCAATCGCGCGATATGATATCGTGCATCTGCCTCGGCTCTGGTAGACCCCAGCGCCGCGCAGAGTTTCGCAGCCTCGCGATATGCGGCAGATGCCTCTGAGAATCGCCCCAGCCCCTCCAGCGCAAGGGCCGCTGCGATTTTCGTATTGGCCCATTCGGCTGATTCAGTGCCAAACAGCTTCGGATCCAGCGCTTCCGTAAAAAATCCGAACGCCTGGTTCGCAGTGCCCAGCGACATGTATGCTTCGCCGGTGTCTCTTAAAGAAAGGGCGACGAGCGCGGGATCGCCGAGGATTCGAGCGATGCGGCGCTCCCGGGCGCAGTAGTGCAATGCTTCATTAGGCTTGCCGGCGGTGATGGACGCTCGGCTTACATCACTGAGGGTGACTGCGTAGAGGAGACGATCGCCCGTGTTCTTCGCAAGTGCGACAGCCTGGATATAGAGGCGATATGCATCCTGGTTTCCTACATTTTCGAGATAAAAGCCGAAGTCATCCAGCACCTCGGCTTTCAAATGCCTGCTGCCAATCTGAGAGACCAACGCCAGAGACGCGGCATAGTCATCTCGCGCATGTTCCAGCTCGCCTAGATGAAGATTGACGTTGCCTAGGTTGGCAAGTATCTCGGCCTGAACAAATCTGGCGTTAAGATTCCGCGAGATTTTCAGGGCCTGCGTCAAGTCCTCGAGCGCTGCTGCATAATCTGACTTCCAAGCGCTGATGGAACTCATGTACAGGAGGGTAAGGGCCTCACTCTCTCGATTTGCGTTTATTGCCCAAATTGACTGTGCCTCTTCAAAGGACGAGTTTGTGATTTCTGTGTTGTTCCGATAAAACGCGATTAGGCCGAGTGCTGCGAGAGCACGACCACGGCCTTTGTCGTAGGAAGCCACCACACTCAAGCTCTTTGCTGATTCGGCGTACATTTTCGCCTCGTCGAATTTGGTGTATTCCAGCTCAAGTTCGGCGAGGGAATTCAGGATGTCGATCTTGAGGCTCAGGCGACTTTGAGACGGCATGAGCTGTAACCCCTGCCGATATGATGTAAATGAAGCTTCGAACTGCCCGAGCAAGTCGTAAATGTTAGCCTGTCGGATGAAGGCGCACGACGCATTTTCCAAATCGCCGGCGCGGTGCCATTCGCTCCCTGCGCTGCCAAATTGGCGGGCGGCTTCAATCAGGCTCGATTCAGTCCACTGCGCGGCAAGCTTGTCGCCGAGGGCGAGAGCCGCGCTGGCGGTTAGTTCCGCCGAGCGACGGAGATTGGTTTGCCCGATATCGGCAAGGGAGATGTGAAACCTGCGGGCATGTCCATCGCTCTTTTCGGGGTAGACCGCGATCAGGTACTTTCCTGATAGAGTAGCCCGCGCCACAATCGGTGTAACTCCGAAGCGCGGAGTCAATCGCTCAAGCAGCAGAAAACCATCGGGCCGGGTCACTGTGACGCGGAGCATCAAATCCGTTTGTTCGAAAAGAAGCGTGAATATATTACCGCGCTCCGATTCGAACCAATAAACGCGGGGTGAGTCCTCGTCCACCGGTTCGTCAATGGGCAGCCCCAGGCGGAGCTCCTGAGTTGCGATCGGCGAGCCGGCGGAAGGAATCGAATACCCGCGAGCTGGTGTGCATGCGCCTATGCATAGCAGCACCAGCAGCGCAAACTCAACATGGCTTAGGCGACCGGTACGTCGAGAATGATGACCTCTGTCAACCCAAGGCACGATCGTCAAGCGAAGCAATTGGACCAACCTTCTCTTAAGGATTCGATTTTGAGCTCAAATGAGGCTTGGGAATCCGTTTGGTTCCTTTGGGCCCATGCGTGCCGGGTCCTTGAAAGGTGACAATCATCTGATTCAACGCAGTTTGGGATTCTGGTGTCAAACCCAATTTGGAGAGGCTCTTCAGAGTGTCGACGACACTGTCCCAATCGTCTCCGACCGGGATTGTCTCTGAATCTTCAAGTACATCGTTGGTTGAGGTGGCACTAATTTCCGTCATGGAACTGATCCTCCTTTTGTGATGTTGTTCGTTTCTCAACTTAGGGCATATACCCCTAAGCCTTATTGTTCGGGCGACGAGTGACAAACCTCGCTTGGATGAAATCCAGTAGAAATTTCTTCCATCCGGATCGATCGGCGAATTCATGATCGGCGTAAGCTGCGTCGATTTTGGCGACGGCTTTGGCGAATGTATCCGGAACTTCAAATGGATCGTGCAGAGGCGGCGGCTCCAATCTGGATGGACGCTTTTTCCCTCCGATTTGCCATTTGGGGAAGTAAATGGAGAGGCCGAATGAGTCGGGTCGGCCGCGTTTGAGGGCAACTTCCTCGATGAATCTTTTTCTAAGCGCTGCCATCAATTGGCCGCATGCGTTGAAGAGAACCGACTGCTGCTGAATGGCGGGCTCGTGCATCAATAACTGGCAGAAGTGGCACAGATCAACATAGCTTGGTATTCGGTAGTACTCGCACCTGAGACGGGAACGAATGATGGCGGAGCGGACAGAATGATCTTCAAGGCCGTGAAGCAGACTTGCAACCAGATCTCTCATGGCTTGCAGCAATTCCCCCGAATAGCGAAGTGAACAGAGAGAGATGGTTAGCTTCATGTTTCCGCCGAAGTGTCGATATTTCGCTGAGTATCGTTTAAGAATCGCCGCTCCAAGCTCCGCCGGACCAATCGAGGGATTTCGGTTCAGTGCTTTCAGGATCGGGTGGAATGGCCATCCTGCTATTGGGCCCAAGCCCTCAGGGGCAATAATGTAGTCCGCGCATTCGCGCAACTCGTAGCAGATCTCCGCCATACACATCAAGCATGAGTCCATTCCAAGCAGATGGAATTTCTTATGCGCGGAGGCGCTGGTAAGTACGGCTTGCAGTTGCCGGTTGTTCATGTGATTCTTCGAACGTGGACTGCCAAAGATCAGTCGGGTAAGGTCGTGACGCCTATCTGCTCCAACTCCAGGTGTTAGTGCGAGCGAGGGAATAGTATAGTCAGCGCCCCAAGCGTGGCCCTGAAGAACTACGCAATACCGTTTTGCCGGATATTCTCGCTGTCCCCAAACTAGAAAATCCTTCAGATTGCGTAGCGGGCCGTGATCTGGCTGCGGAATATATTGAAGCTTATTCTGTACGTCGGTTTTCCTGACGGGAGAGAACTTTTGCTCGAAATCATACCTACGGATCGGATCCACATTATTTGAGTGCAGCGTGACCTGGGCGATGGTTTTCACATTGCCGTCGCCCGGCGCTTGGTCAATGTCGTGCAGGGTGAGATTGGCGTAGGTTCTCAACTCACGCTGATCCGCCACTGTATAGAGAAGGATCGTCCATTCGCGGTTGGCTGCCGTCATTCGATTTGGCTCAAATATTAAGACTAAAGAAGGTCCCGGTTGTGATACTTCTGTAAAATTCGCGGCCATCAATCTGGCTGGTAGATGAGGGCATTTACTCCATTCGCCCGTCGCCGGTGGGCTGCCGAGCATCCCCTGCTATGCGCAAAGCAGACCCCAGCACCTCTTCACCTGGCTACCCGAAAAACATAGGTTGCAATCTCCTCGGGTCCCCTTGGCAATTCTCGGCTTAATACAATCAGGTAATCGTCGGGCGTCAAGAGATATGCAGGAACAAGAAGCGTCAAGCTCCCACTTCTCTTTTCCGCGTCTGACGGCCGCAATTCCTGCGACCATTTCTGTTGCCGGTCAACACTCAGCAGTTCCTCACGAATGAGAGTATCGGGAGTCGGTGCGAGTGGAATAGTGATTCTGACAATCTCAACCTCAGGTGGGATCGATAGCCGCTTCATCACCCCGCTGCCACGAGTGACGGCTCCATCCAACGTGAATGAAACGGCACCCAACTGTTCGGTCACCTTGGGCCCGGGGGGCGCTGTAGCAGGCCTTTTTAACTCCGCAGTTAATTCAGCGATCTGCGCTTTTTGCCGAATCAGCTGCTCTTCCTGTTGGCTTAAAACGGCAGCTGTTGCCGGCGACTGTCTTGAGAGCGATCTCGACCGCTGATAATCTCGCGTGCCCAGCAGGACAAGCCCGATGATTGCCGCTGCAAAAGCCAGGCGGAAAGGGCTAAAAAATGCTGCGAACAAAGATTGCCGACGAGTGCCGAGAGCGGACGGAGTCCCGATGACGTCCTGATTACCATGAAGCTTGGCCGCCATGCTCGATTGCCAGCCAGAAGTCGAACTGGACAGACTGGATATTTGGGCCTCTTCCTGAGGGGTCAGTTCCTCTGCGAAATCCGCCATAGCTTGACGCAACAACAGTCCACAATGGTCGCAATTCGCTGCGTGCCTCAAACAGGTTTCCGCATCTTGGGGTGCCATTCGCGCCGCTATCTCCAGCAACACTTCTTCAGGCGGGCAATCTGGGCCCGCAAGTCCGGGCGCATTGGTCTTGAGAAGAGCCAATCGCTCCATTGCTCTTTCCTGTTCTAGCATTCGTGCTTGGCACATCTCGCATGCCCGCAGATGTGCCCGCGTATCCGTTAGGACTCCTTGATGGACACTCGATCCTTTGCTGCTACCCCAATCCAGTTGGAGAAGCTCATCAATTTGGCCGTCATCCAGATGTGATTCCAATCTGCTTCTCCTTTCTAAAACGATATCCCCGGTGAAATCCCCTTGCTCACCTCCCCCGAGTTCTCGCGCGCGCTACGCTCCCGCGCTGCCATCCGTACGCGCAACTCCTTGGTCACGCGATGGACAAGACTCTCCACACCCTTGGTTGTAAGGTCGATTCCTGGGAGCGCCGCAATCGCGTTCGCCGAGAGCCCAACACGATAATAGAGCCAAAAGATTCTGCCATTGCGATCTTGGTCGACGCCCGCAATGCAATTATCTAGATGGCGTTCGACCTCTTGGATCAGAATGCCGCGTTCTATTGCTTTCAGGCTACCTGCGCTGTCCGCTCCGCCAGCCGGAACAAAGTCCTCTGAAATGCCTTCCACCCGATCCGCCCCGCGTTTCTTCGAATGGGAGGACTTGAAATAATCGCGAACTACATTCGCTGCCACTACCTGCACGTACCCTAGAAACGCGTCGGGATGGCGGTGCTCGAAATTCCTCAGAAGACGATGGCTATCGGCACAAAACTTGAGATAAGTCTCCTGGATCAAATCGTCGACGGTCTGTTTTGACGGGTCGCCCATTCGGACCGCTCCACGTAGAACCGCCTTTGCGATAAGGCGGTGAAACCGTTGCACGAACTCTTCCCACGCCGCGATCTCGCCCGAGACACAGCATCGGCGCACAAGTTCCTCAATCGATATAGAAGCGTATTTCTCCATTCGTGTCCCGGATAGTGGCAGCATTCTACCGGATTTCTATCCCAGATTCGACGGAATCTTTAGGTTTCCCGCCGAATTGATTTCTCAATGCTCGATTCGGCAGAGATCCCCACGAGGGTTCTCGCAAATTCTGTTCGTAGACGGCGCCTCGACTTAGCCTGCCCACTATCGGCTCGAGCTGCCCCTGTAAAGGGATATTCCACGCCCCGTCGTTCTTAGAAGCACCTATGTCAGGAAGGTCGAACCACTCGATGCCGAAGGCACTCATGGCGTTGTTGGCATCAAGTGCTGTTTTCGACGCAACTCTTTTCGTAAGCGAGGAGCAAGTATGGCCTGCAAGATACAACCACCTGCCGCTGGTAGCACGGTTTATGCCGTTGCGGCCGGCGACTTGCCGGTGACGTGCGTGCTACAGAACGCGCCAGCCGGAACGACGATAGCAGCCGCAGCGTACCAGGGCCCCAACGATCCGGATCCGGTGGACATTCAGCCGGCGGCGGACGGAAAGAGCTTTCAGATTCCCGTTCTGGCGGCGCTCCCCGCGGCTCAGAGCTACACGGTGAACGCCACGCTAAACAAGCCGGTGGCGATTGCACAGGTGGTGGAGGACTGCCCCGGGAAAACCATCCTGATCACGATTGCCGGGATGCAAGGCAACTTCGATCTGGGGGTAAGCTAGCGATGAGAAACCTACGAAGCGTCGCTCTCATGGCCTGCTTGATTGCGCCGGTGGCTGGGTGGGCAAAGAAGAAACCAGCGCCGCCGCCACCGGCTCTGCCAGGCTGCGAACAGGCCTTTCAGAACCTGTGGAATGTAAGAGCAACCTATGCCGCGGCCGGCTCGTTTGAGACGGCGGTAGCGCAGCTGCTGATGCCGCACGATGTACCAGCGTGCGGCTCGGAGTATCTGGGATCGCTGCCGGGTACGGCGCTCGAACTGTATCAGCCAGCCAGGAAGAGTCTTTTCCAGGCACTCGAGAACTTCTCAATGCAGCAGCAGCGCACCTCAACGACTTCCTCGACCTCGAGCGTGACGCCAGTCTCGAAGGTGAGCGGCCCTTCGTCAATCGCGGAGGAGTTCAGCGGGGTAAGCGTCAACTCCGGTACGAGCGCGCTGACATTCCAGCTCGCGCCGGGGACGGCCCTGTCGACACTGGAGGAGCAGAGTGTGATCGTGCCGTGCTCGCCAGTGCTACGCATTAGTAGGAACTGCGTCAGTGGCGGGTGGAGCAAGGTGGCCCAGAGTCTGACATTTTCCGTGACAGCAAATACCTCGACGGCGGCCCAGGCCATCAAAGGAACAGCGGTGGCCGGGTCGACGACGAGCACGGCGCTGGCGACACTGGCGAATGCGGGCTCGACGGAACCAACCTTTGGCGGATTCGGTGCGAAGGGCGTCATCCTGCGACAGAATGCAGGCACGCCGAGCAAACCGGGAACCCCTGATGTGGCGTTCAAGACTCTGTCAGAGGATTCAGCAGCACTAGGTGAGGCGCTGAAGAATAACTGCCCTGAGTTTACGAATGCGGTGAGGGTGGCAGCGCCAAAGGTCGCTGAGCAGACGGCCGATGAGAAGGCCTTCCTGAACGCTCTCCAAGAGCAGTACGAGCCGCTTGGCGAAGTGCTCTCGGGCTGCCTGAAGTCGAGTCTTGTGGTGGAGAGGGCGGTGCAGAACTTCCTCGCCGCCTATCTGGTCGTGGTCACCTATACGCAAACGGACTTGAATAACGCGCAGACCCCGATGCTGGGCGTGGAATACGATCTGAACACGCCGGCGGGCCAGCCGTCGTATTCGAGCCTTAAAGCAAACTTCTCGTGGAACCCGGTGAAGAGTAAGGCAGCGAAGCAGGGGAGCCTGCCCGCGGAACAGCTTGCCGGCGCGGCATCGCAGAACGCGCTGACTCTGCAGAAGACTAGCCCCGGGAAGAAGCCCGCAGCGACGACGGCAGCTGCGGGGCAGGGCAAGACAGCGAAGAAAGCGGCAGAGGCCAATTCGCCTCCGGTGAGCATCAGCGCGTCGCTCTCGTGGGACCTTTATAACGGCAAACCCCCGAGCGGGGTGCCTGGGACGGATCGGCTGCGCGACGTCCAGACCGGAGCAGAGATAGACTTTCGGGTTCCGACGTCGAAAATCTGGAAGATCGGGGAACTGGTTGGAGACTCCACGCTGGCCGGGAGCTACTATTACCAGGATCAGACGAGCCCAGGTATTGTGACCGGGCCGCCCAGCAGCATCACGATCGCGGGGCTGCCCTCAACGGCGAAGACGGTGTACACCTCTAAGGGGCCGATCAACTTGGGGCAAGTACGGTGGGGGCTGGGAACGGGGTCAAACGTGAGCTTCCCCATTTGCTTCACGTACGCCAATCGTTCCCAGTTGATTACACATCCGATCAAGGGCTTCCAGTTCGGGCTGAGCTACAACCTCTCCGCACTGTTTACGAAAGGGTCGAGTAAGTGAGGAGGCGGTCGGCCCTTGTTGATCTTAGTTCTTCGTTGACATCGACAAGCTGGAACGTTAGTCTCCTCCAATCAACTTCACCCAGAGCCCCCTAGTTCCCCCGTTCTGGGTAGTTCACTCTAGAGTTGGTTGAACAACAGCGTTCGTCGTCGGCCAGACTTGTTTCAATAAGATCTTGAATCCAAGATTGGCTGATAGCGACCGGGTCATGAGTAAGGAACGATCTCGTCCAACAAGGAGACGAGTATGCCCAATCTGAAAATAACTCCTGCCTCGGCCCTTGTGACAGCTGGTCAGGCAGTGACGTTTCAAGCCACGGTGGACAATCAGGCCGCCAGCGTTACCTGGAATCTGACCCCTCAAGTGGGCAGCCTTTTCCCAGCAGTTCCCGCGGTCGCTGTCCAAGCGCAGGGTGCGGCAGCTACAGGTCCGTTGTCCTCTTCGGTGACCTATGTTGCACCCTCGAGTGTCCCGAGCGCGCAAACCGTTGCAGTCACCGCCACATTGCCAACCGAATCGGCGAGCGTGACGGTTTCGCTTACGCCCGATGCGATCTCGATCGTGCCAGCGTCGGTGGAACTCCACGCAAAGCAGCCGCAGAAGTTCATAGCCATGGTGGCGTCTCCAGTCGGCGATGCGGAACCGATTACCTGGATTCTGGCCCCACAGGTCGGCACACTGAGCAATGACGGCTTGTACACACCACCGGATACGATCCCGGATAATGGGGCACTCACAGTAACGGCCGTCAGCAAGCAGCTTGGCAAACAGGCGTCTGCCAAAGTGACGCTCACCCCGGAGCCCTGGCGCGGTAGCGGCCCACTTCTGCTCGGGGCCTATATCTTGCTGGTGTTTAGTGTCGTCTATCTGATGATCGCGCTCTGGCCGAGCGAGATTCCAAATATTGATGCCCTCAAGGCGGACCAGGCGCAGGCGCAAGCCACTCTGGACCAAAGAAAGCTTGATCTTCAGAAGGCGCTCGGTCCAGCCACTAGCGTCTCAACCAGCCAGGCCGGCGCACCCCCTGGAGGTGCTGCGGACACTACAACGAACACTCTCCGCCAGCAGTTGTCGGATGCCCAGGTCGCCCAGTTGAGGAGAGACTTGGGCAGGGCGAACGATGATCTGGATCGGACGACGAAGAGGCTGTTGGCTGCGACCTCGCCTACCGTGGAAACGAAACTGGTGAAGGACTTGAGCCGCGAAATCGATCTGCTCTGGCTCGTACTACTCGCCGGTGCTTTTGGCAGTTGCCTCCACATGGCGCAGTCGTTCTCGGATTTCTCAGGCAACCGGACGCTGAAAAGCAGTTGGGTGTGGTGGTATTCTCTCCTTCCGTTTGTGGGAGCTGGACTGTCGGTGATTATCTATGCCGCACTGCGCGGAGGGATCATTACTGTCGGCTCGATTCCCACCGTAAAGGCATCGGATCTGAATCCCTTTGGATTGGTTGCGGCCGGAGCGCTTGCAGGCATGTTCTCCAAGGCGGCTACGACGAAGCTGGGCGAAGTGTTCGATACGCTCTTCCAGTCAAGCAAGGGACAGCAAATGAAGGATCCACTGAGACCGGATTCCCAAGGCAGCAGTCAACCCCCGAAGCCGGGCACCGCGGGGGGCAGCGCCCCTGCTCCGACGAAGTAGGCCTACAGACCAAATAGGGCGAGGAGGGCGGGCGATGAACGGAGAAGACCAGCAGCAAAATGTGCAGCAGCAGAATACAGAGCCGCAGCAAAACGTGCACCACCCAAATGCGCACATTGTCACGCACCAGATTCTTCCCGTCGTGATTGCTGCGATCTTCCTGGTGGGACCGCCGGGTCTGTTTGTGTATCTCGCCCAATCATCGAGAGAGTCGACCGAAGCCGACTACTATCAGCAAGCAGCGAATCAGGCCCGTTGGCCCGATCCCCGGCTTGTCTCGAAAACGCTGGATGGCTTTAAGCCCGACGAACCTGTGAAGGTCGTGACCTGGACGCAGCATCAGTGGGTGTCGAGCTATCAGCAGCCGGACTCAAAGACGGGCGTCGATGTCTGGGTTACCAAACTCGACTCTCTGAAGAAGTTTTGCCAGGACTATGTCCGGTGGAGTGGCGCGAATGGCGATCAATTGGCGCTGCGTCTGAAAGAGCGTCTGGGCCTTCCGCCTGACGCCGCTTACGACACGTTTGTTGAACTGTCTCTGGACCCAAAGGACAAAGACAGGTTGTTCCGTCCCTGTGGCGATCCATCAATCAATACGACCACCTGCAACCCGCCCCTTCCGGCTGCGGCCGCCGACGTGTGGTCGAACCAGCCGGGAAGAAACCAGTCGCAGAACCAATTCAAGGACGAGATCCGGGAATGGATGCTGAGAAACTATTACTCGAACTACACGAGCCAGGATCCGCATCCGTGGACCGAGCTCGGCTATACATTCGATTGGGCGCGAGAGGGTTTTTCAAACGACTTCAACCGATATGGAGAAAGTGAGTTCGTGATCCCTGAAGGTACGCCGGTCCACTTTGTCTCTGCAGCCACCACGATGGCCTACTGCACTCCCCGTAATCACTAGCCCCACCTTCTCGTCTCTGCGAAGACGATATTAGTGTGGCAGCGGCTTCCAAGCCAACATGATCATTGGGCAAGCTCCGAACTGCGATTGGAAATGAAACCTGGGGCACCCACAAGAGGGCACCCATTGCATCCCGATTGAAAACACCGGATAGGAATGAGCAGCAGTTTTCCGGTTGAAGCGCCGCTCCCGAGAATTGTAAGTTACTGATCCTGAATCCGCTTACGTTTTTGGGACCAGGGGGTCGGAGGTTCATCCCTTCTCCTCGGCTATCATTTTCTTGACCACCAGGCGACAAGCGCACTACCGCAATTGACCGAGCCGACGTTCCGTCGTCAAAAGGATCGTGCGCAACCCTGGATCGCGGATCACGAGATGAATTGAAGCGGACGAAAATCTGGGGACGCTGTGGGGACGATGGAACCGATAAAAGGGTGCGAACGCATCCTAACGGATGCAAGAATAAAACGTGCCGCGAGGCGCATAAACACTGGGTGCTTGCGAACTTTTGCAAGTCGTGCAAACTGGGCCAACATGCCTCAGATGGCCCTCTCAAGGCGGAGAGTTCGGGTTCGATCCCCGATGGCGCTACCAATCAAATCAATCAATTGCGCGACATCCACTTCAACGTGCTCGGAGTCTGGTGACGCTGTGGTGACGTTCGGGGCGGGAATGTTCGCGGATTCTGGAGACTCTGCGGGGAGTTGTTTGGGCTCCCCGAAGATGTATGAACGCACAGGATGAGTTCAAACGCGACGCATAACGACCTGGCTTCGCGGGCGAAGAGCTGGGTATCGCTCAGTAGTAATGGCGCTCGTCGGCCCAGTTGACGGGCGCGGAGGGACGGCGGCCGCGAAGCAGGTAGATGTTGCCGTGCTCGAAGGGCATGGCATAGGGCGTGTCGCGCACGCCGACAATGGTAACGGACTCATATTTCTTCGAGACATCGTCCGGAGAGTCATCAATGACACCGATAACAACGTCGGGATCGCAGCCGTGCATGCCCCAGAGCCAGTAATTGTTGTGTCCGCTGAGGGCAGGTGGAAGGTTGAGATGATCGCGGCGGTTAAAGAAGTCGATGGCGCCGGCCTCGCCGTAGTTGCCGCCGAAGATGCAGACGCGGCGCTGGTCTGCAGGTGAAAGGGAATTAAAGGTGCGAGCGACGATTGCCACCTGTTGCTGCCAGCCGAAGCGGTCGGCGTAGAACTGCGGGAGTTCACCGCTGGCGGCGGTTTCGGTCTTGCCGCTCTTCAGGTGCAGCGCCGTGGTGTAACGGACCCAGGCGGCGGGGCGAAGTATGGGCGAGGACATCGGCAGGATGAGAAGACCGGTGAGGATGAGCGTGCATGCGAAGATGGGGAAGGCGAAGACGCGGTTTGCGGCGACGAGGGGCCTTACAGCGAAGCGGCGCTCCCAGGCGATAGCCCCGGCGGCGAAGAGCACTGGATAGATGGGGGCGAGATAGTAGTCCTTGGCGTGCAGGACGAACATGAGCACGTAGAAGATGAGAAAGGTCAAGCCGCTCCAGCGGCCGCGGGGGATAGAGCGGGCGCGCAGAAGAGAGATGACCCCGGTGATCCAGAGCAGAGCGTTGGCGGGGTGCATCTGCAAGAGCTGGGCGAGGAAGAAGCCCATAGGGCCGAGGATGACGTTCTTGTTTCCGACCTCGCCGTTGTGGAAGAACTCGAGCGTGGGCCAGTGGTTGTGAATCTGCCAGAGGACGTAGGGCAGCGCGATGACGATGATTAATGCGATTCCGACTACGGCCCAGCGAGTGAAGAGGATGTGGCGTTGCTGCGTAAGGAGCAGGCCGATGCCGGCGGCGATGAGAAAGAAGAGGATGGAGGGCTTGCTGAGCAGCCCGATGCCGGCGGAGAGGCTGAAGATGGTCCACCAGAATGGCTGTGGAGCGCCGTCGATGAGACGAATGAGCGCGAGCGTGCAGAGCATCCAGAAGACGGGCTCGAAGGAGTTCATGGAGAGAAAGCCGTCGATGCCGATGTAGACAGGGATAACGACTACACCGAGCATCGCCAGCGCCTGTGCGGGGCGGAGGCCGCCGAGGGCCCAGGCGAGCAGGCCGGTGAGGAAAACGGTGGCGGCTCCGGCGAGTGCGGAGAGAATGCGGATGGCGAATAGAGAGTCGCCGAAGAGGAGCTCGCCGAGGCGTGCTTGCAGGGCGACGATGGGGCCGTGGTCGACGAAGCCCCATGCGAGATGACGGCCGCAGGCGATGTAGTAGAACTCGTCGCGGAAGTAGCTGTAGCCGATGTGTTGGGTCCAGAGTGTCAGGGTGAACTGCAGGAGGAGCTTGATGGCGGCGAAGAGGAGGGCGAGCCGAAGGGCCGCACGCAGGGAAGGGTTAGATTGGCGGACGACGGTTGAGCTCATAAGGTCAAAGAAAATGTACCAAAGGTAACACGGCGGTTCCCGCGCAAGGCCTTTCCCGATGACAGTGCGTGGAAGCTCAGAACCGCATATTCGAAACGCGCTTGCGTTGAGTTGTCCGGTTGGTCGGCAATACGGACATTTCGACCCGGCTTCCCGAAACTTCTGTATTGCCGGTCATACGGCCGGAATCTGAAGGAGTCGGTGGCCGTGCAGGCTTGGTTCGCCGGTCTATAATTCCGCCAACTCAGAATCTAAGAGAGGATGCTTATGCAAGAGTTGCAACCTCGCTTTGTGCCGTTGGCTGCCAAGACCGTGGTTTGCCACACCATCACCTACTTTGTGATGGGAGCGCTCGCGTATCACTTCCTGCATTACGCAGCTACCATCAACAATCCAAACTCCGGGATGCGGCCAACAAATAGCACCTGGGTGCTGCTCGGTCCGTCGCTGCAGATCTTTCGCGGCATTCTGTTCGCGTCGGTCTTCTACCTGTTTCGCGAGCAGTTGTTCGGGCGCAGAGACGGGTGGCTGCGAATGGCGTGGATGCTGATCGGCATCGGGATACTCGGGACGTTCGCCGCGCCGGCAGGATCGCTCGAGGGATTCATCTATACGACAACGCCTGCCCTGTCACAGACGAAGGGGTATCTCGAAGTCGCGACGCAGGCCGTGTTGCTCTCGGCGTTGCTGTGCTACTGGGTGAATACCCCAGGAAAGAAGTGGATGAACTGGACTCTGGGAATTGGGTATGCACTTTGCGCAGGCTTGCCATTGCTGGCGCTCGTGGCGCCTAAGCGGTAAGCTGCCTGCGTAGAACAGGAATTATGCGGCGGCTAAAAAGGATGCACACAGCGTTGCGTTAGTTCCGGTTAGCCGGTGATCCGACCGGAACGTGGGCAATACCGTGGTCTTCTACTCAAAGCTCTCGACGACGATGCCCCTCGTTGAGTGATATCCGAGAGGCCCCACTTTGTGGGCCAAACGGGTTTGACTGTTGGCGCCTTGGTATCAACAACGAGCGGTAGACATATTTCATGGTTGGAGGCTATTGCGGATCGGGGGCCGGCACATCCGCCTTTACATCCGTGTTGTGGTAATCGGTGATTTTCCATTCACCACCGTCTTTCACCAGGATCAGCAACAAACGCGTGCGGAGGCGGCCCTTCTCATCGGTATTCGTTCCGGGAGATAGCTTTTGAATTCCAGTTACAGCCGTGAGCACCTCCACAATGGCGACATCTGGCCGGACGAATTGAATTGAGACAACGTCCTGGTGGAGAATGCTTCCGTGGAAGGGTCCGTTGAACAGAAACTCATGCTGCTTTGTGAAAGCCTGGACCCCAGTGCGGTATTCTCCCCGAATGTTGACGAATATTCCATCGGGTGCAAAATGTCGCGAGTAGGCTACGGCATCGCCGGCGTTCCAAGCCGCAACCTCTTCTTGAACAATGGTTCGAATGGCGCTTTCGTTGGGCTTCGCCTCGGGCATGGCGCGCTTGGCGGTCAAGGTCGCGACAAGGATGATGGCGGAAACGAGTACGTATTTCATCACAACCTCCAGTGGTGGACGGATCGATCGGAGCGGGCAACCTTGTTCTCATCCGTTTCCTGGAAACGGCGTCTAGACGAGCCGCCCGCGATCATGCGACCGGAGAGAGAATCCGCGATCGGATTATTGGACAGGTTGGCAGCAACCGACATGTCGAGATCGATTGTCGAACCCGTGCGTGGGGAACGCGATTTCTCCGCGCGCGGGCGGACTTGAGAGAGAGAATGGCGCATACATCCCGATAAAGGCGTATGCGCCGCTCGTTGAGATCCGATGTGCGCAAATTCTCTAGTGAAACATAGACTTGACCGCACCTGTTCCAACTGTGCCGGCGTCGATAGCAAGGAGTTCGGCATGCTTACGATGATCGCCGCCATCGACGAGCAGAAGGCTGAAGTGAGCCATGAAAAGAGGGTAGATAGTGGTGAAGCTACCCGTGCAATCATCTGCGATGGAGTAGGTTCCGGTGATCGGGACTTCGAGAAGGATTTCTCCGGCGATGCTGCCGTTTATGGTCCCGGCAAAGTTTCCTTTACCATCCAGAGTGATTTTACCCAGGATGGCCAACGGTCCGACAGGCGGGATCGTCAGCGAGGTAGCGTTGACTGAGTAAACGTAGGCACCGTGAAGGTCAGCGTTTGTGCAGACGTCGGCAGCGAAAGCGGGGGCGGATTGCAGCGCCATCGCCAGGGCCGGAAGGACGAGAAATCGGATTAGAGGCTTGGCGGACGAAGCGTGAAGGCCGAACAGCTTGGAAGGAACTGAGTGCATGATATCTTCTCCTTTTGAATCGAGGGTTGGTCTCCTGGCCGGGACCTGTATGTCGAGGCCGATGGGACACGTTCATCGGGGCCTGGCCAAAGGGCGCGTGGGATAGCCGTCCAGGTGACGGCATGTGACTCGAATCGGAGCCGGTACCCTTGTTTCTCATCCGTATCCCGGACACGATACAGAGAAGCGCCGCCACCGATCCTTAAGTTTGGACCAACTTACGGTCCCCCCTCGCTTTACTCAATGGCCTGGCTGTTCCCTGTGTGTGGCGGGTTTGTTCCGCGGGAAGTTCAATGGAAACAGCAGATCAGCGATGGTCGCCAACTTCCGAATTCAGCGTGTGGGGGGAATTGCTATACTCCGACAGCCTGGAGGATCTCTTGTGGCGCTGATCGGTTTCGGCCCCTTCGAGGTAGACACTCGATCCGGTGAACTGCGCCGTCGAGGCGTCAGGATCAGGCTACAGGAGCAGCCGTTTCAGATCCTCGTGATCTTGTTGGAGCACGCTGGGGAGGTTGTCGGACGAGAAGACCTCATAGGCAGACTATGGCCAGACACCTTCGTCGACTTCGATCGTGGCCTGAACAAGGCTATCAATAGGCTGCGCGAGGCCCTCGGGGACAGCGCAGATGAGCCGCGTTTTATTGAAACTCGACCGCAACGCGGATATCGCTTTCTCGCCCAGGTCACAGCGGTAGCGGGAGGCGCCTACGACGGAAAGGAAGAGCATGGCCCGATGCTACCGCAACATGCTGTTCGCATCGATTCCCTCGCGGTTCTGCCGCTCGACAACCTTTCCGGTGACCCGTCGCAGGAATATTTCTCGGACGGTATGACCGATGAGCTCATCGGCGCCATCTCCAGGATCAAGCTGTTGCGGGTCATTTCTCGAACGTCAGTGATGAGATACAAAGGTGCTCGGAAATCCCTCCGGGAAATCGCTAGGGAATTACGGGTGGACGCTGTGGTGGAAGGATCCGTGATGCGCTCAGGCGAGAGAGTCAGAATCATCGCGCAATTGATCTACATTCCGGAGGATAAACACCTTTGGTCGGGAAGATATGAGCGCGAGTTGCGTGACATCCTGCAGCTACAAGCCGAGATAGCCCAGGAGATAGCCAGCCAGATTCAGAAGCTGGTTGATCCAAAACTGCTGTTGCCTGGTCGGCCGATCCAGATTAATCCGCAGGCTTATGAGCTTGCCCTCAAGGCAAATTATTTCCACGAAAAATTTACCCCAATGGACCTGGGGCGGAGCGCCGACCTTTATAGACAGGCAATTGCTATCGACCCCACTTACGCTCAGGCTCACGCGAACCTCTCGCAGGCATATTTTTATCAAGGGCTGTTCGGGTTGGGCCCCTGCACCGATCTCTTCCCCAAAGCCAAAACCAGCGCCCTCAAGGCGCTGGAATTGGACGAAAATGTTGCCGCCGCACAAAATGCATTGGCGGCAATTCATGTTCTATACGACTGGGACTGGGCCAACGCCGAATCGGTATGCAGACGCGGCGTGGACTTGCGACCCGGCGACGCGGCGGCGCGCCAACATCTGGCCGATTACATGTCCATCCAGTCCCGGCACGAGGAGGCTATCGCGGAATCCAGGAAGGCGCTAGAGTCTAATCCAATCTCCCGGGTAAGCCTTGGGCATTTGGGACTGCTCCTATACAGGGCACGCCGCTATGACGAATCGATCGCACAATGCCAAAAGACACTGGACATCGACCCGGACTATTGCAACGCGATGTGGTTCATGGCGCTCGCGCAGGAGCAAAAGGCCTCCTGTCTCTTTCCATCGCGCACCTCGAACAGTCAGTCACCCTCTGTGGTGGGCCGCTATTCCTGGCGCTACTTGGCCGAGCCTACGCGCTGTCCGGCGAGAGGACCAGAGCGCTCGAAATCCTCGACAGAATCAAGACCCTGTCCCGCCAAACATACGTTTCGCCGTTCGACATCGCCGTTATTCAAATCGGTCTTGGTGACCTGACCTCCGCGTTCGAACAATTGGAGGAGGCGTATCGGCAACGAGTGTTCCGCCTCGTTGAACTGACTATGCCCATGTTCGACAACTTGCGCCCTGATCCGCGTTGGAAGGATTTGGTACGGCGTATTGGTCTTCCGCTCAATTGATGACGAGATAGCTGTCTAGTCGTTACGAATTCCAATTTGAATTGCCAGTTGCTGCGAAGAGACGACCGCGCTCTTCGAGCCCGAGTACAGCTAGTTTTTGGAGATTCCGGTTGGATTGTCGCCAATCCGGAAGTGTCATTACGGTCCCGTTGTAAGTTCCGTATTGCCGGTAATCCGCCGAGCGCCGGGATAAACCGGCATGTTGTAGGGGATGAAAGAGCCCTACAGGAAAGGAATTGAGCGATTCCATCCTGACCTCTAGTCTTGCAGGCGGCATCGTGAGGTGTCGCTTGAAGCGTAGGCCG
>Ga0210391_10001442_pt1 | contig 21716 bp, 16 predicted proteins | sample IncBWC12OmetaG_FD_160573 | JGI IMG/M metagenome (GOLD analysis project Ga0210391, IMG submission 160573) | Forest soil microbial communities from Barre Woods Harvard Forest LTER site, Petersham, Massachusetts, United States - Inc-BW-C-12-O ...
ACGAGGGCTGCGCATTGAAAATGATGATGGAAGGGGAGACGGAAGTGGGGACGGCGGGAACTCGAGTGGCTCGCGAGGACGCGAGAACGATGGAATTGAAGAACGTGTTGGCTGGAATCGGTGCGGTGCGTGCAGACGGCAACGGCGGCGCGGCGAATGCACGCGTCACGGGAGTCGTGTGCGATAGCCGCGTGGTGGCGCCGGGGAATTTGTTTTTTGCGTTGCCCGGAGCGAAGGCCGACGGAAATGAATTTGTAGGAGCGGCGATTGCACGTGGCGCGACGGCGATAGCGAGCGCAATGCCGCGTCCTGCAAATGCGCCGGCGCAGGTGACGTGGATCGACCTTGCGCCGCACACGGAACGGAAAGCGTTGGCGCTCGCAGCGGCGAATTTTTATGGGCATCCGGCCGACGCGCTGAAGCTTGTGGGTGTGACGGGAACGAATGGGAAGACGACGATCACGTTTATCGTCGATTCGATTTTGCATGCGGCGGGATTCACGACCGGGCGGATCGGAACGACGGGATACCAGACGCCTGCGGGAAGCCGGAAGGCGAAAAACACGACGCCGGAGTCGGTGGATTTGCAGGAGATGTTCGCCGAGATTCGCGACGCGGGCGGAACGCATGCGGTGACGGAAGTGAGTTCACATGCGCTGGCGATGGACCGCGTGTGGGGCTGCCACTTTGCGGCGGCAATTTTTACGAATCTGACGCGCGACCATCTGAATTTTCACAAGACGTTCGACGAATATTTTGCGGCGAAACGGAGCCTGTTCGAAGGAACGGGGCACGGTGCGCCGGACGTTGCCATCGTGAATGCGGACGACCTATACGGGCCGCGCCTCGAAGGATTGGCGAACCGGACGTTGACCTACGGGCTTTCGGATTCGGCGGATTTGTGCGCGAAGAAAGTGGCGCTCAGTTTTGAGGGCCTCGAGTTCACGGCGCATACGCCGGCGGGAAAGATCGAAGTGCGCGCGCCGTTGGTCGGGCGAATCAACGTTTACAACATTCTCGCGGCGATGGGCGCAGCAATCGCGTTGGACGTGCCGGTTGCAAAGATCGAAGAAGGCATCGCGAATCTGGAGCAGGTGCCGGGACGGTTTCAGAGGATTGATGAGGGCCAGCCGTTTTTGGTCGTCGTCGATTACGCGCATGCGGACGATGCGATGCGGAATCTGATTGCAACGGCGCGCGAGCTGAATCCCTCGGGACGGATCATCACGCTTTTCGGGGCAGGTGGAGAACGCGACCGGTCAACGCGGCCGCCGATGGGAGAGGCGGCAGGCGCGCTCAGCGATCTGGTGATTCTGACGAGCGACAACCCGCGCACGGAAGATCCGCTGCGGATCATCAACGATTTGATGGTGGGGCTGCAGAAGGTGAATGGAAATTACAAGATCGAGCCGGACCGCGAGACGGCGATCGAAATGGCGATCGATGAAGCGAGGAAAGGCGACATCGTACTGCTCGCGGGCAAAGGCCACGAGAACTACCAGATTTATCGCGACCGGACGTTTGAGTTCGACGACCGGGAGATGGCGCGAAAGATTTTGCGCCGCAAGGGCTATTCGAAGACGCGCTAACTGGAACGCAAAACGATGCGCGGAGTTTTGCGGAAATTTTAGAAGTGGCAGTCCAATCGAGCGCTTTCGAAAGTGAGCGTGCGAGTGAGACCGAGCCCCGGGGAGAAGAACGATTGCGGTGGACGGCCGGCCAAGTCGCGGAAGCTCTGGGTGTCGCGCGGCCGTCCGGGATTGCCGCCGTGGCCGGGGTGGCCGGCGTCTCGATTGATTCCCGAACGATTGGGCCTGGCGAACTGTTCGTTGCGATACACGGAGCGAGTCACGACGGACACAGTTTTGTGGCAGGCGCTCTCGATCGTGGCGCGGTGGCGGCAGTGGTGGCGCGGAGCCGCGCTGCGGAGTACAGCAACGAAATTGCAGGGAAGCTATTCGTTGTGGACGACACGCTCGAGGGCCTGCACCGGCTGGCCGCCCGCGCCTGCGAGATTTGGCGTAAGGCGAAACCGGGGCGGCGAATCGGCGGCGTGGCCGGGTCGGTGGGCAAGACCACAACAAAAGAAATCTTCGCGGCGCTTTTGGCCTCGCGGATGCGCGTTCTGAAAACGCTGGGAAATTTGAACAACGAGTACGGCTTGCCGCTCACGCTGCTGAAGCTCGATGACGAGCACGACGCCGCGGTGATCGAGATGGGCATGTCGCACCCGGGCGAGCTTGCGCGCCTGACGAAGATCGCAAAGCCTGATGTGGGCGTGATCACGCGCATTGCAGTGGAGCATTTGGAGTTTTTCGCGTCGATCGATGAGATTGCGCTGGCCGAGCGCGAACTGATCGAGCATTTGCCGTGGCCGAATGCGACGGCGGTGCTGAACGCGGCGGATGAGCGCGTGGCGAAGATGAAGCAAGTCGCGCACGGGAATGTGATCTGGTTCGACGGAACGGGTGGCGCGCGCAGTGCGGACGACAAGGATGCGTATCGCGCGGAGAATGTGGAAGGGCGCGGGCTGAACGGAACGAGTTTCGATTTTGTGTGGCCGCAAGGGCGCAAGCGGCTCGATTTGGCGTTGATCGGGAGGCACAACGTGATGAATGCGGTAGCGGCGCTGGCGGCGGCGAGCGTCTGGGGGATCGGAGCGGAGGAAGCGGCGGAAGTTTTTCCGAAGCTAGCACCAGCGGACAAGCGCGGCGAAGTGGTGGCGTTCGAGAAAGGATTCACGGTGATCAACGACAGTTACAACTCGAGCCCGACGGCGCTTGATTCGGTGGCGCAACTTCTGGCGGCAACGCCGGGTTTTAAGCGACGGATATTGGCGGCGGGCGAGATGAGGGAACTGGGCGGAAGTTCAGCGGAGCTGCACCGCGATTGCGGACGCGTGATCGCTGGGCTTGGAAAGATCGATTGGCTCGTCGGAGTGAACGGCGACGCGGCGGAGCTGGTGCGTGCGACGGTCGACGCCGGCTTTCCGAAAGAGCGGACGAAATTCTTCACGGATTCGACGGAGGCGGCAGGATTTCTTGCGGGGTTCGTCGAAGCAGGCGACGTGCTGCTGCTAAAAGGTTCGCGCGGCGTGAAGATGGAAAGGATCCTTGAAGCGATCGATGTGGCGCACGCGCGCTTGGCGAAAATGAAAACGCCCGCGGAAACGGCGGGGAAAAAAGGCTGAGATGCTCTACTGGCTTCTGGTTTACGCGCTCAGGCCGCACTTCAGTCCGCTGAATGTGTTCCGCTACATCACGGTGCGGACGGCGGTGGCAAGTTTGACGGCGTTTTTGCTGTCGCTGCTGTTGGGGCCGTGGGTGATCGAGCGGCTCAGGAACCTGCAAGTGAAGCAGTACATCCGCGAGGAAGGCCCGAAGGGTCATCAGAAGAAGGCGGGGACGCCGACGATGGGCGGAGTGCTGATCGTGGCGTCGATCGTGATTCCAACGTTGCTGTGGGCCGACCTTCGCAACGCGTACGTGCTGCTGGCGATGGGTGCGACGCTGGCATTCGGCACGATCGGATTCATCGACGATTACAACAAGGTCGTTCGAAAGCGAAACATGGGGCTCACGCCGCGCGGGAAATTCTCATTGCAGGTGCTGACGTGCGCGGTAGTCGGCGTGGTGCTGTTGATATTGCAGACGCACGGAGCGTACTCGACGCAGCTTACCGTGCCGTTTTTGAAGACGCTGCATCCTGATCTGGTGATCGATTCGATTTTGGGGATGAAGTACATCTGGGCGCTGGCGTATGTACCGCTGCTGCTGTTTCTGGTGCTGGTGATTGTGGGCAGCTCGAACGCGGTGAATCTGACGGACGGACTTGATGGCCTGGCGATCGGGTGCGTACTGGTTTCGGCGGTTGCGTTGACGGTGCTGGCGTATATCACCAGCAACGCGCGTTTCGCGGACTATCTCGACCTTCAGAAGATTCCCGATGCGGGCGAAGTGGTGATTTTTTGCGGCGCATTGGTGGGAGCGTCGCTGGGATTCCTTTGGTACAACGCGCATCCGGCGGAAATGTTTATGGGCGATGTGGGATCGCTGGCGCTGGGCGGCGCGATCGGCACAGTGGCGGTGATCATCAAGCAGGAGTTTTTGCTGCTGTCGATTGGCGGCGTGTTCGTGTTGGAAGCGCTGAGCGTGATCCTGCAGGTGGGCTCGTTCAAGCTGACGGGCAAACGAATTTTCAAGATGGCGCCGCTGCATCACCATTTCGAGCTGATGGGATGGAGCGAATCGAAAATTATTGTGCGATTCTGGATTGTGGCGCTGGTGTTTGCGCTGTTTTCGTTGACGACTTTGAAATTGCGGTAGCCCCGTTGCGGGTTGGGTTGCGTGTGAGCGTGAGGGCGGAAAGCGGGAAGGTGGTTCGGTGAGGCCGGGTTTCGATCTGGAAGGGAAGCGCGTGATGGTGGTTGGGCTCGCGCGTACGGGGTTGACTTGCGCACTGTTTAGCGCTGCGTATGGCGCGCACGTGACGGCGACGGACGATCGCACGGAATCGGAGTTGGGTGAGACGGCGACGCGGCTGCGCGAAGCGGGAGTAAAGCTTGAAGCGGGCGGGATTCGCGAGGGAAGTTTTCTGGAGCAGGATTTGATTGTGCTGAGTCCGGGCGTTCCGGCAAATATTCCGGCGCTTGCGGCGGCGCGGAAAAAGGGAATCGCGATCTGGAGCGAGATTGAGCTGGCGTGGCGTTACCTGCGCGGCAAGCTGGTGGCGATTACGGGATCGAACGGGAAGACGACAACTACGTCGCTGGTGGGGCACATTTTGAGGACGTCGAACATTCCGACGCATGTGGGCGGAAACATCGGAACGCCGCTGCTTTCGTTTGTGGAGCGATCGTCGGATACGGACGTGACGGTGGCGGAGGTGAGCAGCTTTCAGTTGGAGACGGTGGATGCGTTCCGGCCTGAAATTGGCGTGATGCTGAACCTGACGCCGGACCATCTCGACCGGCACGCGACGTTCGAAGATTACGCTGCGGCGAAGATGCGGATGTTTGAAAACCAACTCGAACGCGACTGGGCGGTGCTGAACGCGGACGACCCGGAAGTCACCAAACGGACGCCGGCAAAGCCGAAGCTGTGCTGGTTCAGCAGGCAGAAACGCGTGGCGGTCGGCGCGTTTTTGCTGAACGACAATATCATGTTCCGCAACGAAGGATTCGAGGTGGAACTCGCGAAGCGCAGCCAGATTCCGCTACGCGGCGAGCACAATTTGGAAAACGTGCTGGCGGCATGCGCAGCTTCGTATTTGGCGGGTGCGACGCCGGCGGCGATTGCGAAGGGCGTGAAGACGTTTCAGGCGGTGGAGCACAGGCTCGAATTTGTGGCGGAAATTGGCGGCGTGGAATTCTTCAACGATTCGAAAGCGACGAACGTGGATGCGGCGGTGAAGGCGCTGGAAGCGTTCCCGTCGGGGCTGCGCGTGATTCTGGGCGGGAAGGATAAAGGAAGCCCGTACACGCCGCTCGTGCCACTGCTGAAAGAGCGCGCGCGGCAGGTACTGCTGATTGGCGCGGCGGCGCCGAAGATTGCGGACGATTTGGCCGAATTGGGGACCGTGGTTCCGATTGAGCGCGCAGATACGCTCGAACGTGCGGTGCATCTGGCGTACAGGTCGGCAGAGGCGGGCGATACGGTGCTACTGGCGCCGGCGTGTTCGAGTTTCGATCAGTTTGAGAATTACGAGCACCGCGGGCGGACGTTCAAGCAGGTGGTGCAGCAGCTCGCGGAAGAATCGTCGGCCGGAGCGAGCGCGACGGCGGCTCCGCTGCCCGAAAAGGGATAGAGACTCGCGTCCTTATATAAGGATGGCTGAAGTTTTGTAGGAGCGACACACAAGCGATGCCGAGAAGCCTGCAACCCGACCGAAAACTGTTTGGCGTCACGTTCGCGCTGTGCCTGATTGGTGCGGTGATGGTGTTCAGCGCGTCGGCGATGACGGCGAGCGAGCAGTTCGGCATGGGCTACATCTTTCTGCTGCGGCAGATGGTGTATGTGGTGCTGGGGATTGCGGGAATGTTCTGGCTTGTGAACACGGATTACCGCAAGCTGCGGAACCCGCAAGTGATTTTCACGTTTCTTTCGGTCGCGATGGTGTTGCTGGTGCTGGTTTTTTTTCTGGATCGTTCTCACAAAGTGCACCGCTGGGTGAGGCTTGGGCCGCTCAGTTTGCAGCCGTCGGAGCTGGCGAAGCTGACGGTGATTTTGTATCTGGCTTGGTTTTTGGAGAACCGGCGGGCACCGGGCGCACCGGGAGTGAACGATATCAAGAGGACGTTACTTCCGGCGCTGGGCACGGTGATGATGGTGGTGCTGCTGGTGCTGGAAGAGCCGGACATGGGCACCGCGTTCATGATTTGCTTGATCGCGTTTGCGATGGTTTGGGTGGCGGACTTTTCCCTGAAATACATCGGCGTGACGCTGGCGGCGGCAATTCCCGCGATTTTTGTGCTGATCGTCAGTTCGCCGTACAGGCTCGAGCGCGTAAAGACGTTCTTTGGGCTGAGCGCGGATCCTAAGGGACACGGTTTCCAGTTGGCACAGTCGCTGATTGCGGTGGGCTCGGGCGGGATGACCGGCGTGGGATTGATGGAGAGCCGGCAGAAGCTGTTCTTTTTGCCGGAGGCGCACACGGATTTCATTTTTTCGATCATTTGCGAGGAGCTGGGATTTATAGGAGCTGTGGTGGTGCTGGTGCTGTTCGCGATTTACGGCTGGCGCGGATTTGTGGCGGCGATGAAAGCGCCGGACGATTTCGGGAAATTTCTGGCGTTGGGGATCACGACGATGATTGTGGGGCAGGCGCTGATCAATTTGAGCGTGGTGATGGGAATGCTGCCGACCAAAGGCATACCGCTTCCGTTCATCAGCTACGGCGGCTCAAGCCTCTTTGGCATGCTTCTCGCAACTGGAGTCTTACTGAACATCAGCCAGCACGCGGAAGAGTTGTGAACCGGGGAAGTGGCGGGAGTTTGGCGGGGCACGATGTGCCGCGGCGGAATGGGGTGCGATGAGCGCCGCGCCGGGCCGTTCGAAAAGATTGTTGATTGCCGGAGGCGGCACGGGCGGCCATGTGATTCCGGCGATAGCGGTGGCGAAAGAGTGGCTCCGGCGCGAACCGGAGGGAGTGCGCAGCGTGGTGATCGTAGGAACCGAGCGCGGGATGGAAATGCGGCTGGTGCCGCAAGCGGGATTGCCGCTTGAGACGATCCGCGCCGCGGGGCTGAAAGGTATCGGCGGGATGAAGCTTCTGAAGAACGCCGCAAAAGTTCCCGCTGGCATGATCGATTCTTTTCGTATCCTCAACAAACACAAGTTCGGGGTTGCGTTCGGCGTGGGCGGATACGCGTCCGGACCGATGATGCTCGCGGCGCGGCTGACGAGAGTGCCGTCGGTGGTGTTCGAGCCAAACGTCGAGCCGGGATTCACGAACCGGGTGCTGGCGGGAATTTCATCGCAGATCGCCGTGGGGTTCAAAGAAACGGCGGAGCGGCTCGGACGCAAAGCGGTAGTGACGGGAATTCCCGTTCGCAAGGAATTTTTCGCGATTCCGGAGCGCGACCGGCAGGCGGGCGACCCGTTCAACATTCTGATTACAGGTGGAAGCAGCGGCGCGCTGCCGATCAATCGCGCGGTGATCGACTCGCTGGACATACTTTCGTCCCGAAAAGATCGGCTTTTCATCGTGCACCAAACCGGAGAACGCGATTATAATGCGGTTCGCGTGGCTTATGCGCGACGTGAATTCCGAGCGGAGGTCGTACCCTTCATCGAGAATATGGCGGAGCGGTTTGCCCAGGCGGACCTGATCGTCTGCCGCTCGGGCGCGATCACGGTGGCGGAAGTAGCCGCCGCCGGACGTGCCGCCATCTTCATCCCCTTCGGCGCCGCGACCGACGCGCACCAGATGTTGAACGCGGCGGCGATGCGAGACGCGGGCGCTTCGCGAGTGGTGCTGCAGCCGGAACTGACGCCGGAACGCCTGACGAACGAGATTTTCTCCCTGTTGGACCAGCCCAGTCGAACCAGAGAGATGTCCCAGAAAGCGCGGAAGCTTGCGCGGCCGCGCGCGGTGGAAGATATGGTGGACATGCTGGAAGGATTGGTGCGGCGATGAACGGCGCGTTTCGCAATTTTCAGCGCATACATTTGGTCGGAATCGGCGGCAGCGGCATGAGCGGGATTGCCGAAGTGCTGCTGACGAGCGGGTACGCCGTTTCCGGATCGGATACGAAGCTTTCGCCGGTAACGGAGCGTTTGACGAAGCTCGGTGCAAAGATTTTCGAAGGCCATGCCGCCGAGCACGTGCAGGGCGCGCATGTGGTGGTGATTTCGTCGGCGGTGCTCGGGTCGAACGTAGAGCTGGTGGAAGCCGCGCGACTGAAGATTCCGATTATTCCTCGCGCAGAGATGCTGGCCGAGCTGATGCGCCTGAAGTACGGCATCGCGGTGGCGGGCGCTCACGGCAAGACGACGACAACTTCTTTAGTGGCAGCGGTGCTCGATGCGGCTGGGCTCGATCCCACGTTTGTGGTGGGCGGGCGGGTGAACCACGCCGGGTCGCATGCGGGCGTTGGCAAGAGCGAATACATGGTGGTCGAGGCGGACGAAAGCGACAGGTCATTTTTGCTGCTCGCGCCGGTGGTAGCGGTGATCACGACGATCGATCGCGAGCATCTCGACCAGTACAAATCGCTGGAAGAAATTCAGGATGTGTTCGTGCAGTTTGCGAACCGCGTTCCGTTCTACGGCTCAGTGGTGTTGTGTCTGGACGAGCCGAACGTGCAGGCGATTTTGCCACGCGTGAAGCGGCCGGTGATCACGTACGGGACGTCGAAGCAGGCGGACCTGGTGATCAGCGACGTGAAGTTGCACGGAATCGCGAGCGAGTTTCGGTTGACGTACAGAGGGGATGATCTCGGGATCTTCCACCTCTCGTCGCCGCCAGGAATTCACAATGTGCGTAACGCAGCGGCTGCGGCAGCAGTGGCTCTATCGTTGAATGTGCCGCCCGACTTGATTCGCAAGGGCTTCGAAAAATTCGCGGGCGTCGGCCGGCGATTTGAGATCAAGGGCGTGCATGCAGGCGTGACGCTCGTAGATGACTACGGCCATCACCCATCGGAGATTCGCGCGACGCTCTCGGCGGCGCGGGGATGCGGATTCCGGCGGCTCCTGGTTCTCTTTCAGCCGCACCGCTATACGCGGACCAAGCAGCTATGGGATGAGTTTTGCAATTCGTTCAACGATGCAGATGTGCTCGTGGTGCTCGATGTTTACCCGGCAGGCGAACACCCGATCCCGGGAGCGAACGGCGAGCGGCTTTCGGAATCGATCAGCTTCGCCGGACACAAGAACGTGGTCTACGCGAACTCGATGGATGCGGGGATGGAATTCATGCTGCGGGAAGCGCGGCTGGGAGACGTGGTGTTGGCGATTGGCGCGGGCAACGTGAATCGCGCGCTGGATGCGCTGGCGGCGAGGCTGGACGCAAAGTTCGCGGAGTCCCATGCGAATTAGCGACCGGCCGATTGCGGTGCAGCTGGCGGAACTGGGCGTTGAGTTGATTCCGGGCGTTTCGCTGGTGGATAAGACGTCGCTGGGGATCGGCGGGACGACGGACCAGCTGAATTTGAGGAAGTTCGAGACGATTCCGGATGTGATTCGTCTTTTGAAGCAGGACGGCATCCTGCATAAGTTTTTGGGCGGCGGGTCGAATTTGCTGGTGGCGGACGGAGAGTTGAGCTTCGTCGTGCTGCATTTGCCGACGTCGCAGCCGGGAATGCACGTGGAAGGCACTGTGGCGTATGTGGATGCGGCGGCGGACCTGGGCGGCACGGTGACGTTCTGCGCGAAACGCGATTTGGGCGGGATGGAAGGATTGATCGGCGTACCGGGCAGCATCGGCGGGGCGTTGCGCATGAACGCGGGCGCGTACGGCACGCAAATCGGAACGCACGTGCGCGAAGTGGAGCTGTATCGCGCGGCGACAGGTCGAATCGAGAAGCTCGAGGGCAACGACATCCGGTTCGATTACCGTCACACGTCTTTCGCGCCAGACGATTTGATGTTGCGCGTGAAACTCGAGCTGCCGTCGAAGCCGTTCAAGGAAATTTTGGCAGGAATTAAGGTGTGCAACGAGAAGCGCCGGTCGAGCCAGCCGCTGAATCAGAAGAGCGCGGGCTGCATTTTCAAAAACCCGCAGGGCGGGTCGGCTGGAAGGATGATTGATGAACTCGGATTAAAGGGTCATCATGTGGGCGACGCAACTGTGAGCGACCGGCATGCCAATTTTTTTGTTAACAAAGGCAACGCAAGCTGCTCGGAGATGTTGCAACTGATCGACGACGTGCGCGAGCGGGTGCGGAAGGCTTACGGGGTCGATCTCGAAAACGAAGTTATCGTGTGGAAAAATTGAAAGCCATGAACGCCGACGCGTATCCGCAGGAAGTGCTGGCCGACGAGGAGCCGAAGTATCTCCGGCGGCAGAAGCCGCTCGAGATCAAACGGCGCAAGTTCGGCAAGAAAGCGTGGAAGACGTACGCGCGCGTGGCGGCATGGTCGGTGGCGGGCGTGGCGCTGGCAGGAACGTGCTACGCGATGGGGAATTTCCTGCTTTCCTCGCGGCACATGGCGCTGCTGCAGCGCGATCAAATTCAGATTCGAGGCGCGAATTACGTTTCAGCTTCGGCCGTGCAGGAAATCTTCCGCGTGGACCGCAATCACAGTGTGTTGCGCATTCCGCTGGACGAACGGCGGCGGCAACTGGAACAGATTGCATGGGTCGAGCACGCGACGGTGATGCGCGCGCTGCCAAACCGCATCGAGGTCGAGATCAAAGAGCGGACTCCGATCGCATTTTTGCGTTCGGGCAATTCGCTGGCGCTCGTGGACGCGAATGGCGTGATTCTGGATCGTCCGCTGAAGGCAAATTTTCACTTTCCGGTAGTAACAGGGATCAGCGAGGACATGCCGCTCGAAGATCGAGAGCTGCGAATGCAGATGTTCGCGAGTTTTTCCGAGCAGGTGGAATCGGCCAAGCCCGGCGCGATGGATCAGGTGAACGAAGTCGACCTGACCGAAGCGAAGAACCTCACCGCGACGATCATTGGATTACAGGCGGGCGTGCCGAGCGCGACCGCGCCGGCGGGCGATGCGTCTGGCCCGTTTGGCGGCGATCCTGCGCCGCTTGTGGTGCACTTCGGCGACACGGAATTCAAAGACCGGTACATGGCGTTGATTTCGGACATCGGCAAGTGGAACACGGCGAAGGGCCGGTTGAAGTCGGTGGATTTGCGGTTTACGGGTGAGGCGGTAGCGATACCGGAGACGACTCTGCTCGCGCAGAACATCGAACCGGTGATGCCGAAGGCGGCGGCGCCTGTGGTTCCGGCGAAGCACGCGCATCCGGCAGCAAAGCAGAGACACGCGCGGTAACGCCGGTCGGGCTCCGGCGGCAGTAGAACAGCATTCATGGATTTGGCGGCAAGGGCGGCAGTTCGGGGGAAGCGGATTTGACGAAGAAGGAACGGCATATTGTTGCGCTGGACATCGGCAGCACGAAGACCTGCGCGTTGATCGGCGAAATGGACGACGACGGCGGCGTGAAGTTTGCGGCGCTAGGCGCAGCAGAATCGAAGGGTTGGCGCAAAGGCCAGATTGTGAATCTGGATCTGGCGGTCAGCTCGATCCGGCGCGCGGTGGAAGAGGCCGAATCAATTGTAAGCGTACCGGTGGAATCGGCGCTGATCGGCGTGGCTGGTGTGCACGTTCGCGGCGTAAACAGCCGCGGCGGGATGACAATCGGATCGCGGCCGCGCGATGTTCAGCGAGACGACGTGCGGCGGGCCATCGAAGCGGCGCGCGGCATCCAACTCCCGGAAGATCGCGAAGTGCTGCACGTTTTACCGCAGGAATTTTTCCTCGACTCGCACGATAACATTCGCGACGCGATCGGGATGGTCGGCCAGCGTCTCGAAGCGAACGTACACATCGTGACGGCTTCGGGCTCGGCGACGCAAAACATCGTGACGGCAGTGAACCGCGCGGGTGTGCGCGTGGACGATACGGTGCTGGAACCGCTGGCTTCGGCGGAAGCGTGCCTGACGCAAGACGAACGCGAGCTGGGTTCGGCCCTGCTGGATATTGGCGGCGGGACGACAGAGCTGATCGCATTTTCGGGCGGAGTGGTGAGGCACACGGCGGCAATTCCCGTAGGCGGGGACCACTTCACGAACGATCTCGCCGTTGGATTGCGAACGCCGATTCCAGAAGCGGAGAAGATCAAGCGCGAGCACGCGTGCGTTTTCCGCGCGCTGGTGACTTCGGACGATCCGATTGAAATCGCAAGCGTGGGCGACCGCCCGCCGCGAACCGTGTATTCGCGTATGCTGGCGGACATTGCCGAGCCGCGCGCGCAGGAATTGCTGATGCTGGTGCGCGACGAGTTGCGGCGCGGCGGCGTGGAGAATCAGATTCCGGCGGGTCTGGTGCTCACCGGAGGCGGTGCGCACTTGCGCGGCCTGTGCGACCTCGCAGAAAAAATCTTTAACTTGCCCGTGCGCGTGGCGGTTCCGCGCGGACTTGCGGGCATGAGTGAAGAAGTTTCCCGGCCCGAGTACGCAGCAGCTGTTGGACTGGTTCTGTATGGCGCCCGTACTAGGCGAAGCAGCGGGGCGAGGCCCAACGGCTGGGTCGGAAAGTTGAAAAGCATGTTTGCAGGGGCCTGATAAGGACAAATATATTCGCAGTAAGCAAAAGACCGGAGGAAGCATGACGCCGAAAGAATCGGGGTTCAGAGTCTCATTCGCAGAAGAAACGCATAATGGCGCGAAGATCAAAGTGATCGGCGTGGGCGGCGGAGGTTCGAACGCCGTCAACCGCATGATCCGCGCCAAGGTCGAAGGCGTCGAGTTCATCGCGGCCAACACGGACTTGCAGGCGCTGAAGCTGTCGCAGGCGCCGGTCAAGTTGCAGCTGGGCGCGAAGCTCACCAAAGGTCTGGGAGCGGGCGCGAATCCGGAGATCGGGCGCAAGGCGGCGCTCGAAGACACGGAGAAGATTCTCGAGGCGCTGGACGGCGCGGACATGGTGTTCGTGACCGGCGGCCTCGGCGGCGGCACGGGCAGCGGCGCGGCGCCCGTAGTGGCGAACCTCGCGAGCGAACTGGGCGCGCTGACGGTAGCCGTCGTGACGAAGCCTTTCGCGTTCGAAGGCAAGCGCCGCATGGAGCAAGCGGAGCAGGCGCTGGCGGAACTGGTTGGCTGCGTCGACACGGTGATCGTGATCCCGAACGAGAAGCTGATGGAGTGCGTTGAGCCGGGCACGAGCTTCTTCGAAGCGTTCCGCATCGCCGACGATATTTTGCGGCAAGCGGTGCAGGGCATCTCGGACATCATCACGATTCCGGGCATCATCAACCGCGACTTTGCGGACGTGAAGACGATCATGTCCGGCCAGGGTTACGCGGTGATGGGCACGGCGATCGCAAATGGGCCGAACCGCGCGGTGGAAGCGGCGACGCGGGCGATCAACAGCCCGCTACTCGAAGACAACTGCATCCAGGGCGCGCAGGGCATTCTGATCAACATCACCGGTTCGACCACGCTGAGCTTGCAGGAAGTGCACGAGGCTTCGTCCGTGATTCAGAAGGCGGCGCACGAGAATGCGAACATCATTTTCGGCGCGGTGATGGACGACAACATGAAGGAGTCGGTGAAGATCACGGTGATCGCCGCGGGCTTCCGCGAGGTAGCGGCAAAGAAAAGCGGCGGATCGCGTCCGTCGTACGTTCCGAAGACGTGGAAGGCGACGCGCGAAGAACCGGCGCCGGCGAACGTGGCGCCGCAGCAGACCAACGTGGTGCAGCAGGTGGCGCGGAACGTGAACGAAGTGATGCACGACGTTCAGGCGGACGATCTGGATGTGCCGACGTTCCTGCGGAGACAGGCGCAGAAGGCTTAACTTCTTCACAATTTGTTTGCTGTCGGATTTGGGCGGGAGCGGATGCGAATTCGCTCCCGCTTTTTTATTGTGCGAGAGTTAAACTTTGCTTGTGCCGGATGCGCTGAAAATTCGTGGCGACGCGCTGCGCGTGATCGAGAAACACGCGCTGCAATTTCCCGAGGAGGAAGTCTGCGGGCTGCTCGCCGGGAAGAACGGTGTGGTCGAGCTGACGCTGCGCACGTTGAACGCGGCGGAGAATCCCGCGACGGAGTATCAGATCGCGCCGAAAGAAATGTTCGCGGCAATGCGGGCGATACGCGCGTCAGGCGCGGCGTTCATGGGGATTTATCACTCGCATCCCAACGGAAGCGGCGCGCCTTCGCCGCGCGACATTGCTGAGGCCTACTACCCCGATGTGGCGTACGTGATTGCAACGGTCGGCGCGAGCGGCGAGGCGAAAGTGCGAGCATTCTCGATTCGCGATGGAGCTGCGAAGGAGATTGCGATCGAAGTGGCCGACGGCGCGACTACAAAGGCTTCAGGGCGACGGCGATAATGTCGTCGCTGAACCAGCCTCAAATTGAAACGGCTCTCGCGGCAGCGATGACGCGCGGGCGTTAGCGTGCGGCGTGCGTGTGTTGCGCTGCGTCGGCGGCTTCGAGGCGTCCCGCGTAGAGCGGAAACTGTGATGCGAGCGCCGCAACTGCAGCGCGAACGCGCTGTTCGGTGGCCGCGTCGCCGAGATTCGAAAGAATTTCCGAGATCCAACCTGCGATTTTTTCCATTTCAGGCTCGCGCATGCCACGCGTGGTGACGGCGGGTGTGCCCATGCGGATGCCGCCTGCCTTCATCGGCGGCAGGGGATCGAACGGAATCGAATTCTTATTGATGGTGATGCCCGCGCGATCGAAGGCGGGCTGAGCGGCGCTGCCGGTGAGGCCGCGCGAGTGGACATCGACCAGGAGCAGGTGATTGTCTGTGCCGCCGCTGACGATGCGGAAGCCGCGCTTGGTGAGACCGGAGGCGAGGGCTTTGGCGTTGGCGACGACCTGCTGCTGGTAGGCCCGGAACTCGGGCTCGGCCGCTTCTTTCAGGCACACGGCTTTTGCGGCGATTACGTGCATTAATGGACCGCCCTGATCGCCGGGAAATACCGTGCGATCGAGGTCCTTGGCATATTTTTCGCGGCAGAGCACCAAGCCGCCACGGGGACCGCGCAGCGTCTTGTGTGTGGTGGTGCTGACGAAGTCGGCATGCGGCACAGGCGAGGGATGCACGCCCGCAGCTACGAGGCCGGCGATGTGCGCCATGTCGACGAAGAAAACCGCGCCGACGGTAGCGGCCGTCTTGGCCATGCGCTCGAAGTCGATGATGCGCGAGTAGGCGCTCGCGCCCGCGACGATCATTTTCGGCTTGTGTTCCTGTGCGAGGCGGTCGAGTTCGTCGTAGTCGATGCGCTCGGTTTCCTTCGACACGCCGTAGGGAACGAATTTGTAGGTCTTGCCCGAAAAATTGAGCGGGTGCCCGTGAGTGAGGTGGCCGCCGTGTGCGAGGTTCATGCCGAGGACGATGTCGCCGGGCTGAAGCGCCGTCATGTAAACGGCGATGTTGGCCTGCGTACCGGAGTGCGCCTGAACGTTGGCGTGTTCGGCGCCGAAGAGAGCTTTCGCGCGATCGATGGCGAGCTGCTCGGCGACGTCGACGAATTCGCATCCACCGTAGTAGCGCTTGCCCGGGTAGCCTTCCGCGTATTTGTTCGTGAGCACCGAACCCGCCGCTTCGAGCACCGCTTCCGACACGAAATTTTCGGAAGGGATCAGCTCGATGCCGGTGGCCTGGCGGCGCACTTCATCGCGCAACACTTCGGCAATCTGCGGATCGACGGCGTCCAGCGAGCGAGACATTCTGGTGAGTTCAGGCGATTTCACGGTCATCGGATTTTGCCTCGATACGAATTCAGCGCGGGATTTTTAGGGTGTTACCCGTATAGGACTTTCCGGGCGCGCGTAGAACACTCTCAAGCGAAGTCGGTGTTTCTAATTCCGAGGAAAGTTTAGCGAAGGCAGCACGGCATTGCAACGCCGGCGCCCTGTATATTCAGCAGAGGAGCGAATTCATGCACTTTCGAACGCGGTATCTGAGCGTGGTTTTGGCCGGCGCGGCGCTGTTCACGCCGCTGCTGTTGGGCGGGTGCTCGAACACGACGGAGACTGTGTACGATCCGGGCCATTCGGACTACCACAAGTGGGACGGAGCCGAAGCCGCTCACTACCAGCAGTGGGTCAACGAGACGCACCACGCGAATGTTGATTATAAGAAGCTGCCGCCGGACGATCAGAAATCGTATTGGGATTGGCGTCACGGGCAGCACTAGAAGTCAAACGTCGCCGATTCGGTTTCGAGGTCAGAGAGAACGTACTGAAAATAAAACGCCGGCGAGAGAATTCGCCGGCGCTTTCGATTAGAGCAAACTAAGTCTTAGCCTACGGCTTGTCCTGCGTGGGCGCGTGCGTCGAACCTGTAACGTTCGAAATGACCGGCACGTGATATTTGTTGAGCAGTGTGTGCGGGCCGCCCCAGATAAATTCGAGTCCGAGGTTCATTCCCACCTGGTCGAGCAGGTTGTAGTTGCCCATACGAAAGCCGTCTTTTGCGCCGAATCGACTCGGATACCAGAGCAGGGCCGCCGTTTCGCTGCCTGCGTACGGGGCCACAATCGCGGGAATCGAAATGACGCGATGGCCGTCGTCACCCGCGCGCGCCGTGACCGTAGAGAGGATCGCGTGCTTGGCGCGCGGCAAAATGCCGTTGCACTCACAACGGTAGTAGAGCGTGTCTTCGCGAAGCAGTTCGGAGAATGCGTAACGCGTGGTTTGCGTCACAACGCTAATGCCGTAGGCCGAGCCAACGCGCGCGCCCCACGCTTGCCAGCCTTGACCCCAGTCCGGCGGCGCATTGGTCGCCTGATGAATCGAACCAGCACCGATAGACCCGATGATCGAGTAAGGCCCGAATGCGTCGAACAGATAATTGCGAAATTTTTCGCTATGCGTCGGCCGGTGGTAGGTCGCGTAGCTCAGTCCGGGCTGCACGTGTAGCGCCGGGGCCTTCGACGTGGACGACTGCGTCGTCGTAACGGTCGTCGTCGACTGCGTGCTCGAGTTGCTCTGGGCGCTCGGCGCAGTCGCGGGCGAACCTGCTGCACCTTGCCCCTGTGCGGGCATCGTCGAGCCCGCGAGCAGGGCCGCAAACGCGCACGACGCTAAAAGATTCCGGCCAATCTTCATTCCACCTCTCCTTATGAGCTATTTTACCCGCGGGTAGGATGCCAACGGTGGCAAAAAGGCTACACTTTTTTTTTAGATTCTTCACGCGAAAATGCGAAATTTTCGGCAGTTTGCGGCTCGATTGACTTAGCGCGAGGCTTCCCCTAACCTTTTAACGCTCGCCTTGCGAAAGCTTACGCAGTGCGGCTCGCCGTGAACGCAAGAACCGCGGCGCACCGAACCCTACGAGGAAGAATCCTAAGAAATGGCCGAACAGAAGCTGCCCACGCGCGCGGAAGACTTTTCAGAGTGGTACAACCAGCTTGTACTGAAGGCGGAACTTGCGGATTACGCGCCGGTGCGCGGCTGCATGATCGTCCGTCCGTACGGCTGGGCGCTGTGGGAGAACATAACGGCTGCGTTGGATTCGCGATTTAAGGCGACCGGGCACGTGAACGCCGCGTTTCCTCTGCTGATTCCGCGCAGTTTCATCGACAAAGAGAAGTCGCACGTTGCGGGGTTCTCGCCCGAGTTGGCAGTTGTGACCCACGGCGGCGGTGAAGAACTTGAAGAGCCGCTGGTGATTCGTCCAACGTCAGAAACGATCATCGGCCACGCGTATTCGAAGTGGATTCAGTCGTATCGCGATCTGCCGGTGCTGATCAACCAGTGGAACAGCGTAGTGCGCTGGGAATTGCGCACGAAACTTTTCCTGCGCACGCTGGAATTTTACTGGCAGGAAGGCCACACGGCGCACGCGACGTTCGATGAAGCCGAAGCGGAGACGCGGCAGATGCTCGACATATACACGGACTTTGCGATGAACGAAGCGGCCGTGCCAGTGATTCCGGGCCGCAAGTCGGAATCCGAGCGTTTCGCAGGCGCTGACCAGACGTACTCGATCGAAGCGATGATGGGTGACGGGAAGGCGCTGCAGGCAGGCACGTCGCACAATCTCGGCCAGAATTTCGCGAAGGCGTTCGAGATTCGGTATCTCGATAAGACCGGTGTGTTGCAGCACTGCTGGACCACGTCGTGGGGGCTTTCAACGCGGTTCGTGGGCGCCATCATCATGGTGCACGGCGACGATCAAGGTTTGATTTTGCCGCCGCGCCTTGCACCGTACCAGCTTGTGATCGTTCCGATTTTTAAAAGCGACGAAGAGAAAGCCACGGTGATGGAGACGGCGCAGAAGCTGCGCCGGGAACTCGTGGCGGCGGGAATTCGCGTGAAGCTCGACGAGCGTGAGGGCCAGAGCCCCGGTTTCAAGTTTAACGATTGGGAGATGCGCGGCGTTCCGCTGCGCATGGAGCTTGGGCCGAAGGACGTGGCCAAAGGCTCGGTAGTTCTGGCTCGACGCGACCGCCCTGGCAAGGAAGGCAAATCGTTCGTGCCGCAGCAGGGAATCGCAGTAATTGTCGCGCAGATGCTCACCGAAATTCAGCAGGCGCTGTTCGATCGCGCGCTTGCGTTCCGCAAGGCAAACACCGCCGAGCCCGCCGACTTTGAGGAATTCAAGAAGGCCGTCGAAAAGGGCTTCGCGTTTTCGTGGTGGTGCGGAGACGCGAGCTGCGAAGCGTCCATCAAGGAAGCGACTAAGGCGACGATGCGGTGTATCCCCCTGGATCAGCCTGGCGGCAGCGGCTACTGCGTTCACTGCGCCAAGCCGGCGAAGGAAAAGGCCATCTTCGCGAAGGCCTACTAGGCGGCGCTTTCCGCGCGGCGTCGCGACCGACCGTCCACTCAAAGTCGGTTTACTCATTCACGACAGAGGCTTTAGGTCTCCGATTCAATGCACCATTATGGTGCTACCATACACTCAGTAGTCGTACTTATCCGTCCATATCGAGGAGTACCGGCCTTGCGTACGCGTCGAGATCGCAACCCTGAGAGCGGCAATTCGAAACTGAACGCTCTGATCGTGTTTGCCATTCTGGGTTGCCTCGCTTTCGCGGCCTTTCAGATCGCGCCGCCGCTTATGGCGAAGTTCCAGCTGCAGGACACAGTGACCAGCGAAGCCCGATTTGCGGTCGCCACTCACAAGCCGGAAGACCAGATCCGTGTGGAAATCATGAGAAAGATCGCCGAGCTTGAAATTCCCGCCACGGACAAGGACGTCACGATCCTGGCGTCGCCGACCACTGTGACGATAACGGTGCACTACATCGTGCCGATCGATCTCAAAGTCTATCACTTCGATCTGGATAATAACGTCACGGCAGACGGCCACGCACTCTAATCCGACATTCCTATATAGTTGAAGAAGGGGAAGCGCCTCTCGTTGCGGCGTACGCGCGTCTGACGTTGCTGCCCGGCCTGCGTCTAACCAACCAGGACTAACACGGCTTCCCGGAGTGAAGGTTTGCGAATTCGACTGGCCCCAGGGTTTTGGACGTCAAAAATTGGACTGGCGATCCTGGGTACCGTTCTGTTTCTGTTGGTCCTTGCGGCGTCGATTTTCGCGTACTACTACATCCAGTTTGGCAAGCTCATCAACCAACGGCTGACCGGCCAGATTTACCAGAACAGTTCGCGCGTCTACTCCGAGCCGGGGCATCTTTTCACCGGCGAGGCGATGAAGCCGAACGATCTTGCCTCCTACCTGCTACGCACCGGCTACCAGGAAGGGCCCGTCGATGGCGCACCGGGCGAATTCAAAGTCACCTCTAACAGCGTGGAAATTCGGCCGGGGCAGTCGTCTTACTTCCACGGCGGTAACGCGATCGCGGTCCATTTCGCCGGCGGCAAGATTTCGAGCATTTCGGAGATTCCGAGCGGATCGGCGCGCGATTTTGTGGACGTTGAGCCTGAGCTGATCACCAACCTTTTCGACAGCTCGCGCGAGAAGCGGCGGATCGTGCGCTTCGACGACCTACCCAAAAATATGGTGAACGCGGTGTTGGCCGCGGAGGATAAGCGTTTCTTCGAGCACGGGGGCCTGGACATCGTGCGCGTTTTCGGCGCGGCGTTTGCGGATTTGCGCCGAGGACAGAAGGCTCAGGGCGCCAGCACGCTGGACATGCAGGTGGCGCGCAGCTTCTTCTTCGACAACAACCGCAACTGGCGCCGCAAAGTGAAAGAAGTGCTGATGGCCACCGAGATCGATCAGCGCTTCACCAAGCAGCAGATTTTCGAGATGTACGCCAACGAGATCTATATTGGCAACCGCGGGAGTTTCGCGATCCGTGGATTTGGCGAAGCGGCTCCGGCGTACTTTGGAAAGGACGTCCGCGACCTCACGCTCGGCGAATCCGCGTTTCTCGCCGGCATCATCCGTAAACCCAATTATTACGCGTCTGCCGAACGCCACCCTGAGCGCGCCGAAGAAGCACGCGACCGCGTGCTGGCGCAGATGGTCGAAAACGGCTACGTAACGCAGGATGAGGCTGACGCAGCGAAAAAGCAGAAGCTGAAATTCGTGAACGGCGGCGTAAGCGGCAGCGCGGCACCTTATTTTGTGGACATGGTGAAAGACCACCTGCTCGAGCATTACTCTGAGACCGATCTCGAGACGCAGAGCTTCCGCATCTACACGTCGCTTGATCCCGCATTGCAAAAAGCAGCCGAGGCGGCGATTCAAACGGGCGCCGTGAATGTGGACAAGCTACTGGCGAAGAAGTACGCGGCGTGGAAGAAGAAGGGCGAGAACGTTCCGCAGGTGCAGCTCGCGTTGATTGCGATGGATCCGGCAACCGGCGAGATTCGCGCGCTGGTTGGCGGCCGCAATTACGGCGAGAGCCAACTGAATCACGCGCTGGCGCGGCGGCAGCCGGGTTCGGTGTTCAAGCCGTTTGTGTATGCGGCCGCGTTTGATAACGCCACGAAAGGGCTCACGCCAGTAATCACGCCGGTGACGACTGTCGACGACGTGCCGACGACGTTTCAATTCGACGGTAAGGAATACACGCCGGACAACTATGGCGAGGAGTTCTACGGCACGGTGACGGTGCGCGACGCGCTGATTCATTCGCTGAACGTCGCGACGGTGAAAGTGGCGGAGTTGATCGGTTACCACCGCTTGGTGGACATCTCACGGCAGATGGGACTGGGCAACAACATCATGGCCACGCCTTCCGCGGCGCTCGGCTCCTATGAAATGACGCCGGTGGACGTGGCTGCGGGTTACACCGCGTTTGCGACGAACGGCACGCGCGCCGAGCCGCTGTTCTTGCGCAGCGTGATTGCGGCGGACGGCTCGGTGGAAGAAACTCTAGGACCGCGAACGCGGCCGGTGCTCGATCCGCGCGTCGCGTACCTGACGACCAGCTTGATGGAAGACGTGATCAACAAGGGCACCGGCGCGTCGGTGCGGTCGATGGGCTTTTCGGCACCTGCAGCCGGCAAGACCGGAACGTCGCGCGACGGCTGGTTCGCCGGCTTCACGTCCAATCTGATTTGCGTGATCTGGGTCGGGTTCGACGATAACCGCGACCTGGGGCTTTCGGGCAGCGCAGCCGCGGCGCCGATCTGGGGCGATTTCATGAAG
>Ga0210391_10001445_pt1 | contig 21702 bp, 19 predicted proteins | sample IncBWC12OmetaG_FD_160573 | JGI IMG/M metagenome (GOLD analysis project Ga0210391, IMG submission 160573) | Forest soil microbial communities from Barre Woods Harvard Forest LTER site, Petersham, Massachusetts, United States - Inc-BW-C-12-O ...
ATTTGGGAGCACTACGCGAGCGATTGGCATCGGCCGGCTATGCCGCCGTCACGCAGGTCGTCGCGCACGGCGAATTCGCGGTCCGCGGCTCGTTGATCGACGTGTTTCCGATGGGCTCGGACACCCCCTATCGAATCGACATGCTGGATCGCGACGTCGACAGCATTCGGCGCTTCGATCCAGACACACAGCGCTCCTTGGACAAACTCGACCGCATCCAACTGCTGCCGGCGCGCGAGACGCCGTTGAATCCCGAGGCGGTACGCGAGTTCCGGCGCCGTTACCGCCTGCGTTTTGCCGGCGATCTGTCCGAGCACGCCATATACCGGGACGTGAGCGCAGGAATAGCGTCCGGCGGTATCGAATACTTTCTGCCGCTGTTCTTCGAACGCACCTCGCATCTGTTCGAGTATCTTCCGCCCGACAGCATTCTCGTGGATGTGAACGATGCGGCCTCGTCGGCGGAGAGCCTGTGGAACGGCATCGTTCAGCGCCATGAACAATTGCGTCACGACCGCCACCGGCCGATTCTGGATCCCGCGGAGCTGTATCTGACGCCGGCAGAATTCCTCGAGGCCTACTCGAACCGTCCCCGGATTCAACTGCGCACCTTCGAGTGGCCGCCCGAAACGCCCGGGCCCGTGCAGAACTTCCCGAGCGTCGCACCGGCTGCGGTGCGCATCGATCCGCGTGCCGATGAACCGGCAGCCGAACTGGCGGCGCACATCCGCGCCAGCCCGGCGCGCATCCTGCTCGCGGCCGAGTCGGCCGGCCGGCGAGAACTTCTGCTCGATCTGCTGCGCGGCCGCGACATCCAGGCGCGTGTGTTCGACGATTTTTCGAGTTTCGTCGCCGGTTCCTTGAATCTTGGGATCACCGTATCGGCCGCGGTGTCGGGCCTGCGGCTGGAGGCGCCGGCGCTCGAAATCCTCACCGAGGCCCAATTGTTCGGGGATCGGGCGCGGCAGGAGCGCAGGCGCCGCCGGGCGGAGCGCGACCCGGCGAAAATACTCAAGGAGCTGTCGGACCTGCGCATCGGCGCCCCGGTGGTGCACGAATCCTACGGCGTCGGACGCTACGCCGGGCTGCAGACCATGGATGTCGCCGGCTACACCGGCGAGTTTCTGGTGCTCGAGTATGCGGACGGCGACAAGCTGTACGTTCCCGTGCAGGCGCTGCACCTGGTCTCGCGGTACACCGGCGCGCCGGCGGAAACCGCGCCGCTGCACAAGCTCGGCGGCGAGCAATGGCAGAAGGCGCGGCGCAAGGCCGCTCAGCGCATACGCGACGTCGCCGCGGAATTGCTCGATCTGTATTCGCGCCGCGCCGCCCGGCAAGGCACGCAGATGACGGCGGGCGAAGCCGAATACCGGGCATTCCAAGCAGGCTTCCCGTTCGAGGAAACTGCCGACCAGGCGGCCGCGATCGAACAGGTGTTGGCCGACCTCGAGTCCGGCAAGCCCATGGACCGGGTGATCTGCGGCGACGTCGGCTTCGGCAAGACCGAGGTCGCGCTGCGCGCCGCCTTCGTCGCCGTCCAAGCCGGCAAACAGGTCGCCGTCCTGGTGCCGACCACCCTCCTCGCCCAGCAGCACTACACGACCTTCGTCGATCGCTTCGCCGATTGGCCGGTCCGCATCGAAAGCCTGTCCCGCTTCCGCAGCAACAAGGAGGCCGAGGGGATCCTCGCCGGCGTGGCCGCCGGCACCGTCGACATCGTGATCGCCACGCAGCGATTGCTGCAGGGAAAGACGCGGTTCAAGGATCTGGGATTGGTGGTGATCGATGAGGAACATCGCTTCGGCGTGCGCGACAAGGAGAAACTCAAGGCTCTGCGCACCGAGGTCGACGTACTCACGCTGACGGCCACCCCGATTCCACGCACCCTGAACATGGCCATGGGAGGACTGCGCGATTTGTCGCTGATCACGACGCCGCCCGCCGAGCGCCTGGCCGTGAAGACCTTTGTCCTCGAGTGGAACGAGACGGTGGTCCGCGAAGCGTCCTTGCGTGAAATCCGGCGCGGCGGGCAGATCTACTTCGTCCACAACACCATAGAGACCATCGAAAAGACGGCGCAGGCAATTCGCGAGCTCGTTCCCGAGGCCAATGTCGCGGTCGGACACGGCCAGATGCGCGAGCGCGATTTGGAGCAGCTCATGCTCGACTTCTATCATCGGCGCTTCAATGTGCTGGTCTGCACCACCATCATCGAGAGCGGCATCGACGTGCCCACCGCGAACACCATCATCATCGACCGTGCGGATCGATTCGGTTTGGCGCAGATCCACCAGCTGCGCGGGCGCGTCGGCCGATCGCATCACCGCGCCTACGCCTACCTCATCACCCCGCCGCGGCAAGCGATGACGGCCGACGCGGTCAAGCGCCTCGAGGCGCTCGAATCGCTGGAGGAACTCGGCGCCGGCTTCACCCTGGCCACCCACGATCTCGAGATTCGCGGCGCCGGCGAGCTTCTCGGCGACGAACAGAGCGGCCAGATCCAGGAAATCGGCTACAACTTGTACATGGAATTGCTGGAGCGCGCCGTCGCCGCGATGAAATCCGGAAAGCAGCCGGACCTGGACCGGCCGCTCGACGCAGGACCGGAGGTGGAGCTGCACCTGCCCGTGCTCATCCCTTCGGACTATGTGCCCGACGTCCACCTGCGTTTGGTGCTCTACAAGCGCATCGCCAGCACGCCGTCGCGCGAGGAGCTCGATGAACTGAAGGCCGAGATGATCGACCGCTTCGGCCCCATGCCGGAGTTCGCGCAGTCGCTCTTCCGGGCGACGCGGCTCAAACTGCGCGCCGCGGAACTGGGAATACGCAAGATCGACGGGGGCGCGAGCAGCGGCTACTTCATATTCGAGGAAACGAACAAGATCGACGCGAAGCGCGTGCTCAAATTGATCCAAGGCAAGCCGAAGGAATACCGCCTCGACGGCCCCTTGAAACTCCGCTTCACCCACGATGCGCGCACCGAGGAGAAGCTGTTCACGCGCGTCGAGCAGTTGGTCGAGCTATTGACCTAGCAGTAGGCCCGGGACGCCCGGACGCCGGGCGTCCGGCGCGTCCGGCGCGCCCGCCGCACCTATTGGATGGCGCCCAGGAAATCCCCCTTGCCGATTTCGACGCCGCTCTTGCGCAGCAATGCGTAGACCATGCTGACGTGAAAATAGAAATTGGGCAGCACGAAGTCGGTCAGATACCCGATTCCGGTGAACTTCCAAGCGCCGTTCGGGAATTTGATTTCGATATTGCGGCTCTCCGCGTCCTTCAGCTGCGCCGCATTGACTGTCTTCACGAAATCCAGGGTTTTCGCGATGCGCGCCTTGAGATCGGCGAACGTCACTTCCGTGTCTTCGTGCTTCGGCACCTCGATCCCGGCCAGACGTCCGGCCGCTCCCTTGGCGGTGTCGCAGGCGATCTGCACCTGGCGCGCGAGCGGATGCATGTCGGGAAACAGGCGCGCCTGAGCGAGCACGGCGGCATCGAATTTCTTCGCCGCGGCATGCGCCGCCGCCTTGTCGAGGATGGCGGACATGTTGGTCAGGCCGCGGGTGAGAACAGGAATCGAAAAATCGTACATGGAAATCGACATCGACATCTCCTTCGTGAGCGAAATCGGCAGGGGCGCCACTCTAGCGAAAGTCGAGCCGGTTGAGTAGAAGAACGCGAGGCGCCTACACCCGCGATCAATTTCAGGTGCGCGGTTTCGGATGATTGGGCGCATTGAACAACCGGAAATCGAATACATAAGGATCGACTCGCGTAAGCACGACGTTCGACGAGTCGGGATGCGCGGGATTCAACAGTATATTGCGGTCCGTCCCGCTGTGTATGGACGGTACGGAAAGCGCCGGCGTCGAATTACTGCGCAGCCATTTGTCGCCGATTTGCTGCGTATGAACCGTCGGAGGAACCGCATTCCACTGCTTTTTCAGGGCCCGTGCGCTCAGGACCTTGATCAGCTCGTCGGGGACTTCGATGACGTGCATGCCGTAGGGCGCCCGCGGAACGAAACGTCCGAGATGCACGCGCATCTCGAGTACGGCCAGCGCCTCGGAGTTCGCGGCATAGACGATACGCCGTCCCGCGCTATGCCAGCGGCCATCGACGACGAGCCCCCCCTCGCCGGACAGCACCGTGCCGGAATAGCGCTGCTTGCACAGACGAAATATCCGCATCCCGCGCGGGCCTATGCGAGTTGGGCGTGTTCGATCCGCAGCAACAATGACCGCACCTGCTGCCGACCGGCTTCAGTCGCCAAGAGTTCCCGGGGCCGCCTGCCTCGCAGCGCAAACTGAGGCTCTTCCAGCCACGACACAGCGGTATCGCGAGCCCCGAATACCTCTTCCGAGAGCGCGTAGATCGACGCTACTGCGTACAGCCGGTCCGACATTTCGGCGGACAGCCGGCCGGCGCGTACGGACTTCAACCGGGTCAACGTGCGCCCGCTCATCCCAAGGAGACGGGCAAATTCACTGTCCGACAGGCGGGCCGCCCGCTTAAAATAGGGCAGCGCCTTTACGGGGAAACCTTCTCCCAAGGCCTCGATGAGTTCGAGCGGATCGCGGTCAGTCGCCGGAAGCCCCAGGATGCTCTCGGTGGTCATGGGATTCCTTGGTAGTCATTTGGCGATATTTTACTCGCCGGATGGCTGAATAGCAAAGACAGTGAGGTTGGTATGCTTCCCTTCTCCGCAGCCTGCGAGCGCAACAAGGACCCCATACTCGAGGTCTTGGCGGTCCGCTTCGCCGGCCGCTCACAGGTGTTGGAAATCGGCAGCGGCACCGGACAGCACGCCGTGCATTTTGCGCGCAGCTTGAGCCATCTGGTCTGGCACCCGACGGAGCAATTGACGTACCTCGCGGACCTGGCGGAGCGGGTGCGTCTCGAGGGGACGCCCAATCTGCGCGCACCCACGCTGCTGGACGTGCGCCAGGCGGTGTGGCCGCTGCGCAGCGTCGATGCTCTATTCACCGCCAACACCCTGCACATCATGTCTTGGCCCGAGGTACTGGCCCTATTCCACGGGATCGGTAACGTGCTGGCCTCCGGCGGAGTACTGTGCATATACGGTCCGTTTCGCTACGGCGGCCGCTATACCTCGGACAGCAACCAGGAATTCGACCGCATGCTTCAGGAACGCGACCCTCTTTCCGGCTTGCGCGACATTCGCGCGGTCACGACCCTGGCCGAGCAATATGGCCTGCGCTTGGACGAGGACCGCGATCTGCCGGCGAACAACCGCCTGGTGGTATTCGTCAAAGAACCCGCCTAGAGAGAATCCATAACTTTGGCGCGGCCCTCCGCGCCTGAAGGAGAATCATGACCGACTTTCCTTACCGCAGCGCGCTGATCGTCGGCGCGGGACCGGGGATCAGCGCCTCCCTGGCACGGGGTCTTGCCGGCCTCGGAGTGAAAGTGGCGCTGGCCGCCCGCAATGTCCAAAAACTCCATTCGCTGGTCGAGGACGTCGGCGCCGAAGCGTTCGCCGTCGACGCCTCCGATCCGGAATCGGTTGCGAAGCTGTTCGTCCAGGTGGGTGATCGCATGACCGAGCCCGACATAGTCGTCTACAACGCGGCCGCCCGGGTTCAGGGGCCGCTGGCCGCGCTCGATCCCGGCGTCGTGCAAAAGTCGCTTGCAATCACGGCATTCGGCGGCTTTCTCGTCACCCAACAGGCGGCGAAGCGCATGCTGCCCCGGGGGCGCGGCGCCATACTGCTGACGGGCGCCACGGCCAGCGTCAAGGGTTTTGCGCATTCGGCCGGCTTCGCCATGGGGAAGTTTGCGCTGCGCGGACTTGCGCAAAGCGCGGCGCGCGAGCTCGGCCCCAAGGGCATCCATGTCGCGCACTTCATCATCGACGGCGCCGTGCGCGCGGCGGAGCGCCCGGACCCCGCGGACAAGCCCGACAGCACGCTCGACCCCGACGCCATTGCGCAAGCCTATATCGACGTGCTGCGGCAGCCTCGCAGCGCCCGATCGAATGAGGTCGAATTGCGCCCGTGGGTCGAACACTTCTGAACACAATGTATCCGCACCCTGTATCGTTGGCCTAAAGCCGCGAGGATCACGCTTGAGCACGACCGTCCTTGATTCCCCCCGCTCCCTGGCTGCATCCGCCGCCGAGCGCTGGTATGTGGTGATCGTGATGTGCCTGGTCTACGCCGTCAGCATCGCCGACCGCTACGTGGTGTCCACCGTCCTCGAGCCCCTCCGGCTCGACCTCGAGTTGACGGATGCCGGAGCGGGCTTTCTCACCGGAGTACCTCTGGGATTGTTCTACGTCTCCTTCGGCATTCCGATGTCCTGGCTGGCCGACCGCAGGAACCGGCGCAACATCCTCGCCGCCTCCCTGATCCTGTGGTCGGGATTCACCGCCCTGTGCGGCGTGTCGCGAAATTACTGGCAATTCCTGGCGGCCCGAGTCGCCGTCGGCATCGGCGAAACGGGGGGAACGCCGCCTGCGAATTCCATCATCGCGGATTATTTTCCGGCGGACCGGCGGCCCATGGCCTTAGGGGTGTTCGCGCTCGGTGCGCCGATCGGTGCGTGGCTGGGCGCCGACTTGGCGGGCGCGGTGGCGCATGCCTACGGCTGGCGCGCCGCTTTTCTGGCACTCGGCGTTCCGGGCGTGGTCATGGGAGCCATCATCTACCTGACCATTCGCGAGCCGGCGCGCGGCCGCCTGGACGCGGTGGCCGATGCCGAGGCACCGCCGCTGCTGGAGTCCTTGCGATTCCTGTGGCGCCAAAAAGCCGCATTTCACGTGGTGATGGGATCGGGGGTATGTGCCCTGTGGGGCTGGGGTCTCATTTGGTTTACGCCCACATTCCTCATCCGCAGCTATGGACTGAACGTCGGCGAAGCCGGAGCGGTCACGGGCCATATCCACTTGGTGGGCGGCATCATTGCAACCGCCGGCACCGCTTGGATCCTGTCGCGCCCGTCCATGGCCGATCCGCGTCGGGTCGTTTGGCTGTTGGCGGCGGGCGTCGCGCTGACCACGGTTCCGTCCTTCATCGCCTACTGGACTCATTCACTGGACGTCGCGAAATCGATGTTCTGGCTGTTCATTCCGGCCATCTACTTCTACATCGGGCCCTGCATGGGCCTGATGCAGAATCTGGCGCCGCCTCGCATGCGTGCCATGTTCACCGCCTGGTCCCTGGTGGTCGGCAATGTGTTCAATCTGATCATCGCACCTCAGGGGGTGGGACTGCTGAGCGATTGGTTCGCGGGCAGTCACGGAGCGGATGCGTACTCGCTGCGGCTGGCATTGCTGGTGCTCGCGCCAACGGGATTCTGGGCGGTATATCATTTCTGCATGGCGAGCAGGACCATCGTGGCGGATCAGAAGCGCGCCATAGGCTATGTGACCGTGAAGGAGCTCCATTGAAGACCATCATCTGCATTGTGTTCTGTGCGGCCGGCATGGCGTGCCATGCCGAGAGCGGCATCAAGGTGCTCAACGACGACGCGCATTACCCGGAAGGCCCCATCTGGTATCAGGGCAAGCTGTACTACGTGGAGTACGACCGCAACGCGGTGATGACCTGGGACGGCACCAAGAACACGGTGTTCGCCGCGGAGAAAGGCTGCGGACAGTCCGCCGTCGTGCCGACCGCGCACGGCGAATTCCTCACCACCTGCTACGACAACGGCACGATCGGCCGCATGTCCGCCGACGGCACCGTGCTGCCGGCATTCACACAGGACAAGGACGGCCGCAAATTCACCGGCCCCAACGACTTCGCGCCCGACGGGCGCGGCGGCATCTATTTCACGGCATCCGGCACGCCCCCCGAGGCGCTCGACGGCAAGGTCTTCTACATCGGTCCCGACGGCGTGATCACGCTCGAGGCGGACGGTCTGCACAATGCCAACGGCATCGCGGTATCCAAGGACGGAAAGATTCTCTACGTCGTGGAAACCAACGAGTACCGGCTCAGCAAATTCAAGATAGCACCCGATGCGTCGCTGTCGGATCGGCGAATTTTCGTGAACCTGGACGATCTCACCCATCACGTGGTGCACATCTATCCCGATGGGGTGAAGATCGATTCCCGCGGCGAGATCTACATCGGCCAGAGCGCCCGCGAAACGAACGTGCCTCTCGCGGGCGTGATATTTATCGTCAACGCACAGGGCAGACTCCTGCGCAAGTTGACGCTGCCGTCGCTGCAAGTGCCGAATTTCGCGTTCAGCCCGGACGAGAAGACCCTGTATGTCACCGCCGTCGATCAGATCGACAAGTCGCCCTTCCTAGGCAAGGTCTACTCGATACCCAACCGCTAACGCGCCAGCCACCCGCCGTCGACCACCAGATTCGAACCCGTCATGTAGGTGGACCGATCCCCGGCCAGAAACACGGCGGCGTTGGCAATATCCTGCGGCTGGCCGAGACGCGGCCAGGGAGTGCGCCTGCGCGCGTTGTCGAGCAGCGCCGGATCCATGGGCAGGCCGGGGTGGCCCGTGACGATCTTCCCGGGCGAAATGCAGTTGCAGACGATCAGATCCGGCGCATAGTCCACGGCGATCTGCTTGGTCAAATAAATCGCACCCGCCTTGCTCACGCCGTAGGGCGTGTCGCGCGGCGAGGTGACGATGCCCTGCTGCGAGCCCAAATTGATCACGCGCCCGCGCACTTCGCCGCGCGGCTCCTGAGTAATCATTTGCTGGATGGCGCGCTTGCAGCCGTAAAACATGCCGGTCAGGTTCACTCTCATCACGTGTTCCCACTGTGCCGCGCTGGTCTCGAGCAGTGCGGTTCCGGAGAATATCGCCGCATTGTTCACCATCACGTCGAGCCGTCCGTGACGCGCGACGGTGGCGCCGATCAGCGCGTCGACATCATCCCAGCTTGCGACGTCGGTCTTCTCGAAGAACGCCGTGCCGCCGGACCTTGCGATGAGATCGAGCGTCGGCTCGCCGCCCTCGAGCGGCTGCGCCGTCACATCGGCGATGACGACGACGGCTCCTTCGGCGGCAAAGTTCGCCGCGATCGCGCGGCCGATCCCCGAACTCGCTCCCGTGACAACGGCGATCTTTCCGGCCAGTGAACTGGTCATCTGTTTGAATCCTTATTGAGTTAACATTCGCTGAAAATGCCGATCGAACGACTCGAACCCGATCTTAAGCTGGCAGCGGCGCTCTTCGATAGTCTCGGCCGCGCGACTCGCCGCGGACGGGGAATCGTGCGCGACAGCTACGGACCGGGCGAACAGGCCGCGCACGACATCATGCATGCCGCGGCCGAGAAAATCGGCCTCGACGTTTCGATCGACGCCATCGGCAACCTGCTGATGACGCTCGCGGGGCGGGATCGGCTGGCGCCGCGAATCATGATCGGCTCGCATCTGGACAGCGTCCCTCAAGGAGGCAACTACGACGGCGCAGCAGGCGTGGTGGCGGGCCTGTGCGCGGTGTCCGCGCTCGAGCAGGCGGGTGAGCGACCCCCTTGCGATATCACCGTCATGGGCATTCGCGCCGAAGAGTCCGCCTGGTTCGACATCGCCTATCTCGGCAGCGGCGGCGCGTTCGGATTGCTCGACCCGGCCTGTCTGGCCGTACTGCGATCGGACAACGGCAAGAGTCTCGAAGCCACCCTGATCGAGCGCGGATTCGATCCTCAACCCATCAGGGAGCGCCGCGCGCTCCTCGATCCCAAGCGGATCAGAGCCTATTTGGAGCTGCACATCGAACAAGGACCGACGCTGGTGGCCGAGGGACTCCCCGCCGCCGCCGTCACCGGCATCAGAGGCTGCAAGCGATTTCGCAATGCGCGCTGCATCGGCCGGTACGGACATTCCGGCGCCGTCAATCGCGCGCATCGCCACGATGCCGTCGCGGCGACGGTGGCGCTGCTGCACCACCTGGAGGAGGTATGGCTGGCGCGGGAACGGGCCGGCGACGATCTGGTGATCACGTCGGGCGAGCTCTATACCGACCCCGCCATGCACGGCCCGAGCAAGATTGCCGGCGAAACTCGCTTTGTCATCGACGTGCGCAGCGTCTCGGACGCCACCATGAACGCCGTCGCCGCCGAAGCCCGGGAGGCCGCGGCGCGGATCGGCCGGGCCTATCGCGTCGACTTCGATCTCGGCGCCACCAGCGACTCGCCGCCGGCCGTGATGGATGAGCAGCTGCGCGCCGCCCTGCGCAGCCGTCTCGATCGTCCGTATGAAATGGCGAGCGGCGCCGGCCACGACGCGGCGGTGTTCGCGAAAATGGGCATCCCGACCGGCATGATCTTCGTCCGCAACGATCACGGCAGCCACAACCCGGACGAAGCGATGACATTGGACGATTTCAGCGTCGCGACGCGAGCCATGCTGGGGCTGCTGCTCGAGTTTCCCCCGCCATGACGCTGCTGGTCACGGGCGCCACCGGCTTCGTCATGAGCGTGCTCGGGCGGCACTGGCTCGACGCCCACCCCCAGGAGCGCTTGGTGATCCTCGACGCCGCCGCGCCCGACGCGGCGGCCCGGCGCTACTTCGCATCCGTCGCGAATCGGCTCGAGGTGGTGGTTGCGGATGTGACGCAGCCCGACGCCTGGGCGCCCAAGCTGGGCGGCGACATCACCCACATCGTGCACGGAGCCACGGTAACACCGCTGTCGCGCGGCACGGCCGCCGAAGCGAAGCGCGAGCCCGAAGCGGAGAACCCGGGCCGAATCATCGACGTCAACGTCATGGGAACGGTGGCCGTGCTCGACTGGGCGCGCACCCTGCCCAGGCTCGAAAGATTCATTTACGTGAGCTCCGGCGCGGTCTACAAGCATCACGGCCCGGATCGGCCCGGCGAGCCTCTGCCGGAGGACGGCTATGTGATGCCGCGGCGCCTGTACGGCATCTCGAAGCTGGCATCCGAGCTGATCACCGAGCGTTACGGGGACTTGTTCGGTCTCTCGACGGCATCGGTGCGGCCCTCGTCGGTGTACGGAACTATGGACCGGGTTACCGCAAGCCGCAATTTCCGCCATGTTCCGAATCGCATCGCGCACATGGCGGTCGACGGCGTGCGGCGCGTTCGGGTCAACACCATGAGCGCCGTGGGCGACTACATTCACGCCGAGGACGTCGCGCGCGCCATCGTCTCGCTGCTGCGCGCGCCGACGCTGCGCTACGCCGCCTACAACGTCGCCGCGGGCAGGACCGCGACGGTGGGCGATCTGGTAGGCTGGGCGGCGGAAAAGGCGCCGGGTTTCCACGCCGAGATCACCAGCGAGAGCGAGGCCGACATTCTGCAGGATGCGACGCTGACCGACGGCATGTGGGGTGCCTACGACATTTCGCGCATCACGGGCGAGACCGGCTGGCGCCCGCGCCCGGTGCGCGAGGCGCTGCATGCCTACATGGACTGGTTGGCGGCGGAACGCCTCTCCGGCGGCTGACATGGACTCCTCCGGGCAGTATCTGCGCGATCTCATCGGCTACGGTTCGCGGCCGCCCGCCGTGCACTGGCCGCTCGAGGCCCGAGTCGCCGTATCCTTCGTGCTCAACTACGAGGAAGGCGGCGAGAGCTGTGTGCTGCACGGCGATGCGCATTCCGAATCGGTGCTGACCGACGTCGGCGGCGAACCATTGGCCAATGCGCGCAATCTCAATGTCGAGTCGAATTTCGAATACGGCAGCCGCGTGGGCTTTTGGGAGATCATGAGAATTTTTCGCGAGCGCCGGGTGGACGCCACCGTCTACGCCGTGGGTATGGCGCTGGAGCGCAATCCCGGCGCCGCCGCGTTCATCGCGGACAGCGGCTTCGAGGTCGCCTGTCACGGCCAGCGCTGGATCGACTACAGCTCGGTCGCCGAGGAAGTCGAGCGCGCCGACATGCTGCGCAACATCGAGGTGATCACGCGCCTCACCGGTCAAAGACCCCTCGGCTGGTACACCGGCCGTCCGAGCGCGAACACGCGCCGGCTGGTGGTCGAGGCCGGCGGCTTTCTCTACGACAGCGACGCCTACAACGATGATCTTCCCTACTGGAGCCGCATCGGCGGGCGTGCGCACCTCATCGTGCCCCACAGCTTCGACAACAACGACAGCCGGCTGCAGCGCGGCGGCGACTTCGCCACCGGCGAGGATTTCTTCGTCTATTGCCGCGACGCCTTCGATTGGCTGTACCGTCTGGGCAACGAAGGCCGGCCGCGCATGATGACCGTCAGTTTGCATTCACGCATCATCGGACGGCCCGGCCGAATCGGCGCACTGGTGCGGCTGCTCGATCACATCCAGCGCCATGAGGGTGTTTGGCTGTGCAACCGCGCGAGCATCGCGCGGCATTGGATGAAGCATCACCCCGCCGCCTGACGCGGCGCGCAGTACTATCCGATCAGGGATCTCAATCGCTGAGTGCGGGTTCCCGCCGTGGTCTCCGCGGCGCGGCGCAGCAGTTTCTCAGCGTCGAGGGCGGGCAATGCGCGGCTGAACAGAAAGCCCTGCGCCTCGTGGCAGTCGTGCTCCTGCAGGAACAGGAGCTGCGGGAAGCTCTCGACGCCCTCCGCGGTGACGCTGATCCGCATGGATCGCGACATGGCAATGATGGCGGCCGCGATCGCCCGGTCGTCGCTGCAGTCGATGAGACTGGTCATGAACGAGCGGTCGATCTTCAGCCGGTCGACGGCGAAATGCCGCAAGCGGCCGAAGCTGGAGTAGCCCGTTCCGAAGTCGTCGATGGCCAGCATCACGCCCAACTCCTTCAATTGCGCCAACGCCGTTTCGGCCCAGGCCTCGTCCTTCATCACCACCGATTCGGTGATTTCCAATTCCAGCATCGACGGCTCGATGCCGGATTCCTTGATGATGTCGGCCACCAGCCGCGGAAAATCCTTCAGTACGAATTGCTGCCCCGAGACGTTGACCGCCATGCGGGTGACCGGCAGGCCTTCGTCGACCCAGACCTTGGTCTGCGCGCAGGCCGTGCGCAACACCCATTCTCCAATGCTCAGAATGAGTCCGGTTTCCTCGGCCACCGGAATGAACTCCGTCGGCGGAACGACCCCCAGTTCTTCGTTGGTCCAACGCAGCAGGGCTTCCATGCCTGACACGCCGCCCGTGCGCACGTCGAACTGCGGCTGGTAGTGGAGAGTGAACTCGCCCCGCTCCAGTGCGCCGCGCAATTTGGCTTCCAGCGTGAAGCGGTGCAGCGCCGCGTCGTTCATCGAGGGGTCGAAGAACGCGAACATGCCCGGCCCCTTGCGCTTGGCGAAGTACATGGCAAGGTCGGCGTTGCGCAGCAGGGTATCCACCTCCACTCCGTCGCCCGGAAACAGCGAGACGCCGACGCTCGGCGTAACGACCAAGGTATGCAGGGCGAGGCGCATGGGCTCCTGCAGCTCCGCGATGAGGCGGGCCGCGACCGCGGCCGCATCGTCGGCGGATCTTATGCTCGGCAGCACCACGATGAATTCGTCGCCGCCGAGCCGGGCGATATGACTGGAGCGGGCCGAGGGCAGGTCGTGCACCGATTCGTCGGAGCGCAGCGAGCTGCGCAGGCGCGCGGCGACCAACCTCAGCAGTTCGTCGCCGACCGCATGTCCGAGGGTGTCGTTCACCCGTTTGAAATTGTCGAGGTCCAGATACAGCACCGCGAGCATGCGCTGATGCTGTTTGGCGGAGGCGAGCGTGCTGTTCAGACGGTTGCGCAACTGTTCCCGGTTCGGCAGCCCGGTCAACGCGTCGAAGTAGGCCAGTTTGACGATGCGGTGTTCGGAGCGCCACTTGCTCGCGAGCGAAATCGTCATCTGCCGGATTTCATGGGGATGAAATGGCTTTTGCAAATAGGACAGCTTTTCTTCCGGCGGCACCATGCCGCCGATGTCGCGCGGATCGACGTCCGAATAGGCCGTGCAAAGGACGATTTCGATGGCGGGATCGAGCTCCCGGATCCGCGCCGCGGCCCAAACACCGTCGGGTCCCGGCGGCATCCGCATGTCCAGAAATACCACCGCGAAGGGATCATCCGCGGCGAGCCCGTCGCGTACGGCGGCGACCGCCGCCTCCGCTCCCTCGCAGAAGAGAGGCGCGAAAGTCGTGTCGCTCGAGGGAGTTTTCGCCATCGGATCCGGGATGCTCTTGCTGAACAGGCGCTCCCGCAAGTTGTGGAATACGGCGGTCTCGCTGCTCATGTCGGTTTCGAGCAGGATCTGCCGATAGGCGTTGCGCACCTCGGCTTCGTCGTCGGCAACGAGTACGCGGATCGGCAATTTCTTGGTTTCGGACACGGCAACCTCGACGATGCTTCAAGTAATGGATCGGCTCTCTCGAATAGGCAACGGCAGCAACAGATGCATGGACGCACCCCGGCCCGGACCCTCGCTCGCCGCCCAGATTCGGCCTCCCAGCGCGCCGATGGCGTTGGCGCACCAATGCAGGCCGATTCCGTAGTTTGTTTCGCGCGATTTGGTCGAAAAGCCCTTGTCGAACACGCGCTGCAAATTGTCCGCCGCGATCCCCACGCCGTCGTCCTTGCAGTGCAGGTGCAGCTGGTCGCTGCCGGCGTCGACGATGATCTCGGCCGCGAAATTCAGCACGCCCTTGTCCCGGCCCGCATCCCGCACGGCGTCGGCGGCGTTGATGATCAGGTTCTGCAGGATCAGGCGCAGCACGGTGCGCGCCACCTGCACCGCTCCCACCTTGCGCAGCGACTCATCGGTATTCACCACCAGCCGCTGGCGGGCCGCATCGGGCACGATCTCCAGGGTTTGGGCGACCAGATCGGGAAGTCGCACCGACTCGACCACGTGGGCGTTTCGCGTCGAGCGCATGAGCTCGCTCAGCGCCGTCTGCACGATGGTCGTCTGCCGCTGCACCACTTCGACGTCGGAGCGGGCATCCTGGACGGCTGCGGCCAGTTCATGGCAGCCCAGGCGCACGAACTCCTCCAGATCCGCACGGCGCGAGGCGGGCGTGCGCTCCGTCGCGAGTTCGGCCAGAGCGAGCTCCACGTCCGCGGCGGGCGCATCGCGCAGCCGGTCGCCGAGTTTGGAAATCCTGACTCCGAGCGGAGTCATGGCGTTTCCGAGATTGTGCAGCACGCCCTTGGCGAGTTCGGCAAATCCGGACTGGAACGACTGATCGACGAGTTGCCGCCGCGACTCCGCCACGCGCTCGACCATTCGGTCGAATTCCCCGGCGAGTTTTGCGATCTCATCGTGTCCCGGAATGTTCAACCGGGCCGTCAGATCGCTGCCGTCGCCGACTGCCACCGCGTGACGGGTCACCCGGGCCAGGGGCCTCAGGACGATTCGATTGAGGGCGACCACCAGCAGTACGAGCACCATGACCGCGGCGCCGATCAGGTACAGCGACGCATAGGTGACGGCTCCATGACCCTGGGCCGTGATCCTGCGCGGTACCTCGACGCGCAGGCTCATGATCGGCCTGCCGTAGATGTCCACGAAGGACTTGAAGACCTGCGTCGACACATCGGTCTCGACGATCTTGTCGGCGTCGAGCGGCCGCAGCGGCAGAAGGGCGAGACTGGCCTGCGCTTGGGCGCCGATCAGCCGTACCTGCGCCGGCGTCAGCAGCCGGCCCATCAGCACCAACCCCAAGGACCGTCCGGCGCCGCTGCCGTCGAGCACGGGCGCCGCGGCGATCATCATGATGCCGCGATTGGTCCGCAGCAGGCCTCTCACCGGCTTGCCCGGGCTCAAATCATCGCGCCACGGAAAATTCTCCGGCAGCGATTTGCCGGCGGTCAAATCCAGATCCAGCGGCGCACCGGTATCCAACGCCTGGGCGCGCGAGGACACGAAATCGCCGTGCGTATCGACGATCAGGATGGCGTTCACTCGGAGCTGCTTCATCGCCACCGCTGTGATGTTGGCGGCCGCGAAATCCGGATTGCGGGACTGCACGAATTCATACGCGTCCGCCCAGTTGCCCCAGTCCGCGGCGCTCAGCTCCAAATTCTCGAGGGCCGTGTCGAGTGCATAGTCGATGCGCCGCATCGACGTCTGCGCATCTTCGCGCTCGAGCTCCGCAAAACTCGGCATCAGCACCTGCTTCTGAATCGAGATCTCGAGGACGATCAGGACCGTAAACAGCAGCGCCAGCAGCGAGATCATTTTGGTGCGGATATTCACCCTGCATTCGTAACAGAAATCGCGCAATACGGCCGTGCCCCGGTCTTATTTCGCATGGCACGCCGCCCCCGGCGGCCCCGGAATGAGACCTGGATCACGCTTGGAGCAGGAGCCTGTCGTCCGGGCACTCCCCGTGTCCCGGGCGGCACCCATTAACTCTGTGTAATGCTCGTGGCCGAGCCGCCAGATGAGACGTTCCACACCCTAGGAGCCGGGTATCCGGCCGTAGCATGACCGAACAACTCGAGGGATTGCGGAGGACTTTATGAACAGATTTGGACGCAGACATCTCGGCTATGCCGCCGTGCTCGTTTCGCTGGCCACGCTCGCCGGGACCGCATCGGCGGAAACGACCTGGCAGAAGAATCACCCGCGGCGCACGCAGGTGAATCATCGGCTGGCCAATCAAAACAAGCGCATTCATCAGGACGTCAAGAACGGCACGCTCAGCAAGTCGCAAGCCGCCGATCTGCACCATGAGGACCATCAGGTGCGGCAGGAGGAGCGCGACATGGCGAGCCAGAATGGCGGCCATATCACCAAGCCCGAGCAGAAAGTGCTGAACGGCCAGGAAAACAACATCAGCGGTCAGATTCCGCCGAAGTAATCGAGGGGTTCCGGCCCACGAGCCGCGGGAGGCGACAAGGCGCTCCCGCGGCCGCCGGTTCGAGCCTTCAGAAGCGCAGCGACAGGCAGCTCAGGCCGCCGTCCATTTTTCTGAATTCCGACACCTCGATCTCCACCGCACGGCAACCCGCGCTCTCGAGCGCCGCGCGCATCAGCGGGTAGCCGGCCGCCACGAACACCGCGTCGTTCACGCGCACGCAATTCGCGGCGTAGGCCTCCGACGGAGGCACGGTGACGACGCGGCTCGCGCGATCGGCGCCGCTGCACGATCGCAGCTCGTCTTCGATGGCGGCATCCGCCGCCCAAAGCGCCTCTCCCAGATAGGCGATGCCGCTCTTCAAATGCAACAGCGCGGGTTTGTTCCTGATATCGATGATGCTGGAGGAGTAGCCCCAACGGTGCAGATGCTCCGCCAACTGCTGCGCCCCATGCTCGTTGGTACGTGCCGAGACGCCGATCAGAAAATGTCCCTCCGCTTCGCAGATATCCCCGCCGTCGACGGTGCCCGGCGCCTCGATGGCCTGCCGCTGCGCGTAGCAATTGCGCAGGCATTGCTCGATGCTTTGCACCTCGCCGCGGCGGCTGGGCGCCCCGGGGCGCGTGAGCACGGCGCCCTGTTCGGTGAGGATCGCCGTGTCCTCGACGAAGGTGGCGTCGGGATGGGCCTCATCGGGCTGCAATTGGATGACGTCGAGGCCGCGGTCGCGCAGCGCCTGCACGTAGCGCGCGTGCTGCGCGAGCGCGAGATCCACGTCCGGCGGCCCTTCCGCGGCCGCGGACAGCCCGGCCGCGAAATTTCGGGCCGGCGGGCGAACGATGGCGCGGGTGAATTGGATGCGGCGCCTCCGCGCGTCAAGCGGCTTGATTGCGCCCGGACTTCTTGGCGATCTGCAGTTGCTGCTGCGACTTCTGCAGCAGGTTCGAGGGACTTTCGCTCGCTTCCGGGATCGCGGCGCATACCCCCACACTGACGCTGATGAAGCGCAGCACCGCCGAACGCGGGTGATGGATCCGCAGCTCCCTGACCCGCTCGGCCATGAGCTGGCCGACGCGCAGGGCCTGCTCCGTCGTGAGGCCGGGCGCGAATGCGATCAAACTGCCGCCCTCGATGCGCGCCGCCACATCGCTCGCACGGCGCAGACATCCGGACACGACGTGGGCTACGCGGCGAATCGTGGAATCTCCGGCCGCGCGGCCGAAGGTGGCGTTGTAGAGGTCGAGAGCGTCGATGTCGATCGCGAAAATGGCGATGCTGCGTTTTTCCCGCTGCGCCACCGACCAATCGCGCTTCAGCAGTTCCTCGAGATAGGGCAAGGTGAACAGCCCCGTCAATCGATCGTCGCGAATCGCGATCGCGGTCGGCTGGTGCGACCCGCTCAACGTATCGCGCGCGAGCTTCGGGTCGATGTGCAGCCGCTCGCCTGCGTCCCGATGATGTCCGACGAAGTGGGTGACCCGGCCGCCCGCATCGAGCAGCGGCAGAACGGTCATCTCATTCCAGAACACCCTGCCGTCCTTGCGGTAGTTTCGCAGCAGCACCCGGCAGGACTCTCCCACCTTGAGCGCCTCGCGCAACCGGTGCCGCCCGTCCTGTTCGCGGTCGTCTCCCTGCAGAAAGCGTAGGTTGCGGCCGATCAGCTCGGCCGCAGCGTAGCCGGTCAATGCTTCGAATCCGGGATTTACGTAGATCACCGGGCGTTCGGGATCTTGCGCATCCACGAGCACGACACCCTCGGGCGAGGTGTCGACCATGCGACGATACAATTCCGCGTCAACGCCTGTCATGGCTGTCCCTCTGTCAGCACCAGGGGCGGTATGACCGATAGGCCGGCGATCCGCGCGGCCGTCTCCCGCCAACGCGGAGTCGCGCGTAAATCCGCCGGTGCCTCGCCGCGGGCGCGCATCCGCACCAGCCGCGCCTGCGAAGCGGCGGAGCCTACATTCGCCCCGAAAGCCTCCAGCACCAATTCTACGGAAGGTCTGTCGTTGCAAATGAGCAGGACGTCGCAACCTGCGGCCGAGGCCAGTCTCGACCGCTCTACCACGTCGCCGAACGCGGCGGCCCCGGCCATACTGAGGTCGTCGGCGAATACACAGCCGTGAAATCCCATCTCGCCCCGCAATACCCCGGTAATCCAGCGATGCGACAAGCTGGCCGGCAGCGCATCCACCGCCGGAAACACCACGTGCGACACCATGATCCCGGCCAGGTTGTTGTCGATCAGCGGGCGATAGGGGCGCATGTCCGCCTCCAAATCGGCGAACTCCCGCCGATCCACCGGCAGCGCCACATGCGAATCGGCAACCACCGCGCCGTGGCCCGGGAAGTGCTTGGCGATCGCCGGCATCCCCGCCTCGCGCATGCCCGACAGAAAGGCCACGGCGAGCGCTGCCACCGCATCCGGATCACGGTGAAAGGCGCGATCGCCGATGACCTCGCTCACGCCGTAGTCCAGGTCGACGCAGGGAGCGAAGCTGAAATCCACCCCCACGGCGCGCAATTCGCCGGCCATCAACCAACCGACCGACTGCGCCAGCGCAAGCGCGTCGCGCCTGTCCTCGTCGAAACGCCTGCCCAGGAGCCGCATGGCCGGCAAGCGTGTAAACCCCTCGCGGAAGCGCTGCACCCGCCCCCCTTCCTGATCCACCGCGATCAGCAGATGGGGCGTGCGCAACGCGCGGATCGCCTCCGTCAGGGCGGCGAGCTGGGCCGGATCGCGGTAGTTGCGGGCGAACAGCACGACGCTGCCGACCAGGGGGTGGGAGAGCACACGGACGTCCTCCGCGGAGAGTTCGGTGCCCGCGATGTCGACCATGAGCGGTCCCAAGCTCATGCGGGCGCCTCGAACACCGCGATCGATTCGACGTGCGTCGTATGCGGAAACATGTCCATCACCCCTGCGCAGGTCAGCGTGAATCCTAAGGCGTGCACCAAGATCTCCGCGTCCCGCGCCAAACTCCCCGGATGGCAGGAAATATACACGACTCGGCGCGGCCGCCAGTGCGCCATCCTCGGCAGCAGCTCGGCGGCTCCGGCTCGCGGCGGGTCGAGCAGCACCAGATCATAGCGCTCGTTCGCCCACGGTCCGAACTGCGTCGGTTCGAATAGATTCTCCATGAAGAACGCAGTATTGCCAATGCCGTTGCGGGCGGCGTTGGACCGGGCCTTGGCGATGAGCGCCGCATCGCCCTCGACTCCCGACGCCCGCCGCGCGCGCCGCGCCAGGGGCAGAGTGAAGTTGCCCAATCCGCAAAACAGGTCGAGCACCGAATCGTCGGCGGTGGGCTCGAGCATCTCGACGGCCGCGGCCACCATGGTCACATTGACCCCGCGGTTCACCTGAATGAAATCGACCGGCCCGAATTCTATGATCACGCCGCCGCCGTCCACGGCGTAGGTCAGCGCGGGAAGGTCCGCGCGCAGGGGCCGTACGGTCTCGAGGCCGCCGCTCTGCAGATAGATCTGCACTCCGTGACGGTCGCCGAAGTCCGCGATTTTCCCGAGGTCCGCATCTCCCGGCTGCTGCAGCACGCGCAGCACCAACGCGGTCGCGGCATCCCCGGCCGCCACCTCCACCTGCGGCAGGTGCTCGCGTATGTCCAGGGTCTCGACCAGCGCAGCCAGGTCCCGCGGCAAATCGGCCAGGGACCCAAGCAACACTTCGCAGCGCTGCACGTCCGCGATATAGGGCTTCTCACGTTCGCGAAAGCCGGCCAGCACCCGGCCCTTCTTGTGGACGTACTTGACCCCCAGCCGTGCCCGGCGGCGATAGGCCCACTCAGGGCCCCGCATCGGCGCCAGCACGCGCTGCGGGCTCACCCGGCCGATGCGCTGGAGATTGTCGAGGAGCTGGCGCTCTTTCGCGGCTATTTGAGCCGCCGCCGACAGATGCTGCAGGGAGCAGCCCCCGCACACGCCGAAGTGCGCGCAGGCGGGGACCACGCGATCCGGGGAGGCGCTGAGAACGTCGACGAGCCCCGCTTCGTCGAATTGCCGGCGGCGCTTGTGAACCCGGAAACGAACGCGTTCTCCGGGCAGCGCCCCGTCGATGAATACGGTTTTGCCGTCGACTCGCGCGATCCCCCGCCCATCGTGGGCCAGATCGACGATGTCGGCTTCCTGGATCTCGTTCAGGCGATGCTCTCGGGCCACGCTGCCGCAAATTCCTCGAGGTGCGCCGAGGTCGAATCGCTCAGCAGCTTGCGCACGCGCGCAATCTCCCGTGCGTGCTCGACCCCGTTCAGATGTCCGCGCACGAGCTCGAAGCGCAAGTAAATCAAATAGGTGTTGAGCACGTCGGTCTCGCAGTAATCGCGTATGCGGAGCAGGCCGCCCTTGAGGTACTCGCCCCACACCTCGGCGCCGTGCATGCCCACCTTGCCCGGAAACCCGAGCAGGGTGGCGATATCGTTCAGGCTCGCGCGGCCGCGCCCCTGAAACCCCGACAGAATGTCCATCAGGTCCATGTGCCGCCAATGAAAGCGGCTCAAGTAGTTGCTGAATCTGAAGCTATGGTCGGAATCGCCCATTTCCCAGTAGCGTGCGGCGGTCACGCCGTGCAGCAGGCTGCGATAGTGCAGCACGGGAAGGTCGAATCCCGCGCCGTTCCAGGAGACCAAATCCGGCGTGTACTTGTCCAAACCATCGAAGAATCGCTCGATCAAGTCCTTTTCCGAGGAGCTCTCCTCGCCCAAGCTCCATAGCTTCAGCGTGTCTCTCGATCGCATCGCCACGGAGATGGCGACCACGCGGTGCTGCTCGTGCGAGAGGAATTCGCTGCCGGTCTCCTCGCGGCGTTTGGTGAACATGATCTGCGCCACGTGCTCATCCGACAAATCATGCAGACTGTGCAGACGCCTGCCGAGATCCGTGTCGGGCACCGTCTCGATGTCGAACACCAGGGTGTTCACTGGGGGCTCCGGCGCATGAGGACGGCCACCGCCACCACCAGGCCCGCCTCGTCGGTCAGGGTGAC
>Ga0210391_10001447_pt1 | contig 21675 bp, 18 predicted proteins | sample IncBWC12OmetaG_FD_160573 | JGI IMG/M metagenome (GOLD analysis project Ga0210391, IMG submission 160573) | Forest soil microbial communities from Barre Woods Harvard Forest LTER site, Petersham, Massachusetts, United States - Inc-BW-C-12-O ...
GTACTACACACTGGGCTGGGGTGGCTACTGGGAATGGGATCCGGTCGAGAACGCCTCCTTCATGCCCTGGCTGGTGGCCACGGCCCTGATTCATTCCCTGGCGGTCACCGAGAAACGCGGCCTGTTCAAGAGCTGGACGCTGCTGCTGGCCATCCTGGCTTTTTCATTGAGTCTGCTGGGAACCTTCCTGGTGCGCTCCGGCGTGCTGGTCTCGGTGCATTCCTTTGCCGCGGATCCATCGCGCGGGCGATTCATCCTGGCGTTTCTCGGCATCGTCATCGGCGGGGCGCTGACGCTGTACGCCTGGCGTGCGCCGCTGCTGAAATCCAACGCGGGTTTTGACCTGCTGTCGCGCGAGAGCTTCCTGCTGTTCAACAACATCCTGCTGGTGGTCGCTGCGGCGACGGTACTGGGCGGCACGCTGGCGCCGCTGATCGCGGATACGCTGGGCCAGACTGCGCTTTCGGTGGGACCGCCATACTTCCGGCCGACCTTCCTGCTGGCCGTGGTGCCGCTGCTGCTGCTGCTGTCGGTGGGCATCCATGCCAACTGGAAGCGCGGACGCCTCGAGGCCTCCGCCCGCGTCTTGCTGGTGGCGTTCGCGGTGGCCGTGATCTTCGGCGCCGCCATCGTGTTTGGTGCCTTTGGCGGCAAGCATGCGCTGGCCATCACCGGCTTTGCACTCGGCGGCTGGATCATTCTCTCCTCGCTGATCGATCCTTTGGATCGGCTGCGACGCCATCTGAGCCTGTCGCGGGCCGTGATCGGCATGACGCTGGCGCACATGGGTCTTGCGGTGGCGGTCATCGCCCTGACCGGCGTGGAGTCCTATACCAGCGAGCAGGACATCGCGCTGGCGAGCGGCGCCAGTGCCAACCTCGGCGGCTACGATTTCAAGCTCATCGGGACCCAGCCCATCGAGGGTCCGAACTACAGCGCCATCCGCGCCACCGTCAGCGTCAGTCGCAACGGGCAGCCGATTACCACGCTGTACCCGGAGAGCCGTAATTTCTGGGTCCAGCAGCAGAATCGCAAGGTTGCCGGCATCTACAATCTGCACGGCACGGATCTATTCATTGCCCTGGGGGATGACCTGGGCGCGGGGCGCTGGAGCTTCCGCGCGCAGATCCGGCCGCTGATCACGCTGCTGTGGCTGGGGCCGCTGTTCATGGCCCTCGGCGGTGCCCTGGCGCTGTCCGACAGTCGCTATCGGCTGGCGCGCGCCGCCGCTCGCGAAGCGCTTGCCGGTGCTGCCCATGGAGAAGCGCATTGAGTCCACGCTTCCTGGTGCCGCTGGGCGTGTTCATTGCGTTGGTGGTGGTGCTGGCCGTAGGCATCAACCATTCGCATGAGGTGGGCGTGCTCCAGTCGCCGCTGGTGGGTCATCAGATTCCGGATTGGGAATTGCCGGTGCTCACGGACCCGGCCAAGACCTTCGGGTCACGCGAACTGAAGGGCCAGTGGTACGTGCTTAACTATTGGGGCGCGTGGTGTTATTCGTGCCGGGTTGAACACTCCACACTGCTGCAGGCGCAGCGGCAGGCCCGGGTCCAGCTCATCGGGGTCGACTGGGTCGCCGACAATCCGGATGAGAACGCGGCGGCGCTGGAATGGCTGGCGCGGCTCGGCAACCCGTACCGCCAGGTGGTGACCGATCGGGACGGGCGTACCGCCATCGATCTTGGCGTCGCGCAGGCACCCGAGTCCTTCCTGGTCAATCCCCAGGGGGTGATTGTCTACAAGGAACCGGGAATCATCACCCCGGAGATCTGGCGACGTGAGTTCCTGTCGCGCCTGCCGCCGCAGGCCACTGCGCCGGCCGCCAGTCCCGGTGCCTCATGAGGTTCAGGATCGTTGCGCCCCTGGCCGCTGCGCTGCTGCTGTGCGCGCCGCTGCATCCGGCCTGGGCCGTGGACCCGGCCCGGATGGCGGACCCGGCGCTGCAGGCGCGCTATGAGGTGCTGATCCACGAATTGCGCTGCGTGCAGTGCGAGAACAATTCCCTGGCCGATTCCGACGCGGATATTGCCGCCGACGTGCGCCGTCAGATCCGCACCATGCTCATCGGCGGCAAGTCGGACGCTGAGATCAAGGGCTACCTGGTGTCCCGATACAGCGAATTCATACTGTTCCGCCCCGAGTATTCGTGGCGCAATGCCTGGTTGTGGGCACTGCCGGTGGTGCTGCTGCTGATCGGCTTCTGCATCGCGGTGCGCGTCATCCGGCAGCGCGCCACGCTGGTCGATGATGACGACGATGGGGATGTTTCCCGGTCATGACTACCTTCATTCTCATTGCGGCCGCGATGGTGCTCGCGGTATCGGCGCTGATCGCGCGGCCGCTGCTGTCGCCGCGACGCCTGGCACCGCGTGCCCCCTGGGCGGCGCTGGCGGTGCTGCTGGTGCTGCTGGCCGGTGCGGGCGGCCTGTACGCCAAGTTCAGCAATTGGAACTGGTCGCAGGCGCAGAGTCAGGCCGCTGAGGCCTCGCCCGAATCGATGGTATCGACGCTGGCGCGCCGGCTCGCCAGAGATCCCAACGATCTGAACGGCTGGCTGCTGCTCGGTCGCTCCTACAGCGTACTCGCGGAGCGCGGCCCGGAAATGCGGCCGCTGGCCGTTCGCGCCTACGAGCACGCCAATCAGCTGGCGAAGGGCGAGAATGTCGAGGCCCTGCAGGGTCTGGCAGAAGCGCTGGTGGCCGAGGATGACAGTCAGCTGGGCGGACGGGCCGGTGAGCTGATCGAGAAGGCGCTGACGCTCGCGCCGCAATCCCCCAAGCTGTTGTTCTACGGCGCTGCCGCAGCCATACAGCGCCGCCAGCTGCCACTGGCGCGCCAGCGCTTCGTCAGCCTGCTGGCGGAAAATCCCCCCGAGAATGTGCGCAATATCATCCAGCAGCAGGTCAACGCCATCGACCAGGCGCTGGGCACGGCAGCCCCTGCCGTCGACCAACCGCCCCCGACAGGGGCTGCCCCAGCGCCCGCCCGGGTGCTGATTACCATAACGCTCGCGCCCAAGGTCAAGCCGGAAGGCAGGACCGACGCACCGCTGTTCGTGTTCGTGCGCGATCCTCGGGGCGGTGGCCCGCCCCTGGCCGTGAAACGCCTGGCGGCACACTTTCCGCAAACAGTTGAATTGTCATCAGCCGATGCCATGCTGGCCGGGCATGGCATGCAGGTGGGTCAGGATGTGGAAATCGTCGCCCGTATCTCCAGCTCCGGCGGCCCCCTGGCCAGGAGCGGGGACCCCTTCGGTTCGGTGGCCTACCATGTGGGGGCCACGGGTTCAGTGAACGTTGCCATCGACCGGGTGACGCCCTGAGGCGCAATATATCCGCTGCGCTGCCGGTCCAGTTCTTGTAGGACAGGTTACAGATTGTCGGGAGAGTCGAGATTTTCTGGCAGCGCGGCATGCGTCTTGCTTCAGTCTTGGCTTAGGACTACAGGAGATCCGATATGGCACAGACACGGGGCGTGGAAGGCCGAACTTCCAATCGCGGATTTGCATCGATGAATCAGGAGCGGCAACGTCAGATCGCCAGCATGGGCGGCAAGGCGGTACCGGACTCGAAGCGCAGTTTTTCCCAGAATCGCGACCTGGCGGCGCAGGCTGGCCGCAAGGGTGGGCAGAGCGTACCGGGCGAGAAGCGCAGCTTTTCGCAGAACCGCGAACTCGCGGCTCAGGCGGGCCGTAAGGGCGGTCAGAGCGTTCCGGATGAGAAGCGCAGCTTCTCCCAGAATCCCGGATTGGCGGCGCAGGCCGGTCGCAAGGGCGGCCAGGCCAGTCACAGCGGCTTACCAGGGCATGACGTCACGGCAGATGTTCCGCCAGGAACGATCCGCCGTCCCGGGACGGCGCGCTGAACTGAGCCTGAGGCGCGTGCAATCTTTACGCGCCTACATGCAGAACTTGCACCCCATCCCGGTCAGGCATCCGGCCTGACCGGCCTTTGGGTGTGATGACACACTTCGGCGAGGATGCGATTGAGTTCCTCCGGGTCGATGGGTTTGACCAGGTGCCGATCGAAGCCGGCGCTGCGCGAGCGGCGCTTGTCATCTTCCTGACCCCAACCTGTCTGCGCACACAGCAGCACTGAACCGCCCCAGGGGCGGGCGCGCAGCCGACGTGCCGTCTCGTAGCCGTCGATGCCCGGCATACCGATGTCCAGCAACACCACGTTGGGCCTGAATTCCTCGGCAATCTCCAGCGCCTCCAGGCCATCGGCGGCGGTGCGCACATCGTGTCCTTCCAGATCGAGCATCAGCGCCAGGCCCTGCGCACCGTCGCGATTGTCATCCACGATGAGGATGCGGGCGCTGCTGCGTTCCGGTGACATGGTGATGGCCTCGGCGACGGTGGGGATGCCGCGCAATACCGGGACCTGAAGATTCAGCTGCACTTCGAAGGTGCTGCCGCGACCCGGCCCGTCGCTGTGCACGGCAATGCGTCCGCCATGCAGTTCCACCAGGCTCTTTGCCAGCGTCATGCCGATGCCCAGACCCATGTGAGCGCCGCGAATGCCGTGACCACTGCGCCGGAACATCTCGAACACCTGGGGCAGCAGCTCATCGCTGATGCCGGCGCCCTGGTCGCTGATGGACACCGTCAGCCATTGCTCTTGCTGTTCGGCGCGGATGCGGATCTCAGTACCCAGATCACTGAACTTGGAGCTGTTGTTGAGAATGCCGGCAAACACCTGGACGATGCGCCGGCTGTCCAGGTGTAGCCACACCGTGCTGGGGGGTAGTTCCAGGCGCAGATGCTGCTGGCGGCTCTCCAGCACCGCACGGTTGGTGTCGATCGCCCGGTGCAGCAGGGATTCGAGGTTGACCCGTTCGCGGCGCAGCTCCAGTTGGCCATCGGCGATCTGGGTGACATCGGCCAGGTCATCGATCAGGCGCGTGAGCTGGGTGACCTGGCGCTCGATCATGCCGCGCGCGGCACGCGCCAGTGCATGGTCATTGTCCGCAACCGCCAGCACGTGTACGGCGCTGCGCATCGCGGCCAGTGGATTGCGCAGTTCATGCGCCAGGGTGGCGAAAAAATCCTTGCGGTCACGTTCACGTTCACGAATCAGATCCGCCAGCTGATCACGCTCCTGGGATACCGTTTGGAGACGCGCCTGCAGTTCGCCCTCTGGCGGGGGGTTCTTCGATGCCATGGGCTAGGACATAGCAAGAATCAGGCCGAGCGCGGAAACCTCACCACGAAGCGCGTGCCGCGCCCCTCGCGGCCGGATTCGGCATTGACGGTGGCGCCGTGCACGCTGGCGATTTCGCGCACGATGGCCAGACCCAGTCCGCAGCCCTCGGCATCGGCGGTTTCGCCGCGGTGGAAGCGCTCGAAAATGCGCTCGCGCTCGGTTTCCGGCACGCCCGGCCCATCATCGGTGACCGCCAGTTCCGGCAGCCGCGAGCCGGAGACACTCAGGGTCACACTGGCGCCTTCCGGGCAGTAGCGCAGGGCGTTGTCGATGAGGTTGTTGATCAGCTCCTCGAGCAATCCGGTATGCCCCTGGATCAGCACCGGCTGTTCGGGCGCGACAAAGCCGAAATCCATCCGGCGTGCCAGGGCCGGACCGATCCAGGTCTCTCCGGCGGAGCGTGCCACGGCACCGAGGTCCAGCAGCGCCAGGGGCCGGGTGGCGGCCGCCTCGGGTCCGGAACGGGCCAGGGCCAGCAGCTGCTGGGTGACGCGCGCCGCACGCCCCACCGCGGCCTGCAGTCCGCGCAGGGCCTGATTGCGCGACTCCCCGTCAAGGCTGCGCTGGGCGCGTTCGGCGTGCAGTGATACGGCCGCCAGGGGCGTACGCAGCTGATGGGCCGCATCGGCCACGAACCGGCGCTGCGCGGTAATGGTCTGGTCCAATCGCCCCAGCAGATCATTGATGCGCGTGACCAGGATGCGCGCCTCCCACGGCAGGCCGGCCTCCGACACCGGGGTCAGAAGATCATGACCGCGGGCCTCGATGGCGGCCGATACCACGGTCAGCGGGCGCAGTCCGCGATCCACGGCGAAGCGTACGAAGAGCAGGGCGCCCAGCAGCAGTCCCAGCTGCGGCAGTGCCATCTCGAGCAGGATTTCCGACAGCAAAGTGGCGCGCTTCCTGACCGTCTCGCCCACCACCAGGTGCACGATTTCGCTGGAGCCGGGCACCTTGACCTCGCTGGCCACTACGCGCAGCGGCACCCCGTCCAGGCTCATCGAACTCAACAGCGGTTTGCCATCGCTTCCCGGCTGCACGTCGGGCAGCTTGCCGTCATTGGCCAGCATGCGACCATCGGTGGTGCTGATGCGGTAGTAGGTCTGGTCGTAGTCGTCGAACTTGAAGATGGCCAGTGCCACCCGGGGCAGGACCATGCTGGCCTTGCCGTTCTCGACGGTCAGGGCCTGCGCCAGCGAGCCCGCATCATCGATCAGCCAGCGGTCATAGGCGAGGTTGGCGAAGTGCGCGGCCAGCGCATAACAGGAGATGCCATCCAGAACCAGCAGCAGCAGCGCAACCGCCAGGACGCGTAGCGTCAGGCTGGATCGCAGCGAACGTTCAGGCATCGGTTTCCTGTTCCGCCTTCGCCTCCAGCAGGTAACCGAAGCCGCGAATGGTCTGAACCTTCAGATCGAAGGGCTCCAGACGCCGCCGCAGGCGATGGATGGCCACCTCGATGGCGGTGTCGGAGAGCGCCTCGCCCGAGGGCGCCAGGCTGCTGGCGATCTGGTCCTTCTTCACCACCCGACCGGCGCGCTGCGCCAGCAGTTCCAGCAGGGTGAACTCCCGGGCGGTCAGATCCACCGGTGTTCCGGACAACAGGATGCGGGGCTGGCCCATGGTCAGTTCCAGGGGCCCGATCTTGATGGACTGGGCGCGGTCGGCGCGGTGGCGCCGCACCAGCGCCCGGGCCCGTGCCTCGAGCTCTGCCATGACAAAAGGCTTGGTGAGGTAGTCATCGGCGCCGGCGTCAAGACCCGTCACCCGATTGTCCACGGCATCCAGGGCGGTCAGCACCAGGATGGGCAGACCGCGCTGGTGGCGGCGCAGGGTACGGATCAGGGACAGTCCGTCCATGTCCGGCAGGCCGATGTCCACAATGGCCAGGTCGAAGTCATTGAGCAGCAGGACCTCCTGCGCTTCGCGGCCGCGGCCACTGGCTTCAACGTGATAGCCCTTCTGCCGCAGCAGGTTGACCAGGGCCCCGCGCAGCTCCGCGTCGTCTTCCACAATGTAGGTTCGCATGGGGCTGATTATGCGCAAATTCTGCCCCGCTGGCGCGCCCAAAAAGAGAGCGTATGTTTCCTGAAAGCTAAAGGCTAATTGGATTCCTGGGCGATGCGCTCCAGGCAGGCCCGCGCGCGGCTCTCGGCCCCCTGCCAGGACAGCGGGCTGCCCAGTTGTTCCAGGTACTCCGGCCCCACCGTGGCACTGGGCAGCAGGTTGCGTGCACAGCCATCCGAATCGTCACCGCCGGTGAGCGCCATCGACACCGCCAGGGCCGACAGCGCATCCAGGCCCGTGGAGTTCACCCGCGCAGGCCGATGATGATGGGCGACCGCTTCGACCACGGCGTAGGGCAAGCCCCAAAGGGCCAGCAGATAGGCGCCGATCTCCGCATGGGAGGCGCCGAGGATTTCGTATTCGGCCTGCGGCAGGCTGATGCCTCCGGCCAGGGCCAGTTCGATGGCCTGCTCGAGCTCGCGCGGACACTCCTGGATCAGCACCCAGTAGCCGATGTCGTGCAACAGCGCCGCGAGCACCGTGTCATCGGAGAACTGCATACCCAGGGTGAGCGCCTGGGCGACCGCCGCGGTGCGCTGGGCGTGCATCTGCAGATCCTCCAGGTCCACCGCGGCGTGGCGCATGCGCCCGGGCCAGCGCGAGAACACCTCGGCACACATCACCAGGTTGCGCACGGTCTGGAAGCCCAGGTACTGCACGGCCTGTTCGATATTGCTGATGCGCCGGGCGCGCCGGAAGAAGGCCGAGTTTGCAATCTGCAGCACCTTGACGGTCAGCGCCGTGTCACTGGCAATGACACGGGCCACTTCGCGCGCAGTGGCCTCGGGTCGGGCCATCGCCACCTGCAGTTGCGAGAAAACCTGAGGGCGCGCCGGCAGCTGACGGATGCGGCCGACGATGGCCTGAACGCTCGGATGCGTCAGCTCCTCGCGCAGCTGCAGGCTGCGCGCCACCGCATCCTCGAGCTGCTCGGGGTGGCAGGGCTTGCGCAGGTACTGATGCGCCAGCGGCAGCAGCCGCAGCTTCTGCTCCACATCGGACATGCCCGACAGCGCGATGCGGATGGTGGCCGGCCAGCGCTCGCTGATGGCGTGCAGCAGCTGCGCGCCATCCATGCCGGGCATGCTGATGTCGCTGACGATCACATCATGAGGTGTCTCCTCGAAGCGCGACAGGGCATCGGCCCCGCTGTCCACGAAGGTCATCTGCCATTTGCTCGTCAGGGGCTGCAGGCGCGTGCGCAGGCCATCCAGAACCTGCTGTTCGTCATCCACGAACAGCACGTGGCGCAGCGGCGCCGGTGATGTAGAACGTTTACTCATCAGGCGCGCATTTCAGCTCAGACGCACGCTTGCGCGACGGAGTGACCTCACATTATTCGACCCTCATGTGCAGCGCTGCGACCAGCCGTCGACTCGCGTCACGCTGGCGTGTTTACCTATTCGGCCGCGTCATGGTCGCGGCGAAGTTTGTCGCCCGTTCGCGTCAGTTCCCCGGTAATATGACAGCCATCCAATAGCTAAAAATTTGTTCATGCGACAGCGCTCTCTTGCATTTGCGACCGCGATGATCACCGGCCTGTGCGCTTGCACGGTGGGCCCGGACTTTCACGCGCCCGCGCCACCGGCCACCGACCACTATGTGGCCGGCGCCCCGATCGACAGCGTGGGCGCATCCGACGCCGGAGCGCCCATTCAGACGCTGATCCCGGATCAGGATATTCCGGCCCAGTGGTGGAGCCTGTTCCACAGCCCGCAGCTTGACGCCCTGGTGCGTACGGCGCTGCATGACAGTCCGACGATCGCGGCCGCCGCCGCGGCGCTGCGTTCAGCCCAGCAAGGCTACATCGCCCAGCGCGGCGCCAGCGTGTTCCCCCAGGCCGATGCGCAGTTCCTCGGCCAGCGTGAAGCGGCCCCCGGCGCGGCCTTCGGATTTCCACAGGCCGGCACCAGCACCTTCACGCTGTTTGATGCCGCAGTGAATGTCAGCTACAAATTTGACCTGGTGGGCGGGACCCGCCGCCAGCTGGAAGCCCTGGCCGCGCAGTCGGAGTATCAACGCTGGCAGCTGGAGGCCGCGCGCCTGACCCTCGCTGCCAATGTCGTCACCACGGTCATCAGCGCGGCATCGCTCAACGATCAGATCGCCGCGACCCAGGAAATTCTGGGGACCGAGCGTGATCAGCTCGGGATCGTGCAGCGCCAGCATCGCGCCGGCGCCGCCGCGCAAAGTGACGTGCTGACCCAGCAGGCCAATGTCGCGGCGCTGGAGGCCTCGGTGCCGGCGCTGCAGAAGTCCCTGGCCCAGGCCGGACATCGCCTGGCGGTGCTGACGGGGGCGACACCGGATCATGCCGCGACCGCGGGCCTGTCGCTCACCGCGCTGACGTTGCCCGGTGAGCTGCCGGTATCCTTGCCGGCGAAGCTGGTACGGCAGCGCCCGGATGTGCTGGCCGCCCAATCCCAGCTGCACCAGGCCAGCGCTCAGGCCGGTGTGGCAACCGCCAATCTGTATCCGCAGCTGACGCTCTCGGGCAGCGTCGGCTCTGAGACCACCTCGATCAGCGACCTGTTCAGTGCCGGCACCGCGGCCTGGAATATCGGCGGTACGCTGATGCAGCCGCTGTTTCATGGTGGGGAACTGCGCGCCAAGCGGCGTCAGGCCTTTGCTGACCTGGATCAGGCCACGGCGCAATATCGCGGCACGGTGCTGTCGGCGCTGGAGGATGTCGCGGACACGCTGCGCGCGCTGCAGGATGATGCGCTGGTGCTGCAGGCCGCACGCCACGCCGAGGCTGCCGCGCAGCAGGGCCTGGACATCACCGGCCGCCAATATCAGGCCGGCGGCACCTCTTACGTCAATCTGCTGATCGCCCAGCGTCAGTACGCCGAGGCGCGCCTGACACGCATCCAGGCCGAGATGGCGCGCTTCACGGATTCCGCGGCGCTGCTTCAGGCCCTGGGCGGGGGCTGGTGGAATCGCGACAACGATGGGAGCCATTAGTGCAGAGCTCGGATTTTCAGTTGCCCAATCATGATGAGGAAACGCGACGCCGGCTGTTGCGCGGCCGCACGCTCATCATCAGCCTGCTGGTGCTGGTCCTCGCCGTCCTGATCATCGGTTGGAACGTGGTCAAGGCGCACTTCATCGCCCGGGCGCTGGCGCAGAACGCCTCGCCCAAACAGACCATTGCCACCGCCACGGTGAGATTCGACGACTGGCAGCCGCAGATCAGCGCGGTGGGCACTTTGCGCGCGGTGCGCGGCGTGGATATCACCACCGAGGTCACCGGTCTGGTGCGCAGCGTCGAGTTCCATTCGGGCGATGAGGTCGCCAGCGGCACCGTGCTCGTGCACCTGAATGCGGATTCGGATATGGCCCAGGAGCAGGCGCTGGCCGCGGCGGCGGATCTGGCCGAAGTGGTTTACAAGCGCGATCAGGTGCAGTTCCAGGCGCAGGCCATCAGCCAGGCGCAGCTGGATGCGGATGCCGCGGACCTGAAGAACAAACGCGCCCAGCAGGCCGCGCAGGTCGCGCTCGTGGCCAAGAAGACTCTGCGCGCGCCCTTCGCCGGCAAGCTCGGCATCACCACCTTGAATCCCGGCCAGTACCTGAACACCGGCGACAAGGTGGTGACCCTGCAGCAGCTGGATCCGATACTGGTGGACTTCCGGCTGCCGCAGCAGGATCTGGCGCGCATCGTGGTGGGCCAGACGGTGACGCTGACGGCCGATACCTTCCCCGGCCTTGCATTCACCGGGCATATCGACGCCATCAATCCCCTGGTGGACAGTGCCACCCGCAATGTGCAGGTCGAGGCGGCCGTGGACAATCACGCGCGCCAGCTGATACCCGGAATGTTCGGCCATCTGCAGGTGGCGGCGGGCAAACCGGTGCATGCGCTGACGCTGCCGCAGTCGGCGGTCACCTATAACCCCTACGGCGCGACGGTGTTTCTGGTCATTCCCGACCCGGCCATTCAGGGTGGACAAACCGTCAAGCAGAGCTTCGTGACGCTCGGGGACACCCGCGGCGATCAGGTTCAAGCGCTGTCGGGGGTCAAGGAAGGCGACGTGGTGGTGAGCGCCGGGCAGCTGAAGATCAAGAACGGCACGCCGGTGGCGATCGACAACTCGGTGCGGCCCAGCGACGATCCGAATCCGACGCCGCAGGAACATTAGGGCGCGCCGGGATGAAGCTCACTGACCTGTTCATCCGCCGGCCGGTGCTGGCGATCGTCATCAGCCTGTTCATCTTCGTGCTGGGGATGCGCGCGATATTCGGTCTGTCGATCACGCAGTACCCGCAGACCGAGAGCGCCAACATCACCATCAACACCACCTATTACGGCGCCGATGCCGCGACCGTGGCCGGGTTCATCACCCAACCTCTGGAGGCGGCGATTGCCCAGGCTCAGGGCATCGAGTACCTGTCCTCCTCCAGCACCACCGGCTCCTCGAGCATCACCGCCACCCTGCGCCTGAACTACGACTCCAACCGCGCCCTGACCGAAATCAGCGCCCAGGTGAACTCGGTGCGCAACCAGTTGCCGCCCCAGTCGCAGCAACCGGTGGTCGCGATTGACCCGGGCAATACGACGGCGGCGATGTACATCGGGTTCTTCACCGACACGCTGCCGCCCAATGGCGTGACCGACTACCTGATCCGGGTGGTGCAGCCGAAGCTGGACTCCATTCCCGGCGTGCAGTCGGCGGACGTGCAGGGCGCACGGGTGTACGCCCTGCGCGCATGGCTGGATCCGCAGCGCATGGCGGCGCGCAACGTGGCTGCCGGGGACGTCTACAATGCCCTGGCGGCCAACAACTATCTGACCGCGGTGGGCAGCACCAAAGGGCAGATGGTCTCCGTGGACCTCACCGCGGATACGGACCTGCACTCGCTGGATGGCTTCCGCCAGCTCATCGTGCGCCAGCAGAACAATACGGTGGTGCGGCTCTCGGATGTCGCCACCGTGGAACTGGGGGCGGAGGATTACGACTCCGGTGTCACCTGGAACGGCCGCCATTCGGTGTTCCTGGCGGTGCAGAATGCGCCCAAGGCCAACGCGCTGCAGGTGGCGCAGGCGGTGCGCGAGGCGCTGCCGGCCATCCAGGCGCAGCTGCCCAGCGGCATGCGCGCCGAAGTGGTCTACGACACCACCATGTTCGTGCGCAGCGCCATCCGGGAGGTCATCAAGACCTTGGGGGAGGCGCTGCTGATCGTGACGGTGGTGATCTTCCTGTTCCTGGGCACGGTGCGCGCCACCGCGGTGCCCATGGTGGCCATGCCGCTGTCGCTGGTCGGCACCTTCTTCATGATGCTGGCCCTCGGCTACTCGATCAATCTGCTCACCCTGCTGGCACTGGTGCTGGCCATCGGGCTGGTGGTCGATGATGCCATCATCGTGGTGGAGAACTTCGATCGGCACCTGAAGGCCGGGGAGTCGCCGGTGGATTCTGCGCTGTTCGCGGCGCGGGAGCTCGGGGGGCCGATTCTGGCGATGACGGTGGTGCTGGTGGCCGCCTACCTGCCCATCGGTTTCCAGGGCGGACTCACTGGGGCCCTCTTCACCCAATTCGCCTTCACGCTGGCGGCCTCGGTGACCGTCTCTGCGGTGATTGCGCTCACTCTCTCACCCATGCTGTGTTCGAAGCTGTTCCGCGCCGACCAGGAAGAGGGCAAGTTTGCCCAACAGCTGGACCGCAACTTCACGCGGGTGCGGCACCTGTATCAGCGCATCCTGGCCGAGTGGCTGATGACCTGGCAGGTGCTGGTGGGACTGGGCGCAGCCATCCTGTGCCTCACCGTGTATCTCTTCGCCACCGCGCACTCGGAGCTTGCGCCCGCCGAGGATCAGGGGGTGGTCGTGGCACAGATCCAGGGCGCACCCAATGCGACCTACCAGCAGATGGAGATGTACAGCAAGCAGATGTTTGACGCCGCCGCCTCCTTGCCCGAATACTACGGCGTGTTTCAGCGCGTGGCTGGCAATGGCGGCTTCGGCGGCGTGTTGTTCACGCCCTGGGGCGAGCGCAAGCGCACCGCCGCGGAACTGCAGGAAGTGCTGCAAGGGCGCTGGAGCCGCATCGCCGGGGCCCAAATTGCGGCGTTCCAGCAGCCGGCGCTGCCGGGATCCTCCGGCCTGCCGCTGCAGTTCGTGATCACCACCACCGAGCCGTCGCAGAATCTGTACGAGGTGACCGAAGCTTTACTGGCGCGCGCCCGGGCCAGCGGCCTGTTCTTCTTCATCAATTCTGACATGAAGATCGACAAGCCCCAGGCGACCCTGGCGCTGGATCGCGAGATGGTGGGCGACATGGGCCTGACCCAGCAGGATGTGGGTGCGAGCCTGGGCGCTGCGCTCGGCGGCGGCTATGTCAATTACTTCTCCATATCCGGCCGCTCATACAAGGTGATTCCGCAGGTTCTGCAGAAGGATCGCCTCAACCCCGCGCAGGTTCTGGACTACTACGTGCACGCCGGGGATGGCTCGCTGATCCAGGCGGCCACCCTGGCGCACATCAGCACCAGTACCGTGCCGGAGTCCATCAACCACTTCCAGCAGCTCAATGCCGCCACCATCTCCGGCACGCCCGCGGTGGCGCAGGATACGGCACTGAAATACCTCAGCGATACGCTGCAGGAAATCGCGCCCTCGGGTTACACCGCAGATTATGCCGGGCAGTCTCGGCAGTTCATGCTCGGATCGGGCAACTTCACGGTGACGCTGTTTTTTGCGCTGATCATTGTGTACCTGGCGCTGGCGGCGCAGTTCGAGAGCTTCCGCGACCCGGTGGTGATCCTGGTGTCCGTGCCCATGGCGCTGTTCGGTGCCATGCTGTTCATCAATGCCGGCGCCTCGTCGCTGAATATCTACACTCAGGTGGGCCTGGTGACCCTGCTGGGGTTGATCAGCAAGCACGGCATTCTCATCGTGCAGTTCGCCAATGAACTGCAGAAGGCCGGACGCTCCAAGATGCAGGCCATCGTGGAGGCCGCTGCGGTACGGCTGCGGCCCATCGTCATGACCACCGCGGCCATGGTGCTGGGCGTGGTGCCGCTGGTGATCGCCTCGGGGGCCGGCGCGGCGGGGCGGCGTTCCATGGGCATCGTGCTGTTCACCGGCCTGTCCATCGGCACCCTGTTCACGCTGTTCGTGGTGCCGGCCATGTACATCCTGCTGGGCGCGCAGCATGTGCGCGATGGCGAGGCACCGAAGCTGGATACTGCTGCTTTATAATCAATCAGTTACCTTTCATTTCTCAAATCGTCATAAAGCTGCGCGATGCTCGCCCTTGAGATGTGTCACCCGCTGCCCCATATGGGCGTTGAGGAGATTCATATGACCAAGCTTGCGCGTCTGTCCTTGCTCGCGGTCCTCGCCCTGGGCGTGGCCGGTATTGCCGCCGCGGCCACCGATCCCGCACCCCATCAGATCTATGAGGCCGCGCAATCGGGTCATCTGGCCGAGGCGCAGCAGATGATCAACCAGGTGCTGCAGGATCATCCGCAGAATGCCTATGCGCACTTCATCGCCGCGGAACTGGATGCGCGCATCGGCGACTTCAGTGCGGCGCGTGATCAGTTGGCGACCGCCCGGCAACTGGACCCTTCAGAATCCTTTACCAATCCGCAGTCGCTGAACACCCTGCAGCGCCAGCTGACCGGCATGCGCGCGGCGCTGCCGCGCACGGTGGCACCGCCGTTCGCACCGGCACTGGCACCGGCGGTGCATCGATCCTCCGTGCCCTGGGGACTGGTCATCGTGCTGGTGCTGGGCGCCTTCGTGGTGTTCAGCATCCTGCGCCGCCGTTCGCAAAGCTATGCGCAGGGCTATGGTCCGGGGTTGTTGCCGCCGGGGAACCCGGGCATGCAGGCAGGCTATGGTCCTTCCTATCCGCCGGGCGGTTCCGGACTGATGGGTAATCTCGCCAGTGGCCTGGCGATAGGCGCGGGGGTCGCGGCGGGTGAGGAACTGGTGCGCCATGTCATCGATGGCAATAGCTCCGGCGTACCCCCGGCAGCGGACCTGCGCGATCCGGGCCAGAACCAGGACATGGGCGGCGCGGACTTCGGCAACCAGGATGGCAGTTCCTGGGGCAATGACAGCAGCGGTGGTGACGCCGGCGGCTGGGGTGGCGACAGCGGTGGCGGTGGCGGCGACTGGAGCTGAGCCGGTAATTTTCGTCAAAGCCGATTAGACTGTCGGCATGACATTCCTTCAAGTGGCCGTCCTTGCCATCGTGCAGGGCCTGGCCGAGCTGTTGCCGGTCTCCAGCTCCGCGCATGTGGTGGTGGCCGAAAAGCTGATGGGGCTTGATCCGGCGGCGCCGGCCATGACGTTGCTGCTGGTGATGCTGCATACCGGCACCATGTTCGCCGTCATCGTGTATTTCTGGCGCCGCTGGCGCGCGACCTATTTTGCGAGCATGGCGCAGTTCAAACGCAGCGCCGTGCAGGTGATCATCGCCACCGCGCTGACCGGGATCATCGGCGAGGCCTTGAAGCTGCTGATCGAAAGGACGGCCTTTGCCGGCCTACCGGGTGCGCAGATCGAAGATCTGTTCAGTCATCTTGAGTGGATCGCGCCGGCGCTGGCTCTGGGCGGCGTGGTGATTCTGGTGGCCGGATTGCGTGCACCCCGCAAGACGAACGAGGAGCTGACCCTGCCTCAGGCCAGCCTCATCGGCGCGGTGCAGGGTCTGTGCCTGCCCTTTCGCGGCTTCTCGCGCTCCGGGGCCACCATTTCCACCGGCATGTTGAGTGGGGTCGCCAAGGCCGCCGCCGAGAATTTCAGTTTCGCGCTGGCCGTCGTACTCACCCCCGCCGTGGATGCCCGCGAGGCATTGCGGCTGCTGCACACGGTGCATCAGGGCGGCGCCGCGGCACTGGCCAGTGCCGCGCTGCCCAGCCTCCTGGGCGCCGTCCTGGCCTTTGTGGCGGGGCTGGTGGCCTTGAGATGGCTCAGCGGCTGGCTGGAAAACGGGCGCTGGTATCTGTTCGGCATCTACTGCCTCATCGCCGCAGGGGTCGTCGGCGGCTTGTACTTCGCCGGCTACTGATTGGCCGATGGCCACCCGGGCGTATTTTCCGACTCTGGTGTATTCGGCGGCGCTGCAGCAGCGCGGCACCGTGGCATTCAATCAGCGCCTGCTGCGCGAGTGTCGCCAGTTGCGTGTGGATGATGTGGCGGGCCGGCGCTGGTCGCGCCAGAACTATCCCGGCGGCTACACCTCCTATGGGTCGCAGCATCGCCTGTACGAGATCTCCCCGACCTTCGAAGCCTTGCGCAAGCTGCTGCAGCCGCATGTGTCGGCATTCGCGCGCAGCGTCGATTGGGATCTGCGCGCACGTCGGCTGACCATGACCGACTGCTGGATCAACATCATGCCGCAACGGGTGGTGCACAGCCTGCACCTGCATCCGCTGGCGACGCTCAGCGGCACCTACTACGTGCAGGTGCCCGATGGTGCTCCGGGCATCAAGTTCGAAGACCCGCGCCTGGAGCGTTTCATGGCGGCGCCACCGCGCAAACACGCCTGCCGCGAGCACAACCGGCAGTGGGTGACACTGCCGGCAGTGGCCGGCCAGGTCGTGCTGTTTGAAAGCTGGCTGCGTCACGAAGTCACGGCAAACACGCGCCGCCAGGAGCGCGTGAGCATCAGTTTCAATTTCAGCTGGTTCTGACACTAGCAGCGCCGATCAACCATAATCCGTCTGACGCGCCCGCTATTGTCAACTCAACAGCTGTAGGACTAAGCCCGATCCCTGCGCTGCCCTTACCGGGTTATGATTCTCGGTAAGGGGTACGAAGTTGACTACGGTCACGATAAGACGAGTCTTCAGAACTTTCATTCTGGCGAGTGCGGGGATGATTGTTGTCGGCGTTGTTCATGCCGGTCCCGAGATCACCTTCTATCTCACCGTGCCGCTGGGTGGTCCTTCCTTGGGCCATGTTCTGGGCCTGCGATTGGACCGATCGGCCGCCCCGCCCGCGGTGCGCATCATCACACCGGACTCACCGCTGAACCGCCGCGCGCTGCTGGACTTTCAGTTCGGTGCGGACCGGGCCTTGCGCCTGGACCTTGATCGGCGGCTCACCTGGGATATCAATCGGCAGCAATGGCGAGACTCAACGCGACCGCCGACGTTCGCGCTGCGTCTGCCGAGCAGAACCCCTTCAGCCGCGGATCATTCCGCGCGCGTGACGAACCTCACCGAGCCATTCCAGTACCAGGCCTGGAAACCATTGGTGAAACCGCTCGCGATCGAACCCTGATGGATCCTGCGCCGGCGCAAAGTGCGCATGGTGCATGTGCGGCGGGAAGGGCGTTAGGAAGGAGAAGTGTCCCGCATTGGGTACGGTGTGGATCTCGACCCTTGCGGGATCCGGCACCCCGGCCAGGGCGGCACGAACCTGCGCATCCGGTGTCAGGGTGTCGTGTTCGGCGGTCAGCGCCAGGATCGGCGCGCTGAGGGCGACCAGCGAGCGTGGCGCCAGGAACGGCCCGCAGGCCGGTGCCATCAGCACCAGCGGGCCAATGCGTGAATCGTGCGCCACCGGTATGGGTTGGCGCGTCCGCGTCCAGGGCTGGCCGCCGGCGCTGCTGAGCACGGTGTAGCCCCCCAGCGAATGCCCGATCGCCGTCACCGGCTCGCTGGCGATGGCGGACCGCAAGCTCGGCTCGCTGAGCAGGGCATCCAGCAGCGTGATCAGCTGTCGCGGACGGTCACGTAATATCTGTTCCGAGTGCGCCAGGTCGTCATCGCCGAGGCTGTTTCCCGGATGCTTGGGCAAGGCCACGATGAAGCCGCTGCGCGCCAGCAGCAGGCTGAGGCTGCGATACAACAGCGGGGAGCCGCCACTGCCATGGGAAATCAGCGCCAGCGGAAAGACGCCCGGGGCGAGGGGCGCATTCACACTCACATCCAGCAGGTACGGGCCGAAGCGCGTGGGGCTTGAGGCCTGCAGGCAAGGATAGTGCAGCAGGGCGCTCAGACCCTGCGCATCGCCGGCCACCGTGAACTCACGGGAGCCGGCGAACATGACTGATTCTGCCAATAATGCTGCGCTGCACCAGGACTTGGATCACTCTTTTACGAAGGTTCACATTGATCCTCAAGCCATATGTGGCGAACCGCGTCCTGAGTCGCTTCAGATTGATGCTGCTTGAACGATAAAGAGTCTTGGTAAAGCAGCATTCGCGCCTGCACACGGACATAGTGCCACGATGTCACTGAATCAGACCGCCACGTCGAACGAATACATCGTGCGCGAGGGCGCACTCCTCGTTTCCGTAACCGACGTCAACGGCAAGATCATCGCCGTCAGCCCCGAGTTCATACAGGTCACGGGCTACAGCAACGACGAGCTCATCGGCAAGGACCACGGCGCCCTGCGGCACCCGGATACACCCGAGGCTGTCTACCAGGATCTGTGGAAGACCTTGCGCGCCGGCCGACCCTGGACCGGCCTGATGAAGAACCGCCGCAAGAACGGCGACTACTACTGGGATATCGCCAGCGTCACCCCGCTGATGGAAGCCGGCGTGCACGTCGGCTTCATGACCATGAGGACCAAGCCCTCGGCGCAGCAGATCCGGGAGACCTCCGAGCTGTATCAGAGACTGCGTGACGGCTCCGACAAGACCCTGCGCCTGGTCGAGGGCCACCCGGTCAGGACCAACTGGCGCGAGTCCTTAAACCCGCTGCGCGAACTGTCCGATCAGGCGCGACGCTGGCTCGACACCGTATTTGGCGTGGTGGTGCTCGCCACCGCCGCGGCACTGCTGATGTATCCGCAGCTGCCGGGGGGCGCTGAGCTGCGCACCGCCGTGGCGGTGCTGCTGCTGCTGCGCTGTGGGTTGTGGGTGGCGCGGGTGATGCTGGTCGCGCAGCGGCGCAAGGAACTGACCGAGGACACGGTGTCCTTCATTCAGGACCTCGCGGCCGGGCATTTCCATACCACCTTCAAATCCACCGGCAAACACAAGGCCGGCGAGGTGCAGTGCGCCTTGCTGACCCTGCGCATCAAGATGGGGTATCAGATCGCCGAAGAGCGACGCAAGGCTTCATTGCAGCGCCAGGCGCTGGACGGCGCCAGTGCCAGCATCATGCTGGCCGACGAGAACCAGCGCATCGTGTACACCAACGCCTCGGCCAGTCGCATGTTCAAAGAGGCGGAGTCGGATTTCCGCAAGGATCTGCCCGGCTTCCAGGCCGACAAGGTCATTGGCTGCGACATCGATGTGTTCCATCAGAATTCCGCGCACGAGCGCCAGGCCATCATCGACTTGAAGAGCGCGCTGACGACGGATGTCCGTCTGGGCGGCCGGGCGCTGCGCGTGGTGACGACTCCGGTGTTTGATGCCGATGGGCGGCGCATGGGGACCACGGTGGAATGGATCGACCGTACTCCGGAAGTGCGCGCCGAAGAAGAGGTCAACACCGTCGTCATGGCAGCCCATGCCGGGGACCTGGATCGCCGCGTCGACAGCGAGGGCAAGACCGGATTCCTGCTGGTGCTCGCCCATGGCGTCAACAAGATGGTCGACAACATGGTGAAGGTGGTGCGCGAAGTGCAGGAGGCGGCCGGGGAAATAGGCCGGGCGGCCAGTGAAATCTCCGACGGCAACCTCGGTCTGTCGGAGCGCACCCAGGAGCAGTCCTCGGCGCTCGAAGCCACTGCCGCCTCCATGGAGCAGATGACCAGCACCGTCAAGCAGAATGCCGACAATGCCAGCCAGGCCAATCAGCTGGCGGTTGCCGCGCGCAATCAGGCGGAGAAGGGCGGTGTCATCGTCGGCAAGGCGGTCGATGCCATGTCAGAAATGAACGTGGCCGCACAACGCATCGCCGACATCATCGGTGCCATCGACGAGATCGCCTTCCAGACCAATCTTCTGGCGCTGAACGCGGCCGTCGAGGCGGCGCGGGCCGGCGAGCAGGGTCGTGGCTTCGCCGTGGTGGCCGCCGAAGTGCGCAACCTCGCCAGCCGCTCGGCGGTTGCGGCCAAGGAGATCAAGGGCCTCATCCACGACAGCGTGCGCAAGGTTGGCGACTGCTCGACACTGGTCACGCAGTCCGGCTCGACCCTCAACGACATCCTGGTCTCGGTGAAGAAAGTGGCCGATATCGTCGGTGAAATCGCGGCGGCCTCGCGCGAGCAGTCCGCGGGCATCGATCAGGTGAATGAGGCGGTCATGCAGATGGATGGCATGACCCAGCAGAACGCCGCGCTGATCGAGGAGGCCTCGGCGGCCTCGGGCGCCATGGCCGATCAGGCCAACCGCCTGGTTGAGACCATGTCCACCTACCGGATCGGCAATCCCGCCGGCGGCGCCGACCCGACGCCCCGGCACTCGAAGATGCGCTTCGTCGCCTGAGCGGACCTATTTGTGCCAGGACCTGCCGGTCACCGGATTGGTGTAGTGATACGGCGGCACGAAGACATGCGGAAAGGCCTGGTATTTGACCGTTAGCGCCCGGTCCGGCTCGCAGCCCGGCAGCGGCCCGGCCAGGGGCACGCCGCCATGACTCCAGCCCTTATCGAACTCCACGTAGTAAGTGGTGTAGAAGTGCAGATGGTCGATCTTCCACACGCCATCTTCGCGCACATACTCATTCTCGTAGGTGCCCTCGCCCCAGCGTGACTCGCGACCCAGCCAGCCCATCTGGATGAAATTGCGCCAGCGGCCGCGGGCCGAGCGACCCTCCGGGTCGATCGTGATCACCGGCTGCAGCTGCATGTGGTTGAACACACATCCGAACTCCAGTTTCGGCAGCGCGTGCAGGTATTGGCGCACCCGCTCCTGTCCCACGAACAGTCCGCGGCCGGCGATCTCAAGGCGCGCATTGCGCGAGAACAGGTCAGCCGCCTCATCGTAAAGGGTCTTGTCGACGTAGTAGCCGTAGGAGGCCTGCAGATTGCAGATGGCCACATAGTCCTCGGCCGCCCGCGCCCTGCGCTCCAGGGCCTCGACCCTGCGCAACAGCTCCTGAACCTGCTCTTCGGTGCTCATGGAATTACCTCCGCACGCAGAATAGACCTGATCGACATCGGGTACCATGCCGCATGGTTTTCCGGGTCTTTGTGCTGTGCGCGCTGATCGTGCTGCTGGATGGCTACGACCTGCAGGCCATGGGGTTGGCGGTGCCCACCCTGGCGCGGGACTGGCAGCTGGCCAAGCCCGCCTTCACCAGCGCATTGAGCGCTTCAGTGCTGGGCCTGGGCCTGGGTTCTGCCTTCATTGCGCCATGGGGTGATCGGTTGGGCCGACGGCCGCTGCTGTTGGGCGGGCTGGCGATCATTCTGCTCACCTCGCTGGGGGTGACCACCGCCACGACGCCCTGGCAGTTGTCCGCGTGGCGGCTGCTGATCGGTGTGGGATTGGGGGTGTGTCAAAGCAATGCCTCGGCGCTCATGGCTGAATACGCACCACAG
>Ga0210391_10001448_pt1 | contig 21674 bp, 9 predicted proteins | sample IncBWC12OmetaG_FD_160573 | JGI IMG/M metagenome (GOLD analysis project Ga0210391, IMG submission 160573) | Forest soil microbial communities from Barre Woods Harvard Forest LTER site, Petersham, Massachusetts, United States - Inc-BW-C-12-O ...
GCGCGCTTATGTGGACTCGTTCCGCTCGCAGGGGCTCAAGACCTGCCTCTACTTTTCGATTCTCGATCTGCGCGGGGACATCCGGCCGTATTGCGTGACGCGGGAGAAGATCGACCGGGTGAAGGCGCAGCTGACAGAGCTACTGACGAACTATGGCGAGATTACGGCACTGGTGATCGACGGATGGAACGCTGCCTGGAGCCGATTGAACTATGAAGAGATGCCGTTTCTCGAGATCTACAACCATGTGAAGCAGCTGCAGCCGAACTGCCTGATGAGTGATTACAACCAGGGCAGGTTTCCGGCGCCAGCCCTCTACTACACTGACGTGAAGCAGTATGAGCAGCACGCCGGGCAGACCATTCCGGCCGGAAGCGAGGTGCCGTCGCAGTCGGCAACCACGCTGCAGAGCGACTGGTTCTGGAAGCTGGAATATCCGAGCCAGGAACTTCGTTCCGCCAAGCAGATCGTGGAAGAATGGCTAGTCCCGTTCAATGCGCACCACTGCAATCTCATCTTGAATGTGGCGCCGAACCGGGAGGGGCGGTTCGACCAGAATGCGGTGGATCGGCTTGCTGAGATCGGACAACTTTGGCGCGATCGGGTGCCCGCGCCACGGCTCACACCCGCCCTGCAGTTCATTTCATCGAACCTTGCGTCGGGTCGGTCCTCGTACGCGAGCAGCTCCGCCGACACGTCGGGACCGGACCTGGCAAACGACGATCGGCCAGGGACGTACTGGCAGTGCGATGACGGGCAAACGTCGGGGTGGATCGAGATCGATCTGCGAAAGCCGACGATCTTCAACACGATTGCAGTCCTCGAGCCGACCTACCTGGGGGACTATGGGATGGAAAGCCGCATTGCTTCGTATCGCGTGGAAGCGTGGAACGGAGGACAGTGGAACGAGGTGATTGCCGGCGAGTCACCCACAATGATGGTGTACCGCGTGAACCAGACCTCCGCGGAGCGCGTCCGACTAAGCGTTCGAGGAAGGGGCAAGCCGCTGGGAATTGCGGAGTTCGGGCTCTATGCGGCGCCGGAGCGCCGCCTTTCCAACCTCCGGGGGAGGGACGAAGAGATGCACGAGGAGTCTTGAAAGCCTGGGCGCAGACGGATACCTTGCGGGACCGCTCCCCCGGTCAAGTGCGCCGACCGACGGCAACAAAAAGGCCACGCTCGTGCGCTAGAGCAACCAATCCATCGAAGCTGTGCCAGCCAGCCCTCAAGGTACCAGTTGTCTTCGGCAGGGGTGAACCACTCCTCCGAGTCCTCACACAGCGTTGGGCTTGGATACGCGCGCAGGTATTCGATGCCATTTTCGGCAAACCAACCTTGGACCTCTGCCAAGGTGTGACGGTGCTCCTCGGGATGTTGATATTGGTCCAGCATCCAGATGCAGACCTTATTGCGAGATCTACGCTACGCCGTGCGCCAACTGCGTAAGTCTCCAGGGTTCGCAGTTACCGCGGTAAGAGGCGGACATTGTTGCAGGCACCGAACCCGCACAGCGTTCGCGGAATGCGGGACCGGGCGGTGCTGGTCGCCTGCGCGCTGCGCCGCGGGGAATTGTCGCGCATGAACTGCGAGCATCAGGCGACGCGTGACGGCCGTTGGGTATTTCTGGATTTCAACCGATGTATATTTCTTTGTCGGAGCTGGATGCTTTCCGGGAGCAGACTCATATCTTCCGAAGCATTGTTGGTTTGTGCGGAGGCTTCCATGGAATCGTTATTTCAAGACATGCGCTATGCGCTGCGTCAGCTGAGCAGGTCACCCGGATTCACACTGACCGCGGTGCTCACGCTGGCCTTCGGCATCGGCGCTACCACGGCGATCTTCTCCATCGTGGAAGGTGTGCTGCTGCGGCCGTTGCCATTTCCCAATCAAGCCCAACTGGTCACGCTTGGCGACATCCTGGAGGGTGTGAAATACGGCGCTGGAACGTCCGGCGTCACCGCACCTGGCATTCGAACGTACATGCGCGACACGCGTGCCTTCTCCAGCCTGGGCGGTTATCAGCCTTCCACTTATGAACTCTCCGGCCTGGGCGACCCAGCACAGATCAATGCCGCGCGGCTGACGGCAAGCATGTTCTCGGTGCTGGGCGTGTCGCCCTTTAAGGGCCGCGCCTTTACCCAGCTGGAAGATGAACAGAGCCAGCAGGTGGTTCTCCTCAGCTACCAAACCTGGCAAAGCCGTTTCCATGGTGATGTAGACATTGTGGGCCGAAAGATTCTTCTCGACCGCAAGCCCTACGAGATTATCGGTGTCATGCCGCACGAATTCGAGTTTCCTCTCGTTCCTGGTCAGTTGAACCGCAGCGAACTTTGGGCGCCCATGAGCTTCACCCAGGCGGAACTGATTCAGGGCGCGGGAAACTGGGGCTACTACATGGTCGGACGGCTGAAGCCGAGCGTGACTCCAGTTCAGGCTCAGCAGGATGCTGCCAACGCGGCCGAGGAGATCATGCGCAACTTTCCGCCGGCGCTCTCCAGCCGCCACATTCATCCAGCGGTTCAGCCGCTCGACGAGGCCACCGTGGCGGAGGCTCGGCCGCTGGTGCGCACGCTCTTTCTTGCGGTCACCGTGGTTCTGTTTATCGCTTGCGCCAATCTCGCGGGTCTATTACTGGTGCGCGTCATCCGTCGCCGGCGCGAGATCTCGGTGCGCCTCGCGCTCGGCGCTCGCAGGGCGGCCATCCTTCGCCAATCCCTGGTCGAGGCGCTGCTGCTCAGTATTTCCGGCGGGTTACTGGGGCTGGCATTGGCGTCGGTTGCCCTTTACGCTGGGGTCAGCTTTCTCCCTGAAACGCTGCCTCGCGTCAGTTCCATCGGGCTGAACTGGCCGGTCGTATTGTTCGCTCTCGGATTGGCTGCGCTCACCGGCCTGCTCTGTGGGATGGTTCCTGCCTTTGCCGCCGCCCGCACCGGAGTTAACGAGGCACTGAAAGAAGGAGGGCGGACCGGCACCGCCGGCGGTGGTCACGCGCGCATCCGCTCAGCCCTGGTGGTTGCGGAACTTGCTGTCGCTCTGGTGCTGCTTACCACCTCGGGCCTCCTGCTGCGCAGTTTCGAGAAGATGCGTTCCGTCGGCCTCGGCTTCCGCACCGACCACACGCTGACTGCCACATATAGCTTGCCGCGGCAGCAATACTCCACCCAAGCGGCCATCGACGGATTCAATCTGGCGCTCAGCTCCAGACTGGAGCAGTTGCCGGGCGTGGAGGCCGTAGGTGCCACCACCATGCTGCCCGCGGCTGACGTGGAGTTCCAGGGCACATTTACTCCCGAGGGTTACGTTCCACCCAAGGGAGCTGGGTTGAATCTGGCATGGATACCGCAGGTCATGGGCAGTTACTTCCGGGCGCAGGGCATTCCGGTGATCCGCGGTCGCGACTTCACTCCGGCCGACCGCGACGGCGCTCCGATGGTCGTAATCGTCAATCGCACCCTGGCCGAGCACTACTGGCCAGGACAGGACCCTATCGGCAAACGCCTGCACCGCGGTCCCGCGGAAGCAAATTTACCGTGGCTGACTGTGGTGGGAGAAATCGGCGATGTCAAACAGTGGGCGGCCGATGTGCCTACCGGAGAGCAGTTCTACATTCCCTCGGGCCAAACCAAAGCCGACGCCGGATCATTTGCTCCACCCGGCATGCTCACGGGCAATGCCGGTTCCATCGTGCTGCGCGGCCAACTGCCGCCCGAGCAAATGACGGAATCCCTCCGCGATATCGTGCACTCCATCGACCCTCAGCTCCCGCTCACCCAAATCGAATCCATGGATCGCGTGGTCTCGGAGGTTCAGGCGCCACGCCTCTTCAACACGGCGATCATCTCCGCGTTTGCCGGTGCGGCCGTCCTGCTGGCGGTGCTCGGCATCTACAGCGTGATCGCGTTTTCGACGGCGTTGCGCGGTCAGGAAATGGCCATCCGGCTGGCGCTCGGGTCGCGGCGCTCCAGCGTCATGCGGCTGATTCTCGTTTCCGGCGCTAAACTGGGCCTCGCCGGCTGCGGTATCGGCGCCATCGCTGCTGTCTTTGCCACTCGTCTGCTGCGCTCGCTCCTGTTCCAGGTTGATTCGCTGGACCCGATCGTCCTTGTGGGCGCGACCGCCTCCATTCTCATGCTCGCAATCGTGGCCTCGGTTATTCCCGCCTATCGCGCGGCTGCCATATATCCCATGGAGGCGCTACGCACTGAGTAGCCCGCCAATGTTCAAGGGGAAGCTTCCCGACGGCGCAGGTGATGGTGAATCCGGCGGACCTCGTCAAGGTCGCCATAGAACGGCTCGCAATAAGAATAATGAGGATAAGCGACAATGCAGCTAAACCTCGAAAAGCGGCCGACAGGACCTCCAAAATCGGGAGAAAATCCGGAAATCGTCGTCGACGTCGCCTTGAGGGAGCGTTTTCCCGCCTGCAGTGCCCCTGGCGGCTGGTGCAACGAGTGCGTTCTTCGGGCTCCGGGCTCCATTACCCAGACCACAATGGAGACGATCTTGAAAATGTCCAGCGGTATCCGGCCGGCATCCTGGTCTAACTATAGCCGGAGCTCCGGATCGTTCGAGCCGCTCTATCCTTATTATCATTATCAGGGAGCCGTATCGGGTGGCCCTGGTTCTGGGAAGAGGGAAGCTGGCGAAGATCGAAGTAGCCTTATCGAACCGGGAGGATACCGGGTGCAGCTCCTCGGTGAGCAAGTGCGCAAGGATAGTGCCTCGCGGCCTCGACACCCGCGCGGCCAAGTTCGTTTCTCGCCTCTCCGAGTTTCAGATCAAACAGCAGATGTTGCAGTGGGAATCGACGAGGTGCGGGCTGAAGAGAGGCACTGAAGGCGGAGGCGGCAAAGGAGCGCCGGCGCCGTGTGGAAGGGAACTCGCTGGTTGGCGAAAGGGAGGACGAATTGGCGGCCGACCAGATGCTGGTAGTGCCGAGGCCGGCATGGACAAATTCTTTCAGTGGGCGGCGGGCCAGCCGCGCCATCTCGCGCGAGTCGGTGCAAGGCTACCTCACCTGGCTCGGGGAAATGAAGTTCTCGCCCTCGACTATCAATCAAGGCCTGGCGGCGATCCGAAAACATGGGACGGAAGCGCAGCCTGTGGCTATGTCGACAGCGAGACCGCGCAAGCGATGGTTACGGTTGCCGGCGTGAGCCGAAAGGGCAGGCGGCTGGGGCGGTGGCTGGCATGGGAAGAAGCCCGGACATTATTAAAGACGGCAGACCCGCACAGCATTCGCGGAATGCGGGACCGGGCGCTGCTGGCGGTGCTGGTCGCCTGCGCGCTGCGCCGCGGGGAATTGTCGCGCATGAACTGCGAGCATCTCGCGCTGCGCGATGGCCGCTGGGTGTTCTGGATTTCTTGGGAAAGGGAAATAAGACGCGATCGGTGGCGGTGCCGCTGTGGGTGGAGCAAGCAATCGATGGGTGGCTCGAGACGGCGGGAATTGAGAACTTCCGCGGCAGCCGCAGGGCAAGTATGCCTATGTGTTGTGCATTCCGTGGCAGAGGGAAGCCTCGGCTGGTAACGCAAAACAATAGCTGGTAGATCGAGCGGAGTGGACATTCGTTCTATTCTGGACTCACGCTCACCACTCGTTGCAGCTTGATGTCTGCCGAAGAACTTCCTATTCTCACGTTCAACTGGTCGGGTTCCACTTGAAACGCGCCTCGGGCAGAATCCCAGTAGCCCAGAGCACCGGCTCTCAGCGACAAACTGACCGTCTTCGTCTCGCCGGGTTGCAGCGCAACGCGTTTGAATCCTTTCAGTTCTTCGATCGGCCGATCCACCTTCGAGTTCACGTGTGCAATGTACATTTGGACGACTTCGTCTCCCGCCCGCGATCCAGCGTTCCGAACATCGACGCTCACGGCGATCTCGCCATTGCGCGTGAGCTGGTCGGCGCTCGTCCGGAGATTGGAATAGGCAAACATTGTGTAGCTCAAGCCGTAACCGAACGGATAGAGTGGCTTCTGGCGAAAATACATATAGGTGCGTCCATGGCGGAGGTCGTAGTCCATCATGGGCGGCAGCTGTTCGAGCGACATCGGCCACGTCACCACTAATCGGCCCCCGGGATTGTAATCGCCGAAAAGCACGTCAGCCAAAGCGTTTCCTTCCTCCTGGCTGTTGTGCGCCATGTGGAGGATCGCAGGTGCATGCTCCTCAGTCCACTGTATGGCAAACGGAAAGCTGGAAATCAGGACGACTACCGTTCTCGGATTTGCGGCCAAAACTTGTTTCACCAGGTCTTCTTGCTCCAGGGTGATGGATTTCCGATCGATCGCTTCTTTTCCATCGCTGGGCAGCGGACACTTGGCCCAGCCTGCGTTGCAGGTGGGATGATTACCGACCACCACGATCGCGACTTCGTCGGCACGTGCAATCTTGACTGCTTCTCCCCCCGAATTGTCATGCGCGAAGTCCAGCCTGGTCCCGGCACCGAGTTTGTTCTTGATTCCCTGGAACGGGCTAACGGTATACGGTGGCGTGCCGCTGTACCAATCGAGCGCCACCTGATCGGCATAGGGCCCAATCACCGCCACCGATTTCAGTTTGTTCCGATCGAACGGCAATAGTGGGCGGCGCGGGTTCTTCAAATGCACATTCTTCAACGGATCATTCTTTAGCAACACGATCGATTCCTGCGTAATCTTCCGGGCGAGGGTTTTGTGCTCCTCGTTGTCCCACGCCGGAGCCGTCCCTTTGATTTTGCTGTAGGGGACGAGTTCCGGAGGATCGAGCAGGCCGAGCCGGATCATTACGCGGTACACTCCGCGCAGATTTTCATCGATCTCGGAAGCATTGACCAGCTTGTTATCCACCGCTCCGTTTGCACCTTGCCGGTACCGGTCCAGAAACTGATTGATGCCCGCGTGAATGGCTCCGGCGGTCGCCTGATTGATCTCGGGAAAATATTTGTGCTGCGTGACCATGTTGGTGAGCGCGCCAGCGTCGGTACAGATGATTCCGTCAAATCCCCATTCGTGCATAGTGATGTCACGAAGGATTGGTTGGGCGGCCATAGGAATTCCGTTGTAGGCGTTGTAGGCCGTCATGTAGGCGCGCGAGCCCCCTTCGATCACGCCCATGCGGAATGGTAGGGAGTAGTATTCGCGCAACAAGCGCTCGTCGAAATTGGAAGAAGACCCGCCGCGGCCATCTTCATTGCTGTTGGCCAGGAAGTGCTTCATGAGCGACGCCGTCAGCCAATAGTGGGGATCGTCACCCTGCAGGCCGTGCACGAACGCAACTGCCATGGTTCCGGTGAGGTAGGGATCTTCGCCGTAGGATTCTTCGCCGCGCCCCCAACGCGGGTCGCGCGCCAGATCGGCGTTGGGCGCACGGATCACGATGCCCTCCCGACGATGTTGTTCGCCTCTGGAATTGGTGGTGTGCAGGTCTTCGCTCTGAAAAATATAGCGGGCTTCATAGCCCTCGATGGCTGCAGCCTTTTGCAGCAGATCCGGATCCCAGGTTTCGCCGAGCCCTACGGACTGCGGAAACTGGGTGGTCGGCAGCGGCTTAAGGCCGTGTCCCTCCCACCCGCCGGGGCCACCGTAGGCGACGCCGTGCAGACCCTCGATGTGGTCCGACCCGTGAATACCCAGGCGTGGTACGTCAGGGTTTGTACTGAGCGCGCTGATCTTTTCCTCGGGGGTCATCAAGGAGAGAACGATGTTGTCGATGCGAACCTCGACCGGCAGGCTGGGATTCTGAAAGGGGTATTGATACTGCTGAGTCCAGGCAAGCGTAGACGTAAACAGGGCCAAAGCGAGGGACAAACGCGCCTTCATCGATCTTCTCCGGTTATCATTTTTCCGTCAGTGGGTATCGAGAGCAACGGCGACTCCGTAAGGAGGCAGGTCAACTGGGTCTGCTTCCTGCCATCGAGCATCAACTCCATGGAATGCGGCAGAGTTCGAGCCGGCGTCTGGGCCGACGCCGCGATCGAAAAAAACGAGGGCCAGACATGAGACGGTTCGGCCGGGAAACAGCGTCGACATGGATGGCTCCAGTTTGATTCGACTGCAGGGCGTGTTGCTATGGCATGACAATAATCTGCTTTCCTGAATACTGCACAACCTTGTCCGAAGTATCGGAAAGGGCGATGCCGACGCCGTGATTCTCGCCCACGAATACGACGTGGAACGTGCGGCTGGCCAGCATTCCAGGAAACTCTCCTTGCCGGTCGCCGATGGTCAGAGTGTGCTTCGCGTCATCCCAGCGAAAAATGATTGTGGCGTGCATGCCGTGTTCATAATTGTAGTTGTCGTTCTCGTCTTCGTAGAGCGTGAACGTCCCCTGTGCGCCCCGGTAGACGCGCAATTCGATCGGATCGGCGGGCTTTTCCGTCGACCACTCGACATCGGGCCCGAAGGGAACGATGGAGCCGGCGCGAATGAAGAGCGGCAACTCATTGAGCGGTGCGTCGGCGGTGAGCTCGCGCGGCCCATCGATGGATGTGCCATTCCAGAAGTCGTACCACTTTGCATCCGGGAGGTAGACGCGGCGGCTGGTAGCTCCCGGCTCGGTTACCGGATTCACGAGAAACGCAGGGCCGTACATGAATTCATCGCCCGTATTCTCGGCGCCTACATCGGTTCTAAAATCCATCACCAGCGGACGCATGGGTGTATAGCTCTCGCTCGTCGTCTTCCACGCGAGCGAGTAAGTGTAGGGCAGCAGACGATAACGCAAACGATCGAAGCTGGTGAGAATCTTCTGCGCATCCTGTCCGTACGACCACAGTTCGTTCTGGTCGGTCTTGCGCGTTCCGTGCACCCTCAGGATCGGGTTGAACGTGCCGTACTGAAACCAGCGTACGAACAGTTCGCGATACTCCGGATCGTCGGGATCGCCTGAAACAAAGCCGCCAATGTCGGTGGTCCAGTAAGGAATTCCCGAGAGAGCGAAATTCAGACCGGCGGGAATCTGGCGACGATAGCTGAACCAGTCGGAGTTGATATCGCCTGACCATGCGGTGACGGCGTTGCGTTGCGATCCGGCGAAGGCGGAGCGCGAAAGAATGTAAACGCGACTCTTGTCGGACGCGGCGCGCTGGCCATCGTACACCGCTGCGGTGTCCAGCAAGGGATACGCGTTCAGGTATCGATTACCGCTGCCGATTGCAAGGTTATGCCCCAACAGGACATTTTCTTCCTGGCCTTCCGTTTCCGGCTCGGTCGTATCCATCCACCAGGCATCGACACCAAGGCTGAACAGGCCTTTGTCCACCTGGTCCCAGTAGAATTTGCGGGCTTCGGCGCTGGTCGCGTCGTAGACCGCCATGGCATCGGTGTGATAAGGCGGCTTGGCGAATTTGAACTTGTCGATGAACCAGCCCTTCTTATCCATGAAGTCGTAATTGGCCGATCCCGGTTCGAAAAAGGGCCATATGGAAATCATGAGGTGGAAGTTCTCGCGGTGCAGTTCGTCGACCATGGCCTGGGGGTCGGGATAGTTCTTGTTGAAGACGAATTCGCCCTTGCGCTTCCACCAGAACCAGTCCTGCACGATATTGTCGGCGGGGATGTGGAGTGCACGATACTTGCGGGCCACGCCAAGAATCTCTTCCTGCGATTTGTAGCGGTTCTTGCACTGCCAAAAACCATAGGCCCACTTGCCGAACAATGGCGCTTGCCCGGTGAGTTCGCGATAGGCGGCGATGATCTTATCGAGATCAGGGCCGTAGAAGAAGTAGTAGTCGATGACGTCGGCTACTTCCGAGCTGATGTAAAGATAATTGGCAAATCGGTTATTGAAACGACTTCGGGAGTCGTTGTTCCAGAAAATACCGTAGCCGTTGCTCGACACGAGAAAAGGCACGGCGATGTTGGTATTGTCCTGAGAGATGTCTACTGATTCGCCGCGGTAGTTCCACACTCCGGCCTGATGCTGGCCTAGTCCATAGAAAGCTTCGCGGGAGCCGTAGATATTCACAAAAGACTCGGCACGATAGGCGTTCTCGCCATTTACCTTCACCGGTGTGAGCTTTCTCGTGGCTTCCTGCACGAGTTGCTTGCCGGCAAGATCGAGATAAGTAATGGCACCGTCCTTGCGAGTAACGTGAATCTTCAGTTGCGAGGTGGTGAGCGTGACTTCGTCGTCGTTGGCGTTGTCCTGCACCGTGAACTTCGTAGCTGGCCAACTCGTCTTGATGACGACGGGATCGGCACCTCTCGCCGGGAAAGACCCAGCCGGAAAGTAGAGCACATGGATGATCGAGTCTGAGCAGATCTGCAGCTGGAGCGTCCCAGATCTCATGGTGAAGATCACACCAGCGGCTTGCGGTTGGACTGCAACCACGGGGTTCATTGGTGCCCATTGTGCGATTGCAGATGACACGAGCCCAAAGGCGAAAAGCACCGCCAGGAAGGCGCAGGGAACAAAGGCATTTTTTTCTCGCATATTACGAAGGCCTCGGGGAAATCAGGTTCGTGGATCTGTAGCTTGCGATCCGAAGAGAACACTGGAAACAGATCATGCCAGGAGCAGGATGCTCTGAGGAAGCTGCTGAGGCGAAGCGCCACACCCATAATATGCCGCCGAGTCGACGAGTCCCGGTTGGGCTCGGTCGCAGTGAGACACGAATCGGAAAACCACTCATCGACCAACTGATTCCGGACCAAGACCGGTTTCGAAACCCCGTTATTCTGGTCGAAGTATTCAGCCTCAACGTCGCACCAGCCTGGCGCACTACCAAAGCGAGCTTGGCGATGCACGGTTGGGTGGTCTGCGGGCACGCAACCGCTTTACCGCCCGAAGCGCTCTCCCACGGAGTCTTGTCCACGGGGATATGACCTTGCAGTTCCATGGACTCCGCCTCGCTTCGATAGAGATAGTTTCCAACACGGCTGTTCGAATCGGGTATGCGGCCAGAGGGCAGAGCGTGTGGCTTGTGTCAAGGCGCGACGAATTATAGCACCGTCAACGTACACGGAAAACGAAAGTAGAATCGCGCGGTTGACTCCGAGCCACGGGTTCCATCGGGGCCAAGCCGCGAGTGGCTCAATCGGCAGCGGGCAATGACTCTCAGGAGCCGATGATTTCGCGGGTCAGGATAGAATGAAAACGCGGCTTATGAGCGTGACTAGGAATAATGACGAAACATAGGCGCGGTATGCGACTGATCGCGGAACTGGCTGACGTTTCGATCGGAACGGTAGATCGGGCCCTGCATGGGCGCGCCGGAATCAACCAGTCCACCCGCCAGCGAATTCTTAAAATTGCGGAGCAAATAGCGTATACGCCGAATCTGGCGGCTCGGGCTTTGTCGGTCTCGAAGGCTAGCGCCCGAATCGGGGTTTGCATCCCTCGGGAAATCCACTTTTTCTACGATCAACTCTGGAGTGGAGTGCTGGACGAAGCTCGCAGTGTGTCGCCGCTGGGGATCCAGTTTGTAAACCGGCCGGTTCACGCTCTGGGGGAGGCGGACACGGAAGCGTTTAAAGAACTCGCGGAGAGCGGAGTCGACGGAATTATTCTGACGGCGGGAAATCCGCAAGGTCTCAAGCCCTTGATTGACGATGCGGAACAGAAAGGGATTCGGGTAGTTTGCGTGTCCACCGACGCCCCCGAAAGCCGGCGGTCGAGCATCGTTTGTGTAGAGCCCAGATTAAATGGCCGTCTGGCAGGGGAGTTGATGGGCAAGTTTGTACCGCCGGGCTCTAAAGTGGCCGTCGTTGCTGGCATGTTGTGCGCCGAAGATCATCGGCAGAAAACCGCCGGGTTCTCGGAAGCATTTCCGCGGCACTGCCCCGGAGGCCAGATCGCCAGTGTTATCGAAGGACACGAGGACGAAGACGAGAGTTTCCAGAAGACGTTTGATCTTCTGGGACGGGTTCCGACGCTTGCCGGACTTTATGTGAATACGGTGAACTGCCTGCCCGTATGCCGCGCCCTGGGCGCGCGCGGCCTAGCGGGAAAAACCAAGTTAATCACCACAGACCTGTTTGCGGAGATGGCTCCCTATTTTGAAAAAGGGACAATTACGGCGTCGATCTACCAGCAGCCACATCGCCAGGGCCAAATGGCGGTTCGGCTGATGGCAGACAACCTGACCAGCAAGGTACCTTTTCCGACAACGATCCACCTCAGCCCCGGGGTGGTGATGTCCTCCAACCTGCATCTTTTTCGGGAGATAAGACTGGCAGGCGGGAAGTTTGACGATTCCACCCTCGGCCCCCTGAATCGTGCCCCGGCCATTCGCAAGGCGCAGAGATAAGATTTTCCTCAGCCAACAAGTGTGACGGGGCGGTTCATGACCTGCTTGCCCGGCCCATCGCGGTTCGCTGAGCTCCAGGTTTCTCGTCTGAAAATCGGATAGAACCTACTCACGAATCTTCATATTCACGAATCTTCTTGACAAGCTCGAAGCACATAGACTAAAACTCTCCACCGAGTTGCGAACGTGTACGCGCACGGTGCTCCACAAAACAGTGCTCCACAAAAGGTCTCGCAGTAAAGTGCGGAACTCGGGAACCTTATCTAAGGGCCGGAGGCCAGCCATGGTTCATTCCTCGTCGAATGCTTGCAATGGTCGTGTTCTTAATGTGGTGAAGCGCTATGGCGTGCGCCATCTCGTGGTTCTTGGCGGGCTGCTGGTCGTTGCTCTGCTGCTGGGCTCAACTCCGCCGCTCGAGGCGCAGATCACAGCCACCATCTCAGGAACCGTTTACGATACCAGCGGAGGCGTGGTTGCCGGCGCAAGTGTGAACCTGCGGAATGAGGCAACCGGCGAGACGCGGGGCACTGTCACCAACGGAGACGGCGTCTTTGTTTTCCCGGCGCTGCTCATCGGCAGCTATACCGTCGAGATTCAAGCCAAGGGGTTCAAGAACCTCACCCAGACCGGCATCGCACTGAGCGCCGCCGAGTCGCGCAAGCTCACCGGCCTGAACCTTGAGGTCGGTGGGACTCAAGAGACCGTCACGGTTGAGGTAAGTGCGCAGATTATCCCGACCGAAAACGGGTCCAGAGCCGACGTGCTCGAAGCCGAGGACATTGAGAACCTCGCCCTTGGCAGCCGTGATCTCTCTGAGTTGCTCAAGGTGCTTCCCGGCGTAACCCAGGCGCCGAACGGCATCGGCAGTGCTCCAGACTTTAACTTCGCCAATGCCTTCGCCGGCGCCGGTAGCGTTGTCGGAAACGGCCTGAACGCCAACGGCGTTCCCAACCGCGGCGGCACTGCCGAAACCGTGGACGGGGTTGACATCAACGATCCCGGGTGCAATTGCAACTCCATCGCTACCGTCAACCCGGATATGACGCAGGAAGTTAGTGTGCAGACCTCCAACTTCGGCGCCGACGCAGCCTACGGTCCGGTGTTGATCAACAGCCTCAGCAAGTCTGGCACCGCGCAGTGGCATGGGGAGGGCTACTTCTACGCCCGCAACGACGCCCTGGATGCCAACGACTGGCAGAGCAACCATACCATCCCCATAACCCCAAAGGGAGGAGCCCATTATTACTATCCGGGCGGTAACGTCGGTGGGCCCATACCGTTCACCCACAAGAAGCTGCAAGTCTGGGGTGGATACGAGCGCTATCTGCAGAATCTCGGCAATACGAACCGGCTCGAATCCTACATTCCCACGCCCGACATGATGGGCGGCAACTTCGGGCCGACTGCTGCGAACCTTGCGTTCTGCAACGGCAACTACGGCAGCTTAGGACCGACGCCAGTGACCGGGAACAGTTGCAACGATCTCACCGGCACCATCTTGCCCAATGGCCAACCCGTCACCAACAGCATCATTCCCAAGCAATTCATCAATCCCGGAGCCCTTGCCCTTTCCAGCTTCTGGCCCACGCCCAACGTCAATCCGGCAACTACGCCCGGGGAATACAACTACGACCAGGTCATTCCCGGCACCCACGACGGCTGGCTCTATCGCGTGCGTGTCGATTACCACTTTAGCGACCGCACCTCGGCGTACATCTCCTATCAGCAGGGATATGACACGGCACCCTCGCAGGGCAACGGCGCCCACATCTACTGGACGCCTTCGAACTCCATCCCGTATCCTGGCGGCGGCCTGTATTCCAGCGAATACAGCAAGGCGCTCACCGGCCACTTCGTTCACATTTTCACGCCCACTCTGACCAACGAGGCTATCGCCAGTTGGGGATATGGGAACTTCCCCGTCGGCCCCAAGAATCCCAGCGCCGCCTTCCGCAGCACGCTGGGATATCCCGCCAGCTACGGTACGGTGTTCAATACGGGCGCCAAAGTGGTTCCCTCCTACACCACACCCAACACCACGTCCAGCTTCCCCGACTTCTCGCAGCAGGACATCTTCGAACCCTCCGGCTTGTACAAGGTCCGGAAAGAGATGCCGGCATTCGCCGACAACCTCATCAAGGTCTGGGGGACGCATACGGTCAAGGTTGGCGGCTATGCTGAAAATGTGGGCAACATCCAGGGCGCCGACGAATCGCCGAACGGCTCCATCGGCAGCAGCAGCTTCGGCGGAACGCTGAACAAAAACCTCATCACGGGTAATATTGTCGGTTCGCCCAACAACCCCACAGCCAACTTCCTGATGGGCATTGCCACCAGTTACACGGAGAACAGCGCCTCTCCGGTGAGCGACATGGCTTACCAGACGCTGGCGTTCTACGTCGACGACTCCTGGAAGGCGACCCATCGCCTGACGATCGAATACGGCATCCGCTTCGATCACATCGGGCACTGGTATGACCGTGCTCAGAACGGCGAAGCCGTCTTTATTCCCAGGCTGGTGCAATCCGACTTCGCCTCCGGGAAGCTGGATCCGGGCGTCTACTGGCACGGCATCGACCCTGGTATTCCAAACAGCGGACAGCCGGATAAAATCTTCTACGCCGACCCCCGCTTTGGTATTGCTTACGACATGTTCGGAACTGGCAAAACGATCCTCCGCGGGGGGTATGGGATATATCGCTTCAGCGACCAGTACAACGACTACACTTCCGCGTTGACCACCGCACAAGCGATCCTGGGCTATAACTCACCCGGAAGCACCAACGTCTTCCTCAGCCAGTTTGGCAGTGCTACACCGCCTGCGGCGAACCAGACCACGTGCTGCGTCGGTTCGATCAACGCGCTTGATCCGACGGACTCCAAGATTCCTTACACCGCCTCGTGGAATCTCACCATCTCTCAGCAGATGCATTGGAACTCCCTGCTCGAGGTCGCCTACGTCGGCAACGACAGCCAAAACCTGGTCATGGGTGGCGAAAGCATCTCGGGAAGCGGCTTTAGCGAGTACACTAACCGGAACAAGATCCCGCTGGGTGGCTTCTTCAAGCCCGATCCCGTCACTGGCTTGATAGCCACCAACCCGGAGAATGTAACCTCAACCTGCGCTGGCACTGTCTGCAATAAGACTGCTGATTACCGACCTTTCGGCGGCATATACGGCGATAACACCATCGACGTCATCAACAACGCTGGCTACGGCAACTATCACGGCTTACAGGTAAGCTGGGTTAAACGTTCAAAGCACGTCAATTTCAACGCCAACTACACCTGGTCCAAGACGCTGGGCACTGGCCTGCAGATCAATTCGTTTGCGCTCCGCCCCAACTACGGAGTGGCAGCGATCGATCGTCCGCAGGTCGTCAACCTCTCCGGTTCCTACAACTTTGAGCGGCCCTACCATGGAGGAAACTTTGTCCTCGGCGGTGTCGCCAACGGTTGGACCATCTCGAACATCACCACCTGGCAGGAAGGCGGCAACCTGCAGGCCACCAACAACCCCAACTTCGGCCTGAACCTGCAATACACCACCAACAACGGAGTTCCAATCCCGGCCCAAGGACTGAGCGCGGCCACTTACTACGGTACCCCTGCCCAGGACAACGGGCAAAACAGCATATTAATCATGCCGGTGCCCAGCAGCAGTTCGCTGAAGTACACCAGCTTCTCCGCGCCCGCCATTGGTACCTTTGGAGGAGAGCATTTTCCGTACTACCACGGCCCCGGATACTTTGACTCGGATCTGGCGCTCTTCAAGACTTTTCATATCCATGAGCAACAGAACGTCAGGTTCGAGGTCCAAGCCTTCGACTGGCTCAATCGCCCGCTGCCGCAGTTCAGCAACAGCAGCCAGATAACCTTGCACTATAATGCCGACCTCGCAACCAAGGCCATAACTGTGAATACCGCCAGCTATCCTAGCGGCAACCCCAACAACTTCGGCATTATGGACCAAAAGGCGGGCCCTCCAACCCAACGCATCTTCGAACTGTCGGTGAAGTACATGTTCTAGCCTTCCGTTTGGAGAGGAAGCCGCAGATCGCGTGTCCCCCTTCTTTAGGGCGCGCATCTTGATCGGATTTTCCCGCTTAATCTCGCGCCAGGTGGCTTCGCTGCGCTGGTGATTGCCCGCGCGAATTCCGCCCGGCGCTTCGCTATAATCGACTCCAATGAACGAAGGAGCAAACGCGCGCTCCCGCTTTGAGCCTGGAGGGAAGGAGATCGGGACCGGAGTCTCGCTGGGGTCGAAATCCTCCGCACGCAGGCTCGTGGTGCTCAGCCTGCCACTCCTCTTCCTGCAGTCCCTTGGCGCTCTGTTTGTTCAAGCGCAGGCCGCGACCACGGGCGCCTCAACTGCGCAGGCCTTACAGTCTTACTACGAAGCCGCGCAGACCTTCCAGGAGAAGGGCGACTTTAAGCGGGCTTCGCTGCAATTCCAAATATTCATTGCCGATGCTCTCGACCATCTGGGGGTCACTCGCGCAAGCATCGGCGACTACGCCAAATCTGCCTCCCTCTTCAATGAGGCGCTGCACTTAGCGCCCAACAATTACACGATACAGCTCGATTATGCGGAAGCAGCATTGGGGTCAAGAGACTTGCCCCGGGCAAAGCTGCTGGCTGAGAAGGTTGTGGCCGCCGAACCGGGGGATGCCCGGGCACACCGGATTTTAGGACGAGCGCTTCTCCAGTCCGGAGAGAACGAACCGGCCAGGAAAGAGTTAGAGAAGGCAGTTGCCATCGAGCCGGATTTCGCGAATGGGTACGCCTTGGCCTCAGCACACCTGGCCCTCAAGGATAAGGAGCGAGCTGCCATTATCTTTCGCGAAATGCTGGCATCCTTTGGAGACAAGGCCGCAGTGCACATGCAATTCGGTCTGGCTTACGGAGAGGCTGGATTCTCCGAAGAGGCCATTCGGGAGTTCCGGAGGACGATACAGGAGGATGCGAAGTTTCCCGGCGCGCACTATTCACTCGGCGCTTCCTATCTCTTGAGCATGGGCGAGATCGACTTTCCCCAGGCCGTGGTGGAGTTTCAGAAGGAATTGCAGGTTAATCCCGACGACTTTCTTTCCCATGCGCAGCTTGGGTATGTTGCGCTGAATCAGCATCGTCCGCAGGATGCGGAACGCGAACTCACCCGTGCCGCAGCATTGAATCCTACAGCCGCGGACGTGTTCATGTGGCTGGGGCAGCTCTATGTCGAGACCGGCCGGATGGCGGACGCGGAAGCGGCGCTGCGCAAGTCCATCGCATTGACCTCTGACGTCTCTCACAATCATTACCAGGTGCAGAGGGCACACTATCTGCTGGCGCGTGTCCTGTTGCAGACCAACCATGAGGAAGATGGTAAACGGGAGATACAGATATCCCAGGAACTGTTAAAGCTGAGTGCTCCTCAAAGCCAGGACCGGACAAACGCCGTGTCGGGAAACGACTTGGGCAAAGATGTCCAGTGGAGAAACGGCAAGAGCCTTGCCCAGCTTGATCCGCAGGGCTTGAGCGATGCAGAAGCCGCTGAGAAGCAGCTAGGCCCGGCGATCGCGGACGGCTATAACAATATTGGCGTGACTGCAGCCACCAACAGCGACTACGCGGAGGCGTGCGATTTTTTCGAGAAAGCCGGGGAGTGGAACCCCGCGCTCGATGGTCTTGACTATAACTGGGGCAGGGCGGCATATTCCGGTCACCTGTACGCCGAGGCGGTGGCGCCGCTCTCCCGGTATGTGCGATCGCATGCCGACGATGACGCAATGCGCTCCGCCCTCGGGATAAGCCTTTTTCTTTCGCATGATTATGGTCGCGCTGTGAAGGCGTTGGAGCCGATTGCATCTCGAGACGGGGCAGCTCCTGCGCTCGCATTTATGTATGCGCAAGCGCTCGTGGAAACAGGAGAATACGACGGCGGGATCGCCCGGCTGAGGGCGCTGACTGCGAATGATCCGCAGAAGTCTCTTTACCATCGTGCGCTGGGAGAAGCTCTGACGCGCAGGCAAGATTATTCCCAGGCCACCGAGGAATTGCGGACGGCGCTCCAAATCGATTCTTCAGATATCGAGGCGAAATACTATCTCGCGCTCACGCTCATCCAACTGCGGCAAACGGGGGGTGCGCAGGGGCTTCTGAAAGAAATCGCTCAGTCTGGATCGAAGAATCCCGATGTTTATTATCAGCTCGGTAAGTTGCAACTTGAAGGGGCAGATGCCAAGTCTGCGATTCGCACCCTCCAGGAGGCGATCGGATTGAGTCCCGGGGATGAGTTGATTCATCAGGCGCTGGCAGCGGCCTATCGACAGGATTCCCGCCCCGAAGACGCTGATCGCGAGATGAGGCAAGCCGAGGCGATCCACAATTCACATGGATCCGCGATTGAATCATCCCATCGGGATTGAACCCCTGCGCGTTCGCGTGACGCGCCCGGCCCTCGTGGATGCGGGCCGGTGGCAGCTGTCCATGCGCAGTCGCCGCATCTATGGTGGGCTCAGGCTAATAAGCGCCTGCGGCTTGCTCATGGGGATGACTCTTCTTGCGACTCAGCAGACTCCAAACTCAGCGCCGATACGGTTTCATGATATCGCCAGCCACGCCGGCCTCACCACGGTCCCGTACTCTTCCCCTGAAAAGCGCTATCTGGTCGAGATGATGGGTGGAGGTGTTGCCCTGTTTGATTGCGACAACGACGGCAAACTTGACATCCTGGTGGTGAATGACTCTACCGTCGACCGATATCTGCAAGGCGGCGATGCGATGGTTACCCTCTACCATCAGGACGCCAACCTCCACTTTACCGACATAACCCAGCAGGCTGGACTTACTACCCGAGGCTGGGGCATGGGTGTTGCCATTGGAGATTTCGATAATGACGGCCTCCCTGACATCTACGTGACAGGGTACGGCCATAATGTGCTGTACCGCAACCTTGGGGGCTGCAAGTTTCAGGATGTAACCGAGCGGGCGCATGTGCGGGGTGGAGGATTCAGCGTGGGTGCCGCGTGGGCCGATTACGATCGGGATGGCTCTCTCGATCTGTTTGTGTCCCGCTATGTGAATTCCGACATCCACCGCTTGCCGCAGCCGGGATCAAGCGCCTTCAACTACCAGGGTCTGCAAATGGAAGTGCCGGTATCGGAGGGGCAAACGGATATCCTTTATCATAACCGTGGCAATGGCACATTTGAAGACACGTCGGAAAAGGCGGGCGTCAGCAATCCCGACAAACGTCTGGGCATGGGCATTGTGTGGGGCGATTACGACAACGATGGCTGGCCAGACCTTTTCGTGACCAACGATATGGGCCCGAATTTTCTCTATCACAACCGGCATGACGGAACGTTTGAGGACGTCGGCCTTTTTTCCGGAACCGCACTGAGCAAGGAAGGCAGGGCCATGGGCAACATGGCTGCTGATTTTGCGGATATCGATCACGACGGAAACCTCGACTTGCTGATTACCCGCTACGGGTACCAGCCCATGAGCCTCTACTGGAATCAGAAGTCCCGGGGATTCACGGATATTACGTGGGACTCGCACCTCGGCCGCGATCCTTACTCTCCCGTGCGCTGGGGTGGCGGATTCGCCGATTTCGATAATGATGGCTGGCCCGACATTCTTGTGGCCAACGGCAACGTGACCGCTCTCGTCGACTCGTTGCCGCACGAACTCAAGTACCGCGAGCCGCTCCAACTCTTTCGCAATAACGGAAACCGCACTTTTACAGATGTTTCCGGCCTGTCTGGATTGAACCAGGGCCAGTTGCAGTCTCGCCGGGGCACAGCCTTCGGCGACATCAACAATGATGGAAACATCGATGTAGTCGTCTACAACGCCGGCGGGCCACCTTCGCTATTCCTGAATGAGACGCGGAACTCAAATCACCGCGTTCTATTTCGCCTGGTAGGGATGACGAACAACAAAGCCGCCATTGGTGCGCGGGTTATTGTTTCCACAGCGTCGATGGAGCAGATGGATGAAGTGCGCGGCGGAGGCAGCTATCTGTCATGCAACGATGAACGTCTGCACTTCGGACTGGGCGGCGATGCGGTAATGAAGCGCGTCCAGATTCAATGGCTGAGCGGTCTGAAAGAGGAACTGAAAAACATTCCCGCCGACGCCATTTACACCATCATCGAGGGCCAGGGCATCAAAGAGACCACCAAACTCACTCCGCCAGCCAAGTAGCTCTTAGCGTGGTTTTCAAGTCTTCTCCTATCGCGCGGCGGGAGGGCTTACCGAAACTTCAGGGAAGGCGCTCGGAAGCCAACGGGATCTTCTCGCGAATTCCGCTGCCTTCCGCGATTGTATAGATGAAGTCTGCGGCCATTTGCTTGTAAGTTTCCCGCTTACCGCTCGGCCAGTCAATCTGCACCGAATCCATTGCGGTATGCGCCGCAAGGCCGAAGTGCAGACGAAGATCGTTTTGAGAAAGGTAGCTTGAACCGCCGCGAACCTCGTTGAACTGCACCAGCTCGCCAGCCGTCACGGTGACGCGAGCCCCTATTGCGGCCTTGTTGCTTTGAGTGCCTACCAAATGAAACAAGGCTGCGTGGCCTGCGTTCTGTGTACGGTTAATCAATAACGTTGGCGGCCCGTCTATATTCAGGATAAGTACATCGATCTTCCCATCGTTGTTTACATCTCCAAATGCGGCGCCTCGCCGGGAGAGCAGAGGCAGTTTCTCCAGCCCTGAATCCGACGTCGTATCGCTAAAGGTGCCATCGTGATTGTTTCGAAATAGCTGCACGGGTTCGGCATAATGCCCTGCACCTGCCACGGAATCAATCTGCGGATAAACGTGTCCATTCGTGACCAGCAAATCCGGCCAGCCATCGTTATCCATGTCGAAGAACGCCGTGCCCCATCCTACGAAGGGGTAGGTCGGCTGAGCCAGATGGGCCCGCGAACTTATATCAACGAAGCCAGATTTCCCTTGGTTCTCATATAACGCGTCGGGCTGGAATGCGTAGGTGGTTACGAAGATATCCAGTTTGCCGTCGTGATTGAAGTCGGCTGCATCTACACCCATGGATCCTTGTGCCTTGCCAAACTCGTCGACTGCGGTTCCCGAGATAAGGCTGGCATCTTCGAATGTGCCGTCATGCCTGTTGTGGTAAAGGTAGTTTGTTCCAATGTCGTTCGCCACATACAGGTCAGGCCAGCCATCATTGTCATAGTCGAGCCAGATAGGCTGCATTCCATAGGATCCCTGAGGGTTGTCTACTCCTGCTTTTTTCGAGACTTCTTCAAAGGTGCTGTCACCACGGTTGCGATATAAAAGATTCGTCTCCGCGGGCAGGCCGAGAGGGCCACATTGCACCTTGATTTGGAATATCGTGCAGGAATTCTCTTTGCTGCCGAACACGGGAAGGTGGTTCACGTCCAGGCGCACATAGCGCGCCACGAAGAGGTCGACATTGCCGTCTTTGTCGAA
>Ga0210391_10001450_pt1 | contig 21648 bp, 16 predicted proteins | sample IncBWC12OmetaG_FD_160573 | JGI IMG/M metagenome (GOLD analysis project Ga0210391, IMG submission 160573) | Forest soil microbial communities from Barre Woods Harvard Forest LTER site, Petersham, Massachusetts, United States - Inc-BW-C-12-O ...
GGTTAGATTAGCCGGAACACTACTCTGGCTAAGCTTTAAGCGGATACGACAAAACAGAAAGCTTCTTCTAGGAAAGCATAGTCGAATCAACGTCTTGAGGGTGTTGCATCGACCGGTTGAGCTGACAACGCTAACCGGAAACGGACCCACTAACTGAAATTCGATCTGCTTGACACCGGAGAATCGCCACCCTACGCTTGCCTCATGGAAATCCATCTTCCGCCTGACGTGCAAGAGAAACTCGAGCAACTCGCCGTCGAAACCGGTCGTCCGGTCACAGAGTTTGTGCAGGATGCCGTAACTGGATACCTTACGGAACTCGCGGAAGTTCGGAAGACCTTAGATAGCCGCTATGACGACATCGCCAGCGGCAGAGTGCGATCCGTCGACGGAGAGGAGGCTTTCTCGCAGTTGATCGCCAAGACGGAAGCGCAACGCAAGCGTCGCGCGTGAGCGAGTTTAGACTTCATTCCGAAGCCTTCGGAGACCTCGACGAAATCCGCGGATACGTCGCAATCGACAACCCGGACACCGCCAATTTTGTAATCTCAGAGATCTTCATCGCAATCCGCAAACTAATCCCGTTTCCGCACCAAGGACACCGCCGACCCGATTTGACCTCCAGGCCGCTTCGGTTCATTACGGTTTACGATTACCTGATCTGCTACGCCCCGGAGCAACATCCGCTACTAATTGTCGCCGTTTTGCATGGTCGCCGAAATCCTCTTATCCTCTCCAAGATTCTCGCTGAGAGGGAATAGGTGCACGAAGAATTTCCCAATATCGCGGGGAATTGCGCTTGGAAGCATCTTCACCCGCAGGTAAACTGAGCCACCATGCTGCAGCTGCATCTCACCCTGGAACTCGCCCGCCGCATCGAGAACGCCGAAGCCCGCGCCGCCATTGAAACCGCCGAACTGCTGGATAGCCAGCGCGCCGGCACGTCCGCCGCGGTCGAGCACATTGCCGGAGGGTCGGCGATCTATTGCGGCCCGGATTCGCCCGTGACGCAAGCTGTCGCGATGGGACTGGACGGCCCCGTCAGCGACCACGATATGGATCGTCTGGAAAGTTTCTACCGAACCCGCTCGGAAACGGTCCGTGTGGAGACTTGCCCGCTTGCGGACGCTTCGCTCATCACGCATTTTCGCCAGCGTGGGTATTACGCTACGGAGTTTTCCAATGTTTTCGCGGCGTCGCTGCTCGACGGTGGTTTGCCCGCGCTCTTTCGGCCGGAGCTCCCGCCCAATACGGTGATTGAAATGGTTCCGTCCGATCAACTCGATCTGTGGACCCTCACGGTCGCCGAAGGTTTCGCCGAAACCTTCCCCGTGACCAAAGAAATGTTGAACGTCATGAAGCTGTTCGCATGCGGACCGCACACGGAGTGTTATCTGGCGCTGGTCGATGGTCTGCCGGCGGCGGGCGGTACGGTGGCGATGCGTGACGGTGTGGCGGGGCTTTTTGGCGCAAGTACCCTGCCGGCGTTTCGCAATCGCGGACTGCAGACCGCGCTATTGCAGGTGCGGCTGGAGCGCGCTCGCGCCGCGGGATGCGACATTGCCGTCAGCTTGGCGCGTCCCGGCAGCCCTTCCGAGCGCAACATCGCGCGTCACGGCCTGCAGACGCTGTACACTCGCGTCAAATTTGAACGCGACTGGAAATAGCTAGCGGCCTGCCGTGCAAACCGACGTAGGACGGTTTTGCTCCGGGTTGCTTGGATGGCGAGCGCCTTTTTTTTAAAACGGTTGAGACTTTCACTTCGTGATTGAAATTGCGCGTAGGAACTTCGACCTGCGAAACCGACTATGCCTTCGCGGGATGCAGCCCCGCGTGCCGCTCGTTAATAAACGAGATGATGTCCTGCGTCGAAGTTCCCGGCAGAAAAATCTCCGCGATCCCGGATTGCTTGAGCGCCGGAATGTCCGCGCCAGGAATAATCCCGCCAACCAGCACGGTGACGTCGTCCATACCCTTGGCGCGCAGCAAGTTCATCAGCTGCGGGCAAATGGTGTTATGCGCCCCGGACAAAATGGACAGCCCAATCACATCCACATCTTCCTGCACCGCCGCGGACGCAATCATCTCCGGCGTTTGCCGCAACCCGGTATAAATCACTTCCATCCCCGCGTCGCGCAATGCCCGCGCGATAATCTTCGCGCCGCGGTCATGCCCATCCAACCCAGGCTTGGCGATCAACACTCGAATTTTCTTCTCAGGCATTCTCTGCGTCTCTCTGCGAACTCTGCGTCTTCTAAGTTATCTTGCGCCGGTGACTAGGTGATCGCCACTTCTTCATACGTCCCAAAAACATCCCGCATGGCTTCGCAAATTTCTCCCAGCGTGGCGTAGACCTTCACCGCATCGTAAATAAACGGCATCAGATTCTCCGTCCCCTTCGCGGCGTTCCGCAAGCTGTTGAGATGCTGCGTCACCGCTTCTTGCGAACGCTCCGCGCGTAATTTGCTCAGCCGCACCGCTTGCCGCCTCGCCACCGTCTCATCAATCTGCAAGATGTCCAGCGCCCGCTCTTCGGAAACATACTCGTTCACGCCGACTATAATTTTTTCGCGTCGGTCCACTTCCATCTGATAGCGGTAACTGGCCTCGGCAATCTCGCGCTGCGGATAGCTGCGTTCAATCGCTGCCACCATTCCGCCCATCGCGTCAATCTTTCGCACGTAGTCCCACGCGCCGCTCTCGACTTCGTTCGTCAAACTCTCCACAAAATACGATCCGCCCAGCGGGTCAACGGTATTTGTCACTCCAGTCTCGTGCGCGATCACTTGCTGGGTACGCAACGCCAGCGTAGCCGCAAACTCCGTCGGCAGCGCCCAAGCCTCGTCCAACGAGTTCGTATGCAGCGACTGTGTGCCGCCCAGCACCGCCGCCAGCGCCTGAATCGCGGTGCGCACCACGTTGTTATAGGGTTGCTGCGCCGTCAGGGAACACCCTGCCGTCTGAGTGTGAAAGCGCAGCGCCCAAGTGCGCGGACTCTTCGCCTTGTACCGTTCCACCATGGCCTTATGCCAAATCCGCCGCGCCGCCCGATACTTCGCTATTTCCTCAAAAAAATCGCTGTGTGCGTTAAAAAAGAAAGAAAGCTGCGGCACAAATTCGTCCACGTCCAGCCCGCGGCGCAAGCCCCACTCCACATATTCGAGGCCATCGCGCAACGTGAACGCCAGCTCCTGAATCGCCGTCGAGCCGGCCTCGCGAATGTGATACCCGCTGATCGAAATCGGATTGAATTTCGGCGTATGTTTCACGCCAAATTCAAATGTATCGATCACCAGCCGCATTGACGGCTCCGGCGGATAGATGTATTCCTTCTGCGCGATGTACTCTTTCAAAATATCGTTCTGCAGCGTCCCGGATAATTTCTTCCAGTCCGCGCCCTGCTTTTCCGCCACCGCCAGATACATGGCCCAAACCACCGCCGCCGGCGAATTAATAGTCATCGAGGTGGTCACGTTGGCCAGCGGGATCTGATCGAACAGCACTTCCATATCCGCGAGCGAACTGATGGCCACGCCGCACTTGCCAACTTCTCCTTCGCTCAGCGCGTGATCGGAGTCGTATCCCATCAACGTGGGCAAATCGAACGCCGTCGAAAGCCCGGTCTGCCCCTGCGCCAGCAAATAGCGAAAGCGCTGGTTCGTATCCTCGGCGGTTCCGAACCCTGCAAACTGCCGCATGGTCCACAGCCGGCCGCGGTGCATCGTCGAGTGAATCCCGCGCGTATACTGCGGCTCACCCGGAAAGCCCAAATCCCGCGTAGCGTCCCATCCAGCCAAATCCGCATCCGTATAAATCCTGCGAATCGGATGCCCAGAGATCGTGGTGAACGTTTTCTGGCGTTCCGGACTTTTTTCCAACGTCTTCTGCAAAGTAGTCTTTTCCCAATGTGTTTCCGCCGCGCTCGGCGTGCGAGGCGTTCCGCCGCCAGCGGAAGTTTCGTCGCTGGTGGAATTCGCGCCAAGCGACGGGGAATCGCCAGCCACCGAAGTAGCCGCTGCGCTAGCGGATAAATTGTCTTTCTTGAGTTGGTCTGCCATTGCCGCCACTTCAAATGCTATGCGAAAGATTCAGCAAGGGCAAGGAACGCCTCGTTGCGTAGCAGGGAACTCTGCGATGGAGAGATCCTCGACCGTGCGCTAAACAAACAAAGGCCGGCCCCCAAAACAAAAGAAGCCGGCCCCTAAGGAAGAAAAACATCCAAGTCTACTTCTCGCTGCTACCCCCATCACCCGAGCCAGCGGAAAAGATCTTGTCGGTTCCGATCACCTTGCCATCCCGTGTTCCGGGAATCAGCGTGTCGTGTTCAAACTGGTGCCCACCCGCGATGGTCACGCGATTGGTCTCTAGCGTTCGTCCCACGGCGCGCTCATAATTGGCCTTCGCTTCCACCAAATCGGCCAGTGCCCGCAGCTCCGTCCCTTGCGCGGTTACCAAATCGCGCTGCGTCTGAATCACCAAATACACCGTAGACGCTCCCAACTGGTATTTCTTCTGTTCCGCGTCAAACGTTTCTTGCTGCAATTGCCGCCCCTTCACCGCCGCATCCACGCGGGCACGGTCCTGCTCCAATGCAATGAACGTATTGCGGACGTCCAGCAGTGCGGCGTTCTTGATTTCTAATGTTTGCGCTTCGACTTGCCGCTTCGTCAGAATCGCGCGCACATTTGTCGCCTGAGCCGCGCGATTCCGCAGCGGCAGCGTCAGGTTTAACCCAATGGCATACTCCGGAAAATCATTGCTGAAAATCTGATTTTGCGCGTTACCGAATCCTTTATGGACTACGCCAGTTGGCGCCGCAGTCGTCGTAACCGTCGGAATATATATCGGAACTTCCGTTCCCGGCGTGGCCCCTGGAACCGACACGGGTTGCCCGTTAGCGTCCACCACGGGAATCGTGCTGGGCCCAATCGTTGTCACTTCCGGCCCCGTAGTGATGAAGTTGCCCGCCAAACCATTGCTGACGTACTGCCCGGTTAAGGTGAGCAGCGGCAGCAGCGCGTTGGCCGTGGCCTTCATATCCACTTCCGCATTCTTCAGGTTGTATATCTCTTGCAGGACGTCCGGCCGCTTGGTAAACGCCTCTTTGATCGCATCTTCGAACGATGCTGCTTCGATCGCTTCGGGGCGCGTAGGCAAATCCAGCGGAATAATCTCCACGTTAATCAAATTCGGCGCCAGCGGATTCTTGGAAATCGCGTTCTTCAGCACTTGCTCGTCCTGCAATTGCGTGGTCTGCGCCACTAGCAGGTTGCCCTGATCGCTTGCCAGCTCCGATTCCGCGCGCGTCACATCCAGCGGCGCCATCGTGCCGATTTCCAGCTGCTTCTTGTTGTCGTTGTAAAGCTTCTGCGAAACCGCCACCGCCTGTTGCTCCACTTTCACGTTTTCTCTCGCGTACACCAGTTCCCAGTACGCGGTAATCGTGTTAGTCACTGTGGTTATCGCTTGTTGCATGAACACTAGATCTGCAATTTTTCGGTTATTTTTCGCGATAATGATGTTTCGGCGATTCACTGCAAAGCAGCAGCCATTCAGAAGCTGCTGCGACACCGTCGCTGTAAGCGTCGACGTTACCTGCGGATTCAAAAGGTCTGCCGTGGGGCTGGTCGAACCGCGCGTATTGTTCCAGCTTGTGGTGAAGCTCGTTCCCGATGTGAACGCCTGCGAGTATCCAAAATTAAATTGTGACGAGTGAATCTGCTCCGCGAGCAGTGTCGACTCCCCCGTTGCACCCGTACCGGAGGTGAACGGGTTGTTGATGGGTACCGAGCCGCTGAAGATCGAAACCGCCCCAGTCAGCGCGGGATCCAGATTCTGTATCGGCAGGTTGGCGCTTGACGCGATGACGTCGGAGGCGACGCTGCCAGGGACCGCTGCAACGCTTAGAAAACCGCGCGGCGACCCTCCCGATTTCGCCAGCAGAATATCGGTGTCCGCGATCCATGGCGTATATCGTTGAATCACGATGTCCAAACTGTTTTCCAGGCACAGTTCCACGGCGTCCTGCAGCGTAAGCAACAATTTCCCATCGTGGATAAGCTGGTCAACTCTGGGTGAATTCGTCAAATCCGGGTGTTCGATTTTCATCGGGTGATACGGCGCCAGTAGCGGCGATGGAAACCAGTGCGGACCGTTCGAATAGTCGTGCTTCGATACGCCCAGTGCCACCGGAATGGCCGGCGCCTGCGGTTGCGGCGCGTTCGGCGGCGGCACCGCCACCTGGTTCTTCGTTTGGTTGGGATCCTGAGATCCGGGTTGCTGCGGTGGATCCTGCGCAAATGCCGGGGACACCGGACCGATGGTCACCGCTCCCGCCAATATGCTCGCCAACACCGATCGCGCAAACAGCTTCTTCATGATGCTCCTTACCCTCGTTGATATGCCTTTTTTGACATGCGCTTGACAGGCCCTTGATTGCAAACTTTGCGGCTAGCTTTTGTTGCCCTATCTTTAGTTAGTTGCGCTACCTTGTCGCTACTTTGACGCTCGACCGCAGACAACCGTCGCGTCTCTTCTGTTTAAAACGCTCGCGGCATCGAATTTGTTTCACTTAATCGTGCACACGCCAACGGAAAGTAATAACGAAAGTGCTTTCTGCAAGAATAAAATCGATTCGTCAGTCTAACAGGCCCCCGTTCGCCTTGACAACGCCACATGTGGCGGCTAGGCTGCTGAGGATTCGACGCTTAGCGGCGTCCGCCGGTTAGCTGGGCACATGGTCAAACGCGAAGAATTGCTGAAGATTTTCGAGTCCGCGGGGGCCGTCCGCCACGGCCATTTCGAATTGTCCAGCGGATTGCACAGTGCCACGTACGTGCAGTGCGCGCTGGTACTGCGCTATCCGCGTCTGGCGGAAAAACTCGGGCAAGCCTTGGCTGCGCTCTTTTCCGATGCCACCATTCAAACTGTAGTCTCTCCAGCGTTGGGCGGCGTAATCATCGGGCAGGAAGTCGCTCGCGCCCTGCCTTCACCAAAATACGGTTCAGAAACTGGCGCCCCCGCGATTTTCGTCGAGCGCAACGCCGGCGGCAGTTTGTGTCTGCGCCGCGGATTCACACTCGAACCTGGAGAAAAAGTCCTCGTCGTTGAAGACGTTTGGACCACTGGCGGCTCGACTCTCGACACCATCCAAGTCGTCGAAGAAGCCGGCGGCCGCGTAGTTGCCGTTGGCGCGCTCATCGATCGCAGCGGCGGCAAAATCGAATTTCCCGTGGAGTCCCAATCCCTGCTAGGCCTAACCATTCCTTCTTACGAGCCGGAGGAGTGCCCACTCTGCCGCGAAGGCAGCGCCGCCGTCAAACCCGGCAGCCGCTTCGTCCGCTCCGCCCCCTAAGTCGTTTTCGCCCGGGCCGCGTCTCAAGCCGCTGTTGTACGGTCGCAACATGTTGCGCCCATCTCGGCAAGATAAGCCAAAGAAGGCGGAGCTGGAGAACGTGTGGAAATTACAGGTTAAGGAGGAAAGGTGATGCGTTTGCTCCCGCTCACTTCGGCAATACCGCACTTGCTGGCAGGCGCCCCAGACCTGAACCGTAATAGCCCGCCAGTGCCTGGCGCTCCTCTTCGGTGAGCAGTCCAGCGATGCTGCGCATGGGCATGTTGATGTCATTCGCCCGCGCACCGCTGGCGAAGTCACGCAATTGCCGCAGTACATAATCCGCGTTCTGCGCTGCCAGCGACGGCGCACCGGTCTTGAAGCCCACCGGGCCATGACAGGCCTGGCACGGTGGAATCCCACGCCCCACGTCTCCCAGAACAATCAGGCGGCCCGCACTCGCCGATTGCGCCGCGGGAGTCGCCGCTTGGGGAAACGCTTGGCGGTCCAACGGATCGGCCGCGGTCGGCAGCATGGAGTAGTACGCGGCGAGGTCCGCGGAGTCCTGGCGTGTCAGTGGCGCCGCGATGCTGCTCATCACCTCGGAATTGCGCTTGCCTGACGCAAAGTCTTCCATCTCTTTCCAAAACGCTAACCGCTCCATGCCCGCAAGATTTGGAATGTTGGCATTCGCGCTGAAGCCTTCACTGCCATGACAATGGTCGCAGCGTTTCGCCAGCAACAAGCCGCGTAGCGCATCCCCATGCGAGGCTTCGAGAACCGTTTCCGATTTCCAGGCCACAAATGAGGGGGCGCGCGCGGGAGGTTGCCCAATCGCACGCGGGGAGCTAGGCGTCGGCGAGCACCCCGGCAGCATCAGCGGGGCAATAAGCAAAACGCTAAAGCACGTGAGCAGCAAGACACGCGAACAACTTTGCATCCGACTTTCATTACGGTACGGCACAGTTCACCCTGTCTGTCGGCTGCAAGTTCTGAAACCGCTCCGCCGGCACGACCTCTAGCCGTGCATTCATGGCGAGGTGGCCCGGGCCGCAAAACTCCGCGCACGGCATTGGAAATACGCCGGCATGCGCGATCCGCAAGGTCGCTTGCGTAACGGATGTGGGTGCCGCCTTCAGGAGGAAGTCGAGTCCGACGATCGTCAGCGCATGTGCGCCATCCGCGCTGGTCAGCCGAAGGTGCACCGGAACACCCGCCGGAATGCGCACGCAATGTGGCACGAACATATATTGCTGCGCAATCATCCGCAGCGTGTAGGAGCCATCCGCTTCCCGCGCAGTCCCCAGATTGTTCTCGACAAATTCGCCCTGGAGATGAAGCGTCTCTGGATCTACGCGCCGGTGGCCCATCAGCGCGCGCCACAACGGCGAATCGAATTCATAGAAGCGCGTCATCGCCAGGGGAGTTCCCACGATCAGCAAGACGATGAGCATTTGTAGCACCGCCGTCCTGGCGCGGGCACGCCGTGCACCGATGGCTTCGCCGCTCATCGCCTGTTCTAGTCCGCCCAGACACAACACGCAAAGCTGATGACCACGAGAGCGCTCACGACAAACAAGTTTTTCGAAACCCCAGTTTTTCCCATCCGTCGAACGTTCATCTGCACGCGCCTGTTCTGCGAATGAATTACTCGGTGAGACGAAAAGCTATCATTTTAAAAGCCGCCGTACAAATCGCCATGCGCGTAAACGGCTCACACACATTGCCGCCACGCAGAATTTACGCCACAATGTCTAACTCCTGCATGCGCTATATCAAGCTGACCATCGCCTACGACGGCACCGACTTCCACGGCTGGCAAATCCAAAAAAACAAGCCCACTATCCAGGGCGAAATCATGAATGTTCTCCGTCGTCTCACGCAGGAGCATTCGATCACCCTCCACGGCGCCGGCCGCACCGACGCCGGCGTCCACGCCCTGGGCCAGATCGGCAGCTTCCGCACGCAGTCCACATTAACCGCGCAAGAATTTCAGCGCGCCCTGAACGCCATCCTCCCGCCCACCATCCGCATCCTGCACGCGGAAGAAACCGGCCCGCAATTCAATGCTCGCTGGTCCGCGCACGGCAAAATCTACCGCTACCGCATCTATCGCGGCAAAGTAGTTCCCCCCGCGATCTACCGCTACGTCTTGCATTACCCATTCCCGCTCGACGAAGACGCCATGCGCGAAGCCACCACGCGCTTCGTAGGCATCCACAATTTCTCCTCCTTCGCCGCCAGCACCGGCTCCGAAGAAGAAGACAAAGATCGCTCCATGGAACGCGAAATCTACTCCGCCGAACTAGTGCGCAGCGCCGACAACGAGGAACTGGTCTTCACCGTTCACGGCCGCTCGTTCCTCCGTTACATGGTCCGCAAAATCGTCGGCACCCTCCTCGACGTCGGCCGCCGCAAACTAACCTCCGCCGACATCGACCGCCTCTTCGCCCTAAAAGACCGCTCCAAGTCCGGCCCCACCGTCCCTTCCCAAGGCCTAACCATGGTCGAAGTCCACCTGGAAGAGTCCTTCCGCCTGTAGCGGCCGCCTTCTGTTCACCCCGAATTTTAGAGGGAAGGTGGTCGCTTCTTCTCTGAGTTCCGCTCGACTCAAAATTCCACTTGACAATTTGATATTATCCTGTACAATTACTCTTGTAGAGAACTACGCTCCCGGAAACTATCCTGGGAACGCCAATCTCCCGATTGGCGCTTTTTTTGTGTTCCCAAAATGATCCAGAAATAGAGCCACGGAACCGCTCTGGCGTTCCATAACCGGAGGTAACCAACTTATAAACAGGGAAGGCCTCTAACCCCAGCAGAATGAACACTTGCAAAACGATATCAAAACAAAGGACTTTAACTCCCTTTAGAATCACATCCTTTCCAAAAACCCCCGGAGCCCCCACGCTAAAGTGACGCCGGAAACCGGTTTGCTTTTAGCGTAGAATCGGCGACATGGCCGCAACAGCCATTCCAATAAACTCGTTGCCTTCCATCAATCCCGCGACGGGAGAAGTTCTAGCGCATGTCGCCGCAACTCCCGCTTCGCAAATCCCGCTGCTGGTCGCTCAAGCACGAACGGCGCAAACGAAATGGGCGGCAATACCGCTTGAGGAGCGTTGCGCGTTACTCGTGAAACTCCGCGAGCAGATTCTCACGTCACGCGACAGTCTTGCCGACGCTGTAGTTCTCGAATCCGGCAAGCCCCGTGTCGAAGCACTCTTCGCCGACGTTTTCGTTTCACTTGACACCGCCGCCTATTACGCTAAGCAAGCGCCAACGCTGCTGCGCGACGAACGCGTCTCGCACCATGCTTTGGCCGCGAAAACCAAATCCGGCAAAATCGTCCACGAACCGCTCGGCGTAATCGCCATCATCAGTTCCTGGAACTATCCGCTGGCTATCCCGCTGAGCCAAATTATCCCCGCCATCGCCGCGGGCAACTCGGTCATCTGCAAGACCAGCGACTTCACTCCGCAATGCGGCGCTCTAATCCAAAAACTTTTCGACGACGCGACATTTCCCGAAGGTTTGATCACCATCGTTCAAGGCGGCTCCGACGTTGCGCAGGCGCTTATCTCGGCACGCCCCGACAAGGTTTTCTTCACCGGCAGCGTTACCACCGGGAAACGCGTCGCCGAAGCCTGCGCGAAAGATTTAATTCCCAGCGTCCTCGAACTGGGCGGCAAAGACGCCATGCTGGTCCTCGCCGACGCCAACCTGGAAATCGCCGCCAGCGCCGCCGTCTGGGGCAGCTTCACCAACTGCGGCCAAGTCTGTCTCTCGGTCGAGCGCCTGTTCGTGGAATCGTCCGTCGCCGAAAAGTTCCTCGCCCTCTGCGCGCAGCAAACGCAAAAGCTGCGCCTCGGCCCCGGCAACGATCCCACCACGGACGTCGGCCCGCTCATCCGCCCGCAACAGGTCCTACGCATGCAAGCCCTGCTCGACGACGCCGTCACTCTCGGCGCAATAATTCTTTGCGGCGGTCACACGCGACCCGACCTCGGCCCTAATTTCTTCGAGCCCACAGTAATCTCTGGTGTAAATCAATCCATGAAACTCTTTCAGGAAGAAACCTTCGGTCCCATCCTCGCCGTTCAAATCGTCCAGAACGAAGAAGAAGCCATCGCTCGCTGCAACGATTCAGACTTCGCGCTCTCCGCCAGCGTTTTCACCAGCAACTCCGCGCGCGGCCAAGCCATTGCACGTCGCCTCAAAGCCGGCGCCGTAATGATCAACGACGCCATCAGCTATTTCGGAATCTCCGAAGCCCCGCACGGCGGCTGCAAGCACAGCGGCTGGGGCCGCACTCATGGCAAAGCCGGTCTGCTGGAAATGGTCCAGACTAAATACATCGCCGTCGACCATCTCCCCAATCGCGAAAAACCCTGGTGGTTCCGCTACGGCGGCGCGCTGGAAAAATCCGCAGACGCCTTCCTGAATTTCGAGTTCGGCGGCATCTCAACTAAAATCAGCAACGCGCGCCAAGCCATGAAAACGATGTTCCGCGACCACGGCCTGCGCTAAGAAAAGCCAAAAAATGCCCGACCACAACAATCACAGCGACTGGATCTACGACTGGAACTCCGCCACGCCTCCGCCGATCGCCCCAGGCACCCGCGTTCTGCTGAACGATGAAACCCTGCGCGACGGCCTGCAAAATCCTTCCGTCACCGATCCCACCGTCGCCGAAAAAATTCAAATCCTGCACCTGATGGAAGCCCTCGGCATCGACGCCGTCAACATCGGCCTCCCCGGAGCAGGCCCACGCGCCGCCGCGGACACCGAAGCGCTGGCTCGCGAAATCGCCAACAACCGGATGCGCATAAAGCCCAACTGCGCTGCCCGCACGCACGAAAACGATATCCGCCCCATCGCCGAAATTTCCCAACGCGTTGGCATCCCCATCGAAGCCGCCACGTTCCTCGGCACCAGCCCCATCCGTCGCCTCGTCGAAGATTGGACCGTTGACTACCTCTGCCGCACCACGGAAAAAGCCGTCAGCTTCACCGTAGCCCACAATCTCCCCTCGATGTACGTCACCGAAGACACCACGCGCACCGATCCCGCCACGCTAAAACGCCTCTACACCGCCGCAATCAATAGTGGCGCCCGCGCTCTAGTCTTCTGCGACACCGTCGGCCACGCCACCCCCACCGGCGCCTTCAACTTAATAAAATTCGCCTTCGACGAAATCGTAAATCCCAGCGGCGAAAATATCCGCGTAGACTGGCACGGCCACAACGACCGCGGCCTGGCCATCGCCAACTCCCTCGCTGCCTACGCCGCCGGCGCGCACCAAGTCCACGCCGCCGCCAACGCCCTCGGCGAACGCGTCGGCAACACACCCATGGAATTAATGCTGGTAAATCTCCGCCTGCTGAATCTCATCGATCGCGATCTAACCCGCCTGAAGGAATATTGCGAGCTAGTGGCGGAAGCCACGCACACCACCATCCCGCCAAATTATCCGGTCGTTGGCCGCGACGCCTTCCGCACCGCTACCGGCGTCCACGCCTCCGCCCTGCAAAAAGCCTTCCAAAAAAACGATCCCGCCCTCGCCGACGCCGTCTACAGCGGCGTACCCGCCAGCCTCTTCGGCCTCGAACAGCTCATCGAAATCGGTCCCATGAGCGGCAAATCCAACGTCCAGTTCTGGCTAGCCCGCCACAAAATCCCCGCCACCGACGCGCTCGTCACCCGCATCCTCGAAGTCGCAAAAAATTCCCCCCGCGTGCTAACCGACACGGAACTCCACGCCCTTATAGGGGCGCAGCATGCTGCGTCCCATCTCGGCAAGATTTGAACCGAGCGATTACCCGCCACTGATGTAATATTCCTCGGCCATCAAATTGTCCTATCCATCTCAGCACAAAATGCGCACGTCCCCGCACATATCCCCGATGAAACAACTCATCCTTTGGGTTATTCTCGTTACCATGCCCGCGCACTCCCTCCGCGCCTACGCCTCGCGCCCTCTCCCGGACCGCGCACGCTTGGCCGACGATCCCCACGTGCAATCCGCTCTTACGTGGCTGCGCAAAAATCTCGCCTCCATCAGCGACACGCAGATTCGCCTCACAGAAATCCCGGCGCCCTCCTTCCAGGAATCCGCGCGCGCCGCCGCAATAAGATCGCTTTTCGAGCAAGCCGGTCTGCACACCGAAATCGACAAAACCGGCAACGTAATCGCTACGCTTCCTGGCGCAAATCCCGGCGCAAACGTCAACGTAAATCCGGGCAGCACCTCTGCAACCAACTCCGCCGCTCCCGACGCCCGCAACACCGTCATGCTTTCCGCGCACCTGGACACCGTTTTCCCCACCGGCACCGACGTAAAAGTTCAGCATGAAGGCGACCGCTGGATCGCCCCCGGCATCTCGGACAACGGCACCGGCCTAGCGGCGTTGATAGCCCTCGCCCGCGCTTTCCACGCCGCGCAAATCAAGCCCCAACTCAACATCCTCTTCGTTGCCAACGTCGGCGAAGAAGGCGAAGGCAACCTGCGCGGGATGCGCGCGCTGATCGACACGTACGGCCCGCGCCTGAAAGCCGTCATCGTCCTCGACGGCTCCAGCACCGACCACGTCACCACCAAAGCCCTAGCCTCCCGCCGCATGGAAGCCGTCATCACCGGTCCCGGCGGCCACAGCTGGTCAGACTTCGGCATGCCCAATCCCATCAACGCACTGGTTCGCGGCTCCGTCCGCTTCATCGCCACCAAAGTTCCTGCCGCGCCGCGCACCACGTACAATCTCGGCCAGATCGAAGGCGGCACCTCCATCAATTCCATCCCGCACGAAGCCCGCTTGAAAGTCGACATCCGCTCCGAAAGCGAATCCGAGCTCACGCGCCTCGAAACCGCTCTCCGCGACTGCATCTCCGCCGGCGTGCGCGATGAAATGGAAGCCGCGCGCGACCGCTCGAAGGGGAAGCTCGAATTTAAGGTGGAACTCCTCGGTAGCCGTCCCGGCGGCGACCTTCGCCCAGATTCTCCGTTGCTCGCAGCCTTGCGCGCCGCCGACGACTACGTGGGCAATCAATCGCGTCCCGAACGCTCGTCGACCGACGCCAACATCCCCTTGGCTCAAGGCATCGACGCCATCTCCATCGGCGCAGGCGGCAACGGCGGCGGCGCACATTCCTTGCAAGAGTGGTACGACCCCGCGGGACGCGAAATCGGCCTCCAGCGCGCCTTCTTAACGCTAGTAGCCATGTCCGGAATCGCCCCAACAAAATGAAAACGCCCCCCGCATCCGGTTTTTGTCGCTCTTTTTATAGGCGCCGGACTTTAGTCCGGCCTGGTATTTATTTCGTAACCGTCGCCGCAATCGCGGCACTAATCGCACCTCTGGCGCGGGCCCAAACGCGCAACACCATCCCCGCTCCTCCCTCCCACACCACCCTCTACCTCCACGGCCGCATCTACACCAACGATCCCGCCCATCCCTGGGCCAGCGCCATGGCCGTCCGCGACGGCAAAATCGTCTGCATCGGCGACCTCTCCACAGTCATGCTCGAATGCTCCTCCGGCGAAAATCTCGAAACCATACAGCTCGGCGGCCATTTCGTTATGCCCGGCTTCAACGACGCCCACGTGCACCTCGGTGGCGCGGCCATCGACAAACTCTCTGTGCAGCTCAACGGCGTAACCTCGATCGAAGAACTGCAAAAGCGCCTCGCCGCCACGATTGCCCAGCACCAAGACGGCGAGTGGGTTACCGGCAGCGGCTGGGACCAAACTCTCTGGCCCGACAAAGCCTTCCCCACGCGCCAGCAGCTCGACGCGGTCTCCCCGAAAAATCCCGTCTTCTTAACGCACATTTCCGGACATGTTGCCGTCGCCAACTCTCTCGCTTTGCAAGCTGGCAATGTCACTAAAACCACTCCGGACCCCGCCGGTGGCAAGATTGAGCGCGACGCCGACGGCCAAGCCACCGGCATGCTCCTCGAAGACACCGCCATGCATCTGGTCCGCGGCAAAATCCCGGAGATGACCGACGAACAGCTTCGCCAAGGACTGGAAATAGTTCTCGAGGAAGTCGCCCGCAACGGCATCACCAGCGTGCAAGACAATTCCGATTGGGAGTTTTTCGGCCTCTACCACAAGCTTAAGGAAGAAGGGAACCTCACCGTCCGCATCACGGAGTGGCTGCCCTTCGAAACCTCTCTCGAAGATCTCCACAACATGCGCAGCGAAGGCGGCGCCACCGACCCGATGCTGAAAACCGGCCTGCTCAAGGGTTTTCTCGACGGCGCTCTGGGCTCGCACACCGCGGCGCTGCTGGCTCCTTATTCTGACGATCCATCCACCAGCGGCATCCTCACCGCCAATGTCGACGAGTACCGCAAGATGGCCATCGAGCGCGATAAAGCCGGCTTCCAGATCGCCTTTCACGCTATCGGCGACAAAGCTAATCGCGCGGCCCTCGATATTTTCGAAGCCGTAGTCAAAGCCAATGGCGATCGCGATCGCCGCGACCGCATCGAACATGCCCAGGTTATCGCCCCTGAAGACATGCCACGCTTCGCCGCTCTAAAAGTTATCGCCAGCATGCAGCCCAGCCACGAAACTACGGATATGCGCTGGGCCGAACAGCGCCTCGGTCTTGAGCGCAGCAAAGGTGCTTACGCGTGGAACTCGCTGCTGAAATCCGGCGCCCGCCTGGCTTTTGGCACTGACTACGACGTCGAGCCATCGAGTCCCTTCCGAGGCCTCTACGCCTGCACCACCCGGGAACTTCCGGACGGCGGACCGCGAGAAGGCTGGGAGCCTCAGGAAAAGCTCCCGCTGGAAGATTGCATCCGCGCTTACACCACCGGCTCCGCCTACGCCCAGTTCTCCGACGGCAAGAAAGGTGAACTAAAATCCGGGGAGTACGCCGATTTTATTGTCCTGAACGCGGATTTGACCAAAATCCCCCCGTCCCAATACACCTCCACCAAAGTGCTCGGCACCGTGGTCGGCGGCCGCACTGTGTATCAAGCCCCGTAACGAGCCCGGCGCGAATTTGTGGGTGCCGCGAGGGCTATTTCGAGGGTTGCGACGAGCGCGCCACTCCAACGTCGGCGTATCACTCCAGCCACAGCACCACTCCAGCGCTAGCGCACCATTTATCGTTGGCGCACCACTCTAGCGCCGGAGGCGCGCCACAGTTTAGCCCAGCCCGAAGGGCTGGGTACGGTTCTTAACAACGATGTTTAACGATGCCCCTCCACATACCCAAATATAATTTTTCGTAGGTATTCCATAAATCAGATAATTCGCCTCTAAATCCCGGAACCCTATTCCTAAACTATTGATTAAGCATGGTTTATTTATCTCCGGTTTGGCTTTATACCTGCTACCAGCAGGTGTACGAACCATTTTGGCTTTCTTCGGTATCAGGTACCACGCTTCACAGTTACGTAAAATCTGGGGGGAAGAATGCGTGAAGTTCTAAAAGCAGTATTGTTTCTGGCCGTCGCGGTTGTCGTACTTTGCGGAATGAGCTCATTGACCTCGCCCGCAGTCTATGCGCAGTCCACCGGTTCGACCGGCGGTATCACCGGTACTGTCACCGATTCGCAGGGTGCCAGCGTCGCCGGTGCCAAGATTACGATTTCGAATAAAGACAACGGTCAATCTGTCACTCTCGATAGCGGTTCTGGCGGAGTTTTCAACCTTGGAAACCAGCCGCCCGGAAACTACCTCGTCAAGATCGAAGCTCCGAGTTTCAAGACCGTTCAGGTCTCCGTGGTGGTTCAGGTCGGCCAGATTGTTACCGTCAACCAGGTTCTTGAGCTGGGCGCGGCGAGTTCGACGATTGAAGTCGTTTCCAGTGGAGTGCAGGTGAACCAAGAACAGGGCTCCGTGCAAGACGTGTTGACCGCCAAAGACATCGACCAGCTTCCCGTAAACGGCCGCAACTTCTTGGACTTGGCCACCTTGGAACCGGGCGTTCAGATTCAAGACGGCGCCACCTTTGACCCCACCAAGAATGGCTACTCCTCGCTCTCCTTCGGCGGCCGTTACGGTCGCGCCGCGCGCGTCCTGGTAGACGGCGTGGACATCAGCGATGAGACGGTCGGAACGGTCACGCTGAATATTCCGCAAAGCTCCATTCAGGAATTTCAAGTCGTGCAGTCCACGCTGGACCTCTCGGCGGAAGAAACGTCCTCCGGTACCGTCAACGTGGTCACCAAGTCCGGCACCAACGAGTTCCACGGCGAAGGTTTCTACTACGGCCGCAGCAACCAGATTTCGGCGCGCATTGCTCCGGAGTCGCTCGATTTTGGTCGCAAGCAGTTCGGTGGCGATTTTGGTGGTGCGCTCTGGAAGGATAAACTCTTCTTCTTCGGCGACTCCGAAATCACCGATCAGAGCCTGCAGAGTCCCGTGCAGTTGAACGGTGATTTCGCCTCTTTGTCGGGAAGCTACAATTCGCCGTTCACGGAACGCGATTATCTCGGTCGTCTTGATTTCAACATCAGCAAGAGCTGGACCTTGTTCGCGCGCTATATCTACAACCAGAACTCCAGCGTTCGTGGCTTCAACCCGGGCGTCTATCAGCCGTTTGAGAACGTCGACCACACCCCCGCTTATGCGGTTGGCACTGACTTCTCCTTCGGCCACTCTACCAATAGCGTTCGCTTCGAATACTTGAAGTTCCGCAATGCCATCGCTGACGCGATAGCTTCCAGCGGTGCCTTCGATCCACTCCCGGGAGTCTCCCTGAACATCACTCCGAACGGAAATGACCTGACCTGCCTCGACGGTGGCGAAGCCTTCTGCTCCGGTGCGAACATTCTCGCGCCACAACAGACCTATCAGTCCGACCACCAATATAAATACGACGGCAGCTATATTTGGGGAAAACACATTATTCGTTATGGCATCAGTTATAACCACATTCTCGGCGGCGGCTTTGCGAAGTTCTTCGCTCTCCAGCCGGAAGTGCAATCGCTCTTTACTCCCGCAAACGCGCTAATCGCCGCACAGGGGCCCTTTCCGGCGGTGGACGGTGCTAAGCAAAACAATCCGTTGAACTGGCCCGTGAGTACGGTTCTGTTTGGTAACGGTCAAGGCTTCTCGACGGAGCGGCCACAATTCGGTCTACCGGCGGGCGGCCAGTATGATAACCGCATCGAATGGTATGCCGGGGATTCCTGGAAGCTGTTGCCCAACCTCACCGTGACCTATGGTCTGCACTATACGCACGACACCGGACGCGTCGACAATGACTTGGCGCCTATTCAGGGCCTGGCGGTGTTTAATAATCAGTTCTACAGTGGCCTGCAAGGTCGCGTGAATCAGCCGGACCTGAACTTTTCCCCGGAAATCGGTATCGCTTGGGATCCATGGAAGAATGGCAAGACCGTATTCCGCGTTGGCAGCGGTCTCTACTACGATGACGCCATCTTCAACAACGTATTGTTTGACCGCCCTGGCCGCTTGACGCAAGGCCTATTCCTCGCGGAAGCCGCTCCTTGCTTTGGTGGCTCCGCAACGGGTGCAGTGCTCGGAGTCAATGGCGGAAATCCTGTGGCCTACTGCGGCGAAGCCGCCGGTTCGGCCGCTGCGCAAATCGCTGCGGACCAGACCGCCTTCCAAACCGCTACGGCTGCGCTGGGATTCGGACCCAATCCGAACTTCGTTCCCAGCACGCTGCAAGCCAACACCACGAATGGTATTCAATTGCTCGCTCCGAACTACGTTTCGCCCCGCTCCGTTCAGATGAACGCCGGTGTGCAACGTCAGCTGCATCCCGGAACGGTCTTGAGCGTTGACTTCGTACGCAGCGTGGGAACTCATACACTACTCGGAACGGACACCAACAAGGTCGGCGATGCGCGCTTCTTGAACACCGCCAACGCCACCGCCGCCATCACCGCCACCAACGCGTCTTTCGGTTGCCCGGCTGGTCAGGCAGGTATCTCCTGCGCCATCGCCAAGGGTGCTCAGATCACCGATTACGCGGGGAACGGACTGGACTCCGGTCTGGACTTCAACGGCGGCGCGCCTTGCCCCACATGCGCCTTTCCGGGAATCAACCCCAACGTCGGCCAGAACGAAATGCTGTTTCCCATTGGCCGTTCTACCTATGACGCATTGCTCGTCTCCATCAAATCGCAGCTAAATCATCCTGCGCCGGGCATCAAGGACATGAACATCATTGCTTCGTACACCTTGTCGCGCTATGACGCTCAGGCTACGGACAACGACTTCGTGAACAATGCCACCGACTTTAATAACCCGAACAACTTTTTCGGACCGAGCGCTCTGGACCGTACCAACCAGGTTGCGGTGGGAGCGGTGATCGATTTCCCCTACGCGACTCGCTTGGGCCTCACAACGCACTGGGCCACGGCCGCTCCGGTTACGCTCACGCTGCCGCAAGCCGGAACGCCGGGTGAAATCTTCCGTACGGATATCACCGGTGACGGCACCGTCGGCGACGTAGCTCCAGGCACCAACATAGGTGCGTTCGGTCGCTCGATTACCGCGTCGAACATCAACAATTACATCGCGATGTACAACAACACTTACGCTGGCCAATTGACGCCTGCAGGAACGGCTCTCGTGAATGCGGGACTCTTCACGCAAGCCCAATTGGTGGCGCTCGGTGGAGTTACTCCGACGCTGACTCCTGCGCCAGCCGGTGAAGTGGGTAATGCTCCGCTGTTCACCTTTGACGCCCACCTTTCGTGGGAAATCAAAGTCAACAAGCTGATTCATGCCCTTCCCGAGCGCGTCATCTTGGAACCGCAAGCCGCGCTGTACAACGTGTTCAACTTCCACAACTACTACCCAGCCGGCAACCAGATTAGCGGCGTGCTCAATGGTTCGCCCAACAGCGTGAACGGTACGACGATTTCTAACCGTTCCTCGTTGGTCACCCCGGGATCTGCTTCCGGTGTGAACTGGTACGCCGTTCCGCGTCAGGCCGAGTTCGGCGTGAAGCTGAGCTTCTAGTCAACTGTTCCAAGAAAAAAGGCGGGACGCCTCACGGCGCCCCGCCTTTTTTTTGTCTACGCGACCATCTCCACGCAACCCTCGTTTCAAATTTGATCCTCATGCGAGTGTCGGCTGCGCTTCCTACGGAGCACTTCTGCGCCCTCGGCGCCGCGCGGACTCCCGCAGTGTCCGCCGCCACTCGCAAAGTCCGGCGTTCCTCGCTGCGCCGTACACTTCATTCGCGCAGTGTGATTTAGTATCTATCCAGCATGCATTCCACATCCGGGGAAAACACTACATCCGCGAAGCAACGCATGCGCGCCGATGCCGCTCTGGTGGTGTGTTCGCTGCTGTGGGGCACCACGTTTGTCGTCGTCAAGAATTCGCTCGCGCACATCTCCGTGTTTTTATTTTTGGCGGTACGCTTCACGCTGGCGGCCGCGTTGATGGCGGCGTTTCGTCCGCGTGCGCTGCGCGGTCTGCAAAAAGACGAATTATTCGCGGGCGTGGCGCTCGGATTCTTTATGTTTTGCGGCTACGCGTTTCAGACCGCGGGATTGCTGAACACCACGCCGGCGAAATCCGGATTCGTCACCGGCTCGAGCGTGGTGTTGGTGCCGTTGCTGCTGGGGATCTTCTGGGGCAAGCGGCTGACCGCGTGGGTTTACGTTGGCGCGGTTGCGGCGGCGGTTGGCTTGTATTTTCTCACTGTGCCGGTCGAAGGAATCGCGCATTTGAATCGCGGTGATTTGTTGACGTTCGCGGCAGCGACGTTTTACGCCATGCACATCATTTTGGTCGGCGAATACACGCGGGAACATGGCGCGGCGGCGCTGAGTATTTTGCAAGTTGCGGCATGCGCGTTGCTCGCATGGTTCGGTACTGCCGGTGCGCAAGTCCTGGGAGTCGAGCGCATGCGGTTGGAGTTTGGCTGGGAATTGGTTCTCGGCATTGCGGTGTGCGCGATTTTTGCTACGGCCGTCGCGTTTTCCGTTCAATTGTGGGCGCAGCAGTATACGACGTCCAGTCACGCCGCGATTATTTTTACGCTGGAGCCGGTGTTCGCGGTGATTACGTCGTATCTGGTGATTGGCGAACGACTGGGGGCTCGATCGATTTTCGGCGCTGCGTTTGTGCTTGCCGGGATCTTGATTGCGGAAATGTTCGGTCCTCCGGCGGCGCCGGAATCGCCGGAGCCAGTGTTCGTCGGGCGCATTTATTTTGAGCCGTGGTGGTGGCAGTAGCCGTTGTAGGGGCACGGCATGCCGCAGGCTTGTCCAAATTAGGTTCTGAAACGAGGGCGGAAAGACCTGTTACCTTGAGTTGGGTTCCGTGACAAGAACCAACTTTAAGGACAGGAGCTTCCGCCTTGAAC
>Ga0210391_10001451_pt1 | contig 21638 bp, 21 predicted proteins | sample IncBWC12OmetaG_FD_160573 | JGI IMG/M metagenome (GOLD analysis project Ga0210391, IMG submission 160573) | Forest soil microbial communities from Barre Woods Harvard Forest LTER site, Petersham, Massachusetts, United States - Inc-BW-C-12-O ...
GTCCAGGGCACTGATTTCCTTATTAATCGTAGCTGTTTTGCTGACTGCCGCGGTCAGCGACCGCGCGCAGCAGGCGCCGGAAAAGCCTGCGGTTCCGGCGCAATCCGCGCCACCTCCTCAGACCACCGCGCCGCCGCAGCCCCCGCAAAGGATCATTCAGGTCGTTAACCTGGTAGACGTGCTCTTTACCGTGCTCAACCGGCGCAACAAATTGGTCCCCGATCTGCAAAAAGAAGACTTCCAGGTTTTTGACGAAAAATTTCCGCAAGACATTCGTTACTTCAGCAAACAGACGGATTTGCCGCTGCGCATCGGGATGCTCGTGGATACCTCGAACAGCATCCGCGACCGCATCAAGTTCGAGCAGGATGCCTCGATTAATTTTCTGTTCAGCGTAATTCGGCGCGGAAGAGATGAAGCGTTCGTAATGACGTTTGATGACGAGCCGCAGGTGGTGCAAGCGTTCACCGGCGATCCGGGGTTGCTGCGCGATCAGATTATGCAGACGCGTGCGGGCGGCGGCACGGCGATCTATGATGCGATTTACCAAGCTTGCCAAAATGAGCTCAGCCATCCGCCGCGTCCTCCGGGAGATCAGCCCGACATCGTGCGGCGCGTGATGATTTTGATCAGCGACGGTGACGACAATCTTTCGACGCACACCCGGGGCGAGGCCATCGAAATGGCTCAGCGCACCAGCGTCGTGATTTACACCATCAGCACCAGCACCCAGTGGATTCAGCTATCGCAAACGGATCCCGATAAATTGGCCAACCGGAAGACGCACCTGACGGAAGGCGACAAGATTTTGCAGGACCTTGCGGACGAAACGGGCGGTCGGGCTTTCTTCCCGTACCACGTCGATGATTTGGATCAGTCCTTCCAGGACATTGGAGACGAGCTGCGCAATCAGTATTCGATTGCCTACATGCCTACGAACTACGTTCTCGATGGGCGATACCACAAGATTCGCATCGAAGTGCCCGACCACAAGGGTTATCAAGTGCGCGCCCGGCGCGGGTATTTTGCCCGCGCGAATCGCGACGGCGCGGCGCCTGCAAGCCCTTCCGGTCCCGGGCCCGCGACTCCCTGAGTTTCACAAATCCCCAATTCCGATCTCGCAGTCTCCTCGCATGAACCATTTCTCGGAATGAACAAACCGAGACGAGTCCCTCGTGCCGGCGCAACACCGCTGTGCCCCATTTGCAGGGGAAGCTCATCAAGCCGACAGGGCGCGCTGTTTTAGTGGGAAGTATCGCGGAGGAGCACGGCGTCGGATTCGTTATGGCCGCGTTGCATCGCGATTTTCGTGCCGTCCTTGGAGAAGAGAAATTTTTCGATTCGCTCAGAAGTGAAATGAGTGAGTTGGCGCGGCGCGGAGCCATCAAGCGGCTGCGTCCAGAGGTTGCTGACCCCTTTTTCGCGAACTGCAAAAACAACGGACTTGCCGCCGGGAGCGAACGCAAAAGGCCAGGAAGCGCGCGGATCGATGTCATGGAAGGCGACTTTTTTGTCCTCAAGAGAAAAAATGTTGAGAACCAGTCTGTGGTCCAGCTCACGAACTTCCAGGCTGGCCACGCTCTTGCCGTCGGGGGAGATTTCCGCAGCACCCTGGGCAGTGGCCAGGATCGTTTCCGGAGAACCGCCATCGATGGAAACCCGCTTGAGGGCTTGGCTATCCGCGTAATCGATGTAATACACCCATTTTCCGTCTGGGGAACAAAGAGGATCCGCCTCGGCAGAGCTAAACGTTAGTTGCTTGAAGTCCGTTCCCGAGGTGCTCATCCTCCAAAGATTGAAGGCAACCTTGCCGGCTCGGCCCTCGGAACGAATCACAAAATAGCGCCCTCCGCCGCAGGAAATAACCTGGTCGGACACGTGAGCGGCGTCCGAATAGACCAAGGTCTCGCCGCCCTCTGGCTTGACGACGCGAATATCCGGAATCTGCGCAAACACGATGCGGCCATCGCTCGTCCAATCCCAATTCCAAACAGAACTGCTGGATGACAGGCTGATGGGGTGAACTTCATCCGGCTGTGCAAGGTTAGCGACTTCAAGTTCGTACTTGGATTGCGACTGGTTCGCAACAATGGAATGGCCATCGGACGAAATCGTGGGGTAAAGATAGGAGTTGGTGTCCGTCGTCAGACGCCGATAATCCCCGCCAGGATAGCTGACGATGCCCAGCTGAGCGTTTAACACGCCGCCCTCGCCAAGGCCTGAAACCAGCAGGCCAGAACCGTCGGGCATCCATACAGGATTGATAAAAACCTCTTTGTTCGAAAGCGCCTTGATCTGCTGTTTGCCGGTAGCCACATCCACGGTGAGGACCGCAGCCGTGATGCCTTGACCCATTTGGGTTTCGGTTATGGCGATAGTCTTGCCGTCAGGGGACCATGCCGGGCTGTAATTCCCTTCGCTGCCGGCCAAAGGAACGTCTTTGAAAAGAGTGCGGTCGGGTGAACCGTCGCTGTGCGCCACGATCAGTTCGTAAGTGGGAGAATCGTGATCTTCGCGCAAGAAAGCGAAGCGGCTGCTGTCGGGAGAGAACGTGACGCGGCTGTCGACGTCCTTGATCAGCAAACGAGGCGTGCCCCCGAGAATCGGTGCGGAATAGAGCGAGGCGAGCGTGTGTTCGGCCTCGTCCCGTCGAACGCAGTAGATGTTGTTGTTGTCGGGAGAAAAAGTTAGGCCCGCGTATCGAGTGGGGGCGGGCGCCAGGAGCTGCGTGTTGCTGCCGGTCGCGATATGCCGCAGCCACAGGGATTGCAATCCGTTTTCATCGCGGACATGGAGCAGATATTTTCCGTCAGGAGAAATGGCCGCGAGGACCACATGGCCGTTGTTGGTGAGATTCTCGATCGTAAAGGTATCAAAAGGTACGTGACGCGAGCGGACAACGATGGAGTAGATACCAAACGCGGCAGCGGCGATTACAACAAGGATGCCGAGAATCCCGAGGCCGGTGCCGATCTTATGTTTTCTGGCGGCATCGACAATCGCGGAGCTGCCGGAAGCTGTCACTTTCGGCTGAGAGGAAGTCGGCTCGGAAACGGTCGACACGCGCGCAGCAGAGCGTTGTGTGCTTGCGGGGCGGCTGCCGGAATCGATTTCGCGCTGAAGTCGTTTGAGGTCCGCTCGCATTTCGGCGGCCACCTGATAACGCAGGTCGCGGTCTTTTTCTAGAGCTTTGTTGAGAATGCGGTCGAACTCGGGCGGAACATTGGGATTGACGGTGACAGGTGCAACGGGTGCGTTGTGCAGGATATTGTCGAATACGACGGCGCTCGTGGAACCGGGGAACGCTTGATTGCCGGTTAACATCTGATAGAGGACAGCGCCAAGGGAGAAGAGATCGCTGCGGGCGTCAATTTCTTCGCCGCGAGCTTGTTCGGGCGACATGTAATGGATAGTGCCAACGGCCATGCCGGGGCTGGTTAGAAGAGTGTCCGCGGGAGCGTCGAGAGTATGACCGGCGAGATCGTCCGAGCTGCGCGGGAGCAGCTTCGCGAGTCCAAAATCGAGGATTTTGATGCTGCCGGATTCCGTGACGAAAATATTTGCCGGCTTGATGTCGCGATGCACGATGCCCTTTTTATGCGCGGTATCGAGGGCATCGGCCAGCTGGATACCGATTTCGACAGTGCGCGTGATGGGCAATAACCCAGCGACGAGAAGTTTGTCGAGCGACTCGCCAACGAGCAGCTCCATGGCGATGAAGGTGCGGCCACCGTGCTCTTCTATCGCATGGATGGTGCAAATTCCGGAATGGTTCAGAGCGGAGGCAGAGCGCGCCTCGCGCAGAAAGCGTTCGAGAGTCTGGCTGTCGCGCTGATTTTCTTCCGGGATAAATTTCAGAGCTACCCGGCGTCCGAGCTTGGTGTCTTCTGCTTCGTAGACGACACCCATGCCGCCGGACCCGAGTTTTCGGAGAATCCTGTAGTGGGCGAAGGTTTCGTTAATCATGATTGAAGTGCAAGAGGGATGTTAAACGGTCGGGGAAATTCGGTCAATGCGCACTGAGAATGCAGTGGCGTATTAGTTTCCGCAATGGGACGTCCATGATAAATCTTTGTCAAGAGGCTAACAGCTCTCTCGACGCTGTTCGGAGGAGGGCGTAACTAGAACTCTTTAGGATCTTGAGCTCGCTATCGTGCCGCCTCTCGATGGTTCCTTTGGCGCCTCGACATATACGTACTACCGTTGACCTGCAATGTTGACGTGAGTGCGCGTGTTGACCACTTCCGTGTAGGAGAGTCTTAGCGGCGCATCCGCTGTATGGGATGTGAGTCTTCCACCACATCTGACGACTGTTCACTCCGCAATCGCTGCGGTCTCCTCAGGCTCGTCAGGCTGTGTCCACATCCGGATCATGGTCGGCGCCGCCAGCACCAGCGCCGCCAGCCAAGTCACCACCACCGCGGTCACCGCCAATGCACTCCGCGTAGCCTCAAACGGCCCGAACAGGCACATCCCCCAATACCCCGCGACAAACACAACCAGCGCGGGTCCCAGCAACCGGTACGCGGCCCCCTGCGCCCGCAGCCGCTGCTCGGCCTCGCGCTCGTCCACCTTCACCCGGCCGAAAAGTCCATCCCGCACCGCCCGCTGAAATATCTCTCCGCGCTGCTTCTCCTTAAGCGCATCGAACTCCTCGCCATGCTCCATCGTGGCCCGGTCCTCCAGCGAGACCTGTGCGAACCCGATCCGGAGCGCCCGAACCGCCAGCCCCATCAACATCGTCAGCATCGCAGCGCTCATCAGTCCAGCCCAGGGATCGAGACGCACCACGCGCAGGTTCACCGCAATCTCAAACGCCAGCCCTGGCACCCACAACAACGCAAACAGCCGCCGCGTCCGCCGGTTCTTTGAGGTCCGAGACGCCTTGCGGATCTTCGCCCACTCCTCCGGTCCCAGTTTCTCCGACCTCGCCGGCACAAACCAGAACCCGATCTTCTTCCAGAACCAGCTGCGCTTTTCGTTTGCCACCATCTTAGGTCTCCCTCTTGTGCAGCTCATACACCTGCTCGCTCAATGTTCGAAACGGCCGAGGCGAGAAGACAGCCTCCACCGGCAATCCAAAGTGTTCGGCAATCTTGAAGGCCAATTCCAACGACGGCGTGTAGTCCCCGCGCTCCAGAAACCCAATGGTTTGCGGATTCACACCCACGGACAATGCCAGCGTCGCCCGAGACAGCTTTCTTTCCGCCCGAAGGACCGCGATGCGATTATGAAGCGACATGATGCTTTTATACATCAAGTTATTTCGTATAAGCAATAGACAAGTTCTTGAGACCGGGAAGGAACAAAGCACCGCGGCACTCGGTGATTAATGTGGTTGCCGGAGGAGCGGAATTGCTAATGCGTCAGACGTTCCTTGATCCGATTTGGCCAATATCTTAGAACCGGGGCAGATTCGACCGGCAGAACTCCCGAGAAGCTATTAGAGCTTGTAGACTTCGATGAACACTTCCACGTAGCGTGGCGTACTTGTTGAGTTCAGAACACTTTCAGCGCTGACCGCAATCCCTTTTTCCTTGTAGATCTTTTTGATTTCGCTTTTGACTAAGTCCAATTTGGTTTGGTCGTAAGGCTGTTCGACGAGGGGAAGGAGGCCCTTCTGCGTTAGGCGCTGCGTTATTTCATCCGGCGAGACTCTTTTGAACGAGCCGTTGTAGTGCAGAGCAAATCGGCGAACCATCAGACCGGTGCTGCTGCTCTTGTTGGACTGTTGGGAATCGGCATCCTGAGCCGCCGCCAGCAAAGGGCACGACAGGGCTAAACAGGCCACAGCTAAAAGGAGAAGTAGCCGCTTAGAGGAGACCATCGTGCACCACCCATCAACTCTAGCGAAATCGTACTCTGACCCACCAGCCCGCGCAAGCAACTTTCGTGCTTGACCATCGCGCGTATTGGAAAGCTGGATCTCGATGTCACGCCACAAATGGGTTTTGTAATTTGTTTAAATTCGCGTTAGAAGCTGTATCCAAGAGACAACGCCACCGTTGGATCGGCTTGCCCTAAATTAAATATCTGCGTTGCGAAGGTCATTTTCTTGCGCGTGAACTGCACCAGCAGACCGCGCTGGATATCCAGCGGCGTCTGGTAGGCGCGCGTCCGTTGCACGACATAGCCAAACGCAAACCATGGCTTCGGCGAGTACGTTAGCTGAGTCCACGTGTAGAAAAAATTGCCAGCCTTTGTGTCTGTGTCGAAGATGTATTCGTTCGCGCTGTACAGTTGAAGCTTCTTGTAGGTCACCGTGAGTTCGATGCCTGGCGCTACTCCATTCACGTCTCCAAAAACTCCGCCGATCATGGGCGTAGCGTCCAATGCCAACTTCTTCCCCACGCTGAAGTCGTACCCGACCCACAGCGACCCCGTCTTCTGAGCTTCGTAGTTGTACCGTGCCTCCACATGAAGTGTGTCGCGGTCTCCCGTGAATGTCGGCGAAAAATACGATTGCCCTCCTGGCACCAAATACCCGCTTACATTCACGTTGAAGTCCCAAGGGTTTGCTGGGGCCTGTGTATTTGCGGGCGGAGTGCTTGAACTCGTTTGCGCCGAAAGGCGGCTACTGAACAGGATTGCGACGACCAACATGCCAAGGCGCACTAGGTAGGTCATCCTTAGCACGCCTCCAATAGGGGTTTAGTTCTTCGGGGCGTAGTAGCCCTTGCGGGCCAGGACTTTCAAGTCTTTGCCTGAGACGTCAACTTTGATCTTACGGAATTTGCCATCTCGGGCGGAATTCGTTGGATAGTAGCCCAGGGTGTATTGGCTGCGGAGCTCTTCGGAGATTTGGTCGAAGGCTTCTTGGAGATGTTTTTCGTTGTTGACGACGATCATGCGGCCGCCAGTTTCGTCGGTGATCTTCTTGGCGATGTTGGCATTGGCGCCGTAATGCGGATCGTAGACAAGAAGAATATGAACGACAGTGTCGGTGCGCTGCGCGGCTTCGATAGCCTCTTCGACACGGACCTTGCTTCCGTTGTCTTCGGCGTCTGTCAGGACAACGACGGCTTTGCGGCCGGCTTCCGAGGAAAGCTTCTCGTTACAGGCAAGATAGAGGGCATCATAGAAATTTGTGCCTTTGGAACCCGATTGCGGGATCGTTCCAGGGGTGATGGGGCCACCTCCACCGCCTGTGTTGATTTGCGCTTTGCGAATGGCGCGATTGAGCTCGGAGCGGTTGTCGGTAAAATCGGCCAAAAGGTCCACGTCCAGGTCGAAGGACATGATCATGGCTTCGTCGCCCTTGCGCATCACGCGGTTAAGGAAGCTGCTGGCTCCATCCTGAATGGCGCCGAGCATGTATTGTTCGCTGCCGGAGGTGTCCATGAGCAACCCCAGAGTGATAGGCAGCGTCACTTCCTTAGAGAAGAAGGCGATCTTTTGATCCTGGCCATCTTCGGCGATTTTGAAGTCATCTTGTTTCAGATCAGTGACGATACGCTTGTTCTTGTCGCGCACGGTGACGAAGAGGTTGACCAGGTTCACGTTCGCTTTGATGACGGGCCCTTGAGTTTCCGGCTCTTGAGGCAGCGCAGGCAAGGCGATGGCAGCGGCAAGCAGGGGCGTCACGCACAGCGCTGCGAGTTTCTTTAGAGAAGGCATGTATACTTTCCTTGACGAGAGATGCCCGGCCGGAAACTGCCCGCTGGGGTTCTTCGCCACGTTAAGATGCTTGCAGATGGTGCGATGGATGCGTCGCCGGGAGACCGGGAGACGATCCGGGCACTGACTGCGAGAGGAAGTTTGGCCTGAGGGATATGAAAAGTCTACGAAAAATCGCAGGTATAACGGGCGTTCTATTCTTCGCGGCGCCAGCCTTGTGGCTTGGAATTATGGCGACCGCGCATCAGCAAGCAGCTCCGGCCGCCCAGGCTCAAGAGCCTTCTCCACCACCGCCGGATAACCCCAGATTGAGCGAAGCGAGGGCAAAGATTACGGTAAATGCCAACTTGGTGGTGTTGCCCGTAACCGTGAAGGATCACTCCGGCCGCTTGGTCCCTGATCTAGGCAAAGACGAATTTCGCGTTTTTGACGACAACGTGGAACAGAGAATCGATGTGTTTACTACGGAGGCTTTCCCGCTTTCGATGATCATTCTGGTCGATAACGATTTGAAAAAAGGCGACGCCAAGGAAGTGCAAGACAGCCTCGATGCCATTATTGGGGGCATGAGCGATCTGGATGAAGCATTTGTTTGCAAATTTGACCAGTTTTTTCACCCTGGCAAAGGATTCACCAGCAATCAGGACCAACTGCTCGTCGAACTCCGGCGGACCAAGCTGGACAGTCAGACTGCAGTGATGTCTCCCGGTGGCCCGTTCAATGGGCCAAGCGTCAATGGCCACGCTCCTGACGGGTCGCCCGGGGTTGCCGGTTCCACGCGAGAGATTCTTGCGGGGCCTACGAAGGCTCTCGATGATGCTGTGTTTGCGGCTGCACAGCTTTTGAAGGACCGGCCGAGAAACCGGCGGAAAATCATATTTATCATCAGCGATGGGGTCAACGGAGGGAAAAAATACAACACCAATACATACGACAATACCGTAAAAGAGGTGCTGGCCCACAGCATCTCGGTATTTGGGGTTGGAGTGGGAAGCGCGTTCTTGGACCGCCGAGTTGAGCGGCTCTCCGAATACGCGCATAGCACGGGCGGCGACGTCTATTACGCGGCGAAGAAGGAATCGCTGCAGGACCTGTACTCGAGGGTGACCGAAGAAGCACGCAATCAGTACACATTGGCGTACTTCCCGCGAGACATAAAAAGCGCGCAGGATTATCACACCGTGGAAGTGCGTGTGAAGCGCGAAGGCCTGACGGTCCTTACGCGCGACAAGTATTACACCGGCGGTATCACCCAATAAAAAAATCTTGGGCTCTCTGGTGGAATTTTCTTGACAGTCGCGGTTGGCGCTCACATACATAGCGGGATGGCATGGCGGGCAGCGCCTGTCATAACCCGAGAAGTGCGAATGACTGCGGCGCACAGGGGCCGCGGGTGAAAGGAGCATCGCGATGAAGAAAAAGGGAAAGAAGGACGAAGCCAAGGGCCCGAAAAAAGGGAAGTAGGTCGTTTTCGAGAGGATTCTGTTCGTTTGGGCGCTACCCGCTGGGTGGCGCCCTTTTTCTTTAGGAGAGAGGATCGCAGGTACTCGCCGCCGCTCTTCCCGGCTACGATCTATGCGCGATCGGTGGAGAGTTGTTTAGAAAGTTGCCGAAGCGCGTCTCTCCAGTTCGCGTTCGCGAAGATAGAGAAATAGAGGAAGGCCTAGAGAGACTCCTACGAGCAAGACCGAGGCGACGGGAAGCCACAGCCTGTTCATTTTGAGGCGACGGCCTTCGTTGCGGATAAAGGCTATAAGAGCAGCCGCGGAAACCAGGACGTCCACGCCGAAGAATGCGCTAATGCGGTTTGCGAAAAGTTGGTGGACGAAGAGGCGCATGTCGAGGCCGTGCTCCATGACCCAGGGGACAAACAGAGAATAGGGAAGAACGAATCCAAGAACGACGAGCGCCAGGTAGAAAAACTTGCGGTTCATGTGGGCACCTCTTGTTGAGGATTCAGGAGAATCGATATGCTTCCGACGCTCCGGCTAACTGGGCCCGCCTAACTGCTGAGAGACTCTTCATGCGCTGGACAAATCGGCCTGTAGGCGCAGGTTCGGCAGACGAAGCCAGGATTCGGCGGAAATTCGCCAGCGCGAATGTCGGCTGCGGCTTCCTGAACGATCTTTTGAGCTTCGTCGAGTTGTTTGGCGTCGCGCGTGGTGACTTGGATCTGATTGTTTTGGAGATAGTGGAAAACCAGGCGGACGGGATTCCATTCGAAGATCTCTTTTGCAGCGAGAGCGTAGAGGCTGAGCTGCAGATCTTTCTTGGCGTCGGCGTCTTTTTTGGGTTTGCCGGTCTTGTAGTCGATGATTTCCACGTCTTTGCGCCCAAGAGAATTTACCTGATCCATTCGTCCGATGATGGTGATGTTGTTCTCCAGCGGAAGTTCGAAGGATTTTTCTTGTTCTAGGATCTGCGGAGGATTTTCTAGCGTCGAGGCGTGGAAAGCGCGCAGTTGTTCGAGGCCGTCCTTTTTGTATCCGGATTCCTGGTAGTTGTCTTCAAAGCCCGCCGAGGTCCATTCCGTTTCGAAGATTCGCGCGACTTCCTCGAACGGCAGCTTCACGCCTTTGCGAAGCTGGTCGACGAAGCGTTTGATCGTGGTGTGCATCACGCTGCCAAAGCTGAGGACGGCTTTAGGCCCTTCCTTGAGAGACCACCCACGGCTGAATAGGAATTGCTGCGGGCAACTTCGATAGCCGCTGACTGCCGAGGGACTCAGGGTGAGCGGTTCGGGCGTGGGAGGGTGGAATTCGAGTGCCCAGTCGGCGATGCGAGAGAAAATTTTCGGTGGCTCGGCGGATGCAGGGAAGAGTTGAGAATAGGCGATGCCGGCAGATTCTTTTTTGTCCACTGGAGGAAGCTCGGGCAATCTGGGGCTTAGCTGGTGGACGTCGCGGCGCTTGATGGCCGGGTCCATCAAGAGGTCTTCGATGAAGACAGGAATCTTGCCTTTTTTCTCTGTGAGCGTGGTGAGCGTTAGGCGATTTTCCGCGCGTGTTAGAGCAACGTAGAAAAGACGGCGCTCCTCTTGTATGTGAAATTGCTCGGCGGGTTCGCCTTCCTTCATCAGAGCCGCGGGAAATTCGAAGACGCGGTGGCGTTCCGTTGTTGGAAATTTTTTGTTGTTGATGCGAAGAAGGAAAACCTGAGGGAATTCCAAGCCCTTTGCGCCGTGGACGGTCATCAGCTGAACGGCGTCGCCCGGAAAGTCGTCTTCAAGGCTAATCGTGCCGCCGGCCTGTGAGTAGTAGCCAAGATATTCGACGAATTCGGTGAGGCCACGGGTTTCGCTTTTAGGCTCCCACTCTTTGACGAATTCCGAAAGGCGAGTGACATATTTGCGATCCTGCGCACTGGCGCGTTGCGCGACCTCAAGCCACTCCAGGAGATCGGCGAGGATTTCGCGGGCGGAACGCCGGCGGAGTGTTTTTCGGTGATCGGATAAGAACTCGACGAGGCGGCCCAGCGCGGCGTGCGAAGGATCGAACGCAAGCTGTCCTTGCGGAGCTTGCAGCATGTCGTAGAGAGCTTTTTTTTCTTTACGGGCGCGTTCGGCGAAACGGACAAGGTCCGCGGGTTCAAGCGACCAGGCGGGAGCGGCAACAACGCGGGCGCAGGCGATGTCGTCGAAAGGTGTCGCGATGAGGCGCAAGTAGGCAAGCACGTCCTTGACGAGCGGGTGATCGAGGATGGAAAGCTTGCTGATGACGAACGGGATTTTGAGGCGGGAAAGTTCTTCGACGAGCTCGTCGCGATGCGCGTGCTGGCGGTAGAGCACGGCGAAATCGCGCCATTTGCGTCCAGTGGCATGGAGGCGCTGAAGTTCGCTGACGATCCAACGGGCTTCGTCTTGTTCGGTTTCCAGTTCTACGATACGAATTTTTTCGCTTTCCTCTTTATTCGCGCTCAGAACTTTTTTAGGGAAGTCGGCGCTCACCGTGTTTTGCGCGATCACCTGCGTGGCCACGCGAAGAATATTCGGCGTGGAGCGGTAATTTTCGACGAGCGAGACGCGGAAGGGAGTCGAGTCCGCACCTTCGCGCCAACCGGCGAAACGCTCCAGGAAAAGTTTGAAGCTGCCGAAAGAGGCGCCGCGGAAGCGATAGATGGCCTGGTCGTTGTCGCCCACGGCGACGATGTTTTTTGTTTCGCCAGCCAGGAGTTCGAGCAGGCGAAGTTGTGCGATGTTGGTATCTTGAAATTCGTCGACAAGGATATAGCGGAATTTCTCTTGCTGCTTGCGGCGAACTCCTGCGTTGGTTTCGAGAAGCTCGACGGCCCCGGTGATAAGTGAGCCGAAAGAGACGCGCTTTTTTTCTCGCAACAAATCTTCACTGGCGCGGTAGGCGCGCGCAATTTCCTGCTGGAGGGCGACATCTTCGGCGCGCTCCTTGAAGGTGTCTTCGTCGAGCGCAGCGCGTTCGGTTTCCAGTTGCGTGGCGAGACCGTCGGCGTGCCGCTGATAATCTTCGCAAGAAACCAGTTCGTCCTGGCAGCGTGAGAAAAATTCAACGAAGTCGTTCAGGAATTGGCCTGGGTCGGCGAGGCGTCGGTACTTGTCGAGTTTTAGACGCTCCAAATTTCGGCGCAGCAGAATCCAATGATCGACTTTGTCGAGCATCAGGCGCTCGGGTGCGGCTTCCTTCAGGAGGCTTTCGCAGAACGCGTGAAATGTCGCCAGTGTTACATCTTTCCCGCGTTCGTGAGTAGCTCGCACGACGCGAGCCTTCATCTCCCCCGCTGCCTTGTTTGTAAACGTCAGCCCAAGAATGTTTTCGCCGGAAAGCGACTCGTCAGATTGCAGCAGGTGGCGAATGCGCTCCGTGATGACGCGCGTTTTGCCCGTGCCCGCACCAGCGATAACGAGCAGCGGCCCTTGGCCATGAGTGATGGCGCGCCGCTGCGCATCATTCAGTATCAGTCCACCTTCAGCAGGAGGTTCGAGGTCGAACAGTGTTGCCATAACTTAAGCAGGGTAACGGAAATTGCGGCGAAGGGGAAACGACCATGGCTTTCAGGGTTTCTTCGATGAGAAAAGAGTTTCTTGCTGCGAAAATTTACCTGCCGCAACTTTGGCGTTCATATCGGTGGATTTGCCGCGGGGGACGCTGAGGGATTCCCACTTTCCTGTTTTTGTGAAAGTGAGATGCTTGGCGAGAAACAGGATCTGTCCAACGTGATGCGCGTAGTGGGCAATCTGTCGGTTGATGGCCTGCATGACGGAGTGTGGTTCGGTGCGAATCGTCACAGTTCGCGTGAGGTCGGCCTCCGTCAGCGGCTCGAGCGCATCAAAAACATATTTCCAGCCTCGTTCCCACTGTTCTATCAATTCGGCGCGTGTGTTGGCAGGGCTCTCGAATTCCGTATCGCGGTTGCGGTCTGCTTTCTCGCCATCGGTGGTCAGAAAATCGAGCCAGCGCGACCGCATATTGCCCGACAAATGTTTCACGATGATGGCGATGGAATTGGACTCCGGATCGAGCGTGCTAAAGAGCGCTTCGTCTGGACACTGCGCCATGGCGCGATCGCCCAGCTTTTTGTAGTAGCGGAACAGGCCGATGGAATCTTGCAAATACGATGTGCTGAGTTGGTGCTGCATGAGAATATTTTGTTCCGACGGGAGCGATTGTCAACGATATTTCACACGGAATTAGTGGGAACTCGGAGATCGAATGTTTACAATCCCGATGAGCGCGCGACAAAAGAAAGCGCTTGACATTTCGCTTTTTGTTCGCCTATTATCGCGCTGCTGAGTTTCGATTCCGCTGGAGGACGACATGACTATTGGACAATCGATGTTGCCTGAATTTGATCAGGAGATGGCGAGCACCCGAAAAGTGCTGGAGCGCGTGCCCGATGACAAGTGGGGCTGGAAGCCACACGAGAAGTCCGGCACTGTTGGCTGGCTCGCTTCGCACATCGGCACCGTCCCGGGATGGATCACCATGACCATCAATATGGACGAACTGGATTACGCGCCGGTGGACGGGCCAGGCTACGAGCCGCCAAAGATCACCAATCGGAAAGAGCTGCTTGCGGCGTTTGACAAAGAGAGCGCCGAAGCGCGAGCGGCTCTCGCCAGCGTAAGCGATGCCGACATGATGAAGGGCTGGACGCTCCTCGCGGGTGGCAAGGAGATTTTCACTCTGCCAAAGATCGCCTGCGTTCGCAGCATGTGCATGAATCACATGATTCATCACCGCGCACAGCTCACCGTCTATTTCCGTTTGGTTGGTGTACCCGTTCCTGGCCTCTACGGTCCGAGCGCCGACGAAGGCATGCCAGATTCTGCGGCAGCCGCAAACTAAAACCGCAAACCAACTCGAAGTAGCGAAGAGAAAGGCGGACTCTCGTCCGCCTTTCTGTTTCTGCAACTCCGATCTCCAGGCGCCAATCTCGAATTTCGTATTTCTAATTTCGCGTTTTCGCGTCCCAACTTTTAACTTTCAGCTTCCGCCTTGCACTCCGCAGCGGCCTTCCGCCCAACGCGCTATAATAGTGTGCGTTGGACCTTCGGAGGCTTACCTGCATATGGATACTCCCGTAATTCTCTCCGCTGTTCGCACGCCTATCGGAAAATTCCAAGGCGGACTGGCTGGATTTTCGGCCGTCGAACTCGGCGGCAAAATCGTGGCCGAAGCCATTCGCCGCGCGGGGATCGAACCCAATGAAGTTGACGAAGCCATCTTGGGCAACGTGGTGCAGGCAGGACTCGGACAAAATCCAGCGAGGCAAGCTGCGTTGAAAGGCGGTTGCGCGCCGCGCGTTGCGGCGATGACGATCAATAAAGTTTGCGGCTCCGGTTTGAAAGCAGTAGCGCTCGCGGCGCAAGCTGTTCAGCTTGGCGAATCCGAAATGCTTGTTGCGGGCGGCATGGAGTCCATGTCCAACTGCCCGTATCTGTTGCCGCAAGCGCGGACCGGCTACCGGCTGGGCGACGGCAAGCTCGTTGACTCGATGATTCATGATGGTTTGTGGGATGCGTACGAAGATTTTCACATGGGCATGACCGGAGAGCTGGTCGCCGAAAAATACGGAATCACGCGGGAAGAACAAGATAAGTTTTCGGTAGAGAGTCACCAGAAAGCGATTCGTGCGCGGAAGTCGTGTTTTTTTGAGGGGCAGATTCTGCCAATCGAAGTGCCGCAAAAAAAGAGCGAGCCGATTGTCATCAAGTACGACGAATCGCCGCGCGAGGACACTTCGCTCGAAGCGCTGGCGAAGTTAAAGCCGGCGTTCAAAAAAGGCGGCACCGTAACCGCGGGGAATGCGCCTGGCACGAACGATGGCGCGGCTGCCCTCATTGTCACCAGCGAACGCAACGCAGCGCGGCTCTGCAAGCAACCGATCGCGCGAATCGTGGCGCAAGCAGTCAGCGGCGTCGAACCGAAATGGGTGATGATGGCGCCAGTGGACGCGGTCGAAAAGCTGCTCACCAAAACTGGCTGGGACCGCGACAAGGACGTAGACCTCATCGAGTTAAACGAAGCGTTTGCCGTTGCGGCGATCGCTGTGACGCGCCAGCTTCGGCTGAACCCTGAAAAAGTAAACGTGAACGGCGGCGCGGTAGCGTTAGGCCATCCGATCGGAGCGAGCGGCGCGCGCATTCTAGTCACTCTTCTCTACGAATTGCAGCGCCGCAACCTGAAGCGCGGCATCGCCGCCCTCTGCCTCGGCGGCGGCAACGCCGTCGCCCTCGCCGTCGAGCGGTATTAATTTTCCTGCTCCTTTCCCCCTTTTCATAGCATCAATAGACTGCCCGTTTTTTATGGGAAGGCTCGTCCCGCGAGGCAGGGGGACTTGGTGATAGCTTCCCGCGATCTGGCTTCGAAGGGGGATCCACGCTGCGCAGAGCTTTTGGAATTTTTGGCCTCGCCGGAATGTTGATGTTGTTGAGTGCTATTTCGACGATCTCCGCCGGGGATGATGTTCCTTTCCCTAATGGTTTTCGCGATTGGTTTGTGGTGAATTCGATGATCGTGACGAAAGATAGCCCGATTTCCTCGCAAATTGGCGGCATGCACATCATTTACGTGAACGCGAAGGGATTGCCGACGCTGAAAGCCGGCGGCCCGCTTCCGTATCCTGACGGAACCGTTTTTGCGGATGATGTTCATGAATACTCAGTGAAAGAAGGTTCCTACGTCGAAGGCAACAAAAAGGCCGTAACGGTGATGGTGAAAGACGCGAAGAAGTACGCGACGACTGGCGGATGGGGCTTCCAAGTCTGGGCTGCGGGAAACCCTTCGAAACCGCTCGTCCCCGATGACGCCCATGCGATTCCAGCTTGCTTCATGTGTCATACACCGCAAAAAGACCGGGACTACACATTTTCAACCTACACTCCCTGAGATCGGCCCGATGCTTATTCGCTGCGTGGGCCGATTCCCTTACAGTGTTTCCGGGGAGGTCGCTGCTGATCCCAAAGTGTTTGCGTCTTGCGTTCCCAATTCCTGTGCGCAATAGGGGCAAAACTTGTCTGTTTCGACTACTTCGCGTTTGCAATTGAGGCAGCTGGGGTGGAGGTTACATTTGCAGTTGGGGCAAAAGTTGAAGCGGGCGCCGACGGATTTTCCGCATTGTGGGCAAGGGTAGGGAAGCGGCTCGCGCATCAAGAAATAGATGACGAATCCGATGAAGCCCCATGCAGGCAGGAGGAGAATCACAAGTAGCGTCCACAGGGCAGAATTCATTTCGCGGCGTTTGGCGTCGCGATTTACGTAGCCGATCAGGAAAATCATGCTCGCTAGGAAGAGCGATATGAGTGTGATGATTCCTGCCAAGGCCCAGGAAGCCAGCGCGGGGTTGTTCCGGAGTTCCGGCGGGACGATTTCGCCATAGTGAGAGAAGTTCCATTGATTGACCACAAACGCGATCGCCTGCGCGATGAGGAAGAGCGCAACGACGGTCCAGATCAGGCCTTTGGGGACGACGCGGAGCTCTTGCCAGAAGTGGAGGCTCTCCTTTTTTCTGCGAAGACGTATGAGCCGCATTCTTTCGTTGAACGAACCGCTTACTTTTTGTTGGTAGTCCGACATAACTATTCCTCTTTCAAACTTTTGAATCGGCGTTTGCAATTACCGTACTCGATCGTTCTCATTTGCCAGCCTGACGTTTTCCATCAGTACAACCACTGCAGCGACTACTGCAGGAATCATCCACCAAAGACCGAATCCCATTTCCCAGACTAGCCGGGGCAGGCCCATGCGGTCGCCGACCCACTCGAAAGCGCGCCAGACGTAGGGAGCGGTGGCGATGCCTAGGGCCCAGGACATGGCGCACATGATCCAAAGGAGGCGGCGCTTGGGTTCGCGCTCGCGCATTTCCTGGGCGCGCAATTGCACGCGAAATTGTGTGCGCGCGGCGAGACCGCGAGGGAGGGGAATGGGTATCGCGCGCAGAGTACGAAGCGCTTCGTTCGTTTGCTGTGCGACTTGGGCGCAGGCTGCGCACTCGCGCAGATGCGCGGCGAGCCATTCGCGCTCGGATTGCGAGATTCCTTCGATGCGCTCTTGCGCGATTAATTTTTTGGCGCGGGCGTGGAGATTTTCGTTCATGCTGCACTTCCTTGCATTGCGCCACGGAGCGCTTCGAGCCCGCGATAGAGGCGCGACTTCACGGTGGAAAGCGGGGCGGCTAGCACGCTGGCGATTTCTTCGAGGCCGAGATCTTCCTGAAAACGGAGGACGAGGACTTCGCGATAAACCGTGGGAATACGGTCCAGCGACGCGTGGACGCCGGTTTTTTCTTCCGCTGCTAAAACTAGATTTAGCGGCGATGGATTCAGCGCGGCGAACTCCATGGGCGCGCCTTCTTCAGGATCCGTGAGGGTGTCGAGGCTTTGCATTTTTTTCTGGCGCTGCCAGTCGATTACGAGATTTCGCGCGATGCGAAAGAGCCACGCTTCAAATTTGTATTTGCCGTCGTACTGGTGGCCGCGTTCGAGGACGCGAATCCACGTTTCCTGGAAGAAGTCTTCCGCGCGCTCGCGGCTGGAGGTCAGATAGAGCAGATAGCGGAAGAGCCGGTATTGATACTGCTCGATCAGCTGATCGAGGAGATCGGGGTCGCGGCGCTTGAGCCCCTGGGCGAGGGCTTTGTTGTCGTCGGCCATCTGTGCGGAGAAGAGAAAAATCGACCTAAATGGTGCCGAGGTCAGGGTTGTAAGTGTCGCGCTCATTCTACAGGGTATACGCGGCAGTGTGGCGAAAAGACGCAACGCCTGCAACCCGCGCAAGCCGCAGGAATTTCAGCGAGTTACGGGCAGGGTCGATGTCTTCCTACGGTCATCTTTGTGCGATGTAGTAGACTCTCTGGCCGCCACCATGTTCTGTCCAAATTGCAAAGCCGAGTACCGGAAGGGATTCACGCAGTGCGCGGACTGCGGCGTTGAGCTTGTGCATGAATTACCTGAGGCAGCCATTGTCCCCATTGATCCTATTGATCCAGGCGACCCAGTGGAAGATCCGTTCTGCTCTTTTTGGAAAGGGGATGATCCGAGAGTTCATGCCGAACTCTGTGAATTGTTTGCGGAGCAGAGCATCCCTTACAAAACGATTCGGCGGCAGGACCATCTCTTTAATTGGAACACTAAGAGCGCATTCGAGATCGGCGTACCGTTTTCGCGGTTTGATAAGGCGGAGACGGTAGTCAAAGAGGCCTATGGGGGAGACGAGGCACCCGTCTCCGAAGACGTGGCGCGGACTTTGGAACTGCCGGAGGTTGTAGAACCGCGCGAGCCGCATCCAGCACGGGGTCCTGGGGATTGGTATCCGGAGGACGCTACGCTGGAGATCTGGGAAGGCAAGCAGGAGGAGATGGGGGAATTGTTGGCGGCATCACTTGGCGAGAATCAGATTCATTCGCGAGTGGCAGAGGCTAAGGAAGTGTATCGGCTGTTTGTTTTGCCTGCAGATGAAACGCGAGCGCGGAAGATTGTTCGGGAAGTTGTCGAAGGCGTGCCGCCGGAGTGAGGGTTGTGTTGAGGAGATGTTTTTTTAAGGGAGGATTGGATGTATCCTTAGCGCCGGATTCGAGAAGTACAATAAGCGGATTCGTTGGCGCGGGCGAGTTGGGTCGTGAAGAGGGCGGGGCAAGCCCGGTCCCTACAGTGCGGTTATTGTTTGGAGGAACTTATGGCTGCAAGTCCAGGACCGGAAGGATCGTTGGTGATGTTGTGGGCGGGGGAAGATCCGGCGCTGCATTCTTCGCTCATTGAGGAATTGCAATCCGCGGGTATTCTGTTTATTGACAGGCCGACCGGTGATGATCAGGTTCCTCCGTCGGCGGATATCCTTCCTATTGATTGGAAAACGCAATTTGGGTTCGAAGTCGCTGTGCCCTCGTCGAATCTGGAGTCGGCGCAAAAGATCCTCGAAAAGCTTCTGGATCAAGAGCCCGCGGATATGGAGATTGCGGCGAGTGACTCTGCGCAGCCTGGAGTCGCGGAGGTAAAGCCTGCGAACTTGAGCGCGACTACTTGTGCGGTGTGGACTGGCGCAGATGAAGCACGCGCGGGCTTTTTGGTCGAGGCGCTAAAGGAAAACGAAATTCCGGCGCGTGCCGAAACGCGAGGAAGCGAAGCGACTGTGTACGTTCCACCGGAAGAGGAAATGCTGGCACGGGAGATTATCAGGGAGATTGTTGAGGGCGCGCCGCCAGCTTAGCCCGGTGATCTAATCAGCCTTTTGTATCTTTCGTAGAGGCTTCATTCAGCCATTTTCTTGCGACTGTAGTAGACTCCGCGCCAAGATGTTCTGCCCTAACTGCAGAGCCGAATACCGGCCAGGTTTCATACGGTGCTCCGATTGTGGAGTCGAGCTCGTTGAGGTGATTCCTCCTCCCGGGCCTAGGGATTCCGAAGTTCGAGAGAACGAGAGGCCTGACCTTGCGAGAACGTCTCACTTCCTTGCTTGGTTTGTTCCGATGCTCGTTTATGTTGTTCTTTGTTTTGGAGTTTCGGTCAGACCTGAATTGATACGTAACATATTCTTTGTCGTTTTCCTTATCAGTTTGAGCATGCTTGCCAACTTCGGCGCATATTGGATGCTCTACCAAGCGGTCCGCTACGAGCGAAGGGTCGGGAGATATGTTCTCCTTGCTTTCGTTCCGTTCATGTTTGTTTGGTATTCGCTGGTACGCGTTCCGCTTCGGAAAGAATTTCAAAGGGATTCGGAATTCATTCGGTAGGAATCGGCTTGCCGCTTTGTCTATCTTGACTGTCCTCGCTCACTATGTTTCCGTATGTTCGGCGCATCAATTGGAGAGAGCATGAGCATTGATCAAGTCAAAACAGTGGCGGTGTTGGGCGCGGGGACGATGGGGAATGGGATTGCGCATGTGTTTGCGCGAGCTGGTTACAAGGTGATTTTGCGGGATGTGGAGTCGCGATTTTTGGAGCGCGGATTGGAGACGATTGGAAAGAATCTGGATCGGGAGATTAAGAAGGGGAAGCTGGCTGAGAGGGAGAAGGGCACGGTGCTGGAGCGGGTGCAGTGCGTGACGGATATGGCGGCGATTGGGGCGGCGGATTTTGTGGTGGAGGCGGTGCCGGAGAAGTTGGAGATCAAGAGGGCGGTGTTGACGGAGGCGGATGGCATATTGCGGCCGGAAGTGATTTTGGCTAGCAATACGTCTTCGATTGCGATGACGACTTTGGCGGCTTTGACAAAGCGGGCGGACCGGTTTCTGGGGATGCACTTTATGAATCCTGTGCCGGTGATGGTGCTGGTGGAAGTGATTCGCGCGCTGCAGACGAGCGATGCGACGTTTTCGGCGACGATGGAATTGGCAAAGAAATTGGGGAAGACGCCGGTGGCGGTGAATGATGCGCCGGGGTTTGTGTCGAACCGGGTACTGATGCCGCTGATTAATGAGGCGGTTTATTGCGTGATGGAGGGCGTGGCGACTCCTGAAGCTGTAGACGCGGTGATGAAGCTGGGGATGAATCATCCGATGGGACCGCTGGAGTTGGCGGATTTTATTGGGTTGGATGTGTGCGTGGATATCATGCATGTTTTGCATGAGGGGCTGGGGGATCCGAAGTATCGGGCTTGTCCGTTGCTGAAGAAGTATGTGGCGGCGGGGTGGTTGGGACGGAAGAGCGGGAGAGGGTTTTACGCGTACCAAAGCTAGCGGCAACTGTCGTGACCTAAATGAACAGAAGATTGAAAATTGCCCTTCTTGTACTTGGTGCAGTCTTGCTGGCCGCAGTTGCCCTTTTTTACCCTTACGAAGCTGAAGGCGTGCCGCAATGGAAGGTCCGGGTTGTTGACCAAAAGGGGAACCCGGTCAACGGGGCGCAAGTGCAACAAGAATGGCTCGACCCTTTCTATGAGGGGCAGACCTTGATGGAATCGCGAAAGACTGATGCCGATGGATGGGTCCTCTTTCCGCGACGGCCTATCCACAAACAATTAGCCAACGGGTCTTTGAGGTTTCAGCCGAGCGCTCATATTTATATATGTTGGCAAGATCAGTCGGGCCAGGTGCTCTCCGGCCAGTTGTTCTATGAAGGAAAGAGTAGCCAACTTGTGGACCAATTGGTTTTGGCGAACGGAACGGTTTGTCCTTTTTCGTGATGTGCGGACACTCGAATTAACGCGAGTTGCCGGCGCTGATGGGGAAGCCCGCAGCCCGGCAGGCGCATTGCGTGGCGAAATAAAGGCGAAAATAATGTTTGCTTTTCTTTCGCCTTGGTGTTAATTTGCCTTTCGCGGTTTTCAACAGGTGCATGATGTGTTCGGTTTCGACCCTGGCGATAAGTTGTCCGGAACATGCTAGGCTCGAAAGCGAGTTCATCGAGGCGCGCGATCGGATGCGGGGGCTGATGCGGCTCCGCAAGCTGGAGGCGGCCGAAGAGCGACAACTGGCAGTTCGAGTGGCGATGGCCATCGCCCGCTTGAAGGAGCATGTTGCCGAGCACGGTTGCGAACGCCGGGGCTAGTCCCGTGTGGCCCTGATGTGAAGAAGGCATGGCGGAAAGATAATTAGAGTGTTACTATTAGGCTTCC
>Ga0210391_10001452_pt1 | contig 21620 bp, 16 predicted proteins | sample IncBWC12OmetaG_FD_160573 | JGI IMG/M metagenome (GOLD analysis project Ga0210391, IMG submission 160573) | Forest soil microbial communities from Barre Woods Harvard Forest LTER site, Petersham, Massachusetts, United States - Inc-BW-C-12-O ...
CAGCAGCCCCGCAAGGGAAGCCGCGAAAGCAGGTCGAGCAAGGGTCAAACGCGAGCTACTGGCCGAGACGAATGGACCCCACACCACCTCGGAACTCTTATTTTTTTTGCAGCTGTCAGCTCTCACTGGAACCCTAGCCAGTTCGAACTCCCGAAACCCTGTCGTCGAAGCATCCCTACCCGTCCCCAGACGCTGAGAAGATTGGTGGACCTGGCAAGATTCGAACTTGCATCTGCGAGCGTCGATCGAGATCGACGCTCGCCGTGTTCCTTACACCACAGGCCCGTCATCGTGGACACAGGGGCTAAAGCCCGCGAATTGTCCCCGCCCTGACGCGGCGCTAAAGCGCCGCTCTTCCACCTTGCGCAATCGGCGTGCTGCTAGTCGACGTGCTCTCCTTCGGCGAATCCGTGCTCGGCGTGAGGCAGGATGTCGCGGTCACGTGCGATCCACACGTAGAGCGTGGGCAACAAGAACACGCTCATGATGAGGGCGGCCATCAATCCGCCGACAATTACGATGGCAAACGGACGTTGCGAATCGGAGCCGATGGCATGCGACGTGGCCGCAGGCAGCAGGCCCAGAGTGGCGACCAGCATGGTCATCATGATGGGGCGGAGGCGCAGTACAGCCCCCTCGACGGCCGCGTCTTCGATGCTGTAGCGGCGGACGCGCAGCTGGTTGATGTATTCGAGCATGATGACGCCGGTCTGCACCGACACGCCGAATAACGCGAGGAATCCCACTCCCGAGGAAACGCTGAAGTTTGTGCCGGTGAACAGCAGGGCGAGCAGGCCGCCGACGGGAGCAATGGCCACGTTAGCCATGATCAGCATGGTCCATTTGAGCGACTTAAACATGGTGTAGAGGATGATGAAGATGATGAGGATGGTGATAGGAAGGACGATCAGCAGGCGGGCGTTGGCGCGCTTCTGGCTGGCGTATTCGCCTTCCCATTTGAGGTGATAGCCGGTGGGCAGTTTCACCTGGGTTGAGACTTTGTCGATGGCCTCTTCGACGGCGCTGCCGAGGTCGCGGCCGCGGACGCTGTATTTGATAGCAATGTAACGCTGGTTGCCTTCGCGATAAACCTCGGAGGCGCCATCGGCCACGTGAATATTGCAAAGCTGGGCGAGCGAGACTCGTTCGCCGGACGGCGACAGCAGGCGGATCTTCTCGATCGATTCCTGGGTGTCGCGGAATTGCGGGAGGTAGCGCATGACGAGGTCGTAGTGGGCCTCGCCTTGCAGAACCTGGGTGAGCGGGTTGCCGCCGACGGCGGTTTGAATGGCGTCCTGCACATCGGCGACGTTGATCTGGTGGCGAGCGGCGGCATCGCGGTCGACCGTCACGTTCAGGTTGGGCTGGCCGAGGACGCGAAACACTCCCAGATCTTCGATGCCGGGAATTTTGCGCATCACGCCGACGATCTCGTCGGCCTTATCTTCAAGTGTCTTCAGGTCGTCGCCATAGACTTTGGTGGCGAGTTCGCCTTTGACGCCGCTGACCGCTTCTTCCATGTTGTCTTCAATGGGCTGAGAGAAGCCCCAGAGGACCCCGGGAATCTTGTCGAGTTCGCGTTGCATGGCGGCGATGAGTTCGTCTTTGTCCTCGTGGAAGACCGGACGCCATTCGTCCCTGGGTTTCAGGTCGACGAAGAACTCGGTATTGAAGAAGCCGGTGTTATCGGTTCCGTCGTCGGGACGGCCGACCTGGCTGGTGCATTGTGGAACTTCAGGAAACGAGCAGAGCACCACGCGGGCCTGGTTGGCGACACGGATACCTTCGTCGGGGCCGGTGCTGGGGGCGAGAGTTCCGCGCACCCAGAGGGCGCCTTCATCGAGATGAGGAAGGAATTCCGAGCCGATCGCGCCGCCGAAGGCCAGGTACATTCCCAGGGCCAGCATGAACACGCATGTCCCCACGGTGACGACACGGTGGTGAATTGCCCAGACGAGCGCGCTGCGATATTGCTTGCTGACAAAGGTGATAACCGGGTTATCCCATTCTTTTGCACCCTTGGCGAACGCGAAGCTGGCCAGGACAGGGGCGACGAGGATGGAAAAGAGCAACGCCCCTAGGAGCGCGAAGACCACGGTCCACGCCATGGGATGGAAGAGACGGCCTTCGACCCGTTGCAGCGTGAAGATCGGCAGGAAGGCGGTGATTGTGATGATGATGGCGTAAAAGACAGGCCGCTGCACTTCATGCGAGGCGAAACTGATTCGTTCGGTAGAGGTTTCGGTGCCGTCGTGGTGACTCAAATGGCGGACAATGTTTTCGATCAACACGATGGCACCTTCGACGACGACGCCGAAGTCCAGTGCGCCAAGAGAAAGCAGGTTGGCGGGAATCCGCATCAGGTCAAGACAGGTGGCGGCAAAAAGCAAAGCAAACGGAATGGTTAGAGCAACGATAATCGCGCCCCGGACATTGCCTAGGAACAAAAGCAGGATGAGCGATACCAGCACCATGCCTTCGGTGAGATTGTGAAGCACGGTGTGGGTGGTGAAGTGAACCAGCGTGCTGCGATCGATTAGAGGGACGATCTTTACTCCCGGGGGCAGGAGGTGATCGTTCATCTCGTCGATCTTCTCGTGCAGCGCTTTCAGGGCCGGGTCGGCGTTGGCACCTTTGCGCAAGAGCACGATGCCCGACACGACGTCGTCGTTGTCTATGATCTTGCCGTTCTCGCGGTGAATTGCGCGGGCGAACTGGCCGAGTCTGATCTTGGGGCCTTGCGAGACTATGGCGATGTCCTGGACGCGGACCGGGGTGCCGTTTTTGGTGAGAATGACGGTTCGCTCAATATCGTGAACGTGATCGACGAGTCCCACCTCGCGAACGTTGATCTGCTGCAAGCCCGCCTGGATGAAACTGCCGCCGGCATTGGTGTTGTTGTTGACCAGTTGCTGCTCGACCTGAGACAGACTGAGACCATAAGAAATCAGCTTGTTCGGATCGAGGCGTACCTGGTATTCGCGGGTGGGGCCGCCGAAGCTGGCGACGTCGACGATGTTGGGAACGGACTTGAGATTTTTCTCGACCACCCAGTCTTCCAGGGACTTGAGCTCCATGGCGTCATACTGAGGATTGGTGCTGTGCAGGGTGAAAAAATAAATCTGACCGACGGGGCTCCAGTCGGTGCCCATCTGTGGCGAAACGCCGGCCGGCAGAGTGACTTGTTCCAGACGCTCGAGGACGCGTTCGCGGTTCCAGGCATTGTCGGTGCCGTCTTCAAAAATGAGCTTCACGTCGGAGAGGCCGAACAGCGAAAAGGAACGCAGGTGGACGATGCCGGGGATGCCGTTGACCGAGGTCTCAAGCGGGATGGTGACCTGTTGTTCGATCTGCTCGGCGGAGATTCCGGGCCACTGGGTAATGATTTCGACGTAGTTATCGGCGACGTCGGGATAGGCCTCAATGGGCAGGTTGTTGAATGAAATGATGCCCCAGACGAACAGCACGAGGGCCATCCCCAGGACCATGAGGCGATTACTGAGTGCGAAATCGACGACGCGGCGAATCATGGGTTAGTCCAGTTCGACATAAAGTCAGAATGCAGAATGCGGGATGCAGAAGTAAACCGCGTCGACATGAAGTCAGAAGTCAGAATGCAGAATGCAGAAGTAAACCGCGCTGACATGAAGTCAGAAGTCAGAATGCAGAATGCAGAAGTAAACCGCGCTGTTACTTCTGCATTCTCACTTCTCACTTCTGCATTTTCATTTCTTCCTTCTGCATTCTCATTTCTTCCTTCTGCATTCTCACTTCTTCCTTCTGCATTCATGTTATTGTTCCACCGTATTTTGCAGGTCGAGGGCGTTGGAGACGACTTTGTCGCCGGGCTTGATGCCGGAAACGATCTCCTGCTGGTTGCCGGGGAGCATGTTTCCGGTAACGACTTCCAGGCGCTTGAAGCGGGAGTTGCCGAGCGGAGCGTAAACCCACTCGCGGTCATGCAAGTGCAGAATCGCGCTGGACGGCACCGAGGAGTGCGTCTCTGGTTGCTTGCCGTAGAACGTGGCGGTGGCGAACATGCCAACGCGCATCTGACCGGGATTCTTTATTTCCAGACGAACCTTGGCGGTGCGCAAGTTAGGGTCGAGGACCGGAAGAATATTATCGACCCGGGCCTTGAAGATCTGGCTGGGATAAGCGTTGAGGTGAACGTCGGCAGTGTCGCCGACGCGGACCGCGTCGAGATCGTTCTCGTACACGTCGCAGACGATCCAGACGTAGGAGAGATCGGAAATCGTGAAAGGATTTGGACCCGTGAGTCCTTGCACGCCGGACGCGTTGGTGACCTGCTGGTCGGTGATGACGCCGGAGATGGGCGCGACGATGTCGACGATGCCAGAGGGATGATCCTTGTCGATGCCTAACGTGTGCAACTGCTCGGTGGAGGCGTTGAGGTCGGTCTTGGCGTCGGCTTCGGTGGCCTGGGCCTGTTCGAGGGCGCTTTTGGCGATGGCGCCCTTGTCGTAGAGAGTCTGTGCGCGATCGAGTTGGACGCGGGCCAGGCGCTCGTCATTCTCGGCTTTCAGATAAGTCTGGTAGGCGCCGGAAACGTCGTTGCTGCGGACTCGCAGTAGGAGCTGGCCTTTTTCGACGACATCGCCGAGACGGGCTTTGAGTTCGACGACGCGTCCGGCGGCGAGGGAAATCACGGGGACGGCGCGGGTGATGTCGGGCTGGACGACTCCGGTCGCGTTCAGGGCGGGAACCGCTTTGCGCTCGGCTGCGGTCACGAGCGGGAACTGGTCGGCGTGGTCGACTTTGAAATTGTTGGCGTCGAGATCGGGCTCGACGGTGGCCTTGGGCGGGGCTTCGGCACTGGGGTCGGCTTTGCCGCTGCTGCAGGCGGTGAGGGCGAGCGCCAGCGTCAACACTGGACACAACGCTGCGGATAAAAGAAATTTGGATGGAGAATGGATGCTCATGGGATAACCTCGCGGCCTACCGACATATTCATCTGGGCCGCCGCCGTCAGATAGGCGCCAACCAGATTCACGTAACTGAGCTGCACGGTGCGGTAATCGCTTTCCGCGTTTAGAAAGTCCAATAACGATGCACCGCCATGCTGGTAGGAAAACAGAATGGTTTCGCGAACCCGGACGGCCTGCTCCAGATAGTGACTTTTGTACGGTTTCAACAGGGTAATGTTGCTATTGAGAACGGCGTAGGCGGAGTCTACGTCGCTGTAGACCTGGGTTTCGGCGGCTTCGCGCAGCTTTTCGTTGCGCTTGATGTCAATTTTCGTGCGCAGCTTTTCGCCCTGGTTGGTGTCGAAGATGCGCAGGGGAATGCTGACACTGGCTCCGATAGTATTCAGGGCGTCGGGGTTGTTATAGGAGCCATTGTGGGTATACCACAGGCTGATGGTGGGATCGGTCGAGCCGTCAGCCTCGGCCAGCTTGTAGTTGGTTTCTGCTTGCTGCACCGAGAGTATGGCGGCGCGCAGGTCAGGGCGGGTGTCGAGCGCTTGTTTGCGATAGTCGTCGAGCGCGAGCAGGTTCTCGGTGAAATCGAACGGTCCGTCGACGTCGTAGCTCTCGACTGGCCGGCGATCGTTGAGCATGGACAGCAGGTTGATCTTGGTGGTGCGAAGGTTGACTAGCGCGGTTTGCACATCGGATTCGTACTGCAGGCGTTGGAGTTCGAGGCGGTCGAGGTCGATCTGGGCGATGTCGCCGGCCTCGTAACGGTCGCGGCTGATCTTCAGGATCTTGTCGTAGTAGCCGAGATTATCCTGCGCGAGGTGGAGGACGGCTTTGGCCTGCAGGACGCCGACGAAGGCGCTGCGCAGATTGAAGATCAGAGTGCGTTCGGAGTCGGATTGCTGGGCGGCGCCGATGGCGGTGCCTTGCTTGGCGGCCTCATAACGCAGCCCGCGTTTGTTGCGTCGCTCGAATAGGTAGCTGACGCCCGGCGAGATAAATGTTCCGGCGAAGGGCTGCCAGACGCCGTGGCTGGGGGCGATCTGGGTTCCGTCGGCGGAAAAGGTGAAATCGGGATTAGGGCGGAGGTGGGCGGTGATCTCTTGCGCTTTCAATTCATCGACGTTTAAGAACCCGGCGAGCAGGGTGGGATTGTTGGTTGCGAAGCGGTCCTTGACCTGATCCCACGTCCAGAGCTGCGCGGCGGGCGGAGGCGCGGCCTGGGACGGTGTCTGGGCGAACAGACTCCCGGTTCCAAGGGCTAAGGCGATACTCAACGATTTCCACCGCATTCAGAACTCCATCCGGCTATCCATAATTGGCCGGGCGCATTGGTCGGCCTTGGGGGAGGGCTACGACCCGGCGGTTATATCCCGCCGTCGATTCGGCGCTTAACACTGCTATCTCGTTTTCTGCGTAACCATTTCGTAAGACTTTAGATGCTGCTTCGCCGCTTTTTTCATCGACAAACAATGGGTGAGTTTAGGGACTAGGCCTGGAGGGAAAGGGGAGGAGCGCGTCCCGGGCCCGGGATAACAGGCGTCGCCAGCGTGAGCAAGTAGGGGGTCGGCGGGGTGTGCCGCCCCTCGGCGTGACGGAGAAGGAAAGAAGTCGTGGTCGCGGCCAGGGCCGGTGGATTTGGCAACTTCCAGCCCGAAGCTTTTTCGTGGCTTGCCTGGCGGAGGGTGCGTTTGCCGGCCGGTGATTCCTCCATCTCGCTGCGGACGGCGAGCAGATCATCGGTGGCGGAAATCACCGGGAACAGGATGACGAGCAGGCAGCCCAAAGCGAGCAAGCACTGAAAGGATGTGAATCTGCAGCCAGCCGGGGCTGTTCTGGAACTGCGCCATAGCCAATAGGCGGGCAGCGCCAGCAGCGACCATGCGAGATTAAGCAGCAGTTCCATGAAACTTGAGCGGGCCAGGCGCAACTCTAGTTAGTGTGTCAGATATCGCAAATCCAAGTCAATGTGACCACCGTCAGGGGGTGGGCTGGGGTGCAAGGTCGACGGGGCGGAACATTCTTAGTACGGAAGTGGGAGAATTGTGGGAGAGTAGGAAATCGTGGGTGGGTGAAATGACAAAGCGGCAAAGGGCGCTGTGGGTTCCCGGTTTGGTGATCCTGGTGGCGTGTGCGGCGGGCGTGGCCTGCCAAATCGAGTTGGCGCGGGCGGGCGGCCAGCAGGCGGAGACGCAGGACGCCCCGGTTGCTGCGCAGGGAGAGCCGGGCCTGGTTATCGAGAACGATTCGGAGTTGCCCGAGACGCATCCGCGGGCGCCTTACGAATTTCGATTTCGCGCGCATGGCCGCGTCTCGAGCCTGCGCTGGAAGGTGGAAAAAGGCGCCTTGCCGCCGGGGATAAAGCTGGATGAAGATGGCCGGCTACACGGTCAGGCTGAACATGTGGGTGAGTTCCAGTTTACGGTTTCAGTGACCGACGGCGGTCGTGAGCGCGGGGTGCAGAAGGGATTTGTGCTGCGCGTGACCTCGGCCTTGAGCCTGAATTGGAAGGACGCGGCGCGCGTTAACGGGAACCGGATCGAGGGCAGCGCACAAGTTCTGAACACGACTCGTGACGATATCGATCTGACGTTCTATGTGCTGGCAGTGGCGCAGAATGGGCGGGCGACGGCGATTGGATACCAGCATTTCTTGCTGCATCGAGGCACGGTCCCGGTGGAATTGCCGTTTGGCGAGACTCTGCCCTATGGAAAGTATAAGGTCCACGTGGATGCGGTGGGGGAAGTGGCGCCGAAGAAGTTGATTTATCGCGAATACCTCGAGACGCCGGCGCCGCTCGAAGTGACGGTCGGGCCGTGAACCGTGGTACGGCCGACGGGTGAGGCGCCCCCGGAGCACTTCGATCACAAAGACGAGTGATCCAGATCACGCAGCGGTGTGTGGGAAATGCCCCAAAATCGTGAGGGTGGGGCGCAGGCATCGATGAGTCCGAATTTTGGAATTCGGCCACAACTCATTAGGTTTCCATCACATACGGGACCGTAGTTTTGAGACGGCCGGGCCGTGTCGGTTTGGCTTAGGGCGTGCCCTATATACCCGTGGACGGAGACGAAGCGCCAGGAAATCAGGTGCGATCCGGTCCGGGAGGGTCACGATGCGAGCTCCTTACGGTCTAAATATTCTTGATAACTGCCTCACCTGCCCGGTGAGGACGGAACATCTTTTCTGCAATCTTGGGCTGCAGGCGGCGCAGCGGCTGAACGACGCGAAATCAACGGCGATCTATCCCAAGGGAGCAATGCTGTTTATTGAAGGGCAGCAGCCGCGCGGAGTGTTTGTCCTATGCGTGGGGAAGGTAAAACTGTCGATTTCGTCGCGCGACGGCAAGACCATCATTACCAAGATTTCCGATGGGGGAGACGTTCTGGGATTGAACGCCGTAGTGTCGAACCGGCCCTACGAAGTGACCGCCGAGATGATGGAGCCGGGGCAGGCCAACTTCATTCCGCGTGATTCGTTTCTGCAGTTGCTGAAGGAGTTTCCGGACGTAGCGGTGCGCGTGGCGCAGCAGTTGAGCCGGAACTATTACACGGCGTATGAGGAGATCCGCACACTGGGGCTAACGACTTCGCCGTCGGAAAAGTTTGCCAAGCTGCTGCTCTCGTGGTCGACCAAGACTGTGCAAGACGACGGCTCGGCGCAAGTGAAGCTCACGCTTACGCACGAGGAGGTTGCCGAAATCATCGGGACAACGCGTGAGACGGTGAGCCGGCTGTTCTCAGAGTTCAAGAAAAAGCAGTTGATGCAGATGAAAGGCGCGACGCTGGTGATCCGTAGCCGGTTTGCGCTGGAAAAAATTTGCCAGTCGTAGACGCAGCGGGAGGGAGGTACCTGAGGGTGTGGTCAGAGGTTCGTGTTTCCTCCGGCGGGTTGGCTGAGCGTAGAATGATGGCGTCCGCCAGCCCAGAATTGGGTACCCCCAGCAGCCGTTGGAGTCGTGAGACTTGCGCGTTCGCTTTCGCCAATCGGTGACGCTGTTTTACTGGGGAGTTTTGTTCGCTGCGCTGGGGGCGCTGGTCGGGTGTGGAAGCGGCTCGAACTCAGTTCAGCAGAATCCTGTACCGCTCATCTCCAGCCTGTCTCCGGCGTCGGCAACCATCGGGGCGTCAGCACCAGCGGTGACGATTCATGGATCGAATTTTGCTTCCACGTCCGCGGCGACCTATAACAACGTTGTTCATACTGCTACGTTCCTGAGCGCGACTCAGCTGCAGATTCAGCTGACGACTGCGGACTTGGCGAGCGTTGGGAGTTTTCCGGTGGTGGTGACGAATCCAGCGCCGGGCGGGGGCCCATCCAATCCGCTGAATTTTTCGGTCAGCAATCCTGTACCGACGATCTCGAACTTGTCTCCGGCGTCGGCAACCGCAGGAGCGGCCGCGCAGTCGCTGACGATCAATGGAACGAATTTTGTTTCTACCTCGGCCGTGACCTATAACAGCGTGGTTCACGCCGTTACGCTCGTCAGCGCCACTGAGCTGCAGATTCAGCTGAGCACCTCCGACTTGGCGATCGCCGGGAGTTTTGCGGTGGTTGTGACCAATCCGTCACCGGGTGGCGGGCCATCGAGCGCCGTGAATTTTCCAGTTAGCGATCCGTCGCCGACGATTTCAAACCTGTCACCGGCGTCGGCAAACACGGGGGTGGCGGGGCAAGTTGTGGCGATTAATGGAACGAATTTCGTTACGAACTCGGCAGCGACCTATAACAACATTGTTCATACCGTGACGTTCGTGAGCTCCACGCAGTTGCAGATTCAGCTGACCGCTGCGGACTTGGCGACTGCCGGGAGTTTCGCGGTGGTTGTGACCAATCCCGCACCCGGTGGAGGCGTATCAAATTCCGAGAATTTTTCGGTAAACGACGCCGTACCGACGATCTCCGGCCTGTCCCCGGCGTCGGCGAATGCTGGGGCGCCGGCACAAACTCTGACGGTCAATGGAATGAATTTTGTTTCTGGCTCGGCAGTGACCTACAACAATGTTGTTCATGCCGCCGCGTTCGTGAGCGCCACTCAGCTGCAGATCCAATTGACGACTGCGGATTTGGCGACCGCCGGGAGTTTTCCGGTGGCCGTGACCAATCCGTCGCCGGGAGGCGGGTTATCCAATTCGGTAAATTTCGCCGTCACAGTACCAGGGTCCGGGTCGCTGACGGTGAATGTGACGGGTCTTCCATCGGGAGAAATGGGCAACGTCACGGTTATGGGCCCTGACAGTTTCTCCCAGACATTTACCGAGACCACAACTTTGACCTCATTGCCGTCGGGCACGTATACCATCAGCGCCGCCATCATAGCTTCCGGTGCGACGGCGAATCAGGTTCTTGTGCCGACGGTGAATGGGAGTCCGGCGGTGGTGAACGCGAATGCGAACACAATTGCGAGTGCGAACTATGCCGGCCTCTCGACGGTTTGGCAGCCCGTGGGGCCGCAGGCGATTTCAGGAGCGTTCGGTAGTACGCTGGCGTCCGCGGGGAAACTCAATGCCTTGGCCGTAAACAACGCTAACCCGGCCGAGATGTATGTGGCAGGAGGCCAGCAAGGCGGAGGCCCTACCTCGGAGTCTGGAATCTACAAGACGGTTGATGGTGGACAGACCTGGACTCAGTCGGATGTTGGTTTGACGGACCCGGTGGTGAATGCTTTGTGGCTTGACCAGAATAATCCTTCTACGGTTCTGGCCGGGACAACGTACACCGGAATTTTTCAGAGCACCGATGCGGGCTCGACATGGAAGGTGGTGGCGCCGGTTGCGTCCACCTACGCTTTTCTGAAGATGAACGGCACACTGTACGCTGCCACTGCGAGCGGACTGGCACAGTCTACAGATGATGGTGCGACCTGGACAATTGGGACCAATACCCAGCCCGGCGCCTCCCTGGCGGCGAGCGGGCAGACCATTTATGAGGGGCTGCTGACCGGCGGTGTGCTGGTGCAGACCAGTCCTTCTGGACCTTGGACCAGCACATCCTTCGGCGGTGTAGACGCGGCTTCGTCCATCGCGGTGAATCCCACGAATCCGCAAAATGCGTTGGTGTCGGATTTTTTAAGTTACCAAACTATTCCCGACATTTATGTGACTAGCACCGGTGGAGTTCCGTGGACGGCGGCAAATCTGTCGAACTGTGCGGTGCAGGCGGTAGGTCCGGATTGGGCAGGGGGCACGTTTTACGCCGGGTGCGATTTCGTGCTGTTGCAATCGGTCGACAATGGCGTTGATTGGTCGGTCATCGACACGATTAACGTGGACGTTCGCTCGTTCACGCTGGGAACCACGGGCGCGCCGGGAAGCTTCTTCATGGGAAGTGATCAGGGCCTCTACGTTACGGCTGATGGAGGAACGACCTGGCAGAGCCTGAACGGCAACATCACATCTTCATTGCTTTATTCCCTGGCGGTGAGTGGGTCGACCGTCCTCACCGTGGCACAGGATTTCGGATCGCTTTTCAGCTACGACGGCGGCAGTACGTGGCAGTGGAACGGTGCGGGAAACGAGAATGGGGCTGTGACGTTCAATCCGCGGAACACGCAGTACGCTTATCTGTCGACGGAGGCGGGAGTCTATCTCTCGACCGATGGCGGACATACATTCACCTATGTGCTTGGGGCATCAGACTCGCCGGCCGCGGTCGATCCGGAAGTTCCTTCGACGGTCTACGTGCCGTTGCCGGATGCTGTGTATAAGAGTCTGGACTGGGGAGCGACATGGGCCGCTCAATCGTGGCCCTTGGAGTCTGTACAGGGCGTGGTAGTAGACCCCTCCGACAGCAAAACGCTGATCGCGACCGCGTATCCTAGTGGCGGGGGATTGCCGGTTTTAATGTTTACTCACGATGGGGGAACGACCTGGACTAATGCGAATTTAGGCACGACCTGCGGCTATCCGATTAGCGTCGCAATCGACCCCGCGAACCATCTTATTGTGCTGGCATCGATGTTTGGGAGCGAATACTGTGGAGGAGTTCTAAAGAGCGGAGATGGAGGAGTCACCTTCGACTCGTCGAGCACTGGCTTGGGCTCTGCGCAAGACGGTTGCGGGGATCAGAATGTAACCTGGCTGCGATTTGATCCGTCAGGCTCAGGAATCATCGCGGCCGCGACTGACTGCGGTCCCTATTTGTCCAGCGACCTGGGGAACCACTGGACGAATATTCGTGGAAATGCTGTGCCCCAAACGTTCAACGATTTGACGTGGTCCGGGGGGAACCTTTATACCGCGACGTTTGGAGAGGGAGTTCTGCGTATCGCCTTCCCATTCTGATCTTCATGATTTACGGCAGAGAACGCGGGCGGCGTTGCTGCTGGCAAAGCTGTGGAATAATGCAGTCGGCAGTCGCCGCGGCTTTTGTAAAACCACCATTTCTCGCGCACAGAACGCGCGAGAAATGGGACATCCGGGCACGGGATGCGGCGAGGTGAACAACGGCATGGCCGGGAACGTGAACTCCAATCCGAATCGGGCGCGCGATCATCTGGCCAATGAGCGGACGTTTCTGGCGTGGATGCGGACCGGGGCGGCGATTGTAGTGTTTGGATTTGCGATTGGAAGGTTCTCGATTGCCATGCGGCAGTTGACCGCGCTGGAAGGGCATGCGGTGCACACGGCAGGGGTGTCTGTGTGGATGGGGTCGGGTGCGATTCTGGCGGGGGTGGCGCTGGTGGTGGCGGGTTTGGTGCGCTATCGCAAGACGCGAGTGCAGTTGGATTCGGGGACATTTGAGCCGGCGGGGTTTGTGCTGGATTTGATTACGATTTTGACGGTGGTATTTGGGATGGTGCTGGCGGGGTATTTGATTTATACGGAGAAGGTGCTGGGGTGAACCGGCTGTTTGCTTCGCTGAGAGGAAGAGCAGGTTCCTCGCGCCAGAAGCAAGGCGCTCGGAATGACAATAATTCAGTGGGAATACCTGACAGCAAATCGGCATGACTATGGCGAACGATCTGCGGAAAAGCGATCTGGGGAAAAGCGATCAAGAAAAAGAGGCGGCGGCGCGGGCTAGTTTGCAGTTTGTGAAGGATGGGCAGGTCGTCGGGCTAGGGACGGGGTCGACGGCGGCTTACTTCATCAAGCTGCTAGGGGATGAAGTGAAGCGCGGGCTGCGGATTCGCGGGATTCCGACTTCGGTGCGGTCGGGGGAACTGGCTGCGAGTCTGGGGATTCCGCTGACTACGCTCGATGAATGTCAGGAGATCGCGGTCACGGTGGATGGGGCGGATGAAGTGGATCCGCAGCTGCGCTTGATTAAAGGCGGCGGCGGGGCGATGCTGCGGGAGAAGATTGTGGCGTCGGCGACGAAGCAGCTCGTGATTGTGGCGGATGAGTCGAAGCAGGTTTCGGTGCTGGGGAAGTTTCCGCTGCCGGTGGAGGTTATCAAGTTTGCGCAGGCGTTGGTGGCGAAAGAGATTGCGGCGCTCGGGGCTCAGGTGTCGGTGAGAACTGGAGCCGATGGGAAACCGTTCGTGACCGACGAGCACAATCACATTCTGGATTGCCGTTTCGGGCAGATTCCGGATGCCGACGGGTTGGCGCGGAAGTTGAGCGACATGCCGGGTGTGGTGGAGCATGGGTTGTTTATCGGCATGGCGAGTGTGGTGCTGTTTGCGAGGGGGGACGGGATTGTGGAGTTGAGAAGATAGGGTGTCTCATTTCTCGCAGTCTTTTCGAGACGTTTGGGGTTTCAGGCGAGCGCGAGCCGAACATCGCTCGACTGGGAGGCGCGAATGCGCCCGTCCCCGCACGAGGAAAAGCAGGTTCCTCGCTGCGGTCGGAATGACAAAGACATTAGGTATAAGACTTACAAAGGATTGAATGGCCACTGACGCGCAGGTTCGGGGATGGAGTGGGGCGTCACGGAGACGAGTGCCTCGGTTTGAGATGCAGGCGCAGCTGGATGTGACGGTGCTGCGGTCCGGCATTCCGGACACGGTGCCGGGGCGGTCGGTGAACGTGTGCGAGCGCGGGATGGCCGCCATGCTGGCCGGGGAACTGGTTCCTGGCGAGACTGTCGGGATTGAAGTGAAGCTGCCGCGGGGGCTGAGTGCCCTGCGCATGCGGGCGCTGGTGCGGCATCAGGACAAACTATGCTGCGGGCTCGAATTTTTGGGATTATCGGGGGAGCAGCGGGCGGCGATTCGGGATTGGGCCAAGGGGTCGAGAGCGGAGACGAAGATTGGCGAGAGTGCGATGCTGGCCCTTGCTCCGGTGGCTGAAACGCAAGACGCGGATAGTGTGGCGAGTCGAGAGACCGCGGGCAGCGCGACCCCACCGCGCAAGCCGAAGAAGAAGCGGCGATGGAGGAGAGCGGGCCTGGCGCTTGCATTGCTCGCGATGGCCGCGGCCGGGTTCTGGTGGAAGTGGAACCGGGGATGGGCAGAGTTAGAGTCTGGGTTGAAAACTTCGGAGGCGGCCTCGGCCGATAAACCGCAGGCGCAGGTTCCAGCGGAAGTGATGGAGAAGTTGCTGATGCACCGGGTCGAGCCGGTGTATCCGGCGGACGCGCGTCAGGCGAATCTGCAGGGGATTATTGCGCTGGACATTGTAGTGGGACGGGATGGGTCGGTGGTGAGCATGCAGGCGTTGAACGGTCCAGAGGTGCTGGCGCAGGCGGCCATGGATGCGCTGCGTTGGTGGAAGTTTGAGCCTTATCGGGTGAACGGCGAGCCGGCGGTAGTGGAGACGACAGTAGCGGTGGAGTTTAAGAGGTAATCGCGCCTTCTGGATTTCAGAATGCAGCTTTTAGATTTTTAGATTCAAGATCGGTGAGTGATCGGTTGAGTCCGAGCGAGATTCCGTTCTGCGTTACGCACGCGGTTTGCGAAGCGCCTGCAGGATGACGATACCGCTGATGGCGAAGCAGCCGACGGCTCCGAGCGAGGCGACCAGCATAAGGTTGGCGCCTACCTTGAAGTGCAAGAAGTCGGCGAAAACGGCGCCGAGAGCGAAGACGAGTCCCAGCACGTTGAGCCAGAGCGGGGCGCGGACGCGGGGGCTAACGTCTTTGCGAAAACGAAGTTCCAGCAGGAGAGCGGCGAGTCCGATGGCCGCCACCACGACTAAAGCCAGCGGACTGAAGAACGCGGCCCGGCTGGTGTAGATCACGACCAAGGCGAGCGCGAGCAACAGCAGTCCCGCGGCGACAATGCTCCAGCGGCGGGGCTTCGCCGATAGATCGGGCTCGGGCTGAGCAGGGACCGGATTGGAAGCGGCGTCGGGCAAGGAATTCCGTTCCAAGTTATACAGGGCGGAGCGCGGGCTTTTCAAATGGGCAGCGAGGCCGGGCGTCGTCGACCCTCGTCACCCGACCCAGCAAATTCAATTCCCTAGTTTTCTATTCAGGCAACAAACTCCAACCTTAACCGAATCAACTCATGCGCTGGGCACCACACGGCCGGCGCCGGCCAGCCACTCGGCTTGGCGTGGATCTCCGTTGTTGACGGCGTAGAGGACGAGTTCGACGCGGGTGGAGATGCCGAGCTTTTCGAAGACGCGGTAGAGATATTTCTTGATGGTGTGCTCGCTGAGGTTGAGTTCGCGGGCCACTTGGCGGTTGCTCATGCCTTCGGCGACCAGGGCCACGACTTGTTCCTCGCGCGGCGTGAGCAGGGCGGAGCCTCCGGAGTTGAGTATGCGCAGCGAGGGGACTTCGGAGATAAGGTCCATGAGGTAGTTCAGTTGTTCGGTGTTGGCCCAGATCTGTCCAGCGGCCACGCAGAGCAGGCACTTGCACAGCAGGCGAAGGTTCGCATCGGTGATGGGAAAAATGCCGCGCGCGCCGGAGCGGAATGCGCTGACTACGAGTTCGCGGTCGCAGGTGTCGACGATCAGAACCTTGGGGATCTCCGGGTGCGAGAGATGAAAGCGGCGCAGAGTCATCACGGTTCCTCCGACCTCGGCGGGCGAGTGTACCGGAAGGACGGCAATCCGGGGCGGTCTTGCGCTAACCGCCTGCAGGATGGAAAGCGTATCCAGGGGGCAGGCGGCGATATGGAACTCGGGACGACGGCGCAGCGCGCTGGTCAGCAACTGAGCCTGCATGCGATTGGAGTCGGCGATAAGAACACCAATAGCGTTGGAAGTGGCGGCAGACGAAGGGCACATCAGCAAAGCTCCAGGCAACAAAAGAATCGATGGCGCGATTGTAGGGAGCGGAAGTCGTGTCTACAAGGAAACTGCGCACAAAATCTGCACAGAATTTCAAATTGGGAATTGCGATTCTTATACGGCGTCGGGACCTCGGGCTTTGCTTCAGGGGTGTGGAAGGACTGGACGAGAAAGCATCTATCAGCGGTGTATTGTGATTGCCATCACACCATTTGTTTCAAGGCGGGAAAATCAGGACCGATTTGTTTCCGCTACCTGTGACATGGCAAACATGCAAGTCCACTTTCGTGGGTACTCCTATTGGAGACTGTCCGCGAGGCGGGTTCCCCGCCGTTTGCCGAGACAAATCTTCGTAAAGCGCCGATTGAATAGGCCCCTTGGTGCGGGAGGGTTCGTTTCCCGGAAGGGGAGGGTAGTCCACTTTTGTGTACGGTACTTCCCATGTCTTGTCGGGTTCCAGCGGTAGGCCTAAGTTGGCGAAGTAGAGCGTCACGACATCCATTGCCGCTCAGCGGGAACGCTGTTCCGCAAGGCAAATGAAACGCGACTTCATGATCGTCCGATTCCTGACAATCGCCCTGTTGATTTTCGAGTGTTGTTCGGCCGGCCACGCGCAGAGCGGGAACACCGATCTGGGCGCAGGCAAAGAGACTTCCCGATCCAACTTTACCGGGGCTGGAGCGGGAGGCAGTGGCATAACGGCCGCAAACCCCGGGGGAGCGGATGGCCAGCGAAACTCCATGCTCGGAGGGCTGCGCCATCCGCTCTACCGGTTACGTCCCAGCGACGTGGTCGAGATCAGCTTCACCGTCGCGCCCGAATTTAACCAGTCCCTCACCGTGCAGCCTGACGGCTACGTGATGTTGAAAGACGCGGGCATGTTGGAAGTGGAAGGGCTGAACCTGCAGCAGTTTGGCGAGGCGGTGCAGAAGGCGTACGAGGGTTATCTGCATGATCCGCAGGTTGGGGTGTTGTTGAAGGAGTTTGAGCACCCTTACTTCATCGTGGGAGGACAAGTCGGGAAGCCGGGGAAGTATGAGCTGCGCTCCGACACGACCGTGGCCGAGGCCGTAGAGATTGCGGGAGGGCTGACGCAGCAGGCGAAGCACTCACAGGTGGTGCTGTTCCGGCGAGTAAATGACGACCTGGTGGAAACGCGGCTGCTCAATTTGAAAAAGATGCTGAAGGACAGGAGTCTGAATGAAGATACGCATCTTCGGCCGGGGGACATGGTGTTCGTCCCGCAGAATACGATTTCGAAGATCGACCGCTATTTGACCAGATCTTCTTTGAGCATGTACGTGAGCCCCACTCAATTCTAGGAAAAGGACTTTTGCATGGGCATCCCCCAGGACGAAGACCCGACGCGCGGACGAGAAAGGACAGCAACGCCGACCTTACGGGAACTGGCGATGGTGCTGTTCCGCCAGCGGAGGGTCTTCGTCGTCGCTTCGGGGATGGTGTTGGGGCTGGCGATCCTGTATGCGCTTTTCGGCGCGAAATATCAAGCGAACATGAAAGTGCTGGTGCGAAAGGGGCGTGCCGATGCCTTGGTGAGCGCGACCGAGGACGCTCCGATCGACCTGACGCGGATGGCGATCACGGAAGAGGAACTGAATTCTGAGGTGGAGTTGCTGCGCGACGATGAGGTTCTGCGGAAAGTGGTGGAGCAGACCGGAACGGGCCGCGACTGGTTTCACTTTCTGCGAATGGGCGAAGGACGGGCGCAGCGGGTGGAGCGGGCGGCACGGCGTCTGGGCAAGAAACTGGAAGTGGAGCCGGTGAAAAAGACGAATTTGATTGCGATCAGCTATGCGGCAGACGATCCGCAGAAGGCAGAGAAGGTGCTGCAGGCAGTAGCGACCGTGTACCTGGAGAAGCATATGGAAGTGCATCGGCCCTCGGGCGAGTTGCATTTTTTCGAAAAGCAGACAGGAGAGTCGCGGCGACAACTGGAAGAATCGCAAGAGAAACTGCTGCAGTTCACCGCGGGGCATGGGGTGGTCGCGGCCGCGCAGCAGCGCGATCTGGTATTGCAGAAATTGAGCGAAGCCGATGCCAGCTACCGGCAGACGCGAGTCGACTTGGCAGAGACGCAGCAGCGCGTGTGGGAACTCAGCGATCTGTTAACGAAACTCCCGGAGCGGACGACCACGCAGGTTCGCACAGCCGACAATCCGGAACTGCTGAAGGCGTTGAAATCGAGCCTGTTGGATCTGCAGTTGAAGCGAACCCAGTTACTGACAAAATTCGAGCCCAGCCATCGCCTGGTGCAGGAAGTTGACCAGCAGATTGCGCAGAACGAAGCGACTATCAAGTCGGAGAATGCTTTGCCGCTGCGCGACGAAACTACCGACAAGAGCGTGCATTACGAATGGGCGAAGTCCGAATTGCAGAAAGCGCAGGTGGAATTGAAGGGCCTGCAGGCGCGGGAAGCCGCGACTTCCGCGCAGGAGGGGGCCTACCAGACAATGGCCCGACAGCTGGGCGAGGACGCGATTGCGCAGGATGATTTGATCAGCACGGAGAAAGCCGCCGAGGATAGCTATCTGCTGTATGTGAAGAAGCAGGAAGAGGCGCGTATGGACGATGCGCTGGATGAGCGGGGCATTGTGAACGTCGCGATCGCGGAGCACCCGGTTGCCCCGGCATTGCCGGTGTGGTCGGCGTGGGCGGTGCTGGCCGTAGGATTCGCCGCGGCCGGAGCGGCGGGCACCGGCGCTGCCTTTGCCGCGGACTATGTAGACCCGGCATTTCGCACACCGGATGACGTGCTGGCGTACTTGCATTCACCGGTTCTGGCATCGCTGCCCCGAAGGGCGCGAGGGAGGCTTTCAGCATGAGCGAACAGATGATGAGTGGGGCAGTTTTGTTTCCGCGGACGGATGCCCGGGCCGAAATGAGTCGGCGGGAGAGGAATGCGCTGGCGGCGGAAGGATGGAATGCCGACGACTTTGCCAGGGAACAGATCCGGGGCCTGGTGCGAAAGGTTTTCTTTTCGAGCGGCCAGCGGCCAGTGAGGCAGGTAGTGTTCAGCGCACTGGACGGAGACACGGACGTGAAGAGCGTGTGCCGCAGCGTGGGTGAGGCTCTGGCGGCGGAGACGGCGAGTAAGGTCGTCGTCGTGGGCGAGTATCCCGAGGTTTTGCCGGATGAAGAAATCTACCCGGAGGAGATGAGAGGTCGTTTGTCTGGCAATTCAAGCACGCTGCAGCAGCGAGCCGCGAATCGCGTGCGGGGCAATCTTTGGCTGGTGCCGGCTGCGGAAACTCATGGCAGCAGGGGCGCGACGACATTATTGCATTCGCATCTGGGTGAGATGCGCAGGGAATTTGAGTTCTCGATTGTGGAGGCACCGCCAGCCGGAGAATCGAACGAAGCTCTGGCTATGGCCCAGTTCGCGGATGGAATCATTCTGGTTTTGTCGGCACATCGCACTCGGCGAGCTACGGCGTGCAAGACGGTGGAAATGCTTGAAGAGGGCAATGTGCACATCCTCGGGACCGTGCTCAGCGAGCGGATTTTTCCGATCCCCAACCGGATATATCGACGGTTGTAGAGCCGAGTTGTACTGCGGCCTGCAACGAGGCACCAGTTTGTAATTTTCGACCGAGTCCATTCGCACCTCGACCACCGACGCTCGACGAACTAGTCAAGAGCCACGAAGTGAAAGCGATTTGAAGTGTCCTCACCATTCCTAAATCCAGAGCCACAGAAACCAGCACGAGGCGATTGGGCTCGGCTGATTCCCGGAGAGACTTCTGCATTTAAGTGCGATGTGAAGAAACCGGTAAGGTCGGTCCGACCCGTTGCGAGAGAAACGGTGTCGAGGATGGCAATCGAGGCGCAGGCCAGCAAACGCGACAACGCACTAATGTTTCTAGTGCCGGGCCCGCTGCAGAGTCGGACCGCCGGGAGATGGGTGCGCGGCACGGCCGCGGATTTCGCTCTTGTGGCCCTGAACTGGCTGTCGATCGGGGCACTGCTGGTGCCGCTGCGAGTGATGTTCCCTCACGTGCGGACGTTCGCCTATGCGGCGGGGGCGCCGGGTTCGCTCTTGGGCATTGCGCTGCTGCAGGCGGTGTTGATCACCTTGATGGCATATGCCGAGGAACTGCACTTCAAGAGCGACATGCGCTCGCAGGTGCGGATTCTGGGCAAGTCAGTCCTGTTGGCGACAACGTTAATGTGCTGCGTTTGGAGCTTGCAGGGAGCCTCATGGGGCACGAGTGGTTTGTTCTGCGGAGCGGGCCTGATGCACTTTGCGGCGCTATGGACGTGGAGGTGGCTGAGCGCGAAGCAGGCTCGTCGCTCCCCGGCCGGCCATGTGCGCAACGTGTTGATTGTGGGCGCGGGCGGAGTGGGCCGGCGTGTGGCTGCGTACATGGAGCAACATCCCGAAGCGGGGCGCAGGGTGAGCGGGTTTTTGGACGACGATCGGGCGCTGGGGAACGGAGTGATCGGGCGAATCAGCGAACTGGCCCGGTTGGCGCGTACGGGCTTTGTCGACGAGGTGATACTGGCGGCGCCGCGCGATCGGGACGTCACCTTGCAGGTGCTATGCGAGGCAAGGCGTTTGCGGCTGGACCTGAAAATTGTTCCCGAGCTGTTTGGGTGCAAGCCAGCGGGAAGGGATGTCGAGCGAGTCGGCGACATGCCGGTGATTTCGCTGCATGCGGAGAGATTGCCTTCAGCGGGACTGATTCTGAAGCGAGTTGTGGATGTGGCCGGAGCGAGCCTTGTGTTGACGGCGCTGTCGCCGTTGCTGGCCGCGATCGCGGGGCTCATCAAGCTGGATTCATACGGTCCTGTGCTTTACTGCGCGCAGCGGGGTGGACGAAAAGGGCGGCCGTTCCGCTGCTACAAGTTTCGCACTATGGTGAGCGACGCCGATGCCCTGAAAGCCAATTTGCGGCGGAATAATCAGCGATCGGGGCCGTTCTTCAAGATCGCCGCGGATCCGCGGATTACCCGGCTGGGTCGTTTTCTGCGGCGCTACAGCCTGGATGAGTTACCTCAGCTATGGAACGTGGTGAAAGGAGACATGAGTCTGGTGGGGCCCAGGCCGCATCCGCTGGACGACGTGGCGAGTTATGAAATCGAACACCTGTCGCGGCTGGACGTGACGCCCGGAATTACGGGGCTGTGGCAAGTGACGGCAAGGCGCGATCCATCCTTTCAGCGAGGCATGGATCTGGATCGAGAGTATATCCGGACGTGGAGTCTGCGGTCTGATATGTGGATTCTGCTGAGGACAGTTCTGGCCGTCGTTCAGGGGAGCGGGGACTGATGCCCTCGATCTCTCTGCGATCGGGTTCGGCGACGGGAGTCGAACTTCCGGTTTGGGTGTATCGAGTTTTTCTCAGTCCGCTGCAGGTGCTGATGGCGGCTCCTACTCTTTTGTTTCTGGCAGCGTTGACGGCGATGCTGTTGCGGCATCCGGATGTAGCGTTCTATGAAATCGACCGTGTGGCGTTTGGGCTTTTGATTTTGGGAGTGGTGGGCAGGGCAGTCGTGCTGCGCCAACGGATATTCGTGCTGGAACGTGCGAGCTGGC
>Ga0210391_10001453_pt1 | contig 21619 bp, 18 predicted proteins | sample IncBWC12OmetaG_FD_160573 | JGI IMG/M metagenome (GOLD analysis project Ga0210391, IMG submission 160573) | Forest soil microbial communities from Barre Woods Harvard Forest LTER site, Petersham, Massachusetts, United States - Inc-BW-C-12-O ...
CGACTGCCACTTTGGCTCCGGCCTTCGCGAAAAGTACGGCGGTATCCCGGCCAATGCCGGACGTCCCGCCCGTCACGAGTGCAACTTTACCTTCCAATTCTCCAGTCATCGCTTTCCTTCCGGAATCAAACCTCCGCCTTCCGTGATCAGGGCTGGGGAGACTCAAGTGTATCTCTCTAGTTCTTCTCCGCGCCAATCAGGAATTTGAGGCAGAAGTCCGGTATTATTTGTCTCTGAAACAGAATCACGATAAGGACATTGTAGCGATGGCTGAGGTTACCGGCTTGTCACAGGGTGGGTTCGGGAACGTAAGCGACAAACTTGTGGGCACGTGGAAACTGGTGTCCGCCTCCACCACAACATCGACTGGAGAGCGAAGCGAGACTCCCTATGGTCTTAATCCAGTGGGTTTTCTCACCTATACCGGTGAGGGCAGAATCGCTGCCATGATCAGTCACAGCGGGCGAAAGGCGCTCTTTTCTGGCGGCGGATCTCTCGAAGAACAATCGGAAGCATTTAAGACATTTTTTGCCTATGCTGGACGGTACTCGGTCAGCGGCGACAAGGTAACGCACCACGTCGAAATCTCATCAATTCAGAACTACGTAGGCAGGGACCTGGTCCGCAACGTCAAATTCCAGGACGACCGAATCACGTTGGTTACACCACCGACGCCAGTGAACGGAAAAACGCAAATCTTCGAATTGATCTGGGAGCGCCTACGAGTCGGCTCCTGATGCGCCTTTGCGCTTCAACGCGCTGTCCCCTCAGTGTTAAACTCGGCATCAGTAACTTGGTTTCTACGTTATTGAAAACTCTGATCTGCGAACAGGTGCAGGTTGTCCAAGGTTATCGTTCCGCCTAAGAAAGTTCTTTTCACCGACGAAATTCTGCAGGATCCCTATCCCGCCTACGCTCGCTTGCACGAAGAAGGTCCGTTGCATTACCTGGATGTGGACGGCAAATGGGCGTTGTGGTCGATTGTGAGTCACGCCGAGTGCTCGTCGGCTGCTAAAGACCCCCGCCTTTCTGCGAAGCGCTCGCAGCAGATGATCTTGTCTCTTCCGCTCAGCAGCCAGGCGGAGTTCAGCGAGCTGGCTCGCATGCTGGGATTGTGGCTAATCTTCATGGACCCGCCGGAGCACACCCGGCTGCGCAAACTTCTGAATAAAGGATTCTCGCCCGCGGCGATCGAAGGCTTGCGTCCGCAAGTCGAAGCCATCGTTGATCAAATGCTAAGGCCGCTAAAGCATGGCACCGAAGTCGAACTCATGCATCAGTTCGCAAACCCCATGCCAGTGCGCATCATTTTGGAAATGCTCGGAATACCGCAGGAACTGCGTGACACATTCGTTAATTGGTCGCGGGCCATCGCGGTGTTTCGAGGTAGTCCTGATCGCTCTGTGGAACACGCGCGTGATGCGCAAGATGCCCTGATTGCCTTAACCGATTTTTTCCGAAAGGCCGTGGCGGAGCGGAGACGCAATAAAGGGAACGACCTGATTAGCCTGCTAATCGACATCGAGGAAGAGGGCGAAGTGCTGACCGAAGAAGAGCTATACGCGCAGTGCATCGCGCTGCTTTTCGCAGGGCACGAGACCACTCGAAACTTGATCGGCAACGGAATGTTTACGCTCCTGCGGCACCCGCAAGAGACGGCGGAGTTGCGAGAGAACCCAGAGATGATTCGCACGGCTGTGGAGGAGATTCTGCGTTATGAGAGCCCCGTGCAATTCACCGCTCGCGTGCTCAAGGAAGACGTCGAGATTTGCGGCCAGCGCATTCCGAAGAAGTGGTCGGTCCTATGCATGCTCGGTGCGGCAAACCGGGATCCAAAGCGTTTTAAGGAACCGAATGAGTTAGACCTGAAGAGGCTGAACAACCAGCATCTGGCGTTCAGTGCGGGCCCACATGCTTGCATTGGAGGCCAACTCGCGCGGCTAGAGGGACAGGTCGCACTCCTGAATTTAGTGCAGCGCTTTCCGGAGATGAAGCTCACCGGTCAGCGACCGGAGTGGGCTCCCACATTTGGATTCAGGGGCCTGAAAAGTCTTCCAGTGACCATGTGAAACCCATTGCTCGAGCTGTTGAGTAAAACAGCTAAGAGGATGTATCGGTAAACGCTTCCCTCAGGTACCGGGAAAGTACGGAAGCGAGGTCTTCGAAGTGTGTCGCAATGATTCCCAGATGATCGCCGGGCACGGTCTCGACCTCTACGATTTGAGCTAAGGGTTCCCAGACCGCCGCTGCATCATCAGGGAATGCCGAGCTGATCTCAGCCCGCACGAATTTTATTCTGCCGGGATAAAATCGCGGCCGGTAACGGGTCAGCGCCAGATACGCGCTATCCCGCACGCGCTGCATCGCCGGTGTCAGCAATACCCCCGCTGGCGGTTGATACGGTGCGCTTCCGGTGAGACTCCCGAGCGAGAGCAATCCTCGCCTTCCCTGGCGCGCGATCAGGCGTACACGCTGCCCCAGCGACAGGTAACGGAATTGCGGGTACGCGTCCAGCATGGCCAGTAGACCGACTTTTTCCCCGCTCGCCGAGAGGCGTTGCGCCATCTCCAGCACAACCAGGCCGCCGAGCGAGTAGCCAACGAGGATGTAGGGACCGCGGGGCTGTAACTTCCGGATCGCATCGACATAAAATTCGGCCATGTCTTCGATGCGCGCGAGCGGTTCGTCCTGACCGTCAATGCCTCTCGCTTGCAGCCCGTAGATAGGATGGTCGGTTGCGATGTGCTTTATGGGTTGAAAGAAATCCATAACGCTGCCGCCCAGACCATGGGCAATGAAAACCGGTGGATTCTCAACGCCCGGCTTCAACAGCACCAGCGTGGGGAACCGCGGCGTGGTGGGCTGCTCCAGCAGGGCGGCCAGAGCGGCAATCGTTGGCGCCTGGTAGATCGTGACCGGGGGCAGTTCTCGATCACAGGCCTGCGCAATTTCGTTGAATAGTTGAAGCGCTAGCGAAGAATCGCCCCCGAGATCAAAAAAGTTATCGTTGACGCTAATCGACGGCAGTTGCAGCACGCGCAGCCAAATCGGAGTGAGCACTTCGACCATCGAAGATGTGGCGTCGGGCTTCACACGGATCAGGAGTGCGCGAACGCCCAATAAAGTTCTCGAGCCTTGGCGTAGATCGGGCCGAAAGGAAGAACACGGTCGCCGATGCGAGTCACTGGAACCACCTTGGAATAGTTTCCAGTCGCGAAAATCTCATCTGCTTTTTCGAAATCCTGATAAGCGAGAGTTTTCTCGACCACGTTCACGCCATTCTTGCGCAACAACCCAATTACTCGCTGACGGGTAATGCCAGCCAGGAAGGTTCCGTTAGGAATCGGCGTGAACACGACACCATCCTTCGCCATGAAAATATTCGAGGTAGCAAGTTCGGCGACGTTGCCGAGCATATCGCACACAATCGCATTGTCGAAGCCGCGCGCGTGCGCTTCAAAAAGCGAGCGCGAATTATTGGGGTAGAGACAGCCGGCCTTGGCGTCGACCGGCATCGACTCCAGCGTTGGCCGGCGATAGGGCGACAACGTAATCGAGAACCCCTTGGGAGTGCGCATGGGCGCTTCGTAAATCGAGAGACACCATTGCGTGGATTCGGGTTCGTGCGCCTGGACCCACGGTCCTTCCTTCTCCGCCCAGTACATGGGGCGAATGTAGAGCGCGGCGTCCTTATCGAAGCGTTGGATCCCCTCCCGCGCCAGCCGGACCCATTCTTCCGCCGAGACCGTCGGATTCAGGAAGAGTTTCCTGGCGGAATCGTTGACTCGCGCGCAGTGGAGGTCAAGATCGGGCGTAACGCCCTCAAAGGATCGAGCGCCGTCGAACACTACGGAACAAAGCCAGGCGGCATGGGTGCGCGGGCCCATGATTCCGATGTTGCCCTCGTGCCAATTTCCCTCGAAATAGGTCCAGGTCTTGGACCAACCAGTTCCGATCATTTTGAGCGACTCTCGTAACCAAAAATTGCTTTCAACTCGAGGAATTCCTCAAGACCCGCTTCACCCCATTCTCTGCCGTTGCCGGACTGCTTGTAGCCGCCAAAGCAACCGCCGAAATCGATTCTCGCACCGTTGATGTGAACATTGCCCGATCGAATGCGCTTCGCGACTCGGCCCGCCCGCTCCCTGTCTCCCGATGTTACAAAACCCGACAACCCATAGGGAGTATCGTTCGCTATTCGGATCGCGTCGTCTTCGTTCTCGTAGGGGATGATGCAAAGAACGGGCCCGAAGATTTCTTCGCGAGCGATGGTCATGTCGTTGCTGACGTCCGCAAAGACGGTTGGCTTTACAAAGTAGCCTTGGCTGATCCCTTCGGGACGGCCTGGACCACCTGCGATCAACTTCGCACCCTCTTCAATACCAAGGGTGATCAGGCGCTGCACCTTTTCGAACTGGGCCTTGCTTGCCAGCGGACCAAGGCCGGTGTTTTCCCCAAGTGGATCTCCGACTTTGGTGTCCTCGGCGGCCTGCCGCGCGGCCACCCCTGCAGCGGCCATCTTGGGGCGCGGAACCAGCATCCGGGTAGGCGCATTACAGGATTGTCCGGTGTTGCGGAAGCACTCCTGGGCGCCTTGCTTCACTGCCTTGTCAAAATCCGCGTCCTCTAGAATGATGTTGGCCGACTTGCCCCCGAGTTCCTGCGTGACTCGCTTCACGGAGGGAGCGGCCGCCACAGCTACCGCCACACCGGCTCGCGTGGACCCAGTGAAGGAGACCATGGCTACGTCGGGATGCGCGGCAATCGCGGCGCCGACGGTGGGCCCATCACCGTTAACTAAGTTAAATACCCCAGGTGGAACGGTAGCTTCATGCAGAATCTGCGCAAACAAATATGCGGAGAGCGGAGCAATTTCGCTAGGCTTGAGAACCATTGTACAGCCCGCCGCGAGAGCAGGCGCTACTTTGCAGACGATCTGGTTCATGGGCCAGTTCCATGGGGTGATGAGTCCGCACACTCCTATGGGCTCTTTTCGCATGAGCGTCGAACCTTTAAGCGCTTCAAAATTGAAGTGCTCCAGCACCTTCACACTTTCCATCAAATGTCCGAGTCCGGCGGGAGCCTGCGCTTTTCGAGATAGCGAAATAGGAGCGCCCATTTCCCGCGAGATAGTCTCAGCCATCTCCTCCATCCTTGATTGATAAACCTCGATGACCCGGCGCAGAAGCGTCAGGCGCTCGTCCGGACTGGTTTGCGAATATGTTTCGAAGGCGCGCCTGGCCGCAGCCACGGCCAGGTCAACGTCTGCGGCAGTACCCAGCGAGATCGTCGCGATTGGTTCTTCGGTGGCGGGGTTGACGACTGAAAAGTCGTGGGCTTTACCGGGATCGACCCACTTCCCATCTATGTAGAATTTTCGACAGTCTTTCATGGGCTCCTGTTTGGCTCGGAATGAGTGCATTCCTTAATGATTGGATGCTGAGGCCACCTGGCTCGCCGTCCGCTGATTTTCCGTCAGGGCGAGCACGGCAAAAGCGGTGGCTGCGTCGCTCATAAAGCGTCCCGTGTCAGAGGACTTGTGTCGCCGCTTGTTCACCGACGACGCAGGCCAGAAACCCTCCGCTGCATTCTGGTTCCTCATCAGCCAGGAGATTCCACGTTTAAGCTGTGCGTTGTCGCGGGATATCCCCGCTTCTTGCAGCGCAAGGGTCATAAGGCTGGTGGCGACACCGTCACTTTTGCCTTCCATGGGCGTCCCATCTTCCCTGAGCCACATGCTTTCGAGCGACCGAAGGCTCCAACCATTCCATCTCCAGGTGATTGAAGCCAACCTCCAGCCGCCATCTGCCTGTTGCCTTCTTAGGATTTCCTTGACGATAGCGTCCCGTTGTTCCGGGACCAGAAGCCCTGGCAATTTGGTGGAAGCCCAGAGAAAAAAAACACGATTCAGGGTCGATTGCGCCGCGCTCTCCCGGTTCAGATAATCCCGCAAACGCGCGACATTGTCCTGGATTCCAAGCGTCGACGCGTAATTTCCAGGTGCAATTCCCACCGCTCTCGCGGCCAGGGCAGCGCCGTAATAGGCGGAGTCATTCGCTTCCCAAGGTTCCTGATCGAATTGGAGCCAAAGCCACGAGCCCCGGTTTTCTCCCGCGGTCTGCTGTAACGCCCACATATTGTCGAAAGCGGCGCGGGTATCGTCACTGAGTTGTCCGCTCTGGGCGTCGTAACTGGCAAGGATCAACGCATTGAGAACCGACTCGGTCCCGCGGGACTCGGCGGTTTTGTGGTCGTATCCCTGGTCGCTGTAGTAGGGCCCGATCTCTTTCCAAAGACGCACGCGCTTGGTGACGTTCTCGATCAGTTTGCGTTCGTTGATTGAGGGTCCTTGTTCCGCGAGGGAAGCGCGCAGGACGGGCCGCGAGAGAGCGTAGGGCAGCGCCGTGTGGCACGAGATGCAGAAAGTGCCGTGATCGCGGGCCGACCCTGTCCACTCCATCCACCAGCCTTCTCGGTAGTCAAGATACGCTGCAGCTGTTTTCGGATCCCAGGATTCGGAGACCTTCGCAACGGGGTGCGAGCAAGCCACGAGGGCCGCGGCCGCCAGGCAAGTCAATAAAGCGCCTATTCCTCGCACGCCCGCTTTCATTGGGATCGCTCCGCCATACCGTTCCAACTACGATCTGACAACCGAATGAAGAAAATGGAGGGGGATGGGAGACGGTCGGATAACTTACCGACTCTCGAGAACTGCCGTAATTATACAAGAACTCAGCTTCTCCGAATTACGACTGCAATTGCAGCTTGGACTTAAGAGTTACAAACGGATGCTATGCGGGGGCGGTTGACCCGATTCGCAAACACTGGTGAACAAAGGAGATCGTCCGCTGAAGCGCCTGCCTCATGACCAGCACAAACCAGGCTGATCTCCCGATCGACGGCTGACCGGCGGCCTTCCACATCGACGCCAGCATTTGCAGACGTTCCCCGTGAGTCACCCGAATTTTCACGCCTTTTGAGGCGATGATCTCGTACGTTCTTCCTTCCAGATATGCGGACCGAATATCCTTTCGGAGGCAGCCCATCAACGATAGTGGAATGGCATGTTCGACGATTGCATCGGGAACAAACCAGGGAAGTTCTCCCCGCTGCATGAGGTTGGCTAACAAGAGAGTGTCCTCAGCCCTCAGCGCGGCGGGATCAAACACTCCGGCCTCGATGTCCACCAGCGTGCGTCGAATGGCAAATCCCGCCGTGTTCAAGTATCGAATGCGACCGTCAGTCTGCAGCATGTGGTTTTGAAACGTGATGAGCCTGAGTTCTTCCGCTCTTCCCACCAGGTTTGAGCAATTGCCTACGAGCCGAAGTTGAAAGCAATCATGCTGGGGCGAGTTGACGATGGTCGAACTCAAGACGGCCAGACAGTTCGTCTGGAGCCTGCTGTCAGCGTCGACGAATAGCAACACCCTGCCCTTGGAAGTCCGAATCCCGCGATTTCTGGCAGATGGAATCCCTTCGTGAGCCTGCCGGATTATTGTCGAAGAGTAACCACGCGATGTGCCAACAAATTCTGGGGCAGTTTCCGTGCTGCCGTCGTCCACAATAATGACTTCGAAGCCGGGTCCGTTGGTTTGCCGGGCCAAGGATTGCAGACATCCATCAAGCATTGTCCAGTCGTTATAAACGGCCACAATGATACTGAACATGGGTGCCTGAATCGTGGGCGTCTGATTCGAAGACTGGTCTTGCTGGACCATGCGAGCTCTTTTATTCTCCACGAGAAACTTTACGGAATGTAGAATTGCACACTCAGTGATGAAATCAAAACTCGCAGGTAACATGTGGCTCGGTTACACGCGAGTTTGCTGACCGAGAATCTATGCGATGATCAGCCGGCTTGGCGTCAGGCCAAACACCCGGGTCCTTGCCCACGTTGCGGTGCTCGCTCTCGGCGGGGCGCTGCAGGTCGGCTGCACAAGCTGCTTAGTTACTCCCAAACCGACGCCGACCGAGCGACTGGAGGAAGCGCTTCGGCAGGACGCGCTCCGGAAAGCGGGGACACTCACGAGCCCCCCTCCGGCGCCACCCCTGGTTTGCCCTAGCCTGGGCTCTTCCGGGGCACCAGTGACGCCCCCGCAGAAAGACGGGCATAGGGTGATTCTTTCGTGGAGAGCCAGCGCCCCTGCCGACTCCAAGCACGCTGCAGCCGTCGGTTATTGCATCTATCGGGGCGTAAATAAGAAGGACCCAGCGCCCGTACTGCTCAACACCGCCCCCCTTCCCGGCACCAGTTGCGCGGACGATTTGGTGGTGAACGACAAGAAGTACTATTACGTGGTGAGGGCGATCAGTGCCAAAGGGGTTACCAGCATCGTCTCCAACGAAGCGCCCGCCGCAATTCCTAAGCAGAGCAATCCTTCTGCCCCGGCCACGTTCGCGCCGCTTTGCCGGGAGCCAGTCGGCCTGAAGTAGTCGCTCGCGGCCTCGTGCAGGGGGCTAAACCGAGCTTCGGTGGAGATTGCAAATATTTGCAGCATTGACCCGGATCAGACTCGAAGGTGTGGGCCGCGGCTTCGGAAGCCTCCCAACTAATTGGACTAGGAATTGACAACTGGGTGTACAATTCCGCCTGCCGTCAATTGCACCTATTTCGGGGCATATTTGACCGTTTCGAAATACCGTCAAGAGACCAGGAGGGTAGCGCCATGGATCGATCTGCCAGGCTCCACTTAGTGGGAAGGATTACGTATTACGTAGGATGGGTTTCGCTGTTCTGCGGGGGGCTGGTGCAACTGAATATCGCCAAAGCCCTATTTATGTCGGTAGGCCTCACGAAGCGAAATCTGTTCGAAGTTAGTGTCGCCTGCTTCGTCATCTGCATGGCGTCGGAGGTTCGCGCGCTCACCACGAGCGAGAAGGAGCTCCCCAGCGTGGTAAAGAGGCAAGCGGCCGCGTAGGGAGTTCAATCAGCGGACCGTACGTTGTCGACGGTGTGTAACAGCTTCAGTCAGGCCGATCGTTCCAAAGGTCCGGCGCTCCCCCGCCTGCACCGCCGAAGTCGCCTGCGCAACTTATTGCAACACCTCTCCTTCGCTAACCCGGCGTTCGCCGATCCCCCCGGGACCGCTCAGAACCGCCGCCGGTGGCGCAGGGCACCTGTGCGACCCGATTGCCTGCCCGGATGTCCTACTGGCACCTAGCCGCAGCCGCCCAAGAATTGCCAAGCTTACGGCTCTATGCGGTTCAACTGGCCGAAAACTTGGCTTGTGTCTGCGACAGCCGTTCCGGTGGTCGCGCTGGCTATCCTGGTGCCGTTGCCGGTGCGAGCAGCCACGCCAGAACTAAGTTTCTCGCCAACCCTCTTGCGTTTCGGCTATGTCGTCGTCGGCCGGACACAAACTCTCCTCGTCGTGGCCACCAACCGTGGGCAATCGAAGGTAACGATTTCGAGTGTCACTACGAACCACACCGAAGTTAAAGCCTCGCACGCGGCGCTGCCGCGGGTTCTGGCCGCGGGAGAAAGTCTTGCGGTAACCGTAACGTTCACCCCCACTGCGAAAGGTCGGATAGGCGGGGCGCTCACTTTGGTCAGCAACGCCACCGACCGGATCCTCACCGTGCCATTCGAAGGTACTGGTGTGGCCCGCGAGGGGGTGACCGTGAGTCCGCGGAGCGTCGTGTTCGGTGATGTGGTGATGGGAGCGACTTCAAAGTTGCCGGTCGTGTTGACCAACACCAACCCGTCGAGGGTGACCCTTTCCAGCTTGCAAACACAAGGTGAGGGATTTTCGGTGAGCGGGGCGACATTTCCTTTGACCCTGGCAGCGGGGCAAAAATTGAAGTTGGACATCACTTTCAAACCACAAGCGGTGGGTCCGACGGGCGGAGGTTCTTTTGTAGCCGGTCCGCAGCTGGAGATACCATTTACAGGTTTCGGTGTGAGCAAGCCGCATCTGCGAATTATCCCCGCCACGCTTAACTTTGGCAGTGTGGCCGTGGGGACCAAGGAGACGCGGACGTTGGAGCTGAGCGCCGGCGGCGGAAGCGTAACTATTTCCTCGATCTCCAGCAGCAATTTGCAGTTTTCCGTGCTCGACGTGCCATTGCCGTTGACGGTCTCCGCGGGGAAAGAGGTGTCCCTCAATGTTGCTTTCACGCCGAAGGACAGCGGGGAACCGTCTGCTACGCTTTCATTTGTCAGCAATGCCGCAGATTCCCCAGCGCGCTCAGCTTTGACTGGTACGGGCACACTTCCCTTTGTGAGTCTCTCCTGGATCGCGAGCACATCAGCCGAGGTTGCGGGATACAACATTTACCGGAAAACGTCCTCGACTGGTTCTTATGCCAGAATTAATTCGAAACTGAATGACGACACCAGCTTCACGGATGCCACCGTGATCCATGGAACGACCTACTACTATGCCACTACCGCGGTGAACTCGAAGGGGAAGGAGAGTGGTTACTCAAACCGCGTGGAAGTAGTAGTGCCATAGCGCTGGCGGAAAGCCGGGTTTCTTGCAGAGTCCGCCGAAGCTGCACCGCCGAGCGGGTTAGAATTATCTCGTGCCGACTACCCCGACCCGAGAATCGGCTTTGAAATTGTTGCCGCTGGCAGCCTTCTTCATTCTGGGCGCGATCTCCGTGGTGATCTGGTGGGTCCCACTTACGTCCTCCTTCGCTCTCGCCCTGCGCGACGATCAATACACGCACATACTGCTCATCCTCCCCATGAGCGCAGCCTTGATTTTTCTTGATTGGAAAGCGCCCGGCGCGTCCTCGGGATTGGCTATGAGCTTGGGTTCAGCGAGCCTGGGTTCAGTGAGCTTGGGTTCAGTCTTGCTGGTCGTAGCCGCTTCAGTGACTTTCTATGTGAGATGGAGGGTGGCGACGCTCCCCTTCGATGAACGACTCTCGTTGAACATGTTGGCGCTGGTGGTGTGGTGGATCGCAGCTTTCATTCTTTGTTTCGGCACCAGTGCGTTCCAGCGCGAGCTCTTTCCTCTTTGTTTCTTGTTCGGAATGGTGCCACTTCCCGGCTTCGTGCTGAACCGGATCGTAATCCTGCTGCAGCAAGGGTCCGCAGCGGTTGCACATTTTCTGTTCGTGGTGGCGCGCGTTCCGGTGGAGCAGGAGGGCCTTCTGGTGCACATCCCAGGGCTGACGGTAGAGGTTGCCCGGGAGTGCAGCAGCATCCGCTCGAGTTCGATGTTGCTGGTCACAACCATGGTGCTGGCGCAGCTTCTCCTGCGCTCACCGTGGCAAAAAGCCTTGGTCATCGCAGTGGCAATCCCTCTGTCGGTGGCCAAGAATGGTCTTCGCATTTTTGTCATCGCAATGCTCGCGACCCGCGTCGATCCGAGTTTCCTCACCGGAAGACTTCACCGTGAGGGTGGAATCATCTTTTTTCTCATTGCGTTGGGAGCTGTATTCCTGCTTCTTTGGATGTTCCGGCGTGGCGAGGCGAAAAAACCCGGAATCGGTTCGACAGGAATCAGTGCGAGTGGAGTTCTGTGAAAGCGAGCTTCTATCGATGAACCAGGTCGAACGCCACGGCTCCGGCCGAGGAGCCGATGTTCAGCATGGAGACTGCTCGCTCTAGTTTGTGATGGCCAGTCTTGTGGAAGACGTAGCTAAGCCCAACCACGCCAACGGTTTCCCCCGCGAAGTTGATCGCAAGTCCTGTGGTAGTGCCGCTGAACACCCGCGTCACGGGGTTCAACTCCTGCCCGCCAGCGCGCAGGTTGTCGCGGGTGACAACGAAATCCGCAGCGCTAAAAGCGGCGCTCGCGGCAAAGAGCAGGCTATTTTCACCGTCCCAAAATCGATGCTGGCTGGGCGCTTCGGGCAGAGTTGCAGGCTGGAAAGTGCTCACCATGGGAGTGGGCGCCATTGGAGCTGGTTCCATGGCGTTGGGGCGCAACAACGCGACAGAGACCTCTTGTGATAGAGCCGAGGGGCTGAAACTAAGGAAAGCCAGCAGAATCACTGGCCCATACTTGAGAATCGCGGCAATCCAGTTTGTTCGCATGACGATAGTGAGGGTCCGGTACTGGCCACCCGTACTTGTACTATCGCAATTGCCGGGCCGGGGGAGAATGGCCCCAAGGTGCCACTAACGCCTTTAGAATGATTACTTTGTGTCCAGCGGAAGGTTACCGAGGTTACTGTCTAGTATGCAAGCAGTTGCACAGAGGGTTCTTCTTATCGAGCACAAGGAGGGCGGAGACTGATCGGCCCGTTGGGGCTGGCAGTAGATTAGGAGCCGGGGGAATACTCCCGGCTCCAATTCCCGAAGTTTCTTCCACGAGGGGACGCCTACGGCACCGTGGCAGGCACAGGGGGCGTGGAGCGCGTACTCTCCTGTCCGCTTGAATTCACCGCTGTGGCGGAGTAGTAGTATGTCTGGCCGGAGACGACTGTGCCGTCGGCGTATGCCGTGTTCGCGTTCGGGGTGGAATTGAGCTTGGAATATGTGCCGTTGGCAGCGGTGCTGCGATAGATGTTGTAGCCCACTACGCCCGAGCTGGAATTCCAGAAAAGGTTGACGCTGTACTGTGAAACTGTCCCGGTACCAGTGAGAGGTACCACCAACCCGGGACCAGGAACGAACAAGTTTCCTCCCTCGGTGGTCGCCGCAGGAGGGGTGAAGGTCACATTCACGGTAACACTCTGTCCTGCCTCCAGAATCAGAGGAAGCGTGGGCGCAGTTATCGAGAATCCGCCGCCCATTGTCTGGAATGTCGACAGTGTGATCCTGTACGGACGAGCGTTAGAAAGCACGACAGGAACGGTGGAACTGGTTCCCACCCCTACCTGGCCAAACGACACAGCCGAAGGGCTGGCAGTCAAGTACTGAGTGCTTGTACCCGTGCCCTCAACCCCAAGTACAAGGGTCCCGTCGGATGCGTTGCTGGAAAAGTTGATTTTTCCACCCGTCCATCCCATTGCCGCAGGTGTGAAACTTACACTCAAATCGAAGCTCTGTCCCGCAGGTACGACCAGCGGCAGGTTCAAGCTCGACGGGGCGAAGTTGGAGCTGCTAATCGCGAATCCGGAGACGGTCACGCTTGTCTCTCCATGATTCGTTACAGTAACCGTCAAGGTTTCGGTCTGCCCGAGGAGGACATCGCCGAAGCGAAGGATCGTCGGTGAGCAGGCGAGTTGAGGGGTAGCGGCGGCTCTCACGGGCAACATCCCGAACAGAGTGATCGCCACCCCAATTGTTAGAAAGTTGACTGTGTGGACGGAAAGATACCGGAGGATGGACTGGGGGAGTCTCATACCGTCTAGTCTGAAAGACAGACGGCGTCGAGGCTAGATTGCGATGGTACAGCGACTACCCATTGTCCGTTAGGCCAATAGTCCCAGATTAGGATTTCCTTAGAAGGCATGCCCATTTTCGCATGTGCCGTCGCGATGCCGATCCGGCCTGACTCGCGGTTCTCCGCCTTCGGCAATCAACTGACGGACGAGCGGATAGAAAGTAAATGATCTTGGTAAAGGCTAAAATACCACCGCGTTTGTAGGGCTTTCATTCCGCAGGTTTTCTGCAGGCAACGCGACAGCGTGAACGCGCCGAGGTAGCGCCATTTCCCGAGGCGTTATTGGAGCCTCTGATAGACCCTATAAGAAATATGAATTGGACTCAGCTGCAGCCCACCTTTATCGTCTGCGGATTAGGGAGAGGACTGTCGATTGAACGCACTGGCGCTCGTCGGGGTCGGGTCGCTTTCCCAGGTCCGCCCTTGCTGCAAGGTACTTACGGGTGCGGTTGCATCGGCATTTGCTGGCGCCGCTCCAGCGCAGGTACGACCGCCAGAGAATTGCCCACCCTTTAGAAACAGGAGCTACCAGACATGAGAAAAGGATCCGGCAGGCACTCGCTGCGCCTGTCGTTATTGAGGGCGACATCAAGGGCGACACTATGGGCGGGATTATCAACCACTTTATCGGCGACCGTGTCAGCCCTTTCCGCCCTTTTTCTAGCCGCCGGATTGGTCGCCGGGCTTGCCGCCCCCTGCTTCGCAGACGATCCCAAGCCAGATCCATCGGGCATAGCTACCGGGGACAAAAATGCCGCCGTAGACGCCGCCGGCAATCCCTTCGTCGTTGCCGAGCCCACAGACAAGACGGCTCCGGACTACGCTGCGAACAAGAAGGCATTCGACGACTATCAGGCTCAGTCGGCCAAGGAACCGCTCGCCGTGAAACTCGCGGACAGTGTAGGTCACGTTCGAGTGGCAACTAACTTTGCCTGGACTTTGAATACTGGCTACCTTGTCCTGTTCATGCAGGCTGGATTTGCCTTGCTCACCTGCGGGCTGGTTCGAAAGAAAAACGCCGCCCACTTGATGATGCTGAATTTCGCCGCTTACGTATTCGCGTTTCTGGCTTACTACGCGGTCGGATATGCGTTCCAATTTGGCGCCGTTGCTATCAACGCTGCACCCACAAACCTGGGCGGCATCCCCACCCTCAATCACTTTCTGCTCGGAAGCGGTCAGTTGGGCTTTATCGGCGGGAAGGGATTTTTTCTTGTCGGTCCGGCCTATGACAGCGCCAGCAATTGTTTAACCCTGTTCGAAGTAGTGTTCATGGAGACTGCCGGCTACATCATCGTCGGCGCCGTGTGCGAGCGCATAACGTTCTGGGCATTCCTGCTTTGCGAACTTTTCATCGGTGCGATTCTTTACCCGATTTCCGGCTGTTGGACGTGGGGAGGCGGATGGCTTTCGCAAGTAGGTTCAACTTTGAATCTGGGCCACGGCTACGTCGACTTTGCCGGCTCGACCGTGGTGCATGCCGTGGGTGGCTTCTGCGCCATGGCTCTCGCCATCATTTTGGGTCCACGCCTGGGGAAATATGGCCCCGGCGGAAAGATTCGTGTCTTCCCCGCTCACAACATCGTCTACGTCGTCACCGGGACGTTTCTATTGCTTTTCGGCTGGATGGGATTCAACCCCGGTTCGACTCTCGGTGCCACCGACCTGCGCATCTCGGTGGTTGCAGTGAACACCAATCTCGCTGCGGTTGCTGGTTCGGCGGCTGCAATGTTGTTGTGGTACATCTGGTTCGGCAAGCCCGACATAACCATGGCCTGTAACGGAATGTTGGCGGGCTTAGTTGCGATCACCGCCCCGTGCGCCTTTGTGTCCCCGACTTCGTCGGTAGTCATCGGTGTATTGGCAGGATGCCTGGTTTGTGGCGGCGTCCTTTTCAACGACCGGGTTCTCAAGATCGACGACCCCTGTGGCGCGATTTCGGTACATGGCTACTGCGGCTGGCTGGGCGCCGTCAGCGTAGGCATTTTCGCCGACGGCGCCTATGGTGCGGGATGGAACGGCGTCGGCGCAACCTCATACCTGGGAAGAGCGGGCCTGGGCGTGACCGGCTTGCTCCACGGCGATACCCGCCAGTTCCTCTGCCAACTCATGGGAGCAACTCTCTATGCCGCATGGGCGTTCGGTGCAACCTACGCAGTCTTCTGGTGCGTCAACAAAGCGAAAAACATGCGCGTCGCGCCGGAGGTGGAAGAACAAGGTCTCGACGTTCCCGAGTTCGGCATGCCGGGCTATCCCGAAGACGCGGTGGTTACTCCGTACTGAAAGCGGGGGAGTTCAAACTTAAGAATGGCGGAGAGGAAGGGATTCGAACCCCTGATACCCTTTCGGGTATGCCGGTTTTCAAGACCGGAGCCATCAACCACTCGGCCACCTCTCCGGCTACTACAGTTTTACTATAGTTCCACCGTCTAGGGTCACTCCAGCGTAACTCAGTCCGTCAATATGTAGAACCCAACGCTTACAAAATCAAGCAGGCCTCATCGAAGGACAATCGCGGGTTGCGTGGGGGAAGTTTAGTCGCGTCTCCGTAGCCTAAATTGCAGAGAAAATTCGCTTTCCACTTGCCATCAGGGAAAAACTCGGCGTTGACTTTGGCAGCGTCGAATCCGGACATCGGACCGCAATCGAGGCCAAGGGCGCGGGCAGCAAGTATGAAGTAAGCGCCTTCAAGTGAGCTATTTCGGAATCCCGTTGCTTCAATGAGTGTGGGGTTACCATGGAACATCGAACGCATATCTCTTTGCGGAAAGAGCTTTGGAAGTTTCTCGTGGAACTCCGTATCCCAGGCAATCATCACAGTGACGGGGGCAGCCATGGTTTTTTCAACGTTGCCGGGCGCAAGAGCGGGACGGAGACGCTCCTTGGCTTTGACTGTAGTGAGAAAGACATAGCGCGCGGGCATAGTATTGGCGCTCGTCGGACCGAGAGCAGAAAGTTCATAAGCTTGACGCAGCAACTCAGAGGAAACTGGCTGAGGGAGCCATACATTATGGGTCCGTGCCTCGCGGAAAATTTGATTGATGCAATCGTTGGTGACGGCGGTTCTTGGTGGCATGTCGAGGTCTCTCCTGATGAGGCGAGTTTGTTAATGGTTAAATTGGATTGTGCAGGAAAGCGGTTGGATGCAAAACACAAGCCAAACCTATCGAAGACCGAATGCCCGCGAATGGAACTCCATGACCTCGGTGAAGTGATCCAGGAAATAGGACAGGCTGTGGTCGCCGGGGTATGGATGATATTCGTGCTCCACCCTTTCCTTCTGCAGTTGTTCGTGCAAGGCGGCGGCGCCTTTTTCAAAGCCGTAGTTGTCATCCTGACCGCAGTTGAAATATATACCCATACGCCGCAGGGCGGCCTGGTTTCGGTTCGCTAAAACGAACGGACTGTTCTCCTTCCAGTGTGCAACCTCAATCGGGCTACCGAACACCGTCGCCAGCAACTTTCCCAAGGGAGCGCCGGACCTAGCTGCAGTATCGAGCTCTTGTGGAGACTCTGTGATCAACGCCGCGCTTTGCGCGCTGACGGCGGAGAACAGTTCGGGATGCGAGAAGGCGAAACGCAGCGCGCCATAGCCGCCCATGGAAATGCCGCTGATGGCCCGATTACTTCGGCCCTTGCTGATGCGGTATCTGGTTTCGATCAGTGGGACGAACTCCTGCAGAAAGAAGTCGCTGTAGCGCACCGAGCCATCGGCAGAATTGATGTAGAAGGTTCGTCCGCCTTCCGGAGCGGCGATGAGAAATTCTCCCATCTTGTGCTGCCGGTGCAGATCGTCGAGCAGCGTCCACCCTCCACTGTTGAAGAGAGTTCGCTCGTTGTCGCCAAGTCCATGCAGAAAATAAAGCACGGGATAGCTTTGGGCAGGATGCCTGGCTGCGCCCGCGTCATAGCTGCCGGGAAGGTAAACGCAGTAGTGGACCTCATGTTTCAGGATCCGGCTGTTCAGGGCATTGCAGTCGATCCGGCTCTGCGCGTGAAGCGGAAGCGAGACAGTCAGTGCCGCGAACAGGAAGATGATTCGGAAACAGCGATCCATCGCTTCAGTTTACTCGTAGCGCAGAGCCTGCACGGGATCGAGTCGGGCCGCGCGTCCCGCCGGGTAAAGCCCCGCTGCGAGGCTGACAAAGAAAGAAAACACCACCGCGAAAGCTACCAGCCACCACGGAACCGACCAGAAGTGTTCTGGCGGGAAAGACTGGCTCTTGAGGTAAATGTTGGTCCCCAGGTTGATGACCTGGCCGATCGCCCAACCCAGAGCGACTCCGACGATGCCGCCGAGAATGCCCATGGCGCCGGCCTCTGCAAAGAAGAGCCGCTTCACGTCTCCGTCGCTGGCGCCGATGGCTTTCATGATTCCTATCTCGCGGCGGCGTTCTAGGATCGCCATCACCAGCGTGTTCACGATTCCGATGAAAGCGACCGCCAGAGCGAGGCTGCCGAAGATTCCGAGAAACACGTCCAGCACTTTGAAGAATTGCTGGATGCTTTTGCTGGCGTCAAGGATCGAGAAGGCGTTGAAGCCCATCTTCTTGACCGCGTCTTCCACCGTCTGTATCTGGCTGGGGCTTTTCACTCGCACACTCACCGAGGAATAAACGGGCTGATCGCTGGCCGCACGTGAAATTTCCCTGAGATCTGTCGGCTGCATGACATGGAGACTCTCGGCCAGCTTGAGCGGAAGGAAAACCCGCGCCCGGGTCGGTCCGCGCATGCTCTCAGGATCGAGATCGGCGACCCCCACAATCTTCAGCTTCTGCTCGCGCGAGACTACAGAATAGGCCGCGCCCGCAAGACTCTGATCGGCAGGAGCTGCGGACTTGTCATTCGCGGACTTCTCATTTCCGGACTGCGCGGGTGCGGTTGACGCCGCCTCGCGCTGCGCATAACGCATGGTCAAGTCCTTGCCAAGAAGCGGAGCAGCCAGTTCGGCTACTTTGGTTTCGTCAACGCCCGCCTTAGGCGTCTTCCCCAGGAGTTCTTCGGCGAAGGCTTTCTGAAGAATCGCTTCGGGCGCTACGTCAGACGAGAAAAAATGTCCCTGCACCGCGTCGAACGCGTCGTTTGTCTGTGCGGAAGGAGGCAGAGCGGCGACCATCGTCAAGTGCGGTTTATCTTCGTAGCGCAGCTCGGTGATAAAGCGGATGTCCGGGTACGCTTCCAGCACGTTGGGCAAATGCTCGATCTCCCGGCGCGTAGGCTCGTCGAGGATGCGGCTTTCACCCGGGGCCGGTCCGTTGCGTTCTTCTTCGCGGTTGAAGTTGCGCAGATCGCGGCGGGAAGTGACCACGACCGTATCGAACAAACCTGACTTCATCAGCCGGCGCGACGCAAGCTGCTGCAGACCGATTCCCAGAGAGAGCATTGCGACCAGCGACGCCACACCTACCGAGATGCCAATGGTGGTTAGCGAATTTCGCAAAACAGATTCGCGCAAGTTGCGCAAGGCGAGTTCGGTGAGATCAGGAAGCTTCATGGCTGCCCTCCTTCTGTTCTAACCGGCTCAGGCTTGTCGGCCACACCCGGATTCGATTCATCACCGATCAGCTTGCCATCGGCCAGGAAGATAAGGCGCTGAGCATAGCGCTCTGCCAAAGCGCGTTCATGCGTTACCATAACCACCGTCATTCCCAACTGCTGATTGAACTCGCGGACCATATTCATGATTTCGGTTCCGGTATGGCTGTCGAGATTTCCGGTAGGCTCGTCAGCAAGCAACAACTGAGGCCGGTTGATGAGCGCGCGAGCCAGTGCGGCCCGCTGCTGCTCTCCGCCAGAGAGTTCACTCGGCCGATGGTTCATGCGCGCCTGCAAACCAACTCTCTCCAGAGCCTCGCGCGCCAGATAGTCTCGTTTCTCGCGGTCGACCTCGGCAAAGCGCATGGGCAATTCAACGTTTTCCGCGAGCGTCATGCTGGCGATCAAGTTGAACGACTGGAAAACCATGCCCACGGTGTGCAGCCGATACTTTGCCAGTTCCTCCCGTGAGAGTTTTGCGAGGTCTCGATCATGGACGATCACGCTGCCCGAGGTAGGACGGTCCAGCCCAGCGATCAGATTCAATACCGAAGACTTTCCGGAGCCGGAACTGCCGAGCAGTGCAACGAATTCACCGGCGCGCATAGTGAGACTTACGCCATCCACGGCCCGGATGAGAGTTTCGCCCATACGGTAATGCCGGCAAAGCTGTTCCGCACGAATTGCCGAAGCGGAGTTTGTCGAAGCGCTGCTCTGTGGTGGTCTGATCGTACTGCTCATGAAGGCTAGCGAACCTCTCCCCTGAGCACGCGCAACGCGTCGGTGGCCTTGACGTCGCCGCCGGCCTGGCCCGAGCTGCCGTTCCCATCTCCCTCAAGCGCGTCTCCCTCGCCCGGTGCGAGGAACAGGTTATGCTCCAAGCCCTGCTGCCGGGTGTAGAGGTCGTAGTAGCGGCCTTGCGCATCGTAAAGTTGTTCGTGCGTACCTCGCTCCACGATTTGTCCCTGCTCCATCACCAGAATCTGGTCAGCGCGACGGATGGTCGAAAGCCGATGCGCGATCACAAAAGTCGTCCGCCCCTGCATGAGATAAGAAAGTCCGTGCTGAATCATCTGCTCGGATTCCGAGTCGAGGCTGGAAGTTGCTTCGTCGAGAATGAGGATGCGCGGCTCTGCGAGAATGGCGCGGGCAATCGAAATCCGCTGCCGCTGCCCGCCCGAGAGCTTCACGCCGCGCTCACCGACCACCGTGTCGTACTTGTCGGCGAAAGATTCGGCGAATTCATCCACGCGGGCAATGCGGCAGGCACGCAGGAACTCTTCTTCACTCGCGCCCGGGCGTGAGAACAGCACGTTCTCACGAATCGTTCCATCAAACAAGAACGATTCCTGCAAAACCACTCCGAGACGCGTGCGATAGGAATCGAGGCGAACCGTGCTGAGGTCCGTGCCATCGACCAGGATTCTGCCTTTGGTGGGCACGTAAAAGGCGGAGATCAGCCCGATGGTGGTGGATTTTCCCGAGCCCGATGAGCCAACCAGCGCCGTCACCGTGCCGGGCTCGGCGCGGAAGGAGATGTGATGCAGCACCTCGTGATTTCCGTCATAGCTGAAACTTACGTCGTCAAATTCCACGGTGCCGCGAATGTCGTCCAATGCCACAGAACGTTTAGGGTCCTGATCCTCGGGCCGTTCGTGCAAGATTTCCTGTGTCCGCTCCAACCCCGCCAGAGCTTCGGTGAGTTGTGTTCCAATTCCCACGGCCTGAGCCATGGGTGCAATCAGGAAAGCCAACATAGCAGTGAAGGAGACGAGACCGCCAACCGACATGGTCCCCGCCATAATCTGGCGTGCTCCCACAAACGTGACCACCGCACCCACTATGCCTAATAGCACGCTGGCGGAGAGGCTCATCACCGATGTAGCAGTGAGCGTGCGCATAATGTTTTCCAGCAGGCGTTTCACGCCTTGGGAGAAGACCGCCTCCTCGCGCTCCTCCGCGTGGTAACCCTTGATGACACGAACGCCGCCTAGAGATTCCGTGAGGCGTCCCGTCACTTCAGCGTTGATCTTGCCGCGTTCCCGGAAGATTGGCCGGATGGTGCCGAAGGCTTTCGTTAGAGCGACGGCAAAACATAGCAAGAATCCCAGCGCGACGGACGTCATTACCGCACTGATGCGAAGCAATAGCACAAGCGCGATGGCGGAGGTCAGCATTCCACCCGCAAAGTCGACCAGGCCGGTCCCCAGCAAGTTGCGGACGCCTTCGACATCGCTCATGATTCGCGACACCAGCATGCCGGTTTTGTTCGTGTCGTAGAATGCGACCGGAAGCCGCGAGATGTGCTTCTGCACACGCTGGCGTAGTTCAGTAATCAGGCGCTGCGCCTCCTTGGACAGCAACTGCGTCAGCGAGAACGACGTAATCCCTTGAATGACCGTTGCCCCCAGGACCACCAGAACGAGCCGGTCCAGCAAATGCAAGGAGTGCTTGGGGATGACATTGTCAAACAAGAACTTCGTAGAATAAGGCAGAACAAGGCTGGCGACCCGGTTCACAATCATCAGTAAGAAGCCGACGCTCAGCAGGCCAAGGCGAGGACGCGTCAACTCCCAAACGATAGGGAGGACGGCGCGCAGGCGCTGGACTTTAGGGGGTTTCGGCGCTGGTTTTGGATCGGAACTCAATCTGTAATTGGACTCCGTAAGACTCGAATTCGCTTCATTATTAGCATTGTGACACGCCTGGGCGAGCCGTTGTATCCTCGGGACGTGGCACGTCCGCCTTCGCCGGAGCGCTCTCCAACCCTGGGCCTGTTGCTCGGGCTCATTATCACACTC
>Ga0210391_10001455_pt1 | contig 21571 bp, 20 predicted proteins | sample IncBWC12OmetaG_FD_160573 | JGI IMG/M metagenome (GOLD analysis project Ga0210391, IMG submission 160573) | Forest soil microbial communities from Barre Woods Harvard Forest LTER site, Petersham, Massachusetts, United States - Inc-BW-C-12-O ...
GATTCAACCAGGCCCTGGCCGATGTGGTCAAGCGCTACAAGCCCGCCGAAAACCGTAACGAAGGAATGCTGCTCCTCCCCCTCAGGGACATGCATTTCGATACCCGCTTCAATGCTTTCAACAATCATCCTTTCAGCAGGTCCCTGATCCGCACCCTCGGCCTGATCGGCCTGTTTGTCCTGGTCATTGCCTGCCTCAACTTCATCAATTTATCCACGGCCCAGGCCGTTAACAGAGCACGGGAAGTAGGCGTGCGTAAAGTCCTGGGAGGCACACGTCCCCAATTGCTGGTACAATTCATGGCCGAGACGGGCCTGACGGTGTTTTTTGCATCGCTGGTGGCGGCCTTTTTGTGTCGGATCACCATTCCGTTTTTTGACCGGTCCATGGGTATTCAGTTGGGCACTTCCTTCCTAACCGATCCGGTCGTTATAGGCATGTTGTTGGCCGTGGCAGCCGGAACCACCTTCCTGGCCGGCTTCTATCCCGCTCTGGTGCTGTCCGGTTTCGACCCCGTAACGGCCTTCAAGAGCAAAGCGGCCCCCAAAGGCAAGGGCTCGAACCTCCTGCGCAGGATACTGGTCGTGCAGCAATTCACGGTCTCCCAGGCCCTGATCATTTGCCTCCTCATCGTCATGGGGCAGGTGGCTTATTTTAAGAGTGCGCCCATGGGCTTCGACAAGGACGCCATTCTCCTGACGCATATGCCTGATAACAGCAAGATGGATTACCTGCGCCAACAATTGTTGCGTCAGCCCGGCGTCGAGAACGTGAGTTTCAGCTTCGCCAGCCCCAACGACGTGAACACCGATTGGAATACCGATATCATCTTCAATGGTGTAAAGACGCACGACTTCGGGGTCAACCTCAAATGGGCCGATTCGATGTATCCCAGCCTCTACCACATGCAATTGGTGGCGGGCCGCCTATACTCCGGGTACTACGACGTCGTCGTAAACGAGACCTTCCTGAAGAAGCTGGGAATCAAAAAACCGGATGATGTATTAGGTTCCAAATTGGAGATCCCCGGCATACCCGGCTCGACCGGCATCATCACGGGGGTGGTCAGGGATTTCAATATCGCGTCCCTTCATGACACGATCCGCCCGGTCATGATGCAGAAATGGAAGGAAGTCTATTCCACGATCAACATCAAATTGACGCCGGGCCTCATCGGTAAAGCGTTACCCGCCATCGAGCAGGTGTGGAAGTCCACGTATCCCAACGACGTCTACGAATACCAATTTTTGGACGAAAGCATAGCCCGGTACTACGAACAGGAGGCCCAGTTGTCCGTGTTGTACAAGCTGTTTGCGGGGTTGGCCATATTCATTTCCTGCCTGGGGTTGTATAGCCTGGTTTCCTTCATGGCGGCTACCCGCGCGCGTGAGGTGGGCATCCGGAAAGTCCTCGGGGCCTCAGTGGCCGATGTCGTTTATTTATTTTCGCGGGAATTCACCGTTTTGGTGTTGCTTGCTTTTTTGATCGCGGCGCCTGTGGCGGGGTATTTCATGCATCGGTGGTTGCAGAATTATGCGTATCACATCAAGGTCGGGCCTGCGCTGTATTTGGAAGCGGTCGCGGTATCCCTCGCGTTGGCGTGGTTTTCAATGGGGTATCGGTCGATCAGGGCAGCGAGGGTGAATCCGGTGAAAAGCCTGCGGGCCGAATAAATTGATCCAGATCAATATTCAGGCCGTTTCCGTTTTCCAACTTTGCGGGGATGAAAACAGAAACAAAATTGGCCCTGATCGGCACTTCCATCAGCCTCTTCATGATGAACCTCGACACGAGCATCGTGAGCGTCGGGATGCCCACCATGATTAAAGAATTCCACACCACCTTTGCTTCCGGACAATGGTTTGTGCTCATTTATCTGCTGGTCCTCACGGCATTGATCACAGCGGCGGGACGCCTGGGAGACCTCGCCGGGAGGAAGACGCTGTTCCTGGCCGGTATCGGCATTTTTACCGTGGCCTCGCTCCTTTGCGGATTATCCCCCAATGCCCCTTTGTTTATTTTATTCCGCGGGATTCAAGGCCTGGGCGCAGCCTTCATTTTATCCTTGAGCATGGCCATTGCTACCGAGTTGGCGCCCCCCAATCAGTTGGGCAAAATCATGGGGATCCTGTCGACGGTAACCGCATTGGGTATTGCCAGCGGGCCGACCGTCGGTGGCTTATTGCTTTCTACCATTGGCTGGCAATCCATGTTTTTAGTGAATGTCCCTTTTGGGATCATAGCGTATGGCTTGACCTATAAAGGGGTTCCTTCAACGGGCACCAAAAAAATAGTCAACATCGACTGGGTGGGGATAGTGCTGCTGGCGATTACCCTGTCGGCGTACTGCGTAGGCATGACCTTGATTGAAAAAAGGGCGCTTGGCGACGCCGTGGTGCCGCTCGCGGCGACCATCGCGGGAATGATTGCCTTCGTCTGGTTCGAGAAAAAGAAACGCTTCCCCCTGCTGGACCTTTCCATCTTCAGGAACAAGCAGATCAGCAGGAACCTTTTGGCTACGATCCTGGTATACACGGTCATCATTACTACCGTGGTATTCCCTCCGTTTTACCTCTCGAAAACAGGAGGGTATTCTCCCATACAGGTAGGGCTCATCATGTCCTTCGGTCCGTTGCTTACGGTGGCACTCAGCGTCTATGCCGGCAAAACCGCGGATAAGTATGGAGCAAAAAAGGTGATGTTTTACGCCGTGGGCGCCATTGCACTGGGCTGTTTTTGCATGAGCACTATTACTCAGGCCTCTCCTTTAACGGGATACCTCTGGAGGATCGGGATCATCGCGTTGGGACTGAATTTTTTCAAAACGCCCAACAATACCGTTGTCATGGAAGCGGCGCAGTCAGATCAGCGGGGGGTGCTAAGCAGCTTTCTATCCCTGTCCAGGATCCTGGGGCAAATAACGGGGACGGCGGTGATGGGGGTCGTTTTCGCGTTTTACGGGTTCACCGCGGTGTTCCTGGTAAACGCATTTATTGCCGTGTTTGCCGCGGCACTGATCTTGCCTTTAAAAAGGCGTAAATTGGTGGCTTATGAAGGAGTCGCTGGCTAAGTTCATTTCCCAAAAAATTACGGTAGGCGATGAAGAAATGGAATTCATCCTTTCCCATTTCAAGCCTTACACCGCTACAAAGAATGAGGTTTTGATGCGGGAAGGCGATTTATCTTCCAAAATGTATTTTATCGTTAAGGGCTGCTTGCGGATTTATTTTATAAAAGACGGAGGCACGGAAGTTACCCGTCGAATTATATTTGAAAATGATTCGTCCGCTTCCATGGTGTCTTTTATTACGCAAAAACCTTCCAGGGAAAATATCCAGGCTGTAACCCATTCGGAGCTGATGTACATGCACCGGGAGGACTTTTACCACCTGGTGGAGACACTTCCTTCCTGGGAGAAATTCTACCGCCGGCAATTGGAATACGCGTACGTTTCCAATACCACCCGGTTAATGACCTTTATTACCAATGATGCGACGGAACGGTATTTACTGTTACTGGAGGAAAACCCTGAGATCGTGAAGCGGCTGCCTGGGAAGCTGGTGGCCAATTACCTGAATATTACACAGGAGGGGCTGAGCAGGTTGAAGGCCAAGCTGCAATCACTGAATAACATCACCGAGCGCCAGTAATAACTCGCTCTATATAAGCAATATACTCTTTTGCAGGAGCGATATATTCCTTTACTTCGTCGAATTCTGCACGCATAAAATCACCGTAATCGTCGTCTATTCTTTCCTGCATGAGCTTACTGAAAAATGCTGCATGGGCTATGTCAAAGAAGCCCTCCGATACAAAATGTTGATGGAGCATTGAAACAACGCCACTATGAGTCTTCGGTGTCAGGTCTTTTGTAAGTAACAAGGCTTTTGTTGCATGAAAGCAGCTATAATAAAGCCGATTGATAGCGGTGGTATAAAAACGATTTTGAAGCTGTACTTCGACCTCGGACATCAGTACACGGGCCTTTTCTAATTTTAGTGCAATAGCCTGGTCTTTTTCGGTCATGCAGTAATTAAGTTATTCCCGATGTTTTTTCGCAAGGAATAATAACCGGCGTTTGTTTTCCATTCATCTTCCTGGACAACTATAAGGTTAATAAATGTTGAAAACTCAAGACTCAGTGGAAACAACCTATCTTGAATTAATCCTTTGATGCTCCTCGGCTGCTTGTCCTTCGTTAAAATAAGTATATCCCAATCGCTTTCATCGGTAGGCGTACCAGTGGCTCTGCTTCCAAATAATAATACTTGGGCGTCAGGTAAAACCTCTCCCACCTTTGACTTTATGAGGAATAATATGTTGGATGTACTTGGCACCACCACAAAGATAACAAAATTCGGCTTTGGCGGGCTGGGAATGGTTTACATCTTCTTCCTCAACATATCCCAAATAAGTTGAAAAATTGCATTAAAATATTGATTTATTGTGTATTATGATCTAAGTCGATTCTTAAGCTACATATATGGTACGGATCTGAATATTTTAATTCCTTATTCATCCACTACTGTGAAATCGATAGTATTTAAGAGGGTTCTTATCGAATATTTCTCTGCATCCATCCATTGAAAAAGTTCATTAAGCATTTTATCTTTGATAATTAAATAGTGCACTTGCCTTCCACCTATTTCGTCTTCGTCGGTGGTTACCAATTCAGCTTCCTCCAAAATATTTACCTCAACTATCAATTCTTGGCTCGTAACCTTCATAAGCTTTTCCAAAGTTTGAGGCAAAATGCTATAGTTGTCGCGAAAAAATCCACTAGAATTAAATTTCCCCCTTTCAACAATTATCGCTAGAATTTCTCTAGTCACCCTGGGGACAGACGCTAGTTTATTATACAATCTAACCAGGAGATTTTTTCGTTCTCGTAGCCCTTTTCAGATTTCTTTCCCAGAAATTTTACTCCATTCTTGGGAGGTTCGCTAGGCTTTTTCTCTAGAGTATTAAAATATGAACTTTCAAAATTTCCACTTGAATCAATTGGCTCTAATTCAATCTTGACTTTTCGGAATTCTCTGTGAAATAATGTATTAAGTATATCCAATTTATCTGAATCTAGTAACACTATTTCCCTTAAAAGGCTATTTATATCTTGGATATTTTCGCGAGGTGTAAAATCATAAGTCTTACTTAAATCAGCCTCTATGGAATATTTGCCCTGCTTTTGGCCAATTATAAAGACTAATATCTTTTTATATATCTCCGCCTGGTCTTTTCCAATTTTCCTTAATGTCTCATTTATCTTATTAGAAGAATATTGTGATGTAACTTGATACGCTATTTTATTCTTATTATCTCCAAGATCAAGACCCGGAAAATTACTTCTAGTCTTGTTTAAGTTACTAAGGTTTAGGTTATAGGTAATGTTAAGGACCTCCTTAAAAAAATCCTCGCAAAATTTTGAAAGATCGAACTGTCCAAGCTTATTTCTCATTTCAATTTCTTGACTTAAGCTTGCAAAATCATCAACAATCTTTCCAATAATTACGCCTCTTGTAAGCATTGTAAATTGAAATTGATTTAATCTTCCTCTTCACTTCCCTGAATTGATATATTAGCCAAGAAAGTAGCAGCATTATTGAGATTTGTATTCAAAATTTTGAACATTTCGGACCGGATACTAAAGCCATTTTCATTTAAGTATTTGATATAGTTTTCAACCCATTTTTCAGCATTCTTGATTGCCTCCAATTCCGCAATATGAAAATGATTTTTATCGCGCCTTTCCTTGAAAAAGTGCTGAAGCAAATAAATCGTTTTTCCACTAGCAACACTAAGCGCTTTTCCAAAATTTGAAATATCTAATGTGCGTAGAAATGGGTTGAAATTCACCAAGGAACTGAATTCTTGGTCTTGAACATATTTGGTTAAAAAGCCCTCAATATTATCGCATAGCGATTTTGAAATCTCTAAATCTGTTTCCGACTTTAGAATTTCATTTGATTTCTCTATAATCTTATTCCCCGCTGAGAAAATCGCCCCTACCCATTTTGAAATGTCCGGGCTTTCACCAGTAAATTTAAATTGCATCAATTCTGTTGGTGAGTTTAACCCCCTCGTATTTACCGATTTCTCTAAACCTTGTAGAATTTCCTTTTGAACTACATCCAAATCAAGTTCTAAAGGGTTGCTAAATCTTTCGATATAATGCATAATGGTTGCAAGTTCGGGGGCTTTATAAAGCCCATTCTTAGCATATTCAAAAGCATCTTTAGTTAGTTTTTTATATTCTTGATCGGTCAGATCATAACAATTATAATAAGAAAGCTTGTCAAGTATTTCATATTGGGGCAGGGTAACTCCTTTCTCTATATTATAGGCCCTCTTAAAATCTGAAATGAATTCTTTGGCTGAGAATTTTTGAAATTTCGTTACAAAGTTAAATATGGACGGGTAGAAATTATATCCTTCAAGGTTGTATTTATTTTTAATCTTGCTGTAGTGACTAGTATTCTTCTTGGACTCCTCTGTTGGCTCTTTTCCGGCATCATCACCAAAAATCTTTTCAAGCAATACTTCTTTTTCACCGCGACAAGCCTCGATGTCTTTGTACGTTATGGTTGATGACTTATATTCAATGGAAAAAATTAATGTAAACTGTAATATGTCTGAAAATTCATTTTCAATTTTCTGACTGTTTTCATTTTTGAGATCAAGGATATCTGATCGAATCGTAGAATAAATAGTTTGCAAGTTTTCCAATCCGTATATAACGTGGCGAAAATTATTTTCAGAATGATTTGATATGTTGGATATCCCATCAATGTGTTTTAGAAGGCTTCGTCAACCAGGCTATTTAAATAGCCAATAACTTCTTCAAGATGAAATGATGGGTGCCGTCTTTCTAAATCATCGATACAAACAACCATTTCGCGAGCATCAAGAGTATTTTCAGCAATGTCCTTAATGTCAGCATTGTAGTCTTTCAAATTGCCGAGACGTTTTGCATTGAGAAACCCACGGAGTACTATTTTTATTACGGACTCACTAACGGCCAAGCGCTTCTTTTTTTGGTAGGCATTAAAAACCTTTGCATGGAAAAGGTCCAAAACTATTTTTGTGGCAATGTCTTCCGCTGATCTCAGGCCGAATACAGAGATATACAATGGCTTATATGTCTTTTTATTATTGTAATAAGTAGCAATTTTAAGAATTAGGGGTTTCAGCTTTGTTTTATAGAAGAAGGTTTTACCAATCCCCCATTTTCCAACAATTTGAACCGCGTAGTCGGTTTGCTTATTCAGGTATTGCTTTATCGCTTGTTCAATATCGATCATACCTACCAAAAATAGGTGTTAAACAATCTACAATCAACCGTTTTTTAACGGTAAAATCTTAAACATTGGGGGATACAAAAGTATAGGATTTTTAAAATCACTTTGTATATGACTATTCAATTTTATGCAAATCGTAGATTTTTACTTCGTCCTACGGCGCTAAAAAAAGCCTCCAAATGGTGGCCGGTTCTATGCTTGCTTTGGCATGATTTGTATCACATCTCCTTCTTGAGCTTATCCCGGAACACTTTCTCGAATTTTTCGAGCTTTGGCCGGATAACGAAGTAACAATACGGCTGATTGGGATTATTCGCGTAGTAGGATTGATGATAATCCTCCGCGGAGTAGAAGTTTTTATAAGGCTCGATCGCCGTCACGATCGGCTTGGCAAATGCACCCGACGCATTCAACTGCGTCTTGTAGTATTCGGCCTTTGCCTTTTGATCCGAAGTATGATAGAAGATGACGCTGCGGTATTGGGGGCCGGAGTCATTTCCCTGCTTGTTCAGGGAAGTGGGGTCGTGGGTCTGCCAGAAAACCTTGAGGAGCTCATCGAAACTGATACGAGCCGGATCATAGATGATCTGGCACGATTCGGCGTGCCCTGTATTGCCGGTGGAAACCTGTTCGTAGGTAGGATTGACGACGTGCCCCCCGCTGTACCCGGAGGTGACCTTCAGGACTCCCTCGAGCTGGTTGAAAATGGCCTCGGTGCACCAAAAGCATCCCGTGCCGAAAGTGGCGGTATCGGTATGGGCGATCGCAAGGGCCGCATCGCTCATGGTTTTATTGGGACTTTCCTTTTGTGCGCATGACCAGGTTAGCAAGGTCAGTAAGTTCACGAGTCCCCACAGCACTTTGTACTTCATACTTTACCTTTGTAAAAATGTAACTCCGTAAGTTACGGTAATTGAGAGGCGAGGGATCGGTCAGGGAAGGGCGATTACCTAATTTAGGAGACCCTTAACAGTTTTTTAGGATATGATGCAATTATTTCCTGCCTCGGCGCTCGTACAATTGGAATTCGACAAGGTCCGGACATTACTCGTTGGGTATTGTGCCGGGGAATATGCCCGCCATAAGGCGGAGAAGTTGGTGGTGCAAACCAAGCTGGAAAACATACAGTTGGAATTGAACCAGAGCCATGAATATACCCTGGTTCACCAAAATTCGCTGTATTTCCCCCACGACGAGGCGCTGAATTTATCCAAGGAGCTGCGCTTGCTGGGGATACCCGGTGGATTTCTCGCCGGGGAACAATGGCTGGCCATTCGCCGCCTGACTGAAAACATGCACGCCATTTTCCGCTGGTTCGACGCGGAGCGGCGGGTGGCGTACCCCGCGCTGGCGACCGTCATCAAGGATACTTATTATGAAAAAGAGATAGTAAAAAGCATAGACGAAATCCTCGACGAGACGGGCAATGTCCGCGATAACGCCTCCGAAGAGTTACAACGGATCCGGCAAAGCCTTTACCGGAAGCGTGGCGAACTGAGCCGGATGTTCGACCGCATCGTGAGGCGCCTGAAAAAGGAAGGCCTCGCGGCCGATATCGAGGAGTCCTTCATGAACGGACGGCGCGTCGTGGCGGTCTTTGCGGAACACAAGCGCCAACTGAAGGGCATCCTCCACGGCGAAAGCGATACGCGGAAAACGGCTTTTATCGAGCCAGAGGAAACGACGGGGCTGAACAACGACATTTTCGAGCTGGAAAACGACGAGCGGAAGGAAGTGTACCGCATCCTCAGGGACCTGACCGCCCGCCTTTCGGTGCACGCGCCCCTGCTGAAGCATTACCACGCATGTGTGGGCGAATACGACTTTATCCGGGCCAAAGCCAGGCTGGCTATCTCCATGGGCGGGCACCTGCCAAACGTGGTAGACAAGGCGGGGCTGGACCTGATCGAAGCGTATCACCCTTTATTGTATCTCTATAACCAGTCATCGGGAAAGAAGACCATCCCCCTGAATCTGACCCTGGATGAAAGACAAAGGATCCTGGTGATTTCGGGTCCCAACGCGGGCGGGAAAACGGTGTCGCTGAAAACCGTGGGGCTTTTGGCGCTCATGCTCCAGAGCGGTCTCTTGGTTCCGGTGCGACCCGAATCGACCTTCGGGGTTTTCAAAAAGGTCATGATACATATCGGCGACACCCAAAGCCTGGAGTTCGAGCTGAGCACCTACAGCGCCCAATTGCTGCACATGAAGCACTTCATGGAAACGGCCAATGGGCGCACCCTTTTCTTCATCGACGAGCTGGGCAGCGGGAGCGATCCCAATTTGGGCGGCGCTTTTGCCGAAGTCATCATGGAGGAGCTCGCGCACAAGCACGCCTACGGGATCGTGACCACGCACTACCTGAACCTGAAGGTCATGGCCGGCAAGGTGTCGGGCATCATCAACGGCGCCATGGCTTTCGACGAAGAGCGCCTCCTTCCCCTCTATACCCTGATCATCGGCAAGCCGGGCAGTTCCTATACATTCGCCATCGCCGAAAGGATCGGCCTGGAAAAGCGATTGATCGAACGCGCCCGCCAGCTCGTGGACGAAGACCACTTCAACCTGGATAAGCTTCTGAACCGCACGGAGCAGGACCTGCGCGAGGTCGAAAAGCGTGATTCGGAGCTTCGCCAGCTCCTGAAGGAAAACACGCGCCTTAAGAAAGAAATGGAGACCGTGCTGGACAAGGAAAGGCACCGCCAGGCCGTCGAACTCGCGCGTGAGCAGAACCGCGTCACAGAAGAAAGGATCGCCTACCTCAAGGACATGGAACGCAAGCTGAAGACCCTCGTCTCCGAATGGAAAAGGTCGGACGACAAGGCCTCCGTGATGAAAATGCTGAACGCGCTCTTGTTCCAGCAAAAGGAAAAGCAGGTGTCTGAAAAGCGCCAGGCCCGCTTCGACGAAAAGTACGTCGAAGTGGGGGGCAACATCAAGATTGGGGACCACGTTCGCATGCGCCAAAATCGCCAGGTGGGCACCGTGAAGGAAATTAGGGGGAAAAAGGTTATCGTCCAGTTAGGCCTCGTCCCCCTTACCGTCGATCTCGGAGACCTGACGGTCGTGCGTGAGCGCGAGGCGCCGGCCTCTTAGAGCAGCTTGTTTTTTACGATCGCCTCCATTACCCCTTCCTTCAGCGTCCGCGAAATAGGAATGCTAGCCTTACCGATACCGATGGCATTCCCCTCCAGGTGTGTGATTTTGTTCAGCGCGACGACATAAGATTTGTGTACCTGGAGGAAAGCAGAGGAGGGAAGTCGCTCTGTTACGGATTTCAACGTGGCGTGCGTCAGCAGCCGCCCTCTCGGGGTGTGGATGGCAACGTAGTTTTCCATGGCTTCCACGTAGAGGATGTCCTCCAACTGTACCTTTTCCAACTTGTTGTCGGTCTTTATGAATAGGTGCTGATCCTCCTCCGCCGGCAGCGACGAATGGATTTTGTTGACGGCTTTCAGGAATCGTTCGAAGCTGATCGGTTTCAACAGATAGTCAGCCACGTCCAACTCGTACCCTTTGATCGCGTACTGCTCGTATGCAGTAGTAAAAATAACCTTCGGCGGATTATCGAGTTGGCGCAACAGTTCCAGCCCGGTAAGGTAAGGCATCTCGATATCCAGAAACAACAAATCCACGCGATCCTCCCTAAGGAAGGTATTCAACTGGATCGCGTCCTCGAAAACCCCTGCGAGGCGAAGGAAAGGGACCTTTTCCACATACCCCTGCAAGCCCTTCCGGGCCATGGGTTCGTCGTCGGTGATGATGCAGGAGATCGTTCTCATATTGGAATACTCAAAACGGCTGAATAATAGTTTTCATTTTTTTTTGTTGCCAGGGAATGGTCTCCGGGGTAAAGCAATTCGAGCCTGCGTCGGAGGTTTTCCAGACCAATGCCGCCGCCGGAGCGTTCTCCTTCGGGTATGGCGTTGGCCACTGAAAATTGTAGGCGGTTTTGTTCCTGGCCGGCGCTGATCTTGATCCAGTAGTCTCCCCCCGCATACTTGAAGGCATTCTCCACGAGGGGCAGCAACAGCAAGGGATAAATGTGCTGTCCATTCAGGCTTTTATCGAAACATACATCCAGCAACAAATGCGGATTCATTCGCTGGCGCTGCAGGTCAATGAAGGCCTGCAGGTATTCCAGTTCCCTGCTCACGGGTACCTGCTGCTGGGGATCGTACAATTGGTAGCGCAGGAGCTCCGAGAGCTTTTCGATGGTCCGCTTCGCTACTTCCGCGTTCTCGTCGATCTGGAAGTAAACCGTATTGAGAGCGTTGAACAGGAAATGGGGGTGGAACTGCGCCTTCAGGAACTTCAGCTCCGCGCGCTGCTGCTCCGATTGGACGCGCAGGGAGCCGATGGTCCGCGTAACCGCATAATACACCAGGTTGAACAGGGGCGGCAGGATATTGATGTCCACCAGGTCGTGCCACTGCAACCCGTCATCCGTCAAGGCACACATGGGGACCAGCGCGGCATTCAGGATCGGCGTGGTGTACCCGTACACCTCCCAGAATTCCCGCAGGAAGCGCCGCGTGCCCCGGCGTTCGTTGCGGTGGCGGATCGAATCCATCACCCATATCTGCACGTAACTCACCGCGATGCTGGTCCCGATCTCGATGGCGTTGGTGAGCCAGGGCCGGTTCCAAAACCGCATCCCACTCTGCACGTCCTCCACCAGGCGGATGCTGAAGTAAACGGCCAGGCCGAAGAGGGGAGGGAACCAAATGCGCTTCATTGGGGCTAATTTACCAAGATTCCGTTGGGAAATGCGGGCTTTTCAACGCGGGCCACGGGAGCCTTGGGGCGGCTGGTGTCGGGTTTCATCCCAAATAGAAACCGCAACACCGGAATCCGGCGAATGATCAGGTGGTAAATGCCCATGGTGATCGCAAACGTCCCGGCCACGGTGAAGAAGTACTTCATGGCAGTGCCATCATTCGTTTGGATGATGAAATAGACCAGGATAACGATGACGGTTTGATGAAGAATATAGAAAGGATACACGGCCTGGTTGATATATCCCAGGGCGGGGCTCTTCCGGTTCAGGTATTTTTTGCCATATCCGAGTGCGGCGAATACCCAGCTCCAGGCTACCACCGGCCTCAATGGGAGTGTCAAATATCCAAAGGTATGCTGGCTAAAAGCCACATAAATCAGGAAGATCATCAACAGGAAGGCGGCCGTCATGGAATACCGCCGGTTGCGTTCCAAACTGTCCAGGAGTGCAGGCTGCAATATGGCAATGAATCCGATCAGGACGAAGAACATCCAGTAAACAACGTAGCACCAGTCATGAGCGAAGTCATTGGTCTCTTCGGGGAAACGGAGGATAAGGGCGCAAAAGCAAACCACCGAAGGGATCGCCAGCAGGAAAACGCGCTGCCCCCGGGCAAACCAGCCCAACGCCCGCACGAATCCCCGGCCCTTTTCGGAGGTGCTCCAGGTGAAGAAGGGCGCAAGTACCAGGTCGTATACAAAAAGATAAAAGATGAACCAAAGGTGGTGCCAGCTGAAGCTGCCGGCGGGGTAGGGGATGAACTTGAATACCGAGGGGTAAAAATCCCAGTAGCTCCCGTGGAAGCCCTGGGTCAGGCGCTCGGCGTAAATCTGCGGAGGCACGATGACGAGCATTCCGAACAGCAGCGGTACGAAGAGGCGACGCAGGCGAAGCGAAATGAAGGATCCCGTGGTCCTGCGCTTTACCATAAAAAAGGACACCGTGCCCGAAATGAAAAACAGCAAGGGCATACGGAAAGTGTGGAGGGTCAGCGTGAAGACGGTCAGCAGGTCGCTGCGGCTTGAGTCCTTGAGGTGCCAGCCCCATTCATTGTAGGCCATGGCGCTGTGAAAGAACAGGACGCCCATGATGGAGGCGATCCTGAGCCAGTCCAGATAAGCTACGCGGGTGGTGTTGGTTTGCATGTGTTTGAATTTTACACAAACCTACCCGCCAGTGCTGCGTTCAGGGGTTTCGTTTGACCATCCGCACGGAAGCGGTGACGAACTGCTCAGAGCACCCGGAACAAGAATGCCGCCAGGGCGCCCCCCACCAGGGGCCCGAATAGGGGAATGGGTGCATAGCTCCACTGCGACGAGCCCTTTCCGGGAATCGGCAAAATCGAATGCATGAGTCGCGGCGCGAGGTCCCGCGCGGGATTGATGGCATAGCCCGTGGTGCCGCCGAGGGAGAGGCCGATCCCCCAAACGACGAAGGCGATAGGCAGCGCGCCCACGGAGCCGAGGCCGATGTGCGTGGAGGCGATCATGTGGTTGCCCGGAGGGAGGATGATGCCGTCGGTGATGTACAGGGCGGCGATGATGAGGACGAAGGTGGCGCCTGCCTCGTTGATGAAGTTGAGGATAGGGTTCCGGATGGCCGGAATGGTGGAGAATACGGCCAGTTGCAGGACGGGGTCGGGGGTGCGATCGAAGTGGTCCTTGTGCGTCAGCCAGACGAAGAAAGCCCCGATGAAGGCCCCCAGGAACTGGGCCGCGACATAGGTGGGTACGAGGCTCCAGGGGAATTTGCCGGCAATGGCCAGGGAGACGCTCACGGCCGGATTCAGGTGGGCCCCGCTGTAAGGCGCGGAGACGAGGACGCCTACATAGACGGCCATGGCCCAGCCCGTGGTGATGACGATCCAGCCACTGCCAAAACCCTTAGTGTCCTTCAGGACGACGTTGGCCACGACGGCGTCGCCCAGGAAAACGAGCAGGGCGGTGCCCAGGAGTTCTGCGATGAATGGGGTCATATGGTGGTTAGTGTTTGGTCCAGGAAAGTAAGGCATTCACGGCGTTTCGCCACCCGTCCGAGGGGATCGGCGCGCCTGGGGTGAAGATCCGTTCGGATTTCCAGAAGTGCGCGATTTCTTCGGTATCCTTCCAATAGCCCACGGCCAGCCCTGCCAGGTAAGCAGCGCCCAGCGCGGTGGTTTCGGTGATGGTAGGGCGGACGACGCGCGTTTGCAGGACGTCGGCCTGGAATTGCATGAGCAGGTCGTTGGCGGTGGCGCCGCCGTCCACGCGCAATTCGCTGATAGGGGTCCCCGCGGCGGACTGCATGACGCCAAGTACGTCGGCGGTTTGGAAGGCGATGGATTCCAGGGCGGCACGGGCGATGTGCGCGGCTTTAGTGCCTCGCGTCATGCCCACGATCATCCCCGTGGCGTAGGGATTCCAATAAGGAGTCCCCAGGCCCGTGAAGGCGGGGACGAAGTAAACGCCTTCGGTGCTGTCCACCTGGCGCGCCAGGGCCTCGACCTCGGCTGAGGATCGGATGATGCCCAGGCCGTCCCTCAGCCACTGCACAACGGCGCCCGCGATGAAGATGCTGCCTTCGAAGGCATAGTCGACCTTGCCGCCTACCTTCCAGGCTACCGTGGTGAGGACCTTGTCCTTGGAGAGGAGGGCCTTTTCACCGATGTTCATCAACATGAAGCAACCCGTTCCGTACGTATTCTTGACCATGCCGGGCTTCAGGCACATTTGCCCGAACAGCGCGGCCTGTTGGTCACCGGCCATGCCAGCGATGGGTATTGCCGCGCCAAAGCGCGTCGTCTCACCGTAGACCTCGCTTGAGGCTTTTACATCGGGTAACATACTCCGGGGAACGCCGAAGATTTCCAGGAGTTCCTCATCCCAATCGAGCGTATTGATGTTGAACAGCATCGTCCTGGAGGCATTGGTCATATCCGTGACGTGGATACCTCCGGTGAGGTTCCAGACCAGCCACGTGTCTACCGTTCCGAAGGCGAGCTGGCCCGCCCGGGCGCGCTCTTTCGCGCCGGGAACGTTGTCGAGTATCCATTGGACTTTCGTAGCTGAAAAATAGGCGTCGATGACGAGGCCGGTCTTGGCGCGGATCATTTCTTCCCGGGGAGCCATGGCGCGGCAGACATCCGCCGTTCTCCGGTCCTGCCAGACGATGGCAGGATAAACGGGATGGCCCGTGGCCCTGTCCCAGACCAGGGTGGTTTCGCGCTGGTTGGTGATGCCGATGGCGGCAATGGTGGCACCCTTTACTTTCGCAATGGCCTCGGCGGCCACGCCCGCCTGCGTGGACCAGATCTCGTTGGGGTCGTGCTCCACCCACCCGGACTGGGGGAAGTGCTGGGTGAATTCTTTTTGGGCGACCGAAACGATGTTGCCGCCCCGATCGAAGACGATGGCGCGGGAGCTCGTAGTGCCCTGGTCGAGGGCTAAAATATATTTTTCACTCATAGCAAGTATCCTTTGGCCAATGCCGTAAATGCTTCGAGTTGTTCGGTTTCCCAACGGCCGTCCCTTCCCAGTTCGCCGGCCATCAGGGCGGCCACGGGGCCAACCATCTCGATGCTGGCCCTGGCGTCGAGGAACAGGGCGCGGATCCTGCGGGCCAACACGTCCTCTACCGTCAGGGCTCCTTCCTGTCGCACCGCCCAAATGACTTGCGCTCCGGTGAAAGGGAGGCGGGGGTTGAGGGGCTTTGCCCAGGAGGGGTTTTCGGCGGCCAGGGCCTCGATCAGGGGGCCGTCGGTGCCGTAGAGGGCGAGGTAGCCGGGGAGGGCGTCGCCAGGGGGCGTCGCGGCGGGCGGGGCCGCCACTGCCGGGGACCCGTGGATCGGCAGCGACGCCGTCACGCATCGACGCGGTTCCAGCCCGGCAACCTTGATAACCGCGTCGACGGTATCCTGCGCCATCCGGCGGTAGGTCGTCCACTTCCCGCCCGTGATCGTCACGAGACCGGAAGGAGACCGTATGATTTTATGGCTGCGCGATATTTCCTTGGTGGAGGTGTCGCCGTTGCGGGGAGCGGCCAAAGGGCGGAGTCCGGCAAATACGGAAAGAACGTCGGAGGCAACGGGCGTCTTTTCAAGGTACTGGCCCGCCGTGCGCAATATGAAAGATACCTCAGAGGCGAGCGCCCGCGGCTCTGCGCTGTGGCTGTCCAGAGGCGTATCGGTGGTGCCCACGAGGAGCTTTCCTTCCCAGGGGACGCCGAAGAGGACCCTTCCGTCTTCGGTCTTGGGGATCATCATGGCGTCGCTGCCGCCCAAAAAGGAAGCGGGCATCACGAGGTGGACGCCCTGGCTGGGGCGGACCTGCGGCGGCTCCGCGGGGTTGTCCATATGCAGGATTTCGTCGACGAAGACGCCCGTGGCGTTGACGACTGCCCTGGCGGCGATGGAATACGATCGCCCGGTCTGATGGTCCGTCGCCACGGCCCCGTTGACGCGGCCGTGCTGGTCCTTGAGGAGACTATCCACGCCGAAGTGGTTCAGGACCACGGCGCCTTGTTCGACGGCGGTCTGGGCCAGGTTGATGGCCAGGCGCGCGTCGTCGAACTGTCCGTCGAGGTAGACCACCCCGCCGCGAAGGCCATCGCGGCGAATACCGGGCAGGCGGCGGATGACCTCTTCACGCGAAAGGGGACGCGAAGGTCCGAAGCTGGCCCTCCCCGAAAGCAGGTCATAGACCATCAGGCCCAGGGTGTACCAGAGCCGGGACCGGCGTGAATAGGTGGGAATGATGAAGTGCTCTTTTCGGACGAGATGCGGGGCATTTTTGAACAATAACCCGCGCTCGTACAGCGCTTCGCGGACCAGGCCAATGTCGCCTTCCTGCAGGTATCGCACGCCTCCGTGCACCAGCTTGGTAGAGCGGCTTGAAGTGCCCTTGGCGAAGTCGTCGCGTTCTGCCAGGAGGGTCCGGTATCCCCTGGAGGCGCTGTCCAGGGCCACGCCCAACCCGGTGGCTCCGCCCCCTATGACCATGACGTCCCAGGTGGTATCCAGTTGGTTGAGCATGTCGGAACGATCCATGGCCTGGAATTTAGTATATTTAATCGTATGAAAATACTCCTAATCGCGCTCGCCGCCATTGGGGCGCTGCAAATCAAGGGTGATCAACTGGCGGGTATGATCAAGGCCCAGGACTATGCTTTCTCGGCCCAGACCGCCCTGCCTCTCGGAGGAAGGACGAAAAACCTCACCCTGGGTTATTACGATCTGAAAATTTCCAAAGACACCATCGTCGCCGACCTGCCCTATTACGGCAGGGCCTATGTCGCGCCTCCGCCCAGCGGAGGGGGCGGCATCCAGTTCACTTCCACTAAGTTCACCTATACGGCGACGGCGGGGAAAAAGGGCGGATGGAATATCGCCATCAAGTTCAGCGATGGAGGGGACGTCACGCAAATGTATATGAGCATCAGCACGGATGGGTACGCCAACCTGCAGGTAACTTCCATCAATCGCCAGGCCATTGGGTTTAATGGGATCATCCTCCAAAGGAAACACCGGTGAAAGAACCGGAAGAGCGCCTACAGTTCCAGGTCGACCGCCTTGCCTTCTTCAGCGACGCGGTCATCGCCATCGCCATCACGCTGCTCATATTGGAAGTCAAGATCACTCCCTTGGGCGTCAAAACGACCTGGAGCGATTTACCTCAGCATTTCAGCCATCAAACGGGCATGTCCCTGCTGGGGATGCTCATTTGTTTCCTGTCCATCGGGAACCTCTGGCTCCGGCATCACGAACTGTACCGTTACGTGCATAATTACAATAACCGGCTGGTCAAGATCAACCTGTATTTCCTGCTGACCATAATGGTGCTGCCCCTGTCGATTTCCTTCGGCCTGGACACAAACAATCCGCCTTTCCTGGCACAGGGGGTCTTCTTCCTGAACCTCGCGTTTTGCTACCTGAGCTATTATTGGATGCTTCGTATGACGCTGAAGTACAAGTTCGCGGATCCCCCCTATAGCCGCAAGATGAAGTGGCAGGGACTGTTTCCGGGCCTGGTATTCCTGGCCGCGGCCATCGTGGCGCTCCTGGGATTGTACCGGGCGCTGTGGGCGTTCCCGGTTATAGCCCTGATCGCCGCCATCCAGCAGCGGCGCAAGCGGAAGCGGCATGTTTGAATATTGCAATCTTTGGTTTGAATTCGACAACCTGAGGCTCCGAAAAGGTTTCTACATTTGCGGCATGAGTAACACCTTCACCATCGGCGGGGACCTGACCGTCCATCGTATGGGCTACGGCGCCATGCGCATCACCGGGGATGGCATTTGGGGCCCCCCGAAAGATCACGATCAAGCCATACGCGTCCTGCAAAGGGCGGCGGAGCTGGGGGTCGATTTCATCGATACCGCGGACAGCTACGGACCCAAGGTTTCCGAATCCCTGATCGCGGAAGCTTTGTATCCGTATAGCGAGGGTCTGGTCATTGCTACCAAAGGCGGCCTGACGCGACCAGGTCCCAGTCAATGGCACCAGGACGGGAGCGCCAAACACCTGCGCGAAGCCCTTGAGGGGAGCCTGGACCGTTTGAAGGTGGACCAGATCGATCTGTATCAACTCCACCGTATCGACGCCAAGGTGCCTTTCGAGGAAACCATGTCCTTCCTGCAGGATGCCCAGGAAAACGGCTTTATCCGGCACGTGGGCTTATCCGAGGTGAGCGTAGCCGAGATACAGGCCGCCGAAAAATACGTGAAGATCGTCTCCGTCCAGAATAAATACAGCGTGGATTACCGCCACTGGGAAGCCGAATTGAAATATACCGCCGCCCATGGAATCGCTTTCATTCCCTGGTACCCCCTGAATGCCGGTAATGTGGAGGCCATACATGTCTTGAAAGAAGTTGCCAAGGAATTGGAAGCCAGCCCCAACCAGGTGGCTTTGGCGTGGCTGTACCACCATTCGCCCAATATCTTATTGATACCCGGTACCTCGAAGGTGGCGCACCTCGAAGAGAACCTGGGCGCCGTACATTTGAAACTGAATGCCAACCAGTTGGAGCGCCTCAACGCCCTCAGTGCCGTGAAAAAATGATGAGTGGTAGACAGACTTGTCTGAATACCTATTACCTTTGCTCCATCATGCATGCGGAACCCTCAGTACGGGATCAGATTCTAGCGACTGCCAGCCGACTTTTTTTGAGCCAGGGATATAACCAGACCGGGATCAATCAAATCATCGAGGAAGCGGGTATCGCCAAGGCGAGCCTTTATTACAACTTCCCCTCCAAGGAAGACCTCGGGGTTGCCTATTTGAAGGAGCGATCCGAAATCTGGTTCCGGGGCCTCAAGGCCTTCGATGATCCCAGGAAGGAGTTGATTTGGGTATTCGAATACCGCGCGCGGTTCATGGAGGAAAACAATTTTGCGGGATGTAGTTCCACGCGTATCCTCAATGAAATGCCGCAAAGGGGCACCAAGCTCCACCGGCAGGCGGTAGCCAATAAGGAAAGACAACGAAAGTATTTTCAGGATTTAGTAGAAAGGATCGAGAGTATACCAGAGATTAAAAAGAAAGACGTAACCAGTACCGTTTTCCTGCTTTTCGACGGGGCAACCTTACAATGCCAGATCTATCAGGAGCTCTGGCCTGTTGAAGAAGCGCGCCGGGCGGTGATCGATGTGCTTGCCCAATTTTAATTACATTCTATGTGGATCGTTAGATTGGCCCTCAGAAGGCCATACTCCGTAGGGGTCATGGCCCTTTTTATCCTAATCATGGGGATTTTGTCCATCAAATCCATGAACGTGGACATCTTCCCGGTGATCGATATCCCCGTGGTGAGCGAGGTTTGGAGCTATCCCGGCCTTTCGGCCGCCGATATGGAAAGGCGCGTGGTGCTGATTTCCGAGCGCGGGATTTCCACTTCGGTGAACGGCGTGGAACGGATCGAGTCCGTATCCCAGCCGGGTATAGGAATCCTAAGGATTTATTTCCAAAAGGGGACCGATATCGGCGCCGCCATCGCACAGATGTCGGCCACCGCGGGGACGACCCTGCGCATCCTGCCCCCGGGCATGACGCCGCCCACCATCCTACAGTTCAATGCCTCCAACCTCCCCGTGGCCCAGTTGACCATGAAGAGCAAGAACCTTCCCGAGGATAAGATATTCGACTACGGCCTGAACTTCATCCGCATCCGCCTGTTCACGATCCCCGGCCTGGCGACGCCCGCGCCCTTCGGCGGGAAGCAACGGGAGATCGTGGTGGACGTGGATCCCCGCGCCGCCAATGCCAAAGGCCTGTCCTCCCTGGATGTGGTGAACGCCCTGCAAACCTCCAACATCATCGTCCCCGCGGGCACGGCGCGCATGGGCACGCGCGAATACAACATTACGATGAATTCCAGCCCTGACCTGGTGAGCCAGTTCAGCGACATCCCGGTGAAGACCGTCAACGGGGAAGTCGTGCGCATGGGTGAAGTGTCCCGCGTCTACGACGGGTTTGCCGACCAGGAAAACGTGGTGCGCGTGGACCGGCGGCGCGCGGCTTACCTGACGATTTTAAAGAAAGCGGATGCCTCGACGCTGATGGTCGTCGAGGCCGCAAAAAAGTTGATTCCACAAATCCAGGAAACGGCGCCCCAGGGTCTGGAACTGAGCGTGGACTTCGACCAGTCGGTGTTCGTCCAGGACGCCATAACGAGCGTGCTGCACGAAGCGGTCGCCGCGTCCATCCTGGTGTCCCTGATGATCCTGTTTTTCCTGGGGAACTGGCGGAGCGTGATCGTGGTGTGTACCTCCATCCCCTTGTCCATCCTGGTGGCGATCATCGTCCTGAAGCTGACGGGGAACACCCTCAACATCATGACCCTGGGCGGCCTTTCGCTGGCCGTGGGCATGATGGTGGACGACGCCACGGTGGAGGTGGAAAACATCGAGCGCAACCGTCATCTCGGGCGGCCATTGACCATCGCCATTCTTACGGGGGCCCAGGAAATTGCGGTGCCCGCGCTGATGGCGACCCTCGCCATTTGTATCGTATTCTTCCCCGTGGTATTGCTCACGGGTCCTTCGCAATATTTATTCACGCCCATGGCCTTGTCGGTGGTGGTATCGATGATGGCTTCCTATTTGTTGTCGCGGACGTTGGTACCGGTGCTGGTTCGGTTGTTGATGGGCGGCGTATCCATGGAGCACGGGCGCTTCAACCGGTGGAGAGATCGTGGGTTCGATCGCTTCAGGGACGCTTATGGGCGGATCCTTCATTTGTTCCTAAGAAATAAGGCCCTCACCCTGAGCGCCGCGCTGGTGGTTTTGGTGATTTCGTTGGGTTTGTTGAAAGTGGTGGGGGAAGACTTCTTCCCTTCCACGGACGTTGGTATGATGAAGCTCCACTTCCGCGCCCCCTCGGGTACGCGCATCGAAGAAACGGAAAGGCTGGTGGATTCGGCGGAGGGCCGTATCCAGGCACTGATCCCTTCCTCCGAGCTGAAGACGGTCAACGATATGATCGGGGTGCCCTTGTTCTATAATCTTGCATTAGTCCACACAG